>Ga0197143_1000139_pt1 | contig 83122 bp, 65 predicted proteins | sample GBS70_MetaG_FD_148603 | JGI IMG/M metagenome (GOLD analysis project Ga0197143, IMG submission 148603) | Sediment microbial communities from Great Boiling Springs, Gerlach, Nevada, United States - GBS 70_MetaG | ecosystem: Environmental > Aquatic > Thermal springs > Hot (42-90C) > Sediment...
ATGGGGTTTTGCGGGTGCGGCTGGAGCAGCCGCGGCTGGTGAGGAGTGCGAATTTGTACGTGGAGCTTTACAACTCGGCCGGGCAATACACGGGTTGTGGGGTCGGGCCTTGGTATGCTGCGGGGCAGGACGGCGTGGCGGAGATGGGATGCGAGGTGGGGCCTGGGACGTGGTATGTGCGGGTGGCGGGGACGTCTTCGCAGGCCCATCCCTTCCGTTTGCGGGTGGGCTTGGAGCGGCGGGACACGGGCTTGGGGAACGACGCCTGGGAGCGGGCGGTGGGTGTGTCGCTTCCTGGTGTGGCGGAGGGGTATCTCTTCCCGGGGTATCGGGGGTCGTGGTACCGGGTGGAGGTGCCGGTGCATGGGGTTTTGCGGGTGCGGCTGGAGCAGCCGCGGCTGGTGAGGAGTGCGAATTTGTACGTGGAGCTTTACAACTCGGCCGGGCAATACACGGGTTGTGGGGTCGGGCCTTGGTATGCTGCGGGGCAGGACGGCGTGGCGGAGATGGGATGCGAGGTGGGGCCTGGGACGTGGTATGTGCGGGTGGCGGGGACGTCTTCGCAGGCCCATCCCTTCCGTTTGCGGGTGGGTTTGGAGCAGAGGAATGAGGGCCTGGGGGCGCGAGACCTCGGGAGTGCCTTCGAGGTCAGCCCGAACCACACCGTTCACGGTTACCTTTTCCCCGGCTACCAGCAGCGCTGGTATAAGGTGGTACCGCAGGGTTCAAGCCTCACCGCGGTTTTGGAGCAGCCGCGGCTGGTGAGCAGTGGGTATTTGTACGTGCAGCTTTACAACTCGGCCGGGCAGTACACGGGTTGCGGAGCCGGGCCGTGGTATTCCGGAGGCACCAACGGGCAGGCCCAGATTACGTGCAGTGTCACTCCCGGTAGCGCGTATTATGTGAAGGTTTACGCCACGTCCTCCCAGGCCAACCCCTTCACCCTCACCCTGGGGGACGGGAGCGGCAGCCCGGCCACCGTGGCCGATCGTACCTACCGGGGCATGGTGGAGCTCGGTCCCCAGAGCCGCTGGGGGGTTTCTCCCGCCGAAGCCGTCGAGTTGCCCTGGGGCATGGTGCTGCCCTACTACCTGAGCGGGGTGCAGGGCGCCGTCTACTTCCGGGCGGCGGCCGGGCTGCCGGGCGTGGCCCGGGTGCGGGTCTGGGACCCCTATGATCTCGTCGTGCCCGAGGTGGTGGTGCGACGGCTGGGACCGGGCGGCGAGACGGTGGTGGGGAGCACCTACGGCGGCCAGGCCCTGGAATGGTTGGCCCTGCCGGCCCCCGGCCAGCCCGAGGAATACCTCTTTGAGGTGCATAGCCGCACCGGCGCCACCTCCCAGAAGACGGCCCTGATCCAGGCGGAGCTCGACCCGGTGCCCGTGGTGGCGCGGCCCTGGGCGGGCCTGGAGGAGGCGCCGGAGCTCGGCCCGGACGCCAGCCTGCCGGAGCCGCCCGCAGGTGCCGTACGCACACCTTCCCACCGCCTGGCGGACTGGCTCCTTGAGCCTGGGCAGGTCAACCGCTACCGTTACCGCGTGGTCCAGGGCGGCACCCTGCGCCTGGAAGCCCGTCCTAAGGCCGGACAGCCCGGCTGGGCCGCGGGGCCGGTGCCGCTCCGGCTGCGGCTTCTGGACGGGGCCGGGGAGCGGGAGCTCGGCCGGGCCGAGGCGGTGGCCCCTGGCGAGACGGCGGTGCTGGAAAGGATCCTTTGCGCCGGGCGCTACGTGATCGAGGTCTCCTCGCCGGGCGGGGCGGGGGCGGCCGGGCCCTACACCTTGGTGGCCGATTGGTCGCCGGCTACGGAGGGTGAGGGCGTCGCCTGCGACGGCGGCACCCTGGCCGTGCCGGCGGGCGGGACGGTGACCCAGGCGGTCTACCTGCCGCGGGCGGCGGCGTCCGGGCGGCAACCGGTGCGGGTGCGGCTGGGGACCGCCGCCGGCGAGGAGGTGGGCGAGGCGCGCTTCGCCTACTGGGCGGCGGGACCAGCGCCCCAGGCCCACCTGGAGAGCGAGAGGACGGTCTGGCGGCGGGGCGAGGCCATACCCTTTACCCTGCGGCTTCTGGGCGGGGCGGAGCCGGCCCAGGTGGCTGTCCGGTTGGAGGCGGCGGGCGAGGCCTCCGGCGCGTGGCAGACCCTCTGGGCGGATACGCTCTCTCTCGGGGCGGGGGAGGAGCGGGCCGTCCCCCTTCAGGTGCCTGCCACCCTGGCCACGGAGCCCCTGCGTCTGGAAGTTTATCTGAGTCCGGCGGGTGGGGGCGGCTCAGCGGCCCTGGCGGATGCCCTGCGCCTCCTGGTGGCCGAGCCGCTGGTGCGGGCGGCGGTGGAGGTGCCCGATGAGGCCGGCCCCGGGCCCCAGCCGGCCACCCTGCACCTGGCCAACGAGGGTCCGGTGCCGGCGCGGCTCCGGGTGCGCCTGGCGGGCGAGGCGGAGGACGCGGCGATCGTCCTCGAGCCGGGCGGGGCGGCGGTGGTCACCCGGACGGCCCGCGTCGGCGCGGGCGGGCCCGTGCGCTTTGAGGTGCGGGGTGACGTGCCGGGTGGGTTCATGGCGGTGGAGAAGCTGGTGCGGGTCGTCTTCCGGGGCTCCGTGCGCCTGGACCCGGAGACGGTGTACGAGGCCGGCGTGCCGGTGGCGGTGCGGGTGTACGTGCGTAACGACGGTTCCACGACGGCGGTGCTACCGGTGCGCTTCACCCTGCGGCCGGACGCCGACGGGGCCTGCCCGGCGGCTGGTTCCGGCGGCGGTAGCGGCGGCTCGAGCGGCTCTGGCGGCGGCGCTGCCGAGGCGTGCGCGGGGCTGGAGCGGGAGTACGAGGTGGCGCCGGGGGGCGAGGCGGCCGACGTGCTCGTGCTGCCCGGCCTCCCGGCGGGGAGGTACACCCTGGCCTACGAGGCGGGCACCCTGGCGGGGCAGGCGCCATTGCAGGTGGCGGCGCGGGACGACGTGCGCCTAGAGGTTTCCTCTTTCCCCGCTGAGGTGAGCGGCCCCGTCACCGCCGAGGGCGCGGTGCGCAACGCCGGCTTCAACCGCGTGGAAGGATGGGTGCGCCTGATCACCCCCATCGGAGAAGCCGAGCAGCCCCTGGCCCTGGATCCCGGCGGGTCTGCCACCTTCCGCCTCACGGCGGGCGAGGGCCGGCCCCTGGCCGAGGGCGAGTACGCGGCCCAGGTGATCGTGGAGGGGAACGGGCGGGAGCTGGTGCGGCAGGAGCTCTCCTTCCGCGAGGTGGCCCGCCTGGAGGTCACCGGGCTTCCGGCCATCGAGGCCCGGGCCGGGGAGACGGTCACTGCGGCCGTCTACCTCCGCAACGCGGGCGGCGCCGCCGGCCGGGCCGAGGTGCGGCTGCACCTGCCCGGCTTCCCCGAGCAGGTGCAGAGCGTGGCCGTGGCCCCAGGGGAGGAGATAATCGTGCCCTTCACTTTGAACGTGCCCGACGATGTGGTGGACGACCAGGCCCAGCTCATCCCCGGGATGCGCACGGTCAACCGCGTGGCCACGGCCCCCGCCTACGTAGAAGTGAACGGCCGGCGCCACGAGATCCCCTTCCGCGTGCGGGGGCTGCAGGTGGCGGTGGAGGCCGCCCTGGACCGGCCGGCCTATCGGAGCGGCGAGGAGGCGGTCCTCACCCTGCGGGTGACCGGCACCCCGGGCGAGTACGTGGCCTTCGCCCAGCTCAACGCCTATGACGAGCGGAAGCCCGTGACGGTGCCGCAGGGCGGAGCGGCCGAGGTCTCCTTCCGGGTGCCCGTGGACTTCACGCAGAAGCTCCAGTTCGGCGTCAACACCCCGGGCGGCCGCGCCCTCTACCTGAACGCCCTCTACCTCCGCGAGGCAGGCGCGGCGCTGCGGGTGGTGCTGGACCGCCAGGTGGCCCGGCCGGGCGAGGCGGTGGCGGTGGCGGTCTACGCCGCCGCCCCCGGTCAGGTGGTGCTAACGGCCCCCGGTCCCTGGCTGCCCGGCGCGGATACCACCGTGGTGCGCCGGGTGTACGCGGCTGGCGAGGAGCTGTCTTTAGCCTTCACCGTCCCCGACCTCACCGCGGGGAGCTACGCCGTGGCCTGGAGCTTCGCCCCCGACGGGGCGGCCGTGCCGGACTCGGTCTACGCCCTGCCGGACCGGGGCGAGGTCTTCTTCGACGTGGACGGGGCGCGGGGAGTGGTGCTGAGCCGCGGTACCGACCGGGCGGAGTACCGGCCGGGCGAGCCGGTCACCTTCCGCTTCACCGTGGACGCCAACCGGGACATGGACGTGGTGATCGTGGCCTACCTCCCCGTCGAGTCAGGGGGCGAACAGCCCGTCTTCAGCCAGCGGGTGCGCCTGCATGAGGGGGCCAACGTGGTGGAGGTGCAGCGGGTGCTGCCGGAGTACCGGCCCGGCCTGAACCTCCTCCGCTACGAGGTGTGGTATGTGGACCCGCCGCCGGCCGGGGCGGAGAACCTGCTCCTCATGGCCCAGGGCGAGCTGGCCCTGGACGTGGCCGGGCTCCGGGTGGCCCAGGTGGGCACGGACCGGTCGGCCTACCGGCCCGGGGACCAGGTGCGGGCCACCGTCTCGCTGGAGGGCAGGGGGACCGGGCGGCTGCGGCTTTTCCTGGACGGTACCCCGGTGGCGGAGCGGGAGGTAGCGGCGGACGGGTACGCGACCATCGCCTTTGACCTCGGCGCGCCCGGCCCGGGCGTGCACATGTTGCGGGCTGAGCTGGCCGGTGCCGTCGGCCCAGGGGCGGCGGCGGAGACGGGGTTCGACGTGACGGGGCTCGCCCTGGCGGCGGTCGGAGGTGAAGCCGGTGGCGGCTCCGGCGGAGGCGGAACGGGCGGCCCCGGCGGCGGAGGCGGAACGGGCGGCGGGCAGCCGGGCGGCACGGGCGGGCTGGCTCTGGGCTCTGCGGCACCGGGCGCCATCTCAGTCCGGGTCCGGGCGGACCGGGGAGGCCGCTGGCGCAGCGAGGACGGCCTCCTCGAGGTGGTCCTGCCGCCGGGCTTCGCGGGCAGGCCGGAGGCCGGCGAGGGCGCGGGGCCTGGCGGAGGGGACGAGTACCGCCTTGCGGCGCGCCTCCTCACGCCAGCCGAGGCGCGGGCGCGTCTGGCTTCGGCTGCGGGCGCGGCGCGCCCGGGCGTACGGGTGCTGCCCTGGGGTCTGCAGCTTGAGCTCGCCGACGCGGCGGGGCGGCCGGTGACAGACCTTGAGCGGCCGGTGTGGGTTACTGTCTACCTGGACGCGGCCACCCTGGCCGGCCTAGCTTCGGCGGGCAGCGTTGACAGTCGTGCCGGCGGTGGCGAATCCGAGGGCGCCGGCGATGGGAGGGGCGCGGCCGCCGGAGGCTCCGGGAGCGGCGCGGGTGCGGGCGTGGATCCCGGGCGGCTGGCCCTCTTCCGGCTGGACGGCGCCGGGCGGCCCGTCTTTGCCGGCGGGTTCTGGCGGGACGGTACCCTGCGGGTCTGGCTGCACCACCTGAGCGAGTACCTCCTGGCCGAGGTGCGGGTGGAGTTCGTCGACCTCGGTGGCCACTGGGCGCGGCCCGACGCCGAGCTCCTCGGGAGCAAGTACAGCTTCCTCGGCGTGGGCGGCGGTCGCTTTGCGCCCGGCCGGCCCATCACCCGGGCCGAGATGGCGGCGGCTCTCGTGCGCGTCCTCGGCGTGGTGTCCGGGGAGGAGGAGCTGGGCGCGGAGCACGGAGCGAGCGGATCCGGCAGCGCGGCGCCGACCCTGAAGCCCTTCGCCGATGTGCCGCCGGGCGCCTGGTACGCCCGCCACGTGGCGGCGGCCGCACGGACCGGCCTGGTGCTGGGCCACGGCGACGGATCCTTCCGCCCCGAGGCGCCCTTGAGCCGCGGGGAGGCGCTACTCCTCCTCGCACGCGCCGAGCGGTACCTCTACGGCGAGGGTGAATCCACGGCCGACACCGCCGCGGCCCGCGACGTGGTCCGCGCCGCTGCCTGGGCGCGAGAACGGGGAATCCTGCGCGGGCGGCCTGTGGCGGCCGGCGATATCGGTGCGGTAGGCACCCTTGCCCCCGCAGCGAATGTTCCCTATACGGCGGGGGGCACGCCTGCCGTCCTAACGGACGAGGCCCTGATCTCCCCGGCGCTTCGGGCTGAGGCGGCGGCGATGCTTGCCCGTTGGCTGGTTGGTGGACCGTGAGAGAATCGCGGGTCCTCCCGTGACAAGTTGTAACCCCGGGCGGTGGCGCTGCGTTTTAAATTATGGAAAGCCACTCGATGGCGGCTCGGGAAAGGCTTGGTTGGGGAGGTGAAACGGTATGCGACGTGTCGTCTTAGGCTACCCCCCATGCACCAGCACCCCGCCTTTTACCCTTTGGCTGCGGCGCGAGGCATTTGCTGCGGCTGACGGGTCCCGAGTCAGGGCAGGGAGTAGGCCCACACCTCTCCTTCCGGGGAGGGGAGAACCGCTTTTGACCCCCAGGCGGCGAGAGAGGCCCGGGAGCGGGGGACGGTCCGCCGGCCCAGTAGCCGACCGGAGGAGGCCTCGAGCACGTACATCTCCCCTGCCGTGGTATTGAAGGCCAACCTATCCCGGTCGGCCAGGACCGGGGGTCCGAGGGGGTAGTTGAAGACCCCGGGAAGGTCGTAGCGCCAGAGCACCCGGCCGCTTGAGGCCTCGAGGGCCACGAGAAACCCGTTGGCCGAGCCGAGGTATAACGTGGAGCCCGATCCGGAGAGCTTCATCCCCGTGATCCAGTTGCCAGGGTCGTGGCACCAGCGGGTCCGGCCGTCCTCGATGAGAAAGGCACATACCTGGTCTTCATAGGCCAGATAAAAGCCGAGATCGCCCCGGGCCTGGAGATAGCGCACGAACCCGTTCTGGAATGCCCGCTGCCAGAGAATCTCTCCGTTTTCCGTATCCAGGGCAGCCAGGAAGGAGTAGCCTCCCTCTTCTTCCGCGGACTCTGAAGAACTGGAAGGCGATCCGGCGGCTTCCGAATGGAGGCCTCCCCCCACCAAAAGGATCCTCCCTTCCGGTACGGGGGTGGTGAGGCCGAAGGCCTCGGTTTCCCGCACCCAGGTCACTGTGCCGGTTTCCGCATCGAGCCGGTACACCCGGGCTTTCCCCCTGCCGTTCAGTCCCGGTCCGGCGAAGGTGGTGGCCAGAAAAAGGGCCTTTCCCTCCGCCGCCGGAGCCCAGACTGCCTCTCCCTCCACCTTCTGTCGCCAGATCTCCCGGCCGCTCCGGGTATCAAGACCCACGATCCATCCCCCGCGGGCTCCGGCGAATAGAATTTCTCCGGCCAGGGCCAGGCTCTGGGGCCAGAGGGGGGAGGACGCGGCGTAAGTCCACTTCCGGCGCCCTCTCCAGTTGAAGGCGGAAAGGGAGCGGTCTCTGCTCACGGCATAAGCTCCCTCCGGTCCGGCGAGGAGGGGCGCGGTGTCGGGGACTCCAGCCTCAGCCCGCCAGAGCAGGGCCGGTCCGGAGGCGGAGGAGACTTCTTTCCCCCAGTGGGCGGGAGGAGTTCGCTGACGAATGGCGGGGAAGGAGAAAAGGGAGAAGAGGAGGATGGCCATCCCGGAGAAGAGGGCGGCGAGGAAGAGAAAAAGCAGGGCTCTCAAAGAGGGAGGGGCAGTGGTAGGAACCGAAGGAGAGGGCAGAGGGGAAGAAGCAGAAAGATGGGAGCCTGCCGGGCGCTGGGGAGGTCGGGCGACAGGGGTTTTTGGGGACCCCGTCTCCGGAGTCCCTTTTGAAGAGAGGATGGGGAAGGGGAAAGGCAGGAGATCTGATCCTGTCTCGCCTCCCCCCTCCTTCCGGTCTTCTGGAGAGCGGGGAGGGATGACCGGGTTCCCCTCTACCGCTGTCCTCGTCTCCATGGCTGCTTTTCCTCCGTCTATCCCTTTCGTAGCCGAAACCGGTGGCCCTCAGGCCGTGGTCTTGTGCCGGGTGACCGCCCAGATGGCAAGGCCCAGCGCCAGCACCACCAGCCCCGTTCCGCCCACCACCACCGGGAGCTCGCTCAGGCGGGAGCCCGGCGCCTCGGCGGGTTTCACTGCCTCGGGGGCAGCAGGCTTCTCCTGAGACTCGGCGGGCTTGGTCTCTACCGCCTGGGGGGTGGCGGAGACCCTCCGCCCGGCGTGGACTACCGGCCCGTCCCGGTTGGCCTCGGTTACATCAAAGGGCATACCCGGGGGCATGCGGTTGTCGCGGAGTCTGGAGCGGAGCTTGGAGTTTTTCCAGTCGCCGGGGACGACGATCTTTACCGGGTTATCGGGGTTGGAGAGGGAGTCAGCCCCGGTCATGATGCCTTCATAAGAGGAGAGGTCCAGCTCGTGGGCGGAGTTTTTGTCCACGGCGAAGTGGCAGGACTTGCAGGAGGCGGTGTTTTTAGCCCAGATGTTGTCCTCGGTGAAGAGGCGCAGCACGTCCTCCTGGAAGGTGGCCTGGTGCTCCTTGCCGTCTTCACCCACGAAGGTGAAGGGCTCATCCTTCGGCGCTCCGGCGTCCACCCAGGCCCCGATCAGGTTGACCGCCCGGACCTCGGCCTGATCCTTCCCCGCCTTCACTACCGGCCCGTCCCGGTTGGCCTCGGTTACATCAAAGGGCATACCCGGGGGCATGCGGTTGTCGCGGAGTCTGGAGCGGAGCTTGGAGTTTTTCCAGTCGCCGGGGACGACGATCTTTACCGGGTTATCGGGGTTGGAGAGGGAGTCAGCTCCGGTCATGATGCCTTCATAAGAGGAGAGGTCCAGCTCGTGGGCGGAGTTTTTGTCCACGGCGAAGTGGCAGGACTTGCAGGCCGGAGTGTTGGGGGCCCAGACGTTTTCCTGGGTGAAAAGGGGAAGGATGTCCTCGGCGAAGGTGCCCTGGCACTTGGTCTCCCCGTCGGCGGCGGTGAACTCGAACGGTTCGTCCTTGGAGGCTCCGGCGTCCACCCAGGCCCCGATCAGGTTGACCGCCCGGACCTCGCACTCTCCCTGGTCGGCCAGGACGGACAGGTTCGTCAGCAGTAGGAGCACGGTCACGGCGAGGGGCACAAGGATAAAAGGTAAATACAACCGGCGCAAGCTTACTCACCCCCTTTCCCCGTTTTTTAGACCCCTTCCCAGTTCACTATCGAGAAAGGAGAGTAAGTTTTTGAATAGGAGGATATTGCGTTAGAATGTATCTTCAGGATGCAGTGATCGAATATGGAATTGGATCTGGCTTCTGCGCTCCCATCGCACTGGCTGGCCACGGATCGGCCTCAAGGGGCTCCGAGCTGAGGAACCCGGTATCGGCCAGGGGCGGTGAGCATGGCGTCGCTTTACCGCATAAGGCCAGCCCCGTGTTGGGCCCGTGACGCCAGGGGGTTCGCAACTCTGCCCAGGATCGGCCTGGTGCGGACGCACGAGCCGACCGAGGATCGAGGCGGGGAAGGCGCGCATCCTGCGGGCTACGGTATCGCGGGAGGGCGGACGGTGGTTCGTGAGTTTCACCTGCGAGGTGGAGCAGGAGCCAAAGGCCCCCAAGTTTCCGGGCACGGTGGTCGGAGTGGATGTCGGGCTCCGGCACCTCGCCCGGGGTGGGAGGGGATCAGAGACCCAGGATTTTCTCCAGGGCCCAGGCCACCCCCCGGCTGGTGGGGAGGGGAGCGATCTGGGGTGCGGCTTCCCGAAGGGTCGGGGAGGCGTTGGCCACCGCCCATCCCTGGCCGGCCCAAAGGATCATCTCCACGTCGTTGTCTCCATCCCCTATGGCGGCCGTTTCTTCCGGCCGGATTCCCTCGCTCCGGGCCAGGAACTCAAGCGCCCGGAGCTTGGAGGCCTGGTGGGAGGAGATGTGCAGGGCGTGCTCGTTGGGGGCGTGGCAGGTGACGGGGAGCTTCTCCTCTATCTCCCCCTTAAGGCGGGGGAGCAGCTCCTCCGGGGCATGGATGACGAAGGAGTAGACGGGCGGGGAGTGGGTGGCCAGGTAGGCGGGAAGCGACCCCACCGCCTGGAAGGGGATGAAGTAGCGGGGGGAGTAGCGGTAGGTTTCCTCGGTGGCCTTCTCTACCAAAAACCGGTCGGCCAGGAAGGCCTTCGCGTAAAGACCCCTCTCCTGGGCGAGTCGGGCCAGGGCTAGCAGGGCTTCCCTTTCCAGGGGAAGGGAAATAAGCTCCTCCCCCCGGGGGGAGAGGATCTGGGCCCCGTTGTAGCAGACCAGGGGGGTAGCGAGCCCCAGCTCGGCGTGGTATATCCAGGCGGAGTGGAAGGAGCGGGCGCTGGTCAGCACCACCCGTATACCTCGCCGGGAAGCCTCCCGGATGAGCCAGGCGGCGCGGGGATGGATGGTTTTCCCCTCGTCCTCGAGAAGCGTGCCGTCCATGTCTATGGCTATCAGCCGGGGCAGGAAGGCGTTTTTTCCGGCACTTTCCATCTCCAATTTCGCCCCTCCCCTTCCCTGCGAGAGATACCTCCCCTTTCCCTCAAGAGAGTTTTTTCAGAACTCCCTCTCCAGCGCAAGTGAAAGGGGGTCCGATACTCACTGTTAAGCGGTTTTGGTGACCTGCTGTTTGGAAGTCTTAAAGGCTCTGGAGATGGTCAGTCGCCAGCAGAGGCGGGGCCGGGCGTGGTAACATGGGGGACGGGTTGTCGGTTTTTCTGGCTGCTTGCCGTTCTCTGCCCACCCCCTATACTCCCGTCTGGCTGATGCGCCAGGCAGGCCGCTACCTCCCCGAGTACCGGGAGGTGAGATCCCGCCACGACTTTCTCACCATGTGCCGGACTCCGGAGCTGGCGGCGGAGGTGACGGTTCAGCCCCTCCGCCGCTTCCCCCTGGATGCGGCCATCATCTTCTCCGACATCCTCCTTCCCCTTCAGGCCATGGGGATGGAGCTTTCTTTCAGCGAGGAGGAAGGGCCGAGGCTCTCCCCTCTGCGGGAGAGACGGGACGTGGAGCGGCTCCGCCCGGTGGAGGAGGCGGACTTCGACTTTCTGGCCCAGGCCATCCGCCTGGTTTGCCGGGAGCTGGGGGACACCCCCCTCATCGGGTTCGCCGGAGCCCCCTTCACCCTGGCCAGCTACGCGGTGGAGGGAGGGGCTTCCCGGCTCTATCTGCGCGCCAAGAGGCTGATGTGGGAGGACCCCGGACTCTGGGAGGAGCTGATGGACCGCCTGGTGCAGGCCGTCGAGGTGGCGCTGGCCGTCCAGGTGCGGGCGGGGGCCCGGGCGGTGCAGATCTTCGACTCCTGGGCCGGGGTGCTCTCTCCCCGGGATTACCGGGAGCGGGTGCTTCCCTATTCCCGCCGGGTGATAGAAGGGGCGAAAAGGCTCGGGGTGCCCGTGATCCACTTCGTCCACAACGGAGGCGGGTTTTTGGAGCTCGTGGCCGAGACCGGTCCGGACGTGGTGGGGCTTGACTGGCGGGTGGGTCTCCGGGAGGCCCGGAAGCGCTTGAATGGTCTGGCGGTGCAGGGGAACCTCGATCCCGCCGTGCTTCTCTCCACCCCCCGGACGATAGAGGAGGCGGTGCGCGCGATCCTGGAGGAGGCGGAAGGCCGGCCGGGACACGTCTTCAACCTGGGTCACGGGGTGCTGAAGGATACCCCTCCGGAAAACGTGGCCTTCCTAGTGGAGGCGGTGCACCGGCTGAGCGGCCGATGAAAGCCGTTCTGCTTCTGGCCTTCGGGGGGCCGCGCTCGCTGGAGGAGGTGGAGCCCTTTGTCCGATCCCTTCTGGGACGGGAGCCTCCTCCGGGGCTTTTGTCCCTCACCCGGAAGCGCTACGAGGCCATAGGAGGCCGTTCTCCCCTTCCGGAGGCGGTTGCCCGGCTGGCGGACAAGATGGAGGAAGCCCTGGGCCTGGAGTGGATGGTGAGGCCGGCCATGCTCTTCTCCGAACCCTCTCTTTCCCGGGCCGTCCGGGAGGCGGCGGAGCGGGGGGTTTCGGCGCTGGTGGGGGTGAGCCTTTCCCCCCACCGGAGCCGGGTGACGGCGGGGAATTTCGCCCAGGCCTTAGAAAGGGAGGCAGCCGCTGCCGGTCTCCCCTGGACTCTGATCGCGGGATGGCACCTCCACCCCCTCTTCGTGGGAGAGCTGACCCGGATCTTGAGAGAAGCCTGGCCCCTCGAGAAGGGGGAGAAGGTGATCTTCACCGCCCACAGCCTTCCCCGGGCGGTGGCGGAAGGTGATCCCTACGAAAGGGAGCTCGCTGAGACGGTGGAGAAGGTGATAAGCTCCTTTCCCTCTTTTCCCTGGACCCTGGCCTTCCAGAGCCGGGGTCCGGAAGGGGAGTGGCTGGGTCCTCAGGTGGAGGAAGTCATGGCCGCCTGGGCGGCGGAGGGCGGCCGGGGGGTGACGGTCCAGCCGGTAGGCTTTCTCTTCGATCACATGGAAACCCTCTACGACCTGGACGTTACGGCGCGGGAGCAAGCCCGGAATCTGGGCCTCCGCTTCCGGAGGCTGCCCTGCCCCGGCCACTCCCCGGGGATAGTGGCTCTTTTCGCCGAGCTGGTGGGGACTGCGGGGGAGGGATTTCCGTGATCGTCTTGGGTTGGGGGTTAGCGCCCATGGCTGGTTCGGGCCGGGAATGAGGGAGTGACGAAGAAGGAGGTTCTGGTAGCCGGCGGGGGGATAGCGGGCCTCTCGGCGGCCCTCGTCCTACAGGAGGAAGGGGTGGACTACCACCTCTTCGAGGCCCAGGATCGCCTGGGAGGGAAAATCCTCACCGAGCGGGTGGAGGGCTTTCTCCTGGAGGGAGGGCCGGACTGCTTCCTCTCCGAGAGGCCCGGGGTTTTCGAGCTGGCCCGCCGCCTGGAAATCTGCCACCGCCTTCTCCCCACCGAGGAGCAAAACCGGGGCACCTTCATCCTCTGGCGGGGGAGGCTTCACCCCCTCCCGGAGGGGCTCATGCTTCTTGCTCCCTCCCGTCTGGGCCCTTTTCTTAAAAGTGGCCTTCTCTCCTGGCGGGGGAAGCTCCGGGCTCTGGCCGAGCCTTTCGTCCCCCGGGGCGGGGGCGGGGACGAGAGCCTGGCCTCCTTCGTCCGCCGCCGCCTGGGGGAGGAGGTGCTGGAGAGGATAGCCGAGCCGCTCATCGCCGGCATCCACGCCGGCGATCCCGAAACCATGAGTCTTCGGGCCGGATTCCCCCGTTTCGCCCGCATGGAAGAGGAAGGGGGACTGATCCGCTCCCTCCTCCGGGCCCGGCGGTCCCGGGAGAAGGCTTCTCACCCCTGCCCCGGGGGGCCGGAGGAGAGAACCTTTTTCATGAGCTTCGCCGGGGGAATGGGGGAGCTGGTGGAGGAGGTGGCCGGGAGACTCTCTCCCTCCCGGATTACCCGGGGAGTGGGGGTGAAAATGGTTACTCCTTCTCCCGGGGGGTGGGAGATAGAACTTCAAGGGGGGGAGAGGATTTCGGCCCGGGCAGTGGTGCTGGCGCTGCCAGCTTATCAGGCTGCCCGGGTGGTGGAAGAAGCGGATCCCGAGCTGGCCGGGCTTTTGTCCTCCGTACCCTTTTCTTCCACCCTCACCCTCTCCCTGGCCTACCGGGAGGGGGAGCTGCCTCCCCTTTCCGGTTTCGGCTTCGTGGTCCCCAGGAAGGAGGGAAAGCTGATGTCCGGTGTCACCTACTCCTCCCGCAAATGGCGGGGGAGGGTGCCCTCTTCCGGCTACGTCTTGCTCCGGGTGTTTGCAAGAGGGGGGGAGGAGCTTTCCGACCACCAGGTGGTGAGCCGGGTGAGGGAGGAGCTGGCCGAGATCCTGGGCGTCAAGGCCCGCCCCCTTCTGACCCGTCTTTACCGGTGGCCCCGGGGTCTTCCCCAGTATCCGGTGGGACATCTCCAGCGCCTCGAGCAGGTGGAACGGAGGTTGGGGGAGCTCCCGGGCCTCTTTCTGGCCGGGGCCTCCTACCGGGGAGTGGGGGTGGGGGAGTGCATTCGCTCCGGATTTTCCGCCGCCCGGGGGGCGCTGGAGTTGCTGCGGGGGCCGGGGGCGGCCGCCGCCGGGCTTGATTCCGCTTCCTCGGCTGGTTAGGCTCAGGGAATGATGAGTCTTCCCCAGCCTGATCGCACCCTCGATGCCCGGGGGCTTCTCTGCCCTCTCCCCGTGATCCGGGCCCGCCAGAACATAGACGGCCTTAAGTCCGGCCAGGTGCTGGAGGTATGGGCCACCGATCCCGGGTCGGTGCCGGACTTCCAGGCCTGGTGCGCTTCGCTGGGACACGAGCTCCTTTGGAGCGAGGAACCGGAGCCCGGGCTTTTCCGCTTCCTCATCCGGAAGAGGTAGCCGTGGACCGGCTCAGACTGCGGGGTGTCCTAGTCCACGCCCATCACGGTCTCCACCGGTGGGAGCGGGAGACTGGCCAGCCTCTGGAGATAGATGTGGAGCTGGAGCTGGATCTCCGCCCGGCGGCGACTGAAGACCGCCTGGAGGCCACCGTGGACTACACCGAACTCTATCGGCGGGTAACGGAAGCGGTCACCTCCCGCTGCTTCGCTCTTATGGAGGCGGTGGCCGAGGAGGTGGCCCGGTCCGTTCTCTCCTTTCCCGCCGTCCTTTCGGCTACCGTTCGGGTGAGAAAGCCCCGGGCCTTCCTCCCCGGACCGGCAGGCGAGGTGGAGGTAGAGATCACCCGGCGGCGGAATGATTTTCCAAATTTTAATGGTTGACAGGCCTGGTCCATGACTGGAATTGGGTGGAAGGTGGATGTTCAGGCTGCTAGGTGCTTGGCGGGTTGCGCTTTTGACAGCGGGACTGTTGGCCTCCTTAACTGTACGCCTTGATGTCGCTTGGGCGGGGGAATCAGGTCTGGTTAGGGTTGGCAGCCTGGGGAACCTGTTACGGGTTAGAACCAGAGGATAGCAAGTATATTGACTAGGGTTTTGAAGCAGTTATGGATGTTGATTATAACGAAGCAATTAGTGTGGCCTTAGAAGGAGTTAGAGAAATCCCGAGTCCCTTTTCCGTGAATATATGTGCCCCTACGGTTATTACCTGCCATCGCAGGAGGGAGGGCGCGCTTGACCTCCGAACGGGGATGGTTTAGACTTGACCCGACCTTTAAGCCGGCCCGGTGAGGCGGCAAGGAGGGAAAAAGCGAAGTGATTTCGTTTGGGCCCCCTGGCAGCAAGGAAAGGCGCGATCGTGGAGGGGGTCTTTTTTTATGCCCGTGGGTCGGGCCAGGGGCAGACGGGTGAACGCCGGTCCCGGAATCGGCGGGGCAGACGGAGGGATATCCTGGCTTATGCCTAGTAGCGGCCGGGAGCAGGGAGGTGAGGGAGTGGGAGAGCAGGAGGCTTGGGGGTCCCATCCCGGGTGGCGCCTTAGAGAAAAGGCCCGGGTGATGGACGGTCCGGCGATGACCCGGGCCTTGAAGCGGATCGCCCACGAGATCACGGAGAGGAACCAGGGGGCGGAGGATCTGGTGCTGGTGGGGATCCGCCGCCGGGGAGTGCCTCTCGCCCAGAGGCTGGCCCGTTACCTCCGGGAGTTCGAGGGGGTGACGGTGCCGGTAGGGGTCCTGGATATCACCCTCTACCGGGATGACCTGACCGCCCGGGGGGATAAGCCTCTCGTCTACCGGACGGAGATTCCCTTCCGCCTGACGGGGAAGAAGGTGGTGCTGGTGGACGACGTCCTCTACACCGGGAGGACGGTGCGGGCGGCCCTCGACGCCCTCATGGACCTCGGGCGGCCGGCGGAGATCCAGCTGGCGGTGCTGGTGGACCGGGGTCACCGGGAGCTGCCCATCCGGGCCGACTACGTGGGCAAAAACCTCCCCACCTCCCGCCGGGAGCAGGTGGAGGTGAAGGTGGAGGAGGTGGACGGCCGGGACGAGGTGCTGATCCTGGAGGCGGAGACAGGTGATCCGCGGTCGGAGGACGGAGAAACCTGAGAGGCGGGGAGCGGAGAGAGATGCCGACGGTGCTTCAGGGCGCCACCAACCAGGCACAGCCGGGCCAGGACGGGCCGGTTCCGGGTCATCTCCTGAGCCTCCGGGAGACGCCGGAGGAGGAGATCCAGGGGCTTTTGGATCTGGCCTTCTCCTTCCTCGAGGTGCTGGAGCGGGAGGTGAAGAAGGTCCCCACCCTGCGGGGCAAGGTGGTGGCCTGCGCCTTTTTTGAGCCCAGCACCCGGACCATGAAGTCCTTTGATCTGGCTGCCCGCTACTTAAGTGCCGATGTCACCACCCTCACCGGGGAGGTCTCCAGCGTGGCCAAGGGGGAGAGTCTGGAGGACACTGCCCGGGCCCTCCGGCAGATGGGGGCCGACTGCCTGGTAATCCGCCACCCCCTCTCCGGCGCCGCCCACTTCCTGGCCCGGCGGGTGGATCTCCCGGTGATCAACGCCGGGGACGGGCGGCACGAGCACCCTACCCAGGGGCTTTTGGACCTCCTCACCCTGCGGGAGAGGTGGGGGGATTTCCGGGGAAGAAAGGTGGCCATCGTGGGCGACGTGCTCCACTCCCGGGTAGCCCGCTCGGACATATGGGGGCTGACCAAGCTGGGGGCCGAGGTGTGTCTGTTCGGCCCTCCTACGCTGCTCCCCGAGCGTCCGGAGCTTCTGGGACTCCCCGGCCGGGTGCGGGTGGCCCGGTCGCTTCCGGAGGCCCTGGAGGGGGCGGACGCGGTCATCGCCCTCCGCCTCCAGCGGGAGAGGCAGAAGCGCGGGCTTTTGCCCTCTCTCGAGGAGTACGCCTCTTTTTGGGGGCTGCGGAAGGAGATTCTGGACCGGTGGTGCCCGGAGGCCTTCCTTCTGCACCCCGGACCGGTCAACCGGGGACTGGAGTTGGACGGGGAGGCGATGGAGGCTCCTCGCTCCCTCGTCGAGGAGCAGGTGAGGCGGGGGGTGGCGGTGCGCATGGCCGTTTTGTATCGGGTTCTGGCGGGAAGGGCGGGAAGTAGCGGGTGAGGGGTGGAGGCCGACCCCTCTCCGGCCGCTGGATTTTCCGCTGCCGGGTGGTGGACCCGGCCCGGGGTTGGGACGGACCGGCCGCTCTTCTCTTCGAAGACGGATTCCTCCGCCACTTCGGCACCGGGAGGGAGGATCTCCCGGATGACCCGGGTGTTACCCTGGTGGACGATCCGCGCCTGGTCCTCCTCCCGGGTCTCTTCGATCTCCACGCCCACCTTCGCGTCCCCGGACAGGAGTGGAAGGAGGATCTCCGCACCGGGACTGCGGCGGCGGCGGCCGGCGGCTTCACCGGAGTCCTTACGCTGGCCAATACCGACCCTCCCCTGGACCGGGGCCCGGTGCTGGAAGGGCTTCTCAGCCGGGCAGAGAGAGAAGCCCTTGTTCCGGTGTGGGCAGCGGGCTGTCTCACCAAGGGGCGGGAGGGGAAGGAGGTGGCTCCCCTCGGGGAGCTATCTCAGGCGGGAGCGGTGGCCTTCTCCGATGACGGCGACCCGGTGGAGGACTACCGGGTGATGCGGCTGGCTCTCCGCTACGCCTCCTTCTTTGGTCGGCCGGTGATCGTCCACGCGGGGGAGCCGGGGTCCGGGGGTGGGGTGGTGCACGGAGGACCGGTGGCCGATCTCCTGGGTCTGCCGGGTTCCCCCTCCTCCTTCGAGGCGGCCCTGGCCTTCCGCGACGCTCTCCTGGCCCGGGAAACAGGAGCCCGGTTGCATCTGGCGCACGTCAGCGCCCGGGAGACGTTGAAAGTCCTGCGCCGGGCCAGGGAGGAGGGGTGGCCGGTGACGGCCGAAGTCACCCCCCATCACCTGGCCCTGAGCGAGGAATACTTCCTCGACCGTCCCTTCGACACCGCGGCCAAGGTCAATCCTCCCCTGCGGGAGGAAGAGGATCGGGTGGCGCTTCTGGAGGCGGTGCGGGCGGGGCTTGTGGACGCCATCGCCACCGACCATGCCCCCCACCACCGGGACGAGAAGGAAATGGAGTTCGAGCGGGCGGCTTTCGGCACCCCGGGGCTGGAGACGGCGCTGGGAGTGGTGTTGAGCCTGGGGCTGCCCCTTCTCCGGGTGGCGGAGGCCATGTCCCTCGCCCCCCGCCGCATCCTGGGGCTTCGGGGAGGCACCTTCAACCCTGGGGAGCCGGCCGACTTCGTGCTCATAGATCCGGAGGCGGAGTGGGTTTGCCGGCCGGAGGAGTTCCGGACCAAGGCCCGCTACTCCCCCTTTGCCGGGAGGAAGCTCCGGGGACGGGTGCTCCTCACCGTGGCCCGGGGTCAAGTGGTTTTCTCCCACTCCCTTCGGGAGTCGCCCCTCCCCGTGGCCGGCGGAGGTGTAGCCCGTGGCTACTAGAGGAGAGCGTCCCGGGCTTCTGGTGCTCGAGGACGGCACAGTCTTTGAGGGAGTGGGATTCGGGGCCCGGGCCACTGCGGTGGGGGAGGTGGTCTTCCAGACCGGGATGACCGGGTACCAGGAGGTGCTGACCGACCCTTCCTACTGCGGCCAGATAGTATGTATGACCTATCCCTTGATCGGCAATTACGGGATCAACGAGGAGGATTTCGAATCCCGGAGGCCCTATCTCCGGGGGTTCGTGGTGCGGGAGGCCTGCCCCCTACCCGACCATTTCCGCTCCCGGAAGACGCTTGAAGAGTATCTGGAAGAGCAGGGCATTCCGGGGCTTTCGGAGGTAGATACCCGTTCCCTCACCCGCATCCTGCGGGTACACGGCACGAGGCGGGGGGCCATCTCCACGGAGGGGAAGGGCAAAGAGGAGCTCTGGGAGCTGGCCCGCTCCTTCACCCTCCGCCGGCCGGTGGAGGAGGTGACGGTGAAGGGGATCCGGTGGGTGGACGGCCTCCAGGCCGGCCCCGACGGGACTCCCCTTCTCGCCGTGGTGGACTACGGAGTCAAAGAGAGCATCCTCCGCCATCTCCGGGACCTGGGCTTCCGGCTGGCGGTGGTGCCCGCGGGCTTTACCGCCCGGGAGATCCTGGAGCTAGATCCCGCCGGGGTGGTACTCTCCAACGGCCCGGGCGATCCCACCGATGTCCCCGGGGCTCCGGATACGGTGAGAAGGCTGGCGGAAGAAAAGCCGGTGCTGGGCATCTGCCTCGGTCACCAGATCCTCTGCCTGGCCTTCGGGGCCCGGACCTACAAGCTGAAGTTCGGCCACCGGGGCTCCAACCACCCGGTACGGGAGCTGGCCACCGGCCGGGGCTGGATCACCACCCAGAACCACGGCTACGCCGTGGACCCGGACTCCCTGGAAGGGACGGGGCTTCTCCTCACCCACGTCCACTTGAACGACGGTACGGTGGAAGGAGTGCGTCACCGGGAGCTGCCCGTTTTCTCCGTCCAGTACCATCCCGAGGCCGGCCCCGGACCCCGGGACAGTCTCTTCCTGTTCGAGCGCTTTGCCCGGCTGGTCCGGGGCGGGGCGCTCCCGGCGGAGGTGGGGTGATGGCGGTGATGGCAGGGAGTTTGCGGGCGGCGAGGTTGAAGCCGGGGATCCGGTCTCTTCTGGCCGGCGTTGAGACGCTCGCGACGGGGGAGCGAGGCTTATGCCTCTGAGGCCGGGTCTCCGGAAGGTCCTGGTGATAGGCTCCGGGCCCATCGTCATCGGCCAGGCGGCGGAGTTCGACTACGCCGGCACCCAGGCCTGCCGCTCTCTCCGGGAGGAGGGCCTGGAGGTGGTACTCCTCAACTCCAACCCGGCCACCATCATGACCGACCCCCACCTCGCCGACCGGGTGTACATAGAGCCCATTCTCCCCGAGGTGGCGGAGGAGATCATCAGGAGAGAGCGGCCGCAAGGACTCCTTCCCACCCTGGGAGGGCAGGTGGGACTGAACCTGGCGGTGGAGCTCCACCGGGCAGGGGTGCTCGGCCGCTACGGGGTGGAACTTCTGGGCACTTCCCTCCAAACCATCGAGCGGGCCGAGGACCGGGAGCTTTTCCGCCAGCTCATGCTGGAGATCGGGGAGCCGGTGCCGGAGAGCGAGGTGGTGCGCAGCCCCGAGGAGGCCTTCCGCTTCGCCCGGAAGGTGGGGTTTCCCCTCGTGGTCCGGCCGGCCTATACCCTGGGCGGCACCGGCGGGGGGATGGTGCGCACGGAGAGGGAGCTCGAGCAGGTGGTCAGCCGGGGACTGGCCCTGAGCCCGGTGCGCCAGGTGCTTCTTGAGCGCAGCGTGGAGGGGTGGAAGGAAGTGGAGTACGAGGTGATGCGGGACGGCGGCGACAACTGCATCACCGTCTGCAACATGGAGAACTTCGACCCCATGGGCATCCACACCGGGGACTCCATCGTGGTGGCCCCGAGCCAGACCCTGACCGACCGGGAGTACCACCTCCTCCGCTCGGCGGCTCTCAAGATCATCCGCGCTCTGGGGGTGGAAGGGGGGTGCAACATCCAGTTCGCCCTGGACCGGGAAAGCGAGCGGTACTATGTCATCGAGGTCAACCCTCGGGTCAGCCGCTCCTCGGCCCTGGCCTCCAAAGCCACCGGCTACCCCATCGCCAAGATTGCCTCCAAGATCGCGGCCGGGCTGAATCTCGACGAGATCCGGAACCCGGTCACCGGGAGCACCAGCGCTCTCTTTGAGCCTACCCTCGACTACGTGGTGGTGAAGATTCCCCGCTGGCCCTTCGATAAGTTCGCCACTGCCCGCCGGGTCCTGGGCACCCAGATGAAGGCCACGGGGGAGGTGATGGCCATTGGCCGCACCTTCGAGGAAGCTCTCCTGAAGGCGGTCCGCTCTCTGGACATCGGAGTGCACGGGCTCTGGCTCCCCGAGTTCGCCCGGGCCGAGGACGAGGAGATCCTGCGGGCTATCGGCGAGGGGGACGACCGGCGGCTTTTTCTTCTGGCCGAGGCCCTGAGGAGGGGGGTAGATCCGGAGGAGCTCTTCCGGCGCACGGGGGTGACCCGCTTCTTTTTGGACAAGATCAAGGGGATCGTGGAGCTGGAGGCGGAGATCCGGGACCGGGGCCTTTCCCCGGAGCTTCTGCGGGAGGCCAAAAGGCGGGGCATATCCGACGCCCAGATCGCCACCCTCTCCGGTCTCGAGGAGGAGGAGGTGCGCCGCCGGCGGGAGGCGGGGGGGATGTGCCCGGTCTACAAAACGGTGGACACCTGCGCCGCCGAGTTCGAGGCTGCCACCCCCTATTTTTATTCCACCTACGAGCGGGAGGACGAAAGCCGTCCCGGCCGGAAGCCCCGGGTAGTGGTGCTGGGCTCGGGGTCCATCCGTATCGGCCAGGGGATCGAGTTCGACTACTCCTCGGTGCGCGCCGTCTGGGCCCTGCGGGAAATGGGCTATGAGGCGGTGATCATAAACCACAACCCCGAGACCGTTTCCACCGACTTCGACGTCTCCGACCGCCTCTACTTCGAGCCTCTTGTTTTCGAGGACGTGATGAACGTGATAGAGCGGGAACGCCCCATCGGAGTTCTGCCCCAGTTCGGGGGACAGACGGCCATCAACCTGGTGGGACCGCTCCACCGGGCGGGGGTGGCGATTTTGGGCACCAGCCCCGAGGGGATAGACCGGGCCGAGGACCGGCAAAAATTCGATCATCTCCTGGGGGAGCTGGGCATCCCCCGGCCTCCCGGAGGGACGGCCACCTCTCTCCCCGAGGCCCTGGCCATCGCCAGAAGGATAGGCTACCCCGTTCTGGTCCGTCCCTCCTACGTGCTGGGGGGCCGGGCCATGGAGATCGTGTGGCGGGAGGAGGAGCTGGAGGAGTACATGCGCCGGGCAGTGCGGGTTTCCGCCCGCCGGCCGGTGCTGGTGGACAAGTACCTCTCCGGGCTCGAGGTAGAGGTGGATGCCGTCGCCGACGGGGAGACGGTGGTAGTGCCGGCCATCATGGAGCACGTGGAGCGGGCGGGGATCCATTCAGGGGACTCGGTGGCCGTCATCCCGCCCCGCCGGCTCAGCCGGGCGGAGGAGGAGGTGGTGCTGGACTACACCGTCCGCTTGAGCCGGGCTCTGGGGGTGCGGGGGCTCATAAACATCCAGTTCGTGGTGCATGGAGGGAAGGTCTACGTGCTCGAGGCCAACCTCCGGGCCAGCCGGACCATCCCCTATCTGGCCAAGGCCACCGGGGTGCCCCTCGTCCGCCTGGCCGTCCGGGCGGCCCTGGGGGAGTCCCTCGTGAGCCAGGGCTACAGCACCGGCCTTCTTCCTCCTCCGCCTCTGGTGGCGGTCAAGATGCCCGTTTTCTCCTTCGGCAAGCTCGAAGGGGTGGACCCGGCCCTGGGGCCGGAGATGAAGTCTACCGGCGAGGTGATGGGAGTGGGGCGGAGCTTCGCCGAGGCCATGTACAAGGCGCTCCTCGGGGCCGGCTTCCGCCTGCCCTCCTCCCGGCCCGGGGGAACCATGTGGGTGGGGGAGAGGCCTCCTGCCTGCCTCCTCTCCTTCGCCGACCGGGACAAAGCGGAGGGCATCCTTCTCGCCCGGGAGCTCGGCTCCCTGACCTTCGAGCTCTTCGCCACCCCGGGCACGGCCGCTTTCCTCCGGGAGCGGGGGCTTTCCGCCCACGAGGTGGCCAAGCGGGGAGGCGGGGAGCCGGATGTGCTGGATCTTCTGCGGGAGCGGAGGGTGGATCTGGTGGTGAACACCATAAGCCAGGGCCGGGAGGCGGAGCGGGACGGGTTTTTGATCCGCCGCCAGGCGGTGGAGTTCGGCATCCCCTGCCTCACCTCTCTTGACACCGCCTACGCTCTGGCCGAGGCCCTGGGGGCCCTTACCGGGGAGGGCTTCCGGGAGGTGCGGGCGGTACAGGATTACTTCCCGCTGCGGGTTTGAAGAGGGTATAGACTAAAGCCGCTCCCGACGCTTCCTACCCCGATCGAGCGTCGAAATAAAAGCCCGGGCTTCGGTTGCGCCGCTCCCTCGGTGCCAATTCACTCTCCCTCCGACCGCTCAAGGACCGGTCAAGAATGAGGGAAATAACGCCCGGGTCGAACGTCTGCCGGGCAGGCGGGGCTATGTTTTATCTATACCCGGGCCGGGGAGACTACGAACGATGGGTGAAACCGGGCGGAGAAAGGTGGCTCTGGAGCCGGGGCTGGATCCGGTGAGGGAGGAGCTGGTCCGCCGGGGGTTCGAGACAGTGAACCTGGAGGGGGATCTCCGGGGGGTGAGGGCGGTGGTGGTCCGGGGGACGGATGAGGACGTGCTGGGGTGGCAGAGCCCTCTCACCCCCGCTCCGGTGATCCGGGCCAGTGGCCGGAGCCCCCGCGAGGTGGCAGACGAGGTGGAGCGCCGGCTGGGCCCCAGTTAATGCCGGGGACGGTTGCCGTTTTTCCCCTCGGCCGCACGGCTTAAGTCAGCGCCTCTCGGAGTTTTCTTCCGAACTCCGGTCGCTTTCCCCTGCCCGGTCTATCCGTTCAGATTCGGTAGAGGTGCTTTCCCCGCTTTCCTCCCTCTGCATCATGAAGGGCGGGCCGCCGTTCTCCCCCCTCGGCCGCATGGCTTCCCTGATCCCTCCTCCGGCCAGCCCGGTGCCCAGGACCAAAACGGTCAGGGCCAGGAGAGCCGATAGCTGGGCGGTCGAGCGGCCGGTGGCCTGCAGCCGCCACCAGGCCATAAGGCCAGTGGCGATGAGCACCGCGATGCCCAGGGAGCGGTGGAGTTTTACTGCCGCCTCGGCCCGGGCAATGACGTCTTCTTGGGCCCGCTCCCGGACCCGCTCGAGGAGCTCATCGGCGCCTATGAATCCGCTCACCACCGAAGGAAGGGCAAATATGGCCCCGATCACCAGGTTGTAGGTGGCCGCCCGGCGCAGGTCCTCCCGGTTCTTGACCCGGCCCCATATCTCCAGGATGAGGGCGGTCACCACGAGGGCGATGGGGAAGTGGACGAAAAAAGGATGAGGCAAGCTACCACCTCCTGGCATGGTTTTTCCCGGCTCCCCCCACAGGGGCGCCTACCGGGGGATGTCCGGCAGGGGATATGGGTATGCGTCCCCCCAGGTCTTCCATGTTACCGGCGGGGCTTAAGATAAGCTTAAGAGCCCCGCGCCCGGGAGGTTCCCGCCAGGCACCCTGGCCCTGCCGGGCTCGGGGGCAAGATTTTGAAATTAAGCGGGAGGGGAGAACGATGGTTTTGACGGCTTCCACCATGCTACCCCTGGGAACGCCGGCGCCGGATTTTCGCCTGCCCGAGCCGGCGACGGGGAGGGTGGTATCCCGGGATGATTTCGCCTCCGCTCCGGGGCTTCTGGTGATGTTCATCTCCAACCACTGCCCCTATGTGAAGCACATAAAAAAAGAGCTGGCCTCCTTCGCCCGGGAGTATATGGAGCGGGGGCTGGCCATCGTGGCCATAAACTCCAACGACGTCTCCGCTTATCCCGAGGACAGTCCGGAGAGAATGGCGGAGGAGGCCCGGCGGTTCGGCTACCCTTTCCCCTACCTCTTCGACGAAACCCAGGAGGTGGCCCGGGCCTACCGGGCAGCCTGCACCCCGGACTTCTTCCTCTTTGACCGGGAGAGGAGGCTTTGCTACCGGGGGCAGTTCGACGACAGCCGGCCGGGAAACGGCCTTCCGGTGACCGGGGCGGATCTGCGGGCGGCGGCGGACGCAGTGCTGGCGGGCCGTCCCGTGCCGGGGAACCAGAAGCCGAGTCTCGGCTGCAACATCAAGTGGAAACCCGGAAACGAGCCCGACTATTTCCGGCGCTAGATTCCCGGGGTCGGATCATCCGCCAGGCGGCGGTCGGTCCGGAGGGGCTTACAGGGCCAGCAAGTCCTTGCGGGGGAGCCAGGCCGCGCCGATGACCGTGTCGGCGGCTCCGTAATAGACCAGGAGGTCTTCCCCCAGCTCGGCCGCACCGCAGGAGAAGACCGCCCGGGGCACGAGCCCCTTTTTCTCCCAGGGAAGCTCCGGCTCGAGCAGGGGTTCCTCCTGGCGGGCTATCACCTCCCAGGGCCGCTCGGGATGCAGAAGGGCCAGTCCCAGGCGGTAGGTGTTCTCCCGGTCCGCTCCGTGGTAGATCATGAGCCAGCGGCCGTCGGGAAGCCGGATAGGGGGAGGCCCTATGCCCACCCGGGCCTCGTCCCACCACCCCTTTCGGGGACGCATCACCAGCCGCATCTCTTCCCACCGACCCAGTTCCCTTCCCGAGGCCACCCAGATCTCTCCTTGGGGGGGGCGGAAAAAGAGCCATATCCGCCCCTCGATTCTCTCCGGAAGGAGAGCGGCGTTTTTGCATCCCGGGAGCCCCAGCACGTCCTGGGGGACGTCCATCCAGTCGAAGGGGGTGACTCCGGAGCGGAGGGCTACCTTCCAGTCCCCGGGGTAGCGGCCGCCAAAGGCGGTGGTGAGGAGGTGCCAGGTGCCCTCGAGGAAGGTGACCCGGGGGTCCTCCACCCCCCTCGTCTCCCAGCAAGGGGCGGATAGGTCGCAAACCGGCCGGACCAGGGGTTCGGGGTGGAGCTCGAAGTTTACCCCGTCGGAGGAGATGGCCAGGCCAAGGCAGGAGTGCCAGCCGTCTTCCTCCACCAGGCTCGTGGCCCGGTAGAGGAGAAAGAGTCGCCCTTCATAGACCCCTGCTCCCGGGTTGAAGACCGCCCGGGATCTCCAGGAAACGGAAGGGTCGGGCCCCAGAAGCGGTTCCCTTTTGACCCGGCGGAGGCGGACCTTTTTCCGGGTAGCGGGGAGGTCTTCATCCCGGCCGGGGGTGTTTTTCCATTCTATTCTGGCTAATTTCACGGTCCTCCCCCTGGATTTAGTCGGTTTCAGCCCCTTTTTTGTTTAGTCCGAAAACCGGATAGCGCAGTGGGGGTGGTCCGGGGGGTCGGGGCGGGGGGACACCCCTATCCCTGGCGGCACACGCCCGGTGGATGGCCGCCGGACACGGCCCGCCAGGAGATGGTCTGGCTCCGGCATGGGGGTGGGACTCCCCGGCGCAAACCGTCGGGAGCGCTGTTCGCCCGACGTAGCCATGCTTGTACGGGAAACTACGAGTATTGTTGGGTCAGAAGGAACGGCGGTGGTAGCATAAGAAAGCGGCACCATGGGTGTGGTCTTGGACAGCGTGCGCGAATTCCTCCCCGAGTTACGGGAAGTATCTATCTCCCCGGAGGCCGTTGCCCGCCTGGCCGCTGACCCCCGCCTCCACCGCCGCCCCTCCTGGGACGGCTTTCACTACCGGGCTCCGGGGGCGGAGGAGATGGCTAACTACCTTCTCATGCAGGATTCCATCGCCTTTTGCTTCTGGGGGGATCCTCCCTGGGAGGTGGAGTACCGGGGCCGCCATTTCCGGGGCTATCACGCTCTTGTGGCCGCGCTCCGGCGCTCCATAGAGGTGGGCTGCCCCCTTCCCGACCCCGGCTATCTCCGGGAGCTTACCCTGGAGGACCTGCACTTCATCCTTCGCGGGAGGGGGGAACTGAAGCTCCTGCGGGAGCGGCTGGAGTGCCTGCGGGAGGTGGGGGAGGTGCTGACCCGCCAGTTCGGGGGGAGCTTTCTCCGGGCGGTGGAGGAGGCCGGGTACGAGGTGCCTTCTCTGCTTGAGCTTCTCGTCTCCTCCTTCCCCTCCTTCGACGACCGGGCCTTTGTGGACGGGCGGGAAGTGGTGTTTCATAAAAGGGCCCAGCTCCTGATCGCCGATCTTCACGGGGCTCTGGGCGATGCCCTGCCCCTCCGGGGGCTGGAGGAGCTCACCGCTTTCGCCGACTACCAGTTGCCCGCCCTCCTGCGGGAGAAGGGGGTTCTTTCCTATTCCCCCTCCCTGGCCGCCCGGGTGGATGCGGGAGAGGAGCTGCCCGCTGGGTCCCGGGAGGAAGTGGAGATAAGGGCGGCCACGGTGCAGGCGGTGGAAATGCTCAGGGAGGCTCTCTCCCGGAGGGGCATATCCCTCCGCAGCTTCGAGGTGGACTGGCTTCTCTGGGACTGGTCCCAGGAGGAGCCGCCCTCCCGGCCCCACCACCGCACCGTCACTACCGGCTACTGAAAGTGGGTGCCACCCGGGGGCGGGCGCGGACGGCGCAAAACGCCCTCCACCGGCGGCGGCAGGAGCGCCCGCGGCGGGAGGGGCGATCCGGGCCTTGGGTCTGACCTTCCGCCTCCTAGCCGTCCGGGAGGGAGCCCGGGCGGGCGTTCTCTCCACCCCTCACGGGGACATCCCCACCCCGGCCCTCCTGGTGGTGGGGACGAAGGCCACGGTGAAAGCCCTGGGCCCCGACGATCTCGAGCGGGCCGGCGTCCCGGGGCTTTTATGCAACACCTACCACCTCTGGCTCCGGCCCGGCCCGGACCTCATCGCCTCGCTGGGAGGGCTGCACCGCTTTATGGGCTGGTCCGGTCCCATCATGACCGACTCCGGAGGGTTCCAGGTCTTCTCCCTGGGATGGGGGCTGGAGCACGGGGTGGGCAAGATAGGCTTTTTCCCCGGGGAACGGGAGCCGCCGGGGTCCGGGGCGAAAAGGAGAGAGCGGCTGGCCCGGGTGGACGAAGAGGGGGTGACCTTCACCTCTCACCTGGACGGGAGCCGACTCCGCCTGACCCCGGAGCTCTCCATTGCCATCCAGCAGAAGCTCGGCGCGGACATCATCCTGGCCTTAGACGAATGCACCTCTCCCTTTCACGATTACGCCTACACCCGGGTGGCCCTCGAGCGCACCCACCGCTGGGCGCTGCGTTGCCTGGAGGCCCGTGCCTCCTCCCAGGCTCTCTACGGGATAGTTCAGGGGGGGTACTTCCCCGACCTCCGCATCCGGGCGGCCCGCTTCATAGCTTCTCTTCCTTTCGACGGCTACGCCATCGGGGGTAGCCTCGGCCGCTCCAAGGAGGACATGGGCCGGGTGCTGGAGTGGACCTGTCCCCTCCTGCCCGAGGACCGCCCCCGCCACCTCCTGGGCATAGGGGAACCGGACGACCTCTTTGAGGCCGTGGCCCGGGGCATAGACACCTTCGACTGCGTGGCCCCCACCCGGTGGGCCAGAAACGGGGCCCTCCTCATCTCCCCCGAGGCCGGGGGCCGGAGGGAAAACCGCTTCCGCCTCTCCATCCTGCGCTCGGCCTGGGCCGCCGACGACTCCCCTCCCGATCCCTACTGCTCCTGCTATACCTGCCGCCGCTTTTCCCGGGCCTACCTCCGCCACCTTTTTAAAGAGGAAGAGCTCCTGGCCTACCGGCTGGCCTCCCTGCACAACGTTCACTTCATCTGTAGCCTCATGAGTGAGATACGGGAGAGCATTCTTTCCGGTTCCTTCCTCGAGCTGAAGAGGAAGTGGCTCGGAAGCGAGGCCTGAGCCTCTGGCGCCTTTCCCCACCGTCTGAAGCTTAGGAGCGCCGGACGGAGATCCCCGTCCCTCGGTTGTCGGCTCAACTACCCCAACGTCCCCCCTGCTCTCGAAAAAAAGTGGTTGCAAGTGGAGTGAAGTGGAGTATAATCCCACACAAAGGGCGGCCGGTGGGGGGCGGTACCGGAAGAGGAGGGCGGGAGTCCCCCGGAGGAGGGCGGGGTGTTCAGCGGAGAGTTTCGCCACAGTCTGGATGAGAAGGGGAGGTTGATCATGCCCTCCCGGTTCCGGGAGGAGCTGGGGGACACCTTCGTCCTTACCCGGGGCTTTGATCACTGTCTCTGGTGCTTTTCCCCCGAGGCCTGGCGGGAGATGGAGGCCCGGTTCCGAGGACTCTCCTTCATGCAGTCCAACGTACGGGCTTTTCTGCGCTGGTTCTTTTCCGGGGCCACGGAGTGCGAGCTCGATCGCCAGGGCCGGTTCGTGGTGCCCGCCTCCCTCAGGGAGTACGCACGGATCCAGAAGGAGGTAGTCATTATCGGCGCTTTCCGCCAGGTGGAAATCTGGGCCCGGGAGAGGTGGGAGGAGTATGACCGTAAGACAGAAGGTCACGTGGAGCAGGTGGCGGAGGAGATCGGAGCGCTGGAGTTCTGAGAGGAAGGAGGGGAAGGCCGTGGACCTGGTGCGGGCCATTCTTTGCTGGCATCTCCTGGGGGTGAGGAGGGGGCTCCTGGGAGCTCTGGTTCTGGGGCTGGAGGAAGAGGGCCTCTCCGCGGCAATCCTCAAGCGCCTGGGCTGAGCGGCCGTGCGTCTTTTGGTCGAGCACCGGCCGGTACTCCGGGAGGAGGTGCTGGATCTTCTGGCCCCGGTGCCGGGAGGGGTCTACCTTGACGCCACCGTGGGAGGAGGGGGGCACGCGGCGGCCATTCTGGAGCGGGCGGGGCCGGAGGTCACCCTTCTGGCGGTGGACAAGGACGACCGGGCCCTGGAGGAGGCCCGGAGGCGGCTTTCCGGCCTCCCGGGAAGGGTGCTCTTCTTCCGGGAGGATTTCTCCCGCCTGCGGGAGGTAGCTCAAGAAGCGGGGATCACCTCCTTCCAGGGCATCCTCTTCGATCTCGGGGTCTCCTCCTTCCAACTCGAGGACCAGGAGAGGGGGTTCAGCTATCACGCCGACGCCCCTCTCGACATGCGCATGGACCGTCGCCAGGTGCTCACCGCCTACCACCTGGTGAACGGGCTGACCGAGGGGGAGCTGGCCCGCATCATCCGCCAGTACGGGGAGGAAAGGTGGGCCTTTCGCATCGCCCGGTTCATAGTGAAGGCTCGGGAGCGCTCCCCCATCACCACCACGGGGGAGCTGGTGGAGATCATCAAGGCCGCCGTGCCCGCCTCCGCCCGACGCCAGGGGCTCCATCCCGCCCGCCGGACCTTCCAGGCCCTGCGCATCGCGGTCAACGACGAGCTGGGGGCTCTGGAGAGGGGGCTTTCCGCCGCCCACGACCTCCTGAGCCCCGGGGGGAGGCTTCTGGTCATCTCTTTCCATTCCCTTGAGGACCGGGTGGTGAAGAGGACCTTTTCTGCCTGGGCCCGGGGATGCGTCTGCCCTCCCGGAATGCCGGAGTGCGCCTGCGCCGGCCGGCCCACGGTGCGCATCATCACCCCCCGACCGGTGAGGCCGGGACTCAGGGAGATAGAAGAGAACCCCCGCTCGAGGAGCGCCCGGCTTCGGGCGGTGGAGCGGCTGGGAATGGGGGAAAAACGGTGAGCATAGCATGGCGAGGACGCCTCCTCGGGGGCGTGGGGGTGGTACTCCTGGCGGTCCTTTTCCTGATGCGGGCGGCGGAGACGGTGGTCCTGAACCGGGAGATCCTCTACCTGAAGCAGGAGGTGGAGGCCATCCGGGCGGACAACGAGCGCCTGGAGTCGGAAATCCTCCGTTTTTCCTCCCTCGGCCGGGTGGAAGGGGAGGCCCGGGCCCTGGGGTTGACCGTTCTTCCGGAGGAGAGGTGGGCTTCTCCGGTGCAGGGGGAGGGGAGCCCGGCGGAGGCGGAGGCGGGATCTGACCGGAGGGTGGTCACCTTGCCTCTTCTGCCTCCCGCGGGCCGGGCCTCTCTCTTCGGCCCCTGATGCGGGTCGACCGGACCCGGGTCTTCCTTCTCCTTCTCGCCGTCATCCTGGCTCTGGTCTCCCTGGGGGGTCGGCTTTTCTGGATTCAGGCGTTGCAGGGAGAGGAGCTGGCCCGCCGGGCGGAGGCCGTCCGCTCCCGGAGGATACCGGTGGAGGCCCGGAGGGGAGTTATTTACGACGCCCGGGGGAGGGAGCTGGCCCTGAGCGTCACCAGCGAAACGGTGGTGGTCAACCCCAGCGAGATCCGCGATCCCCGGCGAACGGCCGCTCTCCTGGCTCCCATCCTGGGCCGCCGGGAGGAGGAGATATACTCCCTCCTCATCCGCCGTTCGGCCTTCGAGTACCTGGAAAGGAAGATCCCCCCGGAGGAGGCCCGGGCGGTGAAGGCCCTCCGCCTGCGGGGGGTCTACGTGACCCAGGAGACCCGCCGGGTCTACCCCAAGGGGATGCTCCTGGCCAACGTCCTGGGCTTCACCGGGCTGGACAACCAGGGCCTGGCGGGGCTGGAGGCCTACTACGACCGGGAGCTGCGGGGGAAGCCCGGGGCCATCGTGGTGGAGTACGACGCCCGCAACCGGGAGCTACCCCAGGCCGTACACCGCTACGAGCCACCGGTTCAGGGGTGGGGGCTTTCCCTCACCGTGGACGAGACCATCCAGTACATCCTGGAGAGGGAGCTGGAAGGGGTCATGGCCCGCTCCCAGGCCCGGGGAGCCATGGCTTTAGTGATGGACCCCCATACCGGAGACCTCCTGGCTTTGGGCCAGAGGCCCTCCTTTGACCCCAACCTGGCTATGGACTACCTTATCCGGGGCCGGGCCGAGGGGCGGCCTCATGCCCGCCAGGAGCTCTGGCGTCTCCACCTCGTCTCCGACGCCTACCCCCCGGGCTCCATCTTCAAGCCCCTCACCGCAGTGATGGCCATAGAGGAGGGCCAGGTGACCCCCCGAACCCCCTTCTTTGATTCCGGCAGCCTGGTCGTGCCGGGGAGCGTGATACAGAACTGGAACGGAGTGGGGCTAGGCTCCACCGACTTCGCCGAGGCCTTCAAGTTCTCGGCCAATACCATATTTGCCCGGGTGGGCCTGGGCGTGGGCCGGGAGAAGTTCTACCGCTATCTCGACCTCTTCGGGCTGCTCGCCCCTACGGGGGTGGATCTTCCCGGGGAGGGGGAGAACATCTTCCCTCCGGAGAAGGAGGCCACCCCTCTGGACCTGGCCCTCATGTCCTTCGGCCAGACCCTGAGCCTCACCCCTCTTCACCTGGCCCGGGCCGTGGCGGCCATCGCCAACGGGGGCTACCTGGTCAGACCCCGCCTGGTGCGGGCGCTTCTGGACGAGGAGGGCCGGGCGGTCAGGACCTTTCCTCCGGAGAAGAAGAGGATTTTTTCCGAGGCCACGGCCCGTACCGTACGGGAGCTTATGGCTCAGGTGGTGGACGAGGGAACGGGCAAGAGGGCCAAGGTGAGCGGCTATTCCATAGGAGGGAAAACGGGCACCGCCCAGAAGGTGATAGGGGGGAGGGTGGTCACCGACCGGCACATTGCCTCCTTTGTGGGCTTCGCCCCTCTGGAGAACCCCCGGGTGCTGGTGCTGGTCATGGTAGATGAGCCCACCGGCATCCCCTACGGAGGGTATGTGGCCGCGCCGGTCTTCGAGGCTATAGTCAGGGATACCCTGCGCTACCTTCAGGTGCCACCCGACCGGCCGGAGGAGCTTCCCGAGCGCCGGGAACCTTTTCTGGTGCGGGTTCCTAATCTTCTGAACCTGCCCCGGCGGGAGGCGGAGGAGCTGGCCTCCCTCCAGGGGTTCTCCCTGCGCCTGGAGGGCGGGGGGCAGGTGGTGACGGAGCAGTCCCCCCCTCCCGAGGCCCGGGTACCTCCGGGGACTCCCATCCTGGCCCGGGCCGGATCGCTCCCGCCCGGGGAGTGGGTTACGGTTCCCGATCTCCGGGGCCGTACCTTCCGGGAGGTAGCGGCCATACTAGGGGAGATGGGGCTGGGGTTCGAGGGCTGGGGTACCGGGGTGGCCTCCTCCCAGGATCCCCCTCCTGGTACCCGGGTACGGCAGGGGTCGCGGGTGAAGGTAAATTTTTCCCCGCCCCCTCAGGAAGGATTGTAAGGGATGAAACTGGGGGAGCTTCTGGGGAGGAGCCCGGTGGGCGGCGATCCCGAAGTGGGAGGAGTGGCCTATGATTCCCGGAAGGTGCGGCCGGGGGACGTCTTCGTCTCCATCCGGGGAAGGGTCACCGACGGCCACCTCTTCATCCCCGAGGCTCTCCGGCGGGGAGCCCGGGCGGTGGTGGTGGAAAATCCCTCCTTTGTCCCTCCGGGCATCCCCTATGCCGTCTCCCCGGACACCCGGCGGGAACTGTCTCGCCTGGCGGCCAGGTTTTACGGCCATCCCTCCCGGGAGCTCTGCCTCTGGGGGGTGACGGGGACCAATGGCAAGACCACCACCGCCTACCTTCTGGCTCACCTGCTCGAGGAGCGGGGCCGGGTAGGGCTCATCGGCACGGTGGTCACGAGACTCGGGGGAAAGGAGTGGCTTTCCGAGCGGACCACCCCGGAGTCGGCCGACATCCAGGGTTATTTCCGGGATATGGTTTCCTCCGGCTGCTGGGCGGCGGTGATGGAGGTCTCTTCCCACTCCCTGGTCCTCCACCGGGTGGAGGACTGTCACTTCGACGGCGCCATCTTTACCGGTCTTTCCCCCGAGCACCTGGATTTCCACGGGACCATGGAGGACTACTTCCGGGCCAAGATGCGCCTCTTCGAGCTCCTGCGGGGATCGGCCAAGCCCCGCCGGGTAGCGGCGGTCAACGGGGACCATTCCTGGGGGAGGAGGGTACTCTCGGAGCTCGGGAATCTTCCCTCTCTGGCCTACGGCTTCTCCCCCGGCCTCCCCGTGCGGGGGGAGGTGGTGGAGAGCGGCTGGACGGGTTCCCGGTTTCTTTTACATCATCCCCGGGGGAAGGAGGAGGTCTGGCTTCCTCTCCCCGGGAGGTTCAACGTGGAAAATGCCCTGGGCGCTTTTTCCGCCGGACTTCTGCTGGAGCTTGACCCGGCGGCCATGGCCGCCCGGGTGGGGAGTGTACCGCCGGTTCCCGGCCGGTTCGAGGTGATCGAAGGCGGCCAGGATTTCCGGGTGGTGGTGGACTACGCCCACACCCCGGAGGGGTTGGAGTTTCTCCTTCGGGAGATCCGCCGGCTTACCCGGGGGAAGGTGTGGGTGGTCTTCGGCTGCGGGGGGGACCGGGACCGGCAGAAAAGGCCCCGCATGGGGGAGGTGGCCGCCCGGTGGGCGGACGGGGTGATCATCACCTCCGACAACCCCCGCAGCGAGGAGCCGGAGGCCATCGCCCGGGAGGTGGCCGCCGGGGTGAGGAGAGCGGGACGGGAGCCCCGGATCATCCTTGACCGGCGGGAGGCCATCCGGGAGGCCCTCCGGCAGGCCGGTCCCGGGGACGCGGTGGCCGTAGCCGGAAAGGGCCACGAGCGGGAGCAGGTCTTCCGCGACCGGGTGGAGCGGCACGACGACCGGGAGGAGGTGCGGGTGGCTCTCCGGGAGCTGGGCTATGATCCTCTGCCGGTTGGGTGAGGTGGCCCGGGCCGTGGGAGGCGAGCTCCGGGGGGATCCGGAGCTCGGGCTTTCCGGCGTGGCGGTGGACTCCCGGGAGGTGCGCTCGGGGGACCTCTTCTTCGCTCTCCCCGGGGAGAGGACGGACGGCCACCTCCACCTCCGGGAGAGCGCGGAGAGGGGAGCCCGGGCGGCGGTGGTCAGCCGGGCGGAGGTTCTTCCTCCCTCCCTCCCGGCGGTGGTGGTAGAGGACACAAGGAAGGCTCTCGGGCTCTTGGCCGCCTGGCACCGGAGGAAATTCCCCGTGGAGGTGATAGGGATCACCGGCAGCGTGGGCAAGACCACCACCAAGGATCTCCTCTCCCAGGTGCTGGCCCGGCGCTGGCCCATCCTCTCCACCGAGGGCAACCTGAACACCGATGTGGGTCTTCCCCTGACCCTATTCCGGCTCCAGCCCCATCACCGCTACGCCGTCTTAGAGATGGCCATGCGGGCCCCGGGGGAGATAAGGTGGCTATGCCAGATCTCCCTTCCCCGCTACGGGGTGATCACCCGCATCGCCCCCGTCCACCTCGAGACCCTGGGGAGCATGGAGGCCATCGTTCGAGCCAAGGGGGAGCTTCTGGAATCCCTTCCTCCCGAGGGGGCGGCCTTTTTGAACTCCTCCGACCCCTGGCAGGAGGCCATGGCCGCTTTGGCCCCCTGCCCTCTTTTGTGGTACGGCCGGGGGGAGAGGGCTTCCGTCCGGGCCCGGGAGGTGCGGGAGGACGAAGAGGGGTTGTCCTTCATCCTGGTCCTGGAGGGGGAGGAGTGGCCGGTGCGCATGAAACACCTGGCCGGCCACCACGTGGAGGCGGCCCTCGGGGCGGCGGCGGTGGCCCGCCACCTCGGCCTCCCCGGGGAGGAGATCGCTTTCGGGCTCGAGGGAGCGGTCCTCTCCCCTCTCCGCTGGGAGGTGCGGGAGAAGGAGGGGGTGCGCTTGGTCTTCGACTGCTACAACGCCAGCCCCGAGGCGGTAAAGGCAGCCCTCCGGAGCCTCTCCGCCTGGCGGAGGGGGAGGAGGTTTGCCGTGCTCGGGGGGATGCTGGAGCTGGGCCCGCTGACAGAGGCGGCCCACCTGGAGGTGGGGGAGGAGGCGGCCCGGACGGGTCTCGAGGAACTGGTGGTGGTGGGGGAGCTGGGGGAGCTTATCGCCCGGGGGGCCTCCCGGGCCGGGTTTCCCCCGGAAAGGGTCTTCCGGGCCCGGGACGCCCGGGAGGCGGCCTCCTTCCTCCGCCCCCGCCTCCGGGAGGGAGACGCCGTGCTGGTCAAGGGCTCCCGCCTTCTTCGCCTCGAGGAGATGGAGGAAGGGCTCTCTTGAGCTCCCTTTCCTCGGCCTTTCTCGCTTTCCTGGCCTCCTTTTTTCTCTCTCTGGTGCTCACCCCGGCGGTGGCCGCCCTCCGGGTGGGGCAGAGGGTACGGCCGGAGAGCCCCTCCCGGCACGCCTCCAAGGAGGGGACCCCTACCATGGGGGGGCTGGCCTTCGTCCTGGCCACAGCGCTGACCGTCTTCTTCCTCCTTCCCCCCTCCCCGGGGCGGAGCTCCTTTCTCCTGCTCCTTTTGGGATTCGGGGCGGTGGGCATGCTGGACGATGGGCTCAAGGCCCTCCACTCCCGCTCCCTGGGCCTGCGGGCGCGGGAAAAGCTCTTCTTCGAAGCCCTTTTGGCCCTGGGGGCGGCCTGGGTCCTTCTTCCCGAGAGGGGGACGGTGGTGCCCCTTCCCCGGACCGATCTAGCTCTGGATCTGGGCTGGGGCTACCTTTTCTTCGCTCTCCTCGTGGTGGTGGCCACGGCCAATGCGGCCAACCTGACCGACGGACTCGACGGGCTCATGGCCGGCCTGGGGGTGTTGATCTCCCTTCCCTTCGGGATCTGGGCCCTCGCTCAGGGGGAGGAAGGGATATCCCTGGCCTCCTTCGCCCTGGCCGGGGGGCTCATGGGGTTTTTGCCCTACAACTTCCATCCGGCCCGCATCTTCATGGGAGACACCGGCTCTCTGGCTCTGGGGGCCTACCTGGCCGGTCTGGCCCTGAGCTCCCGGGGGGAGCTGGCCCTCCCGGTGATCGGGGGGGTGCTGGTGCTGGAAACCCTCTCCGTCATCCTCCAGGTGCTGGCCTTTCAGTGGCGGGGGAAGCGGGTCTTCCGCATGAGTCCCCTCCATCACCACTTCGAACTCGGGGGGTGGCCGGAGCGGGCGGTGGTAGTCCTCTTCTGGCTACTGGGAGCCGTTCTGGCCGGGGCAGGTTACTTTCTCCTGCCCCGGGGTGGCCGGTGAAGCCCCGCGCCCCCGACTACCTCCTCCTCTCCGCCGTGGCCGTCCTGGTGGGGGTAGGGCTGGTGATGGTCCTGAGCGCCAGCGCCTATGAATCGGAGTGGGACTACGGCGACCCCTACTACTTCTTCAAGCGCCAGTTGGCCTGGGTCTTCATCGGGGGGATGGCGGCCTTCCTCTTCTCCCAGATACCCTACACCCGCTGGCAGAGATGGTCCTCCTTCCTCCTCCTGGCTGCCCTCCTCTCTCTTTTCCTCGTGCTCATCCCCGGGATAGGCCACGTGGCCCGGGGATCCCGCCGCTGGATAGAATTGGGAGTAGTGCAGTTCCAGCCTTCGGAGCTCTCCAAGCTGGCTCTGGTTACCTACCTCGCCTTCCGCATCCGGGCGGAGCGCTGGTCTCACCTGCTTCTGCCCTTCGGGCTTTTAGGGGTAACGGCCACTCTGGTGCTTTTGCAACCCGATCTCGGAACCGCGGTCAGTCTGGCCCTGGCGGTGGGGGCCATGGTCTTCGCCCGGGGGCTCCCCTGGCCCCGGATCCTTCTCCTCCTTCTGGCTTCCCTGCCCCTCGGCTACTGGTTGGTGTTCGGGGAGGAGTATCGGAGGGAGAGGTTTCTGGCCTTCCTCGACCCCTGGAAGGATCCGCTGGGCTCCGGCTACCACGTCATCCAGAGCCTCTATGCCCTGGGATCGGGAGGGCTTCTGGGGGTGGGCCTGGGGATGAGCCGGCAGAAGTACTTTTATTTGCCCGAGCGGCACACCGACTTCATTTTCTCCATCATCGGGGAGGAGCTGGGGTTCTTTCTGGCCCTGGCCCTGGTGCTTCTTCCCTTCGGCATCCTGGCCTGGCGGGGGTATCGGTTAGCCATGGCCGTGGCCGATCCCCGGGCGGCCATGCTGGCCACGGGCCTCACCTCGCTGCTTTTGGGCCAGGCGCTCATCAACCTGGGCGTGGTCACCGGAAGCCTGCCCGTCACCGGCATCCCCCTCCCCTTCGTCAGCTTCGGGGGGTCCAGCCTCGTGGTCTCCCTGGCCGCGGTGGGGATGCTGCTCAATATCTCGAGGTATTGCCGCTGGTGAGGGCTCCGGGCGCTGGGGGAGCGAAGGGCGGCCAGGGCCTGGGAGGAGCGGCCCGTCCCCGGGTGGTTCTGTCCGGCGGCGGCACCGGAGGCCACATCTATCCCGCCCTGGCCATCGCCGGGGAGCTCCGGCGGCTCCTTCCGGATCTGGAGATTCTCTACCTGGGCTCCCGGGAGGGGATGGAGGCGGAGATCGTCCCCCGGGCGGGGCTGGACTTCCGGGGGATTCCGGCGGCAGGCTTTGTGGGCAAGGGCTTCCGGGAGCGGGTGGAAGGGGTGCTCTCCCTTGGGCGGGGATTCGGGGAGGCGCGGCGGATTCTCTCCGCCTTCCGCCCCCGGGCGGTGGTGGGCACGGGGGGGTATGCCTCCCTGCCCGCTGGCCTGGCCGCCGTCTCCCTGCGTCTCCCTCTCTTCCTCCAGGAGCAGAACGCCTATCCCGGGCTCTCCAACCGCCTCCTCTCTCCCTTCTGCCGGGAGGTGTTCCTGGCCTGGGAGGAGGCCCGGCCCTTCTTTCCCCGCCGGGCCCGCTGCCGGGTGGTGGGGAACCCCGTCCGGCGGGAAGTGGTGGAGGCGGACCGGGAGGAGGCCCGCTCCTCCCTGGGGCTCGGGAAGGGGGAGTTTTTATGCCTGATCTTCATGGGCTCCCGGGGCTCGCTCACCGTCAACCGGGTGCTAGTGGAGGCCCTCCCGGAGCTTTTACGCCGGCATCCCGGAATCCGGGTGGTATGGGTGAGCGGGAAGGACCACTACGAGGGGGTGCGTCGCGTCCTGGAAGAGAGAGGGGGGGGAGATGAGAAAGATCAGAATTGGTTAGCAGGCGGAATGACCGGGGGATGGAGACTCCAGCTCTACCCCTATCTCCACGACCTCCCTCGCTACCTGGCGGCCGCCGATCTCGTGGTGTGCCGGGCCGGGGCGCTGGCCCTGGCCGAGATCACCGCCCGGGGGATCCCCTCCCTCCTTGTTCCCTCCCCTCACGTGGCCCACGGCCACCAGGAGGCCAACGCCCGGGCCCTGGCCCGGCGGGGGGCGGCGGCGGTAATCCGGGAGGCGGAGCTCACTCCTTTCCGCCTGGTGCGGGAGGTGGAAGGCCTCCTCGGCGACAGCGAAAGGCTTCGCCTCATGGCCCGGGCGGCCCGGGAGCTGGGCCGGCCCGGGGCCGCCTCCTCCATAGCGGAGGTCATCTTTTCCCATATCCATGGGAGCACCGTCGGGAGAGTACCTTCGTAGGATGATGCGGGGCCGGGTGGAGGAGGGGGTGCTCCTTGGCCCCCTCACCACCCTGGGTGTAGGGGGGCCGGCGGAGCTTCTGGTGGAGCCCCGCTCCCCCCGGGATCTCCTCCTGGCCCTGGACTTCTTTAGCCGGGAAGGGGTGCCCACCTTCTTCCTGGGAGGGGGGTCCAACGTGCTCCTTCCCGACGAGGGGCTCCCGGGGGCGGTGGTGCGCCTGACCTCCCAGGCCTGGGCCGTTTTCCGGGACCCGGGGGCGGTGGTAGGGGCGGGGTATCCTCTCGGCCGCCTCTGCCGGGAGACGGTACGGAGGGGACTCGGGGGGCTGGAGAAGCTGGGGGGAATCCCGGGGACGGTGGGCGGGGCGGTTTTCATGAACGCCGGGGTCCCCGGGGCCCAGGTGGGAGACGTGGTAGAGAAGGTGCTCCTCTGGGGCCCGGGCCGGGGGCCCGGGTGGGTGGGGCAGAAGGAAATGGAATTCGGCTACCGCTACTCCCGCCTGCAGAAGGAGGGGCTTTTAGTCCTGGCGGTGAGCATGAGGCTTCTGCCCCGGGAGAGGGGGGAGCTGGAGAGGACTTACGAGGAGACCTTAGCCCGGCGCAGAGAAACCCAGCCTCTGGGCTTCCCCAGCGCCGGAAGCGTGTTCAGGAACCCTCCCGGAGACTTCGCCGGCCGCCTCCTGGACCGGGCCGGAGTTAAGGGGCTGAGGCGAGGCGGAGCCGAGGTCTCCTCCCGGCATGCCAATTTCATCCTCAACCGGGGAGGAGCGCGGGCGGAGGACGTTCTTGGCTTGATGGCTGAAATGCGGAGGAGGGTGAAGGAAGGGTTCGGGGTAGAGCTGGAGCCCGAGATCTGCCTGGTGGGGAGTGTGGCCGAGACCTGGAAGGAGATGGCGGACCCTTGAAGCGCTGCCTCATCCGGGGTGGAAGGTCCCTTTACGGCTCCATCCGGGTCCAGGGGGCCAAAAACGCCGCTCTGCCCATCCTGGCCGCCGCCCTTCTAGGGGAGGGTCCCTCCTTCATCTCCGGGGTGCCCCGCATCCGGGACGTCTACTCCATGGGGGAGATCCTGGCGGAGCTCGGGGCCAGGGTCTCCTGGACCGAGGAGGGGGTCTTGGTCTCTCCCTCCCTCTCCGGCTGGGAGGTCCCGGAGAGCCTGAGCCGGAAGCTACGCTCTTCCGTGGTGCTTTTGGGAGTGCTTCTCGGCCGCTTCGGCCGGGTGAAGCTGGCCCGCCCCGGGGGGTGCGCCATAGGGGCGAGACCCATAGATCTGCACCTCAAGGCCTTGCGGGCTTTGGGCGCTTCCTTCCGGGAGGAGGGGGGGTATCTCTGGGGAGAGGCTTCCAGGTTGCGGGGAGCTCTCATCCACTTCGATCAGCCCAGCGTGGGGGCCACGGAGAACGCCCTCCTGGCCGCGGTGGCGGCGGAGGGGGAGACGGTGATAGAGAACGCTGCCCGGGAGCCGGAGATCGCCGATCTGGCCAGCTTCCTTTGCGCCATGGGGGCCTCCGTCTCCGGGGCGGGGACCAGCGTCATCCGGGTGCGGGGGGGGTCGAAGCTCCGGGGAGTCCCCCACTACCGCCTCATCCCCGACCGGATCGAGGCCGGCACCTATCTTCTGGCCGGGGCGGTCACCCGGGGCGAGGTCTGGGTGGAGGGGGTGGTGCCGCTGCATCTGGAGCCTCTTTTAGCCAAGCTCCGGGAGGGGGGGGTGGAGGTCTTTTCAGGGCCGGACCGGGTAGGGGTGCGGGCGGCCTCCCGCCCCCGGGCGGTGGACGTGGTGACCATGCCTCATCCCGGCTTTCCCACCGATCTGCAAAACCCCTTCCTGGTACTTTTAGCCCTTTCCCGGGGGGTGGCCCGGGTGACGGAGAGGATCTTCGAAGACCGCTTCCGGGTGGTGCCGGAGCTCCGGCGGCTGGGGGCGGAGGTGGAGGTGTCTGGGCGGCAGGCGGTGGTCCGGGGGGTGGAGGAGCTCTGGGGGGCGGAGGTGGAAGCGCCTGCCGATCTCCGGGGGGCGGCCGCCCTTCTCCTGGCCGGACTGAGCGCCCGGGGGGAGACAGTTCTGGCCAGTGCCGGGACTCTGGACCGGGGATACGAGCGCTGGACGGAGAAGCTTGGCCGCCTCGGGGCCCGGGTGGAGGTGGTTCCGGCCGGTAGCCGGGGGCGGCGGCAGCCGATCTTATGTTGGCTCGGTGGGGCGGACGGAGGCCGATCCGAAGCCTTAGCTTAAACCGCCTGCGGTCCCTGAGCTGGAGAACAGGCTCGGGCGTTCTAAAATCTTTTGCGTGAATCCAGATTCCCTGCCCGCCGACGGGCGGATGCGGGTGGCCGTCTTTGCCGACAGCTACCGCCCTTATCTCTCGGGGGTGGTGCGCTCTCTGGAGACCTTTTTGCCCCGCCTCCGGGAAAGGGGGGTGGAGTCCCACGTGTTCGCTCCCCATTACCCGGGGGTGAAGAGGGAGGAGGGGGTTTACCGCTTCTTCTCTCTACCTGCCCCCGCCGGAGGGGGCTTCCGGGTGGCCCTGCCCCTGAGCCCCCGCCTTCTTCCCACCCTCCGCCGGGTAGGGCCGCGCCTCGTGCACCTCCATTCCCCCTTCATGCTGGGCCGGGCAGGGAGGAAGGCGGGGAGGAGGCTCGGGCTTCCCGTGATCTTCACCTACCATACCTTCTACCACCTTTACACCCACTACACCCCTCTAGCCCTCTACCTTCCCCTTCTCGAACGGAAGGCGGAGAAGACCGTCCTCCGCTACACCATCTCCTTTGCCTCCTCCTGCGACGCGGTGATCGCTCCTTCGGAGAGCCTGGCCCGCTTCCTCCGCTCCTCGGGTCTCGATGTTCCCATCCACGTCATCCCCACGGGGATCGAGCCCGCCTTCTTCCGGGGGGGGAATCCTTCCTGGCTTCAGGAGCGGGGGGTGGACTTCTCCCCCGTCCTCCTCTACGTGGGCCGGCTGGGCTGGGAAAAAAACGTCCACCTAACCCTCGAGGTGCTGCGTCAGGTGAAAGAGACTTTCCCCTCCGCCGGTCTTGTCCTGGCCGGAGGGGGGCCTCTTCTCCCCCGTCTCCGCTCCCTGGCCCGGAGGATGGGACTCGGGCGCTCCGTTTGCTTCCTCGGCCGGGTGGCCCCGGAGGAGCTCAAGCACCTCTTCGCCTCCTCCCAGGTGCTGGTTTTCCCCTCCACCACGGAGACCCAGGGGCTGGTACTCCTTGAGGCCCTGGCCGCCGGGATCCCGGTGGTGGCCGCCCGGGCCCCGGGGGCGGTGGATGTGATAGAGGACGGCAGAAACGGCCTCCTCTCTCCCCCCGAGGCCGGGGAAATGGCCCGCCGGGTGGTCCTTCTCCTCTCCCGACCGGAGCTGGGCCTCTCTCTGGCCGGGGAGGGAAAGAAAACGGCGGAGGAGTTTTCCGCCTCCCGCCAGGCGGAGAAGCTCCATGAGGTCTACCGTGAGCTGGCCCGGGCCTAGGGAGGGCTTCATCCGCTCCCTCTTCGACCGCATCGCCCCGGGCTACGACCTCATGAACCGGGTGATGACCGGGGGGATCTGGTGGTGGTGGCAGAGAAGGCTTTTCGCTCTGGCCGGCCTCCGCCCGGGGGAGAGGGTACTGGACGTGGGCTGCGGCACGGGGGATCTATCCTTTTGGGCCGCACGCCTTTTGGGTCCGGAGGGAGAGGTGGTGGGGGTGGATATCTCCCCCCGCATGCTCGCCCGGGCCCGGAAAAGACTCCTAGCCCGGAGGCCGGGTGCCGGAGCTCCCATCCGTTTCCTCGAGGCCGACGCCCTTTCCCTCCCTTTTCCCGATAATTCCTTTGACGTGGTGCTGACCGGCTTCGTCCTCCGCAACCTCCCCGAGCTTTCCCGGGGGCTTCGGGAGATGTTCCGGGTCCTCCGGCCGGGAGGAAGGTTTTTCTGCCTGGAGCTAAGCCAGCCCCCTTCTCTTTGGGTCCGCTCCTTCTTCCGCTTCTACCTGGGGCGGGTGGTGCCGCTTCTCGGGTTCTGGGCCCGCACCCCGGGCGGAAGCGGACCCTCCCCCTACCGGTGGATCTTCCTCTCCTGGGCGGATTTCCCCGGGCCCGGGGAACTCGGCCGGATGCTGGCCGAAACGGGATTTTCCAGTATCAGGTGGCATTCCCTGAGCGGGGGCATCGCCTGTATCCACCTGGGGCGAAAGCCCTGCTAAACTTGGAATTAGGGCCGTGCAGCTAGTGCTTTTGGGCCTCAGCCACAAGACCACCCCGGTGGAGCTGCGGGGCCGGCTGGCCTGGGCGGCCGGCGAGATACCCGGAGTGTTGAGCGCTCTCTGCTCCCTTCCGGGGATCGAGGAGAGTTGCCTTATCAGCACCTGCAACCGGACCGAGTTCTACCTGGCCTCCGAAGACGGCGTCCCGGTCCTGGAGCTGGTCCTTCGCTTCTGGGCCGAAGCCAAGGGGGTGGACCCGGAGGAGCTCGGGCCCCACACCTATTCCGCCTCGGACATGGCCGTGGTTCAGCACCTCTTCCGGGTGGCTTCGGGCCTGGACTCCATGATCCTGGGCGAGACCCAGATCCTGGGCCAGGTGCGGGACGCCTGGATGCTGGCCAGTGAGCATGGCTCTTTGGGCAAATACCTCCATGCCCTCTTCAACCAGGCGGTGGCCTGTGGCAAAAGGGTACACTCCGAGACGGCCATCAGCCAGAACGCGGTCAGTGTGAGCTACGCGGCAGTGGAGCTGGCCAAAAAGATCTTCGGCAGCCTCAAGGGGGTCACCGTACTCATCGTGGGAGCGGGGAAGATGGCCGATCTCACCGCCCGCCATCTTCTGGACAGCGGGGTGCGGGAGGTGCTGGTCTGCAACCGCACCTACGAGCGGGCGGTGGAGCTGGCCCGCCAGTACTCCGGGCGGGCAGTGCCCTGGGAGGATCTGGGAAGAAGTCTCGGGGAGGCGGAGGTGGTGATCAGCTCCACCGGTGCCCCGGGCTATGTCATCACTCTGGACCTGGTGCGGGAGGCCATGCGCCACCGCCGCTACCGGCCGCTCTTCATCGTGGACATCGCCGTGCCTCAAGACGTGGAGCCGGCGGCGGGGAGCGTGGAGAACGTCTTCCTCTACAATATAGACGATCTCGAGCAGGTGGTGCTGGCCAACCTGGAGGAGCGGAAGAGGGAGGCCCAGAAGGCGGAGCGGATAGTGGCCGAGGAGGTGCGGGGCTTTCAGGCCTGGTTTCGCTCCCAGGACGCCGTCCCCCTCATAAGGAGCCTCCGGGAGAAGGCGGAGGAGATAAGGAGGAAGGAGCTGGAGCGCCTTTTCCATCGCCTCCCGGGCCTCACTGACCGGGAGAGGGAAATCATTGCCGGCACCACCGCCCTCATCGTCAACAAGATCCTGAACGACCCCACGGTCAAGGTGAAGGAGTTCGCCGGGGGCGAGGACGGGGAGGTCTATCTCCGGGCTTTCTCCCTTCTCTTCAACCTGAATCCGGGGGAGAAGGGACCGGAGGGGTGACCTCCTACCTTGGCTTCCTCTTCGGGCTCACGGCCTTCCTCTATCTGGTGAGCACCTCGGCCTATGTGGCCCACTTCTACCTCCGCCAGGGAGGGAGGGCGGCTACGGCCACGGGGATTCTGGCCTTTGGCTGCCATACCCTCACTCTCGGGCTCCTCGTCTTCCACCTCCGCCATCCCCCCCTCTATTCGGGCTTTGAGGCCCTTTTCTCTCTGGCCTGGGTGGTGATGCTCAACTACCTCCTCTTCGAGCTCCTGACCGGGCTCCGGGTGGCGGGGACGTTCCTTTTGCCCCTTGCTCTCCTCTTTCTGGTCTACGCCGGGGTGCTGCCCCGTCCCTGGGAGGCGGCGGGGGTGCCTCTGGCCAGCTACTGGGTGCTGGTGCACTCTCTCGTGGCCCTGGCCGGCTACGGAGCCCTGACCCTGGCCTTTGCCGCCGCGGTCATGTACCTTTTGCAGGAGAGGAAGCTCCGCCAGAAGGACTTCCACCTTTTCTACCAAAGGCTTCCTAGCCTCGACACCCTGGACTCCCTGGCCTACCGCTTCGTCCTTTACGGCTTCCCCCTTCTTTCCCTGGGGATTGTCATCGGTTCCCTCTGGGCCCGCCAGGCCTGGGGGCTCCCCTTCCTCCGGGAACCCAAGGAGTTCTTCAGCGTGCTTCTCTGGCTGGTCTACGCGGCCTACCTGGGAGCCCGGGTCCTTTTGGGCTGGCGGGGGAGGCGGGCCGCCTACCTTCTGGTGGGGGGGTTCGGTCTCATGGTCTTCAACTTCTTCGTGGTCAACCTCTTCCTTTCCCGGAGGCACGTCTTCTGATGCGCCTTAGGCTCGGCACCCGGGGAAGCCAGTTGGCCCTCGCCCAGTCCCGCTGGGTGGCCCGGAGGCTGGAGGAGAGCTGGCCGGGGCTGGAGGTGGAACTCCGGGTCATCCGCACCTCCGGGGACGCCATCCAGGAGGTGCCCCTGCACGCTCTGGGGGGCAAGGGCCTCTTTGTCAAGGAGATCGAGGAGGCTCTCCTCCGGGGGGAGGTGGACCTGGCCGTCCACAGCCTGAAGGACGTGCCGGCGGAGATCCCCGAAGGGCTCAGGCTTTCCGCCTTCCCTCCCCGGGCCGATCCCCGGGATCTGGTGATCACCCGGGAGGGCGGAGGTCTTTCCTCCCTTCCCCCGGGGGCCCGCATCGGCTCCTCCAGCCTCCGCCGCCAGTTTCAGTTGCGGGCGCTCCGGCCGGATCTCGAGGTGGTGCCGCTCCGGGGCAACGTGGACACAAGACTCCGGCGACTCAGGGAGGGAAAGGTGGACGGGGTGGTGCTAGCCCGGGCGGGCCTGGAGCGGCTGGGGCTGGATCCGGGAGGGGAGCCTCTCGACCCCGGGGAATTCATCCCCGCCGTGGGCCAGGGGGTGCTGGCGGTGGAGACGAGGGAGGGGGATGCGGAGGTGGAGGGGATCTTGCGGGTACTGGACCACCATCCCACCCGGGTGGCGGTGGAGGCGGAGAGGAGCTTTCTCCGCTCCATCGGCGGGGGCTGCCAGGTGCCGGCCGGGGCCTATGCCCGTCTGGAGAACGGCCGGGTGCTTCTCCTGGCCTTCCTGGCCACCCCCGACGGGAGCCGCTTCGCCCGGGGGGAGAGGGAGGGGCGGCCGGATGAGGCGGCCCGGGTGGGGGAGGAGCTGGGACTCTTCCTCCGGGAAAAAGTAGGTTTTTTCTAGAACAATGAGGAGCACGGAGGGGGTGGCGATCTCCCTCGTTTTGGGGGACGTCGCAAGTTATGGAAGGAAAGGTTTATCTCGTGGGAGCCGGTCCCGGGGACCCGGGGCTTTTGACCCTGCGGGGGGAGGAGCTCCTCCGCCGGGCTGACGTGGTGGTCTACGACCGGCTGGTGGAGGAAAAGCTCCTCCAGCGCTGCCGGGAGGGGGTGGAGAAGATCTTTGCCGGCAAGAGCCCGGGTTTTTCTCCCCTCCCCCAGGAGGAGGTAAACCGGATTCTCATCCAGCGGGCCCGGGAGGGCAAGACCGTGGTGCGCCTGAAGGGCGGAGACCCCTTCGTCTTCGGCCGGGGTGGGGAGGAGGCGGAGGCTCTGGCCCGGGCGGGAGTGCCCTTCGAGGTGGTGCCGGGGGTAAGCTCGGCCACCGGAGTCCCGGCCTACGCCGGTATCCCCCTTACCCGGCGGGGGCTTTCCTCTTCCTTCGCCGTGCTTACCGGTCACGAGCCGCCCCAGGGGGAGGAGGCGGAGAGGAGGAGGTGGCTCCTCCGGGGGGCGGACACGGTGGTGGTGCTCATGGCCGCCCGCAGGCTCCGGGGGGTGGTGGAGGAGATGCTCCAGGCGGGGAGGGATCCCCGGGAGCCGGCGGCGGTGGTAATTCGGGGATCCACGCCGGAACAGAAGGTGGTGCGGGGGGCGCTTTCCGAAATCCCCGGTCTCTGCCGGGAAGACTGCCCCAACCCGGCGGTGCTGGTCTCCGGGCCCACGGCGGGTCTGGCTTCGGAGCTCGACTGGTTCGGGGAAAAGCCCCTTCTGGGCCGCCGGATAGTGGTCACCCTCTCCCCCGAGGTGGGGGGGAGGCTTTCCGCCCTTCTCCGGGAGGAAGGGGCCGAGGTTTGGGAAGTGCCCCTCATCCGCATTCTGCCTCCCGAGAGCTGGGAGGAGCTGGACGGGGCTCTGGAGAGGCTTTCCTCCTTCCGCTGGCTGCTCTTCACCAGTCAGCACGGGGTGGAGTTCTTCTTCCGCCGCCTGCGGGAGAGGAGGATGGACGCCCGGACCCTCTCCTCCCTGCGCATGGCGGTGGTGGGGAAGGCCACCGCCCGGACTCTGGAGAGGGAGGGGGTCTTGGCCGATCTTGTACCCCCGGATTTCCGGGCCGCCTCCCTTCTCTCCCTGCTCCGGGAAGAGGTGCGCCCGGGGGAGCGAGCGCTCTTCCCGGCCGGGGACCTGAGCCGGGAGGAACTTCCCGAAGGCCTCCAAGCCCTGGGGGTGGAGGTAGAGAGGGTCACCGTCTACCGCACCCGGCCGGTGGAGGAAAGCCCGGAGCTTGGGGAGGCTTTTTCCCGGGGGGTGGATCTGGCCGTTTTCGGGAGCCCCTCGGCGGTTAGGGCTTTCTTCTCCCTCCTTGGCCCCCGGGTCCGGGAGCTGGCCGGCCGCTCCCTTCTCCTGGCTATCGGCCCCACCACCGCCCGGGCTCTGGAGGAGGCGGGGCTGGAGCCTCTTCTTCCCGAGGAGAGCACGGCGGAGGGGCTCTTCCGAGCCATTCTCGCCTTGATGGGTCCGGGCCGCGATCGGACGGTCCCCGGTCCCGCCCCTCGGGCATCAGCCTGAGAAGCCCTGTCAGCGCCATCAGAGGATCTCCTGGCCGGGACCAATATCGCCGTCTCGTTGCCCGCCGCAGGTGGGCCATGCGGCGGGCGATGAAAAATCCGGGACCTGGTATTTTTCAAGTTACAAACGGTGGGCTTAAAATTTTAGAAAACCCCGCCGATTTCGGGAGGGGAGCGCATGGATTCTGTGGCGGCAGGTAGCTGCAACCGGGTCGGCCTTTCAAGGCGGCGGGGAGCCGGGAACCGGTGATGGGCTTTCCGCGCACCCGCCTCCGCCGCCTCCGGCGGAACCGCTCCCTCCGGGGGCTGGTGGCCGAGACCTCCCTCGATCCCGGGGACTTCATCTATCCCCTTTTCGTGGCTCCGGGGGAGGGGGTGAGGGAGGAGGTTCCGGCCATGCCCGGGGTGTGCCGGTTTTCCGTGGACCGGGTGGGGGAGGAGGCGGAGGAGGCCTTCTCCCTGGGGGTGCGGGCCTTCCTTCTCTTCGGCATTCCGGAGCGCAAGGACGAGTGGGGATCCGAGGCCTACGCCGACGGGGGGGTGGTGCAAAAGGCGCTCCGCGTTCTCCGGGAGAGGCTTCCCCAGGCCATTCTCATAACCGACGTCTGTCTCTGCGAGTACATGAGTCACGGCCACTGCGGGGTGATAAAGGACGGGGAGGTGGAAAACGACGAGACGCTGGAGCTTCTGGCCATGACTGCGCTTTCCCACGCCCGGGCGGGAGCAGATCTGGTGGCCCCTTCGGACATGATGGACGGTCGGGTGGGGGCCATCCGGGAGGCCCTGGACGAGGCGGGATTCCAGCACGTGGGCATCATGTCTTATGCGGCCAAGTATGCCTCTTCCTTCTACGGCCCCTTCCGGGAGGCGGCTCAATCGGCTCCCTCCTTCGGGGACCGGCGGAGCTACCAGATGGACCCGCCCAACGCCCGGGAGGCGCTTAGGGAGATGGCCCTGGATCTCGAGGAAGGGGCAGATATCCTCATGGTCAAGCCGGCTCTGGCCTATCTCGACGTCCTCCGCCGGGCCCGGGAGAGGTTCGATGTGCCCCTGGCCGCCTACAACGTGAGCGGGGAGTACTCCATGATCAAGGCGGCCGCCGCCCGGGGGTGGCTTGACGAGCGGCTGGCGGTGCTGGAGGTGCTCACGGCCATCAAGAGGGCCGGCGCCGATCTCATCATCACCTACTTCGCCAAGGACGCGGCCCGCTACCTCCGCTCTGGGGGTTAACTGGCCCGTCGCAAAGTCTCGCTTCGCGAGACATCGCGCTTCGCGCGACAGGTTCAACGCAAACCGTGGTTTTTAATCACGCAGGGCTGGGGCCCCTATTCTTCCCTCTTCAATATGGCCGACTTCACCACCTGGACCTCCACTTTCTCGGCCACCTTCAGGGTTACCGTGTCCTCTTTGACCCCGGTAATGACCCCCTTGAGCCCCCCGGCAGTGATCACCCGGTCTCCCTTCTTCAGGCTCTCCAAGAACCGGGCCTGCTTCTTCCGCTGGGTGAAGGTGGGCAAAAGCGCCACCACCCAGGTGAGGGCCACGATGGCCAAGACGAACCAGATGGTCCACTCCCCGGGCATCTACCGCACCACCAGGACCGGGCAGGGGGCGAGATGCACCACCCGGTCGGAAACACTTCCCAGAAGCAGGCTCTGCACCTGGCCCAGCCCCCTCGACCCCAAAATGACGAGATCGGCCTTCTCCTCTTTAGCCAGATGGACGATCTCCGAGGCCGGGTCCCCCACCGTGACCATCACCGTGGTCCGGGTCTCCTCCCCGAAGAGCTCCTCTATCTCCCGCATGAACTCCCGGGCTTTGGCCCTGGCCGCCTGCTCCATCTCCCTCAAGAGCTCGCTCCAGCGGGCCAGGCCCAGCTCGTGGCTCGGGGTCATAAGGTGCTGAAACGAGCTCACCACGTGGAGGATGATCACCTCTACCCCCGGGCGGGAGCGGAAGAGGTCGCGGGTGAAAAGCGCCGCCTTTCTGGCTCCTTCCGATCCATCCGTGGCCAGTATGACTTTCAAGGGCATCACTCCTTCGCCGGATGTGGCCAAACTGAAGATTCTCCACCCGGCACCGGCTACCCTCCATATTAGCCGCTCTCGAACCGGAGGTTGGGGGGGTGGCCCGGCTGACCGCGGGGACCTGGCTAGCTTTTAGGCGTTTAATGGTATCCTTATCCCGGACATACTCTCGGGGGAGGTGTTGGAATATGGCTCTCATGCGTTGGGATCCATGGGAGGATCTGGCTCGGCTCAGGGAGGAGGTGACCCGGCTTTTCGAGCGGCCCTTCTTTGGGCCTCCTTTTCGCCTTAGGGAGCGGGAGGAGATGTTCGAGCCCTTGGTGGACGTGTACGAGGCGGACAAGGAGGTAGTGGTAAAGGCCGAGCTGCCGGGGATAGACCCCAAGGACGTGGAGGTGCGGGTCTTCGACGAGGCGGTTCTGATTCGGGGGGAAACGAAGGAGGAGCGGGAGGAGGAGAGGCCGGGATACTACCGCCGGGAGCGGCGCCAGGGCAAGTTCTACCGCCAGGTGCGCCTTCCTGCCCTGGTGAAGCCCGATGAGGCCCGGGCCACCTTCCGCCACGGGCTCCTCGAGGTCCGGGCGCCCAAGGCCGAGCCTGTGGACGGTCGCGGCCGCCGGGTGGAGATCAAGACCGAGGACTAGCCCCGGGCGGAGAGGGGGACGGACTCGAAGAGGGCGTAGGGGAGGAGTGAGCTTCCCACCCACTCCCGGTCGGAGCTGAGACCGGCTAGTTGCTCCCGGAAGGCCTCGAAGGCGTTTATGGAGAGCACGGTGTTTTTGACCCGCCCCTGGATCTCTCCTCCTCGGATGTAGAGGCCCAGGCTTACGTTGCCGCTCACCTCTCCGCTGTAAGGATTCCCGGCCCAGGCCCCCATCAGTTGCTCGATCAGGAGGCCCTCCTCCAGAGAGGCGAGGAGGGCCTTGGAATTTTTTTCTCCGCCCTCGAGGAGCAGGTTGCGGGGAGCGGGGCGGGGAGGGGAGAAAAGCCCCCTTAGCCCGTTTCCCGTCGGCTCCATCCCCAGGCTGCGGGCGGTGTGCAGGTCGTGGTAAAAGGAGGCGAGCACCCCCCGGTCAAGGAGGACGTTTCTCCGGGAGGGGATCCCCTCCCCGTCAAAGGGGGAGGAGGCAGGACCGAAGGGGTAGAGCCCGTCGTCTATCAGGGTGAGACCGGAGGAGGCCACCTTCTTCCCCAGGAGGTCCTTCCAGGGGGAAAGGCCCTTTTCCACTGCCTTCCCGTCGAGGGCGGCCACCAGAGGCCGCAGTAGGTGAGCCAGGGCCCGGGGGCTTAGGAGGACCTTCATCTTTCCTCCCCGGAAGGGGACGTTGGTCCTTCCCCTCTCGATCATCCCGGCCACCTTTTTCCCGAGCCTCCGGGCCTCCCCTTCCGGATCCCCGAGATTCCTTCTTTCCCATCCATCGTAGGCGGAGAGCATGTTGTCCCCCTCCACCAGCTCCCCTCCGCCCCAGAGGCCGAAGGAGGAGGCGAGGTAGTGTCCCTCAAACCCCCGGGAGTTCAGGAGCCATACTTCCTCCACCTCCCGGGCCACCCCTCCGAAGGCCTGCACTTTAGGGTGGACCCGGCGGATAGGCTCCAGGAGCTCCTCTCCGGTGTCCGCCATCCGCTGGGGGGTGAGGGAGGCCACCTCGGGGTCGTAGAACCCCTGAGCTTCCGGAGAGGGGGCTTGCTCCGGCCACTCTCCCCGGTAGAGGTCGGAGAGAGAGGCCAGCTCCAGGGCTTTCTCCGCCGCCTCCTCCGCCCGACCGAGATCGGTGGTGGCGCAAAACCCTACCCGGCCTCCCTTCAGCACCCGGAGGGCCAGCCCGGAGGTGGCCTCGGAGCGGGCCTTCTTCAGTTTGCCCGCCTCCCACTCCAGAGGCAGGCTTTCCCGGACAAGCAGGAACACCTCCGCCGCCTCCGCCCGTCCCCGGAGCCTGTCGAGACAGCGCTCCGCCACCTCCCGGCTCATCTTCTCCCTCCCACCAGGCAGCGGGCGATGCGGATGGGCGGGCACCAGTGGCTGACCGGCAGGGGGGCCTGGCCGCCCTTGCCGCATCCTCCCCCGTCGTCTCTCCTCGCTACCTCCCGCCCTATGGCCTCGATGGCCGCCAGGGTGTGGAAGACGTTTCCCGAAAGGGTGGCCTCCCGCACCGGTTCCTCTATCCTCCCCTTCCTTATCCGGTAGGCCACCTGCGGGGTGAAGGTGAACATCTCCCCCATGGTCTCTCCTCCATAAAAGCCCGCGCAGTAGAGCCCCTCTTCTATCTCCGCCAGGAGGTCTTCAAGGGAAGCCTCCCCGGGTTCTATCCCCGTGTTCCTCATCCTGACGATGGGCGGGTGGCGGTAGCTTAGGGCCCGGGCGTTGCCCGTAGGTCTTTCGCCCATCTTCCCCGCCGTCTCCCGGGAGTGGAGCCGGCCCACGATCCTCCCTTCCCGGATGAGGTAGGTCTTCTCCGTCCGCACCCCCTCGTCGTCATAGGCCAGATACCCCCGGGCCCCCTTCTCCACCCCGCTGTCGAAGATGTGGAGGAAGGGTGGGCCCAGCACCCGGCCGAGCCGCATGGTTTTCTCGAGTTCAGGATTCTCGTGCATCCCGTCCGCCTCGCTCAAATGCCCGAAGGCCTCGTGCACGAAGACCCCGCTCAGGATGGGATCCAGTACCACCGGCATCTCCCCTCCCGGGGCGGGAGGGGCGGCGAGGAGGGAGGAGGCGGTGGCGCAGGCCTGCTGCACCTCTTCCTTAAGCCCCCGCACCACGGAGAAGTCGCGTCCCGAGCCGAAGGGGACGCTTACCTGGCGGACCGTCCCCTCCCGGGCGGCCACGGCGGTGATGGCTCCTCCGAGATCCACCCGCTCCTGGACGATGAGGCTACCCTCCGAGCTGGCGAAGGTGAGCTTTGTCCGCCGGTCGAAGTAGCGGATGAGGGAGGTGGCCACTCCCCGGCCGAAGCCCAGGATGATCTCGTTGTAGGCGGAAAGAATATCCTTCTTTTCCTCAAGTGGCACCCCGGCCGGGTCTTCTCCCACCTCGGCCGGCACCTCGTCCACCACCGGTTGCACCGGAGCCAGGATCACCCTCTCCCCCCGATCCGCCACCCGGGCCAGCTCCGCTGCCTCGCTTATTCTCCTCTCCAGCTCCTCCCACCGGTTGAAGCTGGAGAACCCCCATCCGCTTCCCCGCAGGGCCCGGACGCATCCTCCCCGGTCTATCTGGTGGCTGGCCTCCTCCAGTTCCGGTCCCCGGAAGGAGAGGTGGTGGGAAACCGTTTCCTCAAGGCGGATTTCCAGGTAGTCGAGCCCTAGCTTCTCTTTGGCCGAGCGGGCCAAACCCTCAAGACCCTTCATGGGGCCTTTTCCCTCCTTCTCGACCGGGGCCGGCTCTAGACTGCCTCCCGGAGCGCCTTGCCCCCAGCTTGGACCTGGGGGAGCCCCCGTGGCCGGTGCCCGGTTGCTCCAGTACCTCCAGAGCCCGGTGCAAAAGATCCCGCATCTGGGGATAGGTGGGAAGGGAGTCCAGTTCCTCCGCTCTGATCCAGCCCACCTCCTCTATCTCCCCCTTCTGGGGGCGAGGGGTACCCCCCTCCTCCCGCATAAGGTACCATTCCACCGTCTTCCCTATCCTTCGCCCCTCCCGGGTGAAGAAGTAGCGGACTCGGCCGAGATAGGCCAGGACCGCTCCCCTCACCCCCGTCTCCTCCTCTACCTCCCTCCGGGCCGTTTCCTCCGCCCTTTCCCCCTCCTCCAGGTGCCCCTTGGGGAACGACCAGCGGCCGAAGCGGTCTTTTATTACCAAAAACTCCCAAAAACCGTCTTTGCGGCGGGTTACCACTCCTCCGGCGGAGTGTTCAAAGGCCGTTTTCTTGCCGCCCATCGTTTCCCTCTTCTTGCTCCTCACCGGCGAACGAAGTCTTCGCCAAAGATCCGTGCGAGCTGGCGCCGCCGTGCGGGAAAGAACGCCATGACCCGAGATCCTGTGCCAGCTCAAATGAAGGCTGGGGGAACTTTGGCCGACTTCCAGCGCACAGGATGAAGATAGGGGGAAGGGCGCTCTTTTGGCAAGGGTAGACCGGGCAGGCGGTGACGCTTTTTTCAGTTCCACCGGTCGCAGAACTTGGGCGGGTCTTTTTCGCCCCTTCCGGCAGATTAAATGCCGGGAGGTGAGACGATGGCCAGAAACCGGACTCTGGCCGGGGTGGATCTTGACCGGCTGAAATTCCAGGTGGCGCAGGAGCTGGCTCCTTTTCCCGATCGGCTGGATAACAGGCAGTTTCAGGCCACCGTGGACCGGATGAAGTTCGAGCTGGCCCGGGAGCTGGGCATTGACCTCCGGCCGGGATACAACGGAGACATCAGGGCGCGCGATGCCGGGCGCATAGGCGGGAAGATAGGCGGCCCCATCGGGGGCCCCATGGTCCGCCACCTGATCCGCCTGGCGGAAGAGCAGCTGGCGCAGCGGGGGACTCTCTGAAGGTGGCCGGGGGGATCGGGGCCCGGGACGACCTCGCCCCCCGGCCTTTCGGGCTTCGATCCGGCGTCAGCCCGGCCTTTTAGACCGCCACGCAGGTGAGGGTGGAGTCCACCCCCGGCAGGGTGGCGATCTTTTTGATTACCAGGTCTCCGAGGGCGGGATTGTCCCGGGTTTCCACCTTGACTATCAGGTCGAAGGGTCCGGTGACCACCCCCACCTCCCGCACCTCTTCCATCTTCTCCAGGGCTTCCTTGAGCTCCTCCATCCGGGAGATGTCGGCGTTCAGAAGGATGTATGCCTGGGTGGCCATGGGCGCTCACCCCCTTTCCGGGTCCTGGATGGCTGCCCTGGCGGCGCCGGGGGTCTGACCCGTTAGAATTGTACCGTGGACCGGGCTCGACCGGTGCTGTCTCCTAACCGGGAGGTGGACAGGGGGAGTAGAGGAGGAAACTGGAGCCTCCTTCCCCGACTGGGCGAGGCTTCAACCTACTTTCCCCGGCATCTATCATGCGTTCCCATATCTTAGGGGCGGCCGTGGCTATTTTCCTTTTTTTCTTCGGCTTCTTTTTACTGGTGCAGGACCCCCTGCATCTTCTCCCGGCCTCGCGGGAGCCGACCCCTCCCCCTCCCCGCCCGGTAGCCTGGGCCCATCTCCCCGAGGAGGGGGCCATTCCCCTCTACCAGGAGGAGATCGCCCGCCAGGAGCTTCTGCTCAGGTTTTACGGGGGAAACCCCTCCCGGGAAGAGGTACTCCTTTCCCTGGCCGAGCGGAAGTGGTTTCTGGCCCGGGCGAAGAGGGAAGGGATCCGGGTCTCCCCGGATCTGGTGGCCCGGGTGGTGGAGGAGCAGAGGAGGAGGTATCTCTCCGGGGAACTCGGGGAGAAGAGGGATCTCGACTTTTTGCTCCGCACCCTGGGGCTCACCCCGGAGCGCTATTTCGGAGAGCTGGCCCCCCGGTGGCATGAGGAGGAGCTCACCCTTTTGGAGCTGCGGAGGCGCCTGGGGGAGGAGGAGTTCCGGAGGCTCCAGAAGTGGTTCCGGGAAAGCGTGAAGGCGCAGGGTTAGGGCTGGGCCGCGATGGCCACCGCCTCCTGGGGTGGGCCCAGAGCGGATAGGTACCGGGGGAAAATAAGGCGGTCCGTGCATTCGGTCTGTGGTACAACCCCGCAGCTGGCTCATGGGACTCGCGGCGGCCTTGGCGTGGTCAGCGTCTACCGGGGCCATATGCCATGGCCGAATGCGGTGGTAGCGGGGGAATAGAGGGCCGCAGCAGGTGCTTAGAGGAGTTCCGGCAGTTGTGGAAGGCATAATCCCTGATTTACAATAATTTCGTACCTGAGAAGCTACGGAGCCCGGATCGAGGTGATGACGCTGACTCCGGCCCTGGTTTTTCTAGCTCTTGCTTCCTCCGCGCTCACCGTGTGGGCTCTTCGTCCCCGAACCTTGAAAGGCTTTCCCCTGCTCCTTCTCCTTTTCCTCGGAGGGGTGCTCGGTTTTCTCTGGGGTCTGGGGAGTCTCGTGTGGGAGATTCTGGTCCGCCATGTGCTTTAGGTTTGGCCCGGGGGCGCTTGATCTCTTCCGGTCCCGGCCGGGGATGAGCGGCCCTTTGGAAGCCGGGAAAATTAAACTTTCCGGAGCCCGAAACCGATGAGGGAGAAGGCAAGGGCGCGGACGAGGATTCTGGCCGCTCTCCTGGGAGGGGTGCTGGGAGGGGCTATACCGGTTCTTCTCCTTCTTTACCCCTGGTCCGCGCCCGGAGGAAGGATGCTGGACTTTCTGCGGGTAGCTCTGGCCCTCCTGGCCCTGGCGGCGGGGTGTGCCGGGTACTGGCTCCTCCGTTCTCCTGCTTCTCCTTGCCGGGGAGAGCGGAGGCTTGAGTACTACGTGGCCGGGGTGATGGTGCTGGCCCTGGTCGTCACCCTGGTAGGGTTTGGAGCCATCTCCCGGCTTAGCTCCCTTGCTCCGCGACCGGTGGAGGTCCCGGCCCTGGCCCGGGTAAAGCTTCCTCCGCCCCAGCCTCCCTCCACCTCCTCCTCCGGGGTGCGGGAGCCGGGAGCTCCACCTCCCACGGGATCGAGCGAGCTTCAAAACCCCGTTCCCCCGCCTGAGGCCATGGCGGTGAAGGCCACGGAACCGCCGGCGGGGGAGGCTTTGGTGAAAAAGCACTGTCTGGGCTGCCACACCTACCAGGGGGAGGGGTTCGGGCCGCCGGGGGATCTGGAGAAGGCGGCGGAGAAGTACACCATGAGCTTCTTCATCCAGCTTCTCCGGGACCCGGTCAATGTGGGCAAGAAGTTCATGCCTAAGCTGGAACTCCAGGACAGCGAGATCCTGGCCATCGCCGAGTTCCTGGCCGGCCGCGGGGGACCCAGGGGACAGGAACAACCCTGGTACCTCCGGGAGACGGAAAACCTGGCCTGGGAGGATCTGGTGGAGGCGGGGAGGAAGGCCTGGCAGCGCTTCAACTGCGGGAGCTGCCACAAAAACGAGGACCTGGCCGTGGAGGCCGATGGAAAGAAGCAGGACGTGGGGGGAGAGATGGGCCCGGATTTAAGCCACATCGGAGCCCAAAGGAGCCGGGAGGAGCTTTACTCCTTCTTCCAGGACTACTTTACCCGGCCGGGGACGATGATGCCCTTTCTGCCTCTAAGCCGGGACGACATTGAGGCCCTTAGCGCCTATCTCTCCAGCCTCAAGTGAGGGGGGAGGGGTGGACTTTTCGCTCCAGGTTTCAGCCTCCAGGGGATGGGGATCACCCCGAGCTCAGGGGGACACGGGGAGGCAGGGAGGCAGTAGGAAAGAGGAAATGAGGGGAACCTTCCGGGAGGGAATGGGAGGTTGAAGGGGGAAAGGCCGGTGGCCATTGGGGTGGGGGCCTTTTTCCTTGTCCTTCTCCCCATGGTTCTGGTGGCCGGGGCGGTGCGGGAGGGGGCGGGACCCCGCCTCTGCGTCTCCTGCCATGCCGGCTCGGTTATCGGGGCCCAGGCCAAAGCGGAGGGGCCTCACGCCCGGGTGGCCTGTGGAAGTTGCCACCGGGACGCCCGGCTGATCCGGGATGCCCTGGTGGGGAAGAGGAGCGGGGGTCCCCGGGCCATACCGGTGGCGGCGGCCGGGCCGGCGATCAAGGCTTCTTCACCTCCCCAGGATGTGCCGGAGGAGGCCTGTCTCGGCTGCCACCAGAAGGTTTTGGAGGACCAGCCCAAAGAGGGAGCCAAGATAAAGGCGGCCCACGGGCTGCACGCCTCCAAGGGCATCCGCTGCTTCGGCTGCCATCGCGAAACCATCCACGGCCGGCTCTCGGCCGACGGAAAGAAAGTGGAGTACCCCCGCCCGGCCGAGACCACCTGCCTGAACTGCCATAGAAAGCTTCTGAAGCCCGGGAGCTGGCCGGTGACTCTCGTGCGTTGCCCCACCTGTCACGTCATGAATCTCCGTCCGCCCTTCCACGACGCCACCTGGTACCCTTATCCCACCCGGCACGGCCCGGCGGCCCTGGGGGAAGGCCCCTCCCCCATGCCCGTGGCCATCTGCGCCGGGTGTCACGGAAACCAGCGGATAGACTGGTGCATCCGGGACCCCAAGGAGGATTCCACCTATGAAACCCCGGAGGAGGCGGAGGAGCTGAAGAAGAAAGGGGTCAAGTGTCTTGACGACACCCAGGACGCCCGCACCTTCGCCCGGAACAACTTCTGGTGCCAGGGCTGTCACATCAACAACCGCCCCCCCCGCCACTCCGACATCTGGCGGGTGATCCACAAGACCCAGGCCCTCCCCAGCACCCCCTACTGTCTTGTGTGCCACAACTCCACTCCGCCCGATATAACTAAGGGGAGCCTTGAGGAGCGGGCCCAGCCTCAATACTGGTGCGCCCGCTGCCATGACGCCAGGGTGAAGCATCCCCCGAAGGAAGAGTGGGTGCCGGTGCACTTCCAGTACGTAAAGTCGCAAGGGGTGGTGGAGGGGGCCTGCTTCAACTGCCACGCCCGGAGCCACTGTTTGGTCTGCCACCAGTCGGCGGGGGCCAAGACCTGGCTTGACTGGTTCAAGCAGAAGGGGGCCTCTCCGTGAGCGGAGCGGGGGTGGAGGAGAGAGCCCGGGAGCTTTCCCTCTCCCCACCCGACCGGTGGGGTCTTTTCCTGGTGGGGCTTTCTCTTTTTCTGTTTCTCTCCTATCCCTGGATGGAGAAGGAACTCTTCCCCGGGGAGCGGGAGAGGCGGATGAGGGAGCTTGGGGCTTCTTTGGCCCGCCATCCGGATGATCTTTCCCTCCGCCGGGAACTGGGAGCGCTGCTCCTGGAGGAGGGCCGGGTCCGCCAGGCGGTGGACGTGCTTTCAGGGGCGAAAATAAGGGATCCGCGGGATGCCGCCTCTCTCCATCTTCTCGGACTCGGGCTCTGGCGCCTGGGGAGGAAGGCCGAGGCAGAATCGCATCTCCGCCGGGCGGTGGAGGCCGATCCCGGATCGGGGCTCTTCCGCTACAGCCTGGGGCTCCTGCTTCTGGAGCGGGGGCGGCCCGGGGAGGCGGCGAGGGTGCTGGAGGAGGGAGAGAGGCTCTCTTCTTCCCCGGAGCTCAGCCGGGCCCTGGCCCGGGCCTATGAGGCCCTGGGGGAGAGGGGAAAGGCCCGGGAGGCCCTGGCCCGGGCGGCGGAAAGGGAAGGGGAGCTCCGGAAAGAAAGTCTCCGGGGCCGGACGGTGGTCCACTGAATGGGAGCGGGGATCTTCCTGGGCTTTCTGCAAAGGTACAAGCTCCTTCTTCTCGGGCTCTCCCTTCTGGGCCTTTCCCTTTCCGCCCTTTTCGTGCCCGAGCTCCGGCAGAGGTGGCTGCAGATGTGGGGGCTGGTCACCAGCGCCGGGGTGGCGGCTCCGGGGTCGGAGGTGGCGGAGGCCAAATCTTGCGCTGCCTGCCACCAAGCTACCTTCGCCCGGGTGGCCTCCCAGAAGTACCCGCACCGGCCCTTTGCCGAAGGCCGGTGCTCGGCCTGTCACGCCAACCATCTGGTGGAAAAAAATCTCCAGAGGCCCTACCTCAAGGCTCAGCTGGGGGAGGTGTGCCGCTCCTGCCATGACACCTCGGCCCAGATGAAGCTTCAGTCCAAGCACGTGCCCTTTCGGGAGGGGTGGTGCGCCGGGCCCTGCCACGACCCCCATGGCTCGAATCAGAAGTTCCAGCTCAAAGAGGACCCTTCCGAGATGTGTCTTTCCTGCCATAACATGAACGTGCGCTACTGGTCAAAGAAGGTGCAGCACCCGCCTTTCGCCCAGAAGGCTTGCCTCGGCTGCCACGTGCCTCACGCCTCGGACTACGCCAAAAATACCCGGCTGCCTCTTCCTTATCTATGCATGACCTGCCATCCCATCGTGGCCCAGCAGATGGCCATGCCTGTCCTGCATCCGCCCTTTTCCCAGGCCTGGTGCACCATGTGCCATAACCCCCACGCCACCGACTTCCCCCGCCTGGCCAAGGCTCCGGAAGGTTCAAGTCAGCCCTTCGTGGATCTCTGCCTCCAGTGTCACGGAACTCCTCAAGCCCGGCTCGGAGCCATACAACTGCACCTCACCCACCCGGTGGGCCGGGACCCCAGGACGGGGCGGGAGTACATAAACCCCCTCACCGGGGAGCAGATGGCCTGCATAAGCTGCCACCACCCCCACGGCAGTCCCAACCCCCGCATGTGGCTCCGGGACCGGGACTTCCTCTGCCTCTCCTGCCACCGGGTGCTGGGGGGGAGGGTGAACATGCCGTGGTGATAGCTTGGGGGGGATGGGATAGCTGCGGCCGGTGGGAGGGACGGCCGGTTTCCTGTGAAAAGGCGTTGGGGTGGGGAAGAAGCCCCCTGTAACTTTCGGAAGGGCTATCGAGTTTTTTCCAGAGGAAGGGACCTTTACCCGAATCGGGGAATGAGTTTATGAGGGGGAGGGCTGTGGGGCGCTTTTTCACCTTCCTCGTGGGTCTTCTGGCCTCCGTGGGCTTCGGGGCCGCGGTGGCCTATGCGGCTGTGGGGAGCATCGTGCTCACCGCCTCCCCCGAGGCCCTGCCCCCGAACGGCCTTACCGAAAGCGTCATCACCGCCACCGTCTACGACCCCGGGGGAAACCCCCTTTCCGGCCAGACGGTCAACTTTTCCGCCGATCAGGGCACCCTTTCCGCTCCCTCGGCGGTGACCAACGACCAGGGAGTGGCCCAGGTCACCTTCACCGTGTACTCCCCGCTTTCCCCCGACCCCGCCCTGGAGGGGGCGCGGGTCAGGATCACCGCCACTGCGGACTCCGTTTCCGCCTCGGTGTACGTGGGTATCTTCAATACCCCCCATGGCAGCTACGCCTCCAACACCAACGCCTGCACCCTCTGCCACGGGCTTCACTCCTCGAAATCCCCCCGGCTGCTGAAAGCGCCGGTGGCCGAGGCGGTCTACGAGACCTACCTTCCGGCGGTGGCTCCCCTCTGCTTCACCTGCCATGACGGGACGGGGAGCCAATATAACGTCAAGGTGCAATTCATGGCCGATAGCGGCCATCTCACCTTCCACCCGGTCCGGCTCACCGGAAACCCCCAGGTGCGGGAGCTTTTGAACTGTACCGCCTGCCACAATGTCCACGGTGATCCCCGACCGGAGGGGGGGATATATCCCCGGCTTTTGCGCCAGTGCGACTTCACCCGGGGGTCGGACTGCACTACCTCCGGACCCCCCGGGGTGCGGGTGCACCAGGGGCCCAACTTCTGCCTCACCTGCCACGGCTCCCTAGACCGGATGTGGGGAGGGAAACCCGGCGATCCTGGATATTACGACTACTACACCCAGACGGCGGGCGATCACCAGAACCCCTACGCCGTGCACTACGATACCTCGCGCTCCCTCCTCCTTCCCCTCTCGGGGACCCGGGTGACCTGCGTCCGCTGCCACGACCAGCACGCCGCCCGCGACCGCTGGCTTCTACCCCGCTCCGATCTCCTGAACGACCGAGGTGTTCCGGCCAACGGGGAGGAGGAGGTGTGCCTTTCCTGCCACAACTCCCCTGAGGTGTCCATCCACGGAGTGAACATAAAGGAGAAGTTTTGTCAGAACGGGCCCTGTGCGGATAGCGACTACGACGAATGGGGTCGGACCGGTCCCTCCCGTCACGACCTCTTCTCGAACGGCGAGACCGGGCCGGGGAAGACGGGCGCCCGGGTGGAGTGCATAAGCTGCCACGGTCCCCACACCGTCTCCGCCGTCTCCTTCGCCGACAATCCCTCCTCCACCGTCTGCGATCTCTCCGATCCCGATAACACCAAGCACTACTTCTGCCAGGGCTCGGGTCCGGGCCTCCCCGACCAGCCCCCTTTCTCCACCGGGGATATCGTGGGCTTCTGCCTCCGTTGCCACGACGGCGACCCGCCTCAGGAGGTGAGCCGCTATGCCGGAAACGCCTCCCGGACCAGGGTGGTCCCCTACACCATCCTCTTCCCCTCCTGGCTTTTCACCACCAATCCCGGAGGGTTTGACAAAAGGACGTTTCTGGACACCGGCCACTACTCCCAGGGGGTGAAGTGCACGAGCTGCCACGACCCTCACGGAAGCCTCCATCCCCGCAACCTGCTCTGGGGTGAGGATACGGAAGCGGAAAACGGCTACTGTTTCTCCTGCCACGACGGCTCTTACCCCGGAGCGCCGGACGTGAGGACCGACTTCCTGAAGCGGGTTTCGGGAAGCGCCCACCCCACTCTCCTTCTCTCCGGGAAGCACTCCGACCGGGAGAGCTATGCTTCTATGGACCTTTCCGACCGCCACGCCGAGTGCACCGACTGCCACGATCCGCATTCCGCCCGGCCCTATAGCGGCGGAAACGGCCTCCCCCGCTCCGCGCCGGGTGTGCCCGGCCCCAACTACAACGTGAGCGGGGTGCTCCCCGATTGGACCGGGGTGCCCTCGGGCGGTACCCCCTCCTTCAGCTTCCGAAATCCCGCTTCCTACCTCTACGAGATCTGCTTCAAGTGCCATACCTCTTACAGCTGGGGCGCCCAGACCCCGCCCGTGGTTCCCTCCGAGACCACAGGTGTGCCCCAGCCGGACAAGTCCCGGGAGTTCAACGTGCAGAACCCGGCTTTCCATCCCGTGGTGCAACCGGGCAAAAACCCGGGGATCCCTTCGGGAGCCTTCAACCCCAACTCCGGCTTCGGGGCCTCCAGCCAGATCTACTGCACCGACTGCCACGGCCGGGATGAGACCGATGCCAACACCACCACCGGGCCTTTCGGTCCTCACGGCTCGACTAATCCCTTCATCTTGAAGGGCCCGGCCACGCGCATCGGCGCGGGTGGCGGCGGAATGGGCGGCATGGGTGGCGGTGGCGGGGTCACGGCCAGCGAGGTCTGCTTCCGCTGTCACAGCTACGATGTGTACTACGACGGCGCGGTCTCCAGCGGCCAGCACCTGACCCGCTATGTGGGTACAGCTATGGGTATGGGCGGCGGGGGAGGAGGCGGGATGGGCGGCGGAGCCTGTCCTCAGGACAACCAGGGCCGCATCTCCCTCCACTGCTTCCACGTGCAGGTCCAGGGGAGGCCCTGCCTGGCCTGCCACGCGGTGCACGGGACCATGTCCTCCCAGGTGAGCTCCAACCCACCCTGGGTCAGCGTGACCCTCTCCCCGGGTGATGCCGGGGACTGCCCCACTCCCGAAAACTGCTGGCGGGGGACGAAGAGGCTGCTCGCCTTCCGGGGAGGGGGTAGGGACGTCTTCACCAATCGTCCTCAGGGGATCTACCGGGTGGATTGGAACCTCACCGATGGAAACAATGACGGCCTCCCGGACAACTGGGATGAAGTCCCGTCCAACAATGTGCCTAACCGATGTTATTCCCGCTGCCACATGATGGGCGGAGCCCGGGAGTGGACCCCGGCCTACGACTATGTGCCTCCTCAAGACGGCTATGGCGCCGGGGATTTTTAGGGCCGGTGAAGGGCAGATGCTTTGGGCAGTGAGGGGCCCGGCCTCCATCGGGCCGGGGAATCCTGCCCCCCCTCCCAGGAGTACCCGGGCTTCTCTTTATAACGTGTATGCTACTTTTCTCATTGTCTTTAGCTTAGCTCTGCTTCTCCCCTCCCCTCCCGCCCGGGCCTACCAGGGGCCGGAGGATCTTAAAGTGCTCACCCGCTCCGGGGAGGCAGTGCTGGTCTTCACCCCGGAGCCCAATGTCACCTACACCGTCTACCGCCACACCTACGCCGAGGTGCGGACGGCTTCCCCCATCGGCTCCGTCAAGACGGATGGCGCGGGCCGGATCGTCCCCGAGATGGCCGATCCCCCTTACGCCTGGAGCGACGCGCATTCCGCCTTTCCGGGGAAGCTCCTCTTCACCGACTCCACCCTGACCGATTACCAGGAGTACTACTACTTCGTGGCCCGGGGGCCGTACACCGGGGATCTCCGGGACTACGTGGTGGTGGCCTCTTTTCCTCCCACCCAGACCCGGCACGGAAGCTACACCCAGTACACCAACGCCTGCACCGCCTGCCACGGGCTGCACTCCTCCCAATCGGCGAGGAAGCTGCTCAAGGCTCCCACCATCAACGACCTCTGCCTCACCTGCCACAATGGCACCGGTTCCAAGTACGACGCGGTCAACGGCTGGGTGCGGACAGGTCCGAGCTGGACCCAGAGGGCCCGCTCCCCTGCCGGGCTTTACGGCTCCGCCTTCTCCTCCCTGGCAGCAGGCGAGGCCCGGGAGGAGCCCACTTCCTCCCATACCTTCGATATACTGGTTTACCGGGCTCCGGGGTCGGGATATCCCTCCTCCCCTTCCTCCTGGCACGAATCGTTTGCCTGCACCAGTTGCCACGAGGTGCACGGGAGAGCCAAAAACTTCCGCCTTCTGCGGGGGGAGCTGCATGGGGTGGCCAAAGTATTGCGGGGCTTCACCTCCGTCTACTGGACCCGGTCCGACCGCTCCGATGCCGTAAGCGTGAGCGAGTATATCTACGGGACTTATGATTTTTGCGGCGGCTGCCACCTGGCCTTCAACGATCCCCGCTGGGGAAGCGTTTACAAATCCGTCTCCCAGGTGGCCGGCAGCCACCGCCATCCGGTGGGGGTGGCCCCGGCCGATTACGCCCAGGTCAGATATCCCCAGATGTCCTGGGAGTACGTCTACCAGGAGGACTTCCCCTTCGAGGATGCCCGGCCGCTTTCCACCAGCCTCCCCCTGGAAGGCCTCTTCACCGGTCCCGACTACAACCGGAACCTGATCACCTGCCTCACCTGCCACTACGCCCATGGCACCCTGCGCCAGGGTCCGGTGAGCGTGGCCTATATAAATGGAAGCGCCAACGGGACGGAGGGCGCCTCCCCCGATCCCCTCACCGGCTATACCCCCCGGGATGCTGCCCTCGCCGGCCGGATCGGCTCTACCGTCCAGAAGCGCCTGGACTATGCCGGGATATGCCAGGACTGCCACCAGAAGTAGAAGCCCGAATTTTCATTGCCAGGGGAGGATTGGCTCCCTATAATATGGCGATGGAGGCCAAAATGGCCGAGAGGTGCTATTTTTTGAGGATTTCTTCCAGGAGCCCGGCGAGGGGGGGTTGAGAGCAAGCCAGGAAAGCGACGATATTTTTAGTGGACGCTTCCTATCATTTAATGGAAGGAGGTCGAGAGGTTAAGGGATGAAAAAGAGGGTAAGTTTAGTAGGTCTTCTGGCGTTGGCTCTGGTTCTCCTCGCCGGGGGATCGGCCCTGGCCCTGGTCACCCCGCGGACGCAATCGCATTCCCAGGCGGTGGACGTGCTCTTCGAGCCGGAATCAGGCTACCTCTACTACAAGATCTACCGCCATGCCCGGACAGACGACTTCAACGTAGATTTCCAGGAACTCTGCTCCGTACAGGTGAACGCTTCCGGCGACGTGGTTGCCTCAAGCTGTGCGAGCGGGGACGATTCGGTAGAAAACGTCCAGCCTGACGTCAACAGCTCCAAATACGTGGTGTTCAAAGACCGGGGAGACGTTCAGGATTACCGGGAGTACTACTACCTGGTCACCCAGGGACCGAGCAGTTACGCCAACTATTCCGGCAACCCCGAGGACTACTACATCGCGGCTGCTTTCCCGCCCAATCAGACCCGGCACGGAAGCTACACCGAGTTCACCGGGGCCTGCACCGGCTGCCACGGGCTGCACTCTGCCCAGTCCTCGCAGAAGCTCCTGAAGGGGGCCACGGTGACCGACCTCTGCGGCACCTGCCACGACGGCTCGGTGTCCAAGTACGACGAGGTGCGGGGTAAGGTGCTGATGGAGGGAGGAAAATACGCTCCCGCCCCGGCCGGTCCCTTCGGCAAGCAGCTGGCGGACAATCTGGGCACAGGTTTTGATCCCGACTCCGGCTACGGATGGGCCAGTTCCGTCCACAACGTCTTCCGGGCCGGGGGCCCCGTGTGGGCTTACGTCTACGTGGCTCCGGGGTCGGGCTTCCGCCCGGCGGGGCAGAGCTCCAACCAGCCCAGCTACGGCTCGGGCACCGACTTCTCCCCCATCGGCTGGGGCAGCCAGTTCTCCTGCATCTCCTGCCATGAGCCGCACAACCGGCCCCAGAACTTCAGGCTTCTGAGAAACGACATCGCCGATAAGGCCTCAGGCGCCGGCGACCATGGCGGAAACCTGAAGGTGCGGGGCCTTTCCGAGACGGGGACGACCACCAAAGGAAGCGAGCTCTGGCCGCAGGCTTATAGCGATCACGGCTCCATAGATGGTTCCACGGTATACATCAGCCAGACCAAGTTCCTCTCCGGCACGGCCAAGTTCTGCAGCCAGTGTCACCGGGCGTTCTACAACCGCTCCATCCGCATGGTGGACGACCGGGTGCTGACCTCGATGTTTACCGTGGGCAGCACTCCCCCTGCTGATCAGCCAGACATCCGGACCTACTTTCGGGAGCTGATGAAGCTATATGCTAATGGGATACCTACCCAGGCCCAGGTGAACAACCATAACACCACCTATTCCTCTCAGTGGACCAAGGTGAAGAACGCCTGCTCCACCTGCCATGCCATCGTAGCCGAGGTTTCCGACACCACCAAATCCTCCAACCAGGATGTCGTATTGACAGATACGATTTTTTCTCCTACCCGATTCGTATACATTGGCTGGTCCACGGGCAACCGGATGCTGGACACGGGCGCCAATGCGGGTCTGGCCTCGGTCATGGGAGCGGGCCACCGCCACCCCACCGAAGTTGCCGCTCACGCGGTCAGGATTTCGGGCAAAGTAATAGAACAGTCCACGGCCGATCCCCTGGGCGAGATCCAGGTGCGGGTGAAGCCCGGCCCGGTGAACGTGGGGGTGCCGCTGGAAGGGAGGTACTCGGCGCCGAATAGCTCGAGCATAATTGACCTTGATTACAGCACCAACAAAGTCGTCTGCCTCACCTGCCATATGGCCCACGGCTCGCGCACCGGAGTCAACGACAGCGAGAACTGGGTGATCTGGTACACCGGTGACAAGTGGCTGGAGAGCGCCTACAACCAGCTCAACGGGGTGAACGGGCTTCTTGATGCCGATGGGGACGGAACGCCGGACTGCGCCGACTACAACCTGAACGGTACCTGCGATGCGGGCGAATTCCCGGTCAGCCAGTCCACGGCCGGCTACTGGCGGAACACCTCCACCACTCCCGCCCAGGGCGTGAGCACGGTGCTGGCCCGCTTTTCACCCTTCGCCAGCGTCTGCTACCGCTGCCACAGCACCAAGTAACGGTGATTCGGGTAGCCTGGCGGAGCAACAGCGACGGTCATCGGTAGGCGACAAAACCAGGCGGGGGGCCGCGGAAGCGGCCCCCCGTTTAGTTTCTCTTGGCTGCCGAAAGCCAGGTCGTCCAGGTGTAGAGCCCCGACTATGGCCTGGCGGGAAGAACAGGTGGAAGGAATTCCAGCGTCCAGACCGCTTCCGCCAGGATCACCGGAGTGAGGATGAGCGTGACTTTGCCTGCCCGGGCTCGGGCCATAAGCCCCCCGGGCTTTCTCGGGCAGTCCGGGAGGATCGGAGGAGGACGTCGCGGGACCGGGATCGGTATCGGCGGCGAGACGGTGGGACCCGACCGAGCTGCCTAATACCCCCATACCGAGAGGCGGTTGTTCTCCCGGTCGGCGATAAAGAGCATCTCCTGATAGGCGGCTATGTCCTGGGGGAAGTTAAGCTCTCCCTCGTCAAGCCCCCTTTGGCCGAAGGTGAATAGCTGCCGGCCCCGCTGGTCGAAGACGAACACCCGGTGCTGGAGGACGTCCACCACGTACACTCTCTGCCACTCGTCCATGGCCAGCCCCCGGGGGGTGGCGAAGCCCCCCATGGCCAGAAGCGGCTTTCCTTCCCTGTTCAGCACCTGCACCCGGCCGTTGTTGGAATCGGCCACCCAGAGTCGGCCTTCGCTGTCCAGGGCCATTCCGTAGGGGTAGGAGAACTCCCCCGCTCCGCCCCCTCCCTGGCCGATTTGGCGGACGAGGCGGTCCTGGTCATCGAAGACCAGGATCTCCCCGTTGACCGTGGCCACAAAGAGGCTCGATCCATCGGAGTAGAGGAAGGTGGGAGAAAAGCGAAGTCCGGAATGCTTCTCGGGGTCGGGGATGAAGTAAAGGTGCCTCCCTGCGGGGTCGAAGACCTGCAGGCGGCTGTTCTTGAGTTCGGCCACGTAGACCTTCCCCCGGTGGTAGGCAACGTCCGAAGGGTAGTTGAGCTCTCCCGGACCCCGGCCGAACCTCCCGAACCTTCTGACGGGAACCACCCTCTTCCCCTCCAGGCGAAACACCTGAATGGCGGCGTTGCCCGTGTCCGCCACGTAGATCTCGCCGGTCGGCCCGAGGCCCACCCCCATGGGGTAGCGGAGGGGGAACTCAGGAGGGCCGTAGATGTCCAGCCTCCATGCCGGAGGCAGGTTCAGGACGGCCTTGGTGCCCACCACCGCCGCGTCCACCGGCTGGGGAGGACGGGGCCGCAGGTAAAGGAAGGCGAACAGCACCACCAAGAGGAGGGCCAGGGTCAGGGCCAGGTTGAGGAAGGTCTGGAAGCTTATCTCCCGGCGGGAGTTCATCTCGTCTCCCTTCCCTCTAGCTTCTTCAGAGCCTGGCGGGCCTCCTCGTCCAGGGGGTTAAGTTCCAGAGCTCGGAGGAAGTTTTGCCGGGCCAGCTCCCGCTTCCCCTCCGCCTCGTAGATTTTACCGGTGAGGGTGTAAGCATCGGCCAGATAAGGATCGAGCCTCTTAACTTGGTCCAGCTCCCCGAGAGCCTGGTTGTTTTTGCCCTCCCGATAGCGAACGAGGGCCAACTGGTAGCGGGGGAGGAGGCTGTCCGGATAGGCTTTGATCACCTCGGAGAAAGCAGCCGCTGCTTTTGGTAGCTTCCCCTGCTGGTAGTAGACCAGACCCAGGAAGTAATCGATCCAGGCGGTATCCGGGCTGAGCTTCCGGGCTTCTAGATAACTCTTCTCCGCCTCTTCCCAGTAACCGGCTTCGTACTGGGCGTAGCCCAGGTTTACCCAGGCCCGCCAGTCCTCAGGGGAACGCCGAACAAATGCCTGGGCTTGCTCGAGTTGCACCTGCTTGCGGGTAGGGGCAGGATAGTGCTTCCAGAAGAACCGGTAGCCCACCCAGAGCCCCAGGGTGACCAGCGTCAGGGCCTCGGCGGCCAGAAGGGCGACCGCCTTGGCCAGGCCAAGCCTGGCCGGTCTCTTCATTTGGTGCTGTGGCAGCGCCAGCAGGCCGATGCCATAGGCTGGAAGCGAGCCAGGGCGGCGCTCCATCCGTAGATCACCAGACTCTCCCCATTGGGGCCCTTCAGGCGGTTGTGGAGATAGCCGGAGATGGGGCTTCTCCCCCTCTGCAGCCCGGAGGTCCGGTTGAACTGGTAGTCAGCCGGATCGTCGGAGGTCAGGGGATCAGTGGCGTTGAGCTTTTTGTTCCAATAGGCCACCTCGAGTTGCAGCGCCTCCCCGCCGGGTCCTGTCCCCCCGGCGGCACCGACCGTGCCGTGGGCCACGTGGCAGGTCAGGCACACTACCCGGTTCTGGGCGTACTCGTTTCCGTTGTCGTCGTTGTCGTCGGAGACGTAGGTTCCCTCCAGAGGCACATAGTCCTTCAGGTTCGTTCCGTTCCAGTCCCGAAGCCAGGACTGGACTCCTCCGAGGCCGTCTCCCGTTAGGCCCGGGTCTATTATCCGGGCCGTGCTCAGGGCGAAGTAGGCCGGCATCCCCATCCGGTGGCGCTTCCACCCGTGCGTCCCCGGGTTGTCGTAGACCGCATCGTCAACTCCCGTGTTTTCCGGGTCCAGCTCGTTGTACGGTCCGGTGAGGAAGCGGTGGCAGCCGGAGCAGAAATCGGTGATCGCTCCCCCCGATTGGTCACTGCCCCCCAGGTACCGGCTGGCCATCTGGCCTTTGGTGTATGTCTGCCAGTCGGGAGAAGGCGGCGGGCCGGTGAGGTTTACCTCGCTCACCCCCCGTACCACCACGTTGACCCGGCGGTTTCCCTGGTTGTCCGGCAAGTTGTAATCCCGAAGGTCGAAGTCCCCCCGCAGCAACCGGAAGTTCTTGTACTTGTTGTGGGGCTCGTGGCACCCGGTACACACCAGGGCTCGGGTCCAGGTACCGGGATCCGGATCCGGACGGGTGAGATAGGTGCTTCCCGGGGCCTGCCAGAGCTGGGCAGCGGTGGCATCGGCTGATCCGTCGGCCACCAGATCGGCCCGCCAGACGTTGTGCACGGCGGTGGTGGGGACGGCGGCCGAATCCTTGAACTGGTTGCCGAAAGGTCCGGCGGGAGCTTTGGTGTAGTCGTCCCAGGTGGGTCCGGTGCGCACTCGTCCCAGCACCTCGTCGTACTTGGATCCCGAGCCGTCGTGGCAGGTGGCGCACAGATCGGTCTGGGTGGGGGCGCGGAGGAGCTTGCCCAGGCCGGGAAGCCGGGAGCGGGAGCTATGTAGCCCGTGGCAGGCCGGACAGGCGTTGGTGTATTCGGAAAACTCCCCGTGCCTGGTCTGCGTGGGCGGAAAGGCCCGGGCCACGATGTATTCCTCTACCGGGGGAACGGACCAAACGGGATCCCCCCACTTCCATACAAGGTAATAGTACTCGGCGTAGTCGGTCACCGGGCCGTCCTCGAAGTATAGGTAGCCGAAGACCGTGTCGTAGTTCCATCCACCCGTGCCCTGCTGGGGAGGGGAGGCCGGGTTGAAGGTCACGGCGCTGCCCAAGGGGACGAAGGTTCTCCCGTCGCCGTAGGCGTGGCGGTAGACGCGGTAGGTCACCCCCTCCTCCGGTTCGAACATCACCCATACCACCCTCTCCTGACTCGCATTTCTGGTGACAAAAGTGTTGAGATCCTTAGGCCCGTAAGAGGGGGGGACATAGGCCCGGGCTCCGGCTGGAAAGAGAAGGAGAAGGGCTAAAGTTAATGAGAAGAGAGGGCGGCAGATTCCTTTCTTCCTCATTCCGTGCTGTGGCACCTCCAGCACTCGGAAGCGAAGGGCTCAAAGCGGGAGAGAACGGAGCTGGACCCGAAGAGGAGAAAATATTGGCTGGAGTCGGTGAGGGAGCCCCGGTTCATGAGATAGCCGCTGACCGGGCTGCGCCCCTTCTTGTAGCCCTTGGAGACGTCCTCCTCGTACCCGTCGCCGGGGGGCATGGTCTCGGTGAAGTTCAGTTTGTCGTTTCTGTAGGCCACCTCTATCTGCAGCGCTTCCCCGCCGGGACCCCTTCCGCCAGCGGCTACCGCCGAGCTATGGGAGTTGTGGCAGGTGAGGCAGACTACTTTGTTTTCAGCGTACTGGTTTCCGTTGGTTTTGTCTCCGTCTTCCTCCCTCATGCCCTCGAGGGGCACGTAACTGCGGCGCAGGTTGGTCCCGTCCCAGTCTACCACCCGCCCCTGGTAGCCGGTGGTACCCGTTTCCCCGGGATCTATGATGCGGGCTCCGCTCCAAAGAAGGGCGTTCGATGCAGGCATGGCCATCATGTGCCGCTTCCAGCCGTGGGTGCCGGGGTTATCGTAAACGTAGTCGTCCACCCCCGGCGGGGAGAAGGGATCGTAACCCGGGACGATAGCCGGGTTCAGCTCGTTGAAGGGTCCGGCAAAAAAGCGGTGACAGCCGGTGCAGAAGTCGGTGATGGCCGCTCCGGTCTGGGAAGACCCTCCGAGATAACGGCTGGCCATCTGGTACACTCCGCCTACCACTCCGAGGTTGATCTCCGACACCCCCCGCACCACCACGTTTTGCCTCACCCCGCCCTGGTTGTCCGGAAGCCGGTACTCCCCGCTTCCGAAATCCCCCCGCAGGAGACGGAAGTTCTGGAAGCGGTTGTGGGGCTCATGGCAGCCGGTGCACACGAGGGGCCGGGTCCAGTAGCCTACCGTTTCTCCGGGGGAGGAAAGGTAGGTGCTGCCAGGAGCCTGCCAGAGCTGGGCAGCGGTGGCGGTCGGCGAGCCGTCAGCTGTTTTGCCGTCCCGCCAGACATTGTGGGCCGAGGTAGGCTGGGGAGCCCCGGGGAAGTCCTTGAGCACGGTGCCGAAGGGGCCGCCCGGGTTGTCCACCGCGTTCGTCCAGTCCGGTCCCACCCGCACCCGGCCCATGACCAGGTCATACTTGGATCCCGAGCCGTCATGGCAGCTGGCGCAGAGGTCGGTCACCGTCCGGGCCTTCAGGAGCTTGTCCGTGGACATGGCGCTGTGCAGCCCGTGGCAGGCGGTGCAGGCTCCGGTGAACTCGGAGAACTCCCCGTGCCGGGTTTGAGTAGGAGGAAAAGCCCGGGCCACTCGATAGCGCTCGAGAGGAGGGTACACCCGACCTGTCACCTCATCGGTCGGCCAGTCGGGGTCGGTGCTGGCCCACACGAAGTAGTAGTACTCCGCATAATCCGCGACGTCGGTGTCGGTATAGGTGACATACTGGCCGTCTATGGCACTGGGGGTGACCGTCCCCCAGTTAGGATCAGAGGAGGAAACCGTCCCTCCCGAATAGGTGCCCGGGCTTCCTATAAGCCGGAAGGTGCGCTCATCCCCGAAGGAGTGCTTGTACACCCCGTAGGTCACTCCTTCGGAGGGGGTGAAAAGGATTTTCACCGCGCTTTGTCCCCCGAACTTTACCACCAGCGCCTTGGTGTCCGGGGGGCCGAGGTCCAGGGCCCGGCTGGTAGCAGACATTACCGCCACAGCTAAGACTGCGGAGGCCAGAATGGTGAGCGCACGTCGCCCAAAGGATCCGGTTTTAGCTCTAGCCACCCGGCACCCCACCTCCGCAGGAAACGTTCTGCTCGCACCAGAGATCGCTTGTTCCGTCAAAGAACCACTGTTTGGGCACGTAGTTCTTCTGGTGGCACTTCTGACACACCCCCACCCCGCCCGTGCGCATGAGCACGGTGGAGCCCCCGCCGGGCTCATCGTTCAGAGCGGCGTAGCGGTCGGTGTAACCTCCGTACTTGTCCATCTTCGAGGCTCCCACCGTGTTGTTGGCGGCACCGTTCAGGTAAGCCACCTGCTTCTGACCGGGCTTCAAGGTCCCGTGAGCCATGTGGCAGGTGAGGCAGACGATGACGTTGTCGTTGTAGCGGCTCCCCGAGTGCGGCCCCTCCAGGGGCAGATCCCGGTTGGGCAGGAGCTGCCGAGAGGGATCGGCGTCTTCAAAGGGGTAATCGTAGCCGTAGACGTTCATGACCACGGTCTTTTTGCCCATCTCTAAATACAGAGATACCGGGATGCCCACCGGGTGGCGGTACTTCCCGTATACATTTTGGGCCACCGCGGAGTCGGAGGGGGTCTTGTCCACGTTTCCCAGCCGGTCGTCGGCGAAGTAAACGTGGCACTGGCCGCAGAAATCGTTGATCCCCGCGATGTATTTCTGGTATGAAGTAGCGTCGCTTTTCGTAGGCTGGGTCCAGTGCACCTCGGAGTACCCCCGCACCCGCACGTGGTTGCCGAAATGTATGGAGCCCCTTAAGGCGCGGTAGTTGCGGAACTTGTTGTGGGGCTCGTGGCAGGAGATGCAGGAGAGCTGCTGGAGCCAGGTGACCGGGGAGAAAGGCATGCCGCTTCCGGGAGCCTGGTTCAGCACCACCTGTCCCAGGCTGTGGACGGAAGTGGGAGTCACCTCGGCGGGGGCGCTGCCTTCGCCCGTGAGCAACTGGCCGTAAGGTCCGGCCAGGGCCTCGGTGTATGCTGACCAGTCTACGTCTACCCGCACTCGCCCGTTGACTTCGTCATATTTACTGCCGCTTCCGTCGTGGCAGTTGCGGCAGAGGTCGGTGGCCGTGGGGGCCTTCAAGAGCTTTCCCCGCCCGGGAAGCTGGCTGCGGGAGCTGTGGAGGCCGTGGCAGGCGGTGCAGGCGCTGGTGTTCTCGGCGAAGTTTCCGTGCGGTAACTGGGTAGGGGGAAAGGCCGGGACTACGATGTAGTCCCGGAGTTCTCCGGTGAAGGGGCCGTCCGTGACGAAGTAGTAGTATTCCTTAAAGTTTTCCACCGAGGTGTCGGTGAAAACCAGGCGACCGGGGTAGTCGGGATCGCTCTGGGACCAGGAGTCGGAGGGACTCGCGGAGGTGAGCTGTCCGGAGCTGTCGGTGGTGGCCGAGCCCAGGACCGTCGCCCCGCGGTCATCTTCGTAAGCGTGGCGGTATACGGTATAGGTGGTGGTCTCTCCTGTGCGGGGGGTGAAGACCAGCTTCACCTGGCCGCTCTCGGTCTGCGTCCGCAGGTCATGGGGTCCGGCCACCGGGATCCACGCCGGACCGTAAGCGGCCAGAGTGGAGAAGGAGACGCTCGATACGTAGAGCCGGGGGGTTTTGGTCCAGTCGCTGGTAGAGAGGGTGATCTCCTTTTTCAGGTATCGGGAGTTGGAGACTGCGGAGAGGGAGTTCTGCCAGGTGGACCAGGTGCTTCCGTCATCTGAGGAGGCGAAGCGGAAGGAGACGGAGGTGACGCCGGCGAGGGTGTCGGCGGCATAGGTGTGGCTCTGCCAGTCCACGGTCTGCCCGGCGTCGAAGGTGTAGGTGGCGGTGCCGGAGCAGGAGGGGCCGTCTCCCCCGCAGTAGCCTCCGTAACGGAGAGCAGTCCTGGACCCACCGACGAAGAGCCCGGCTTTGCCGTCCCCGCTCAGACTCAGGGCATAAAGGGTCACGCTGGCTGGGTCCGGCGAGATGCGGGTCCAGCTTGTCCCGTTCCATTTGAGCACCACCGACTTTCCGCTGCCGGCGTCATATCCCGCCGCCCAGGCCAGGTTCTCGGACTGGGTCTTGACCGCCCGCAGGGTGACGTTGGAGTTCCCGTCCACCGGGTTCGCCGGGCTTTGAAGCCTGGTCCAGGAGGCTCCGTCCCATTTCAGGATGGTTCCCTGGGCCCCCACGGAGAAGCCGAAGGTGGGGCTGGCCATGGAGACGCCGTAGAGGGTGTTGGTGGTGGGGCTGGTGAAGTTGGACCAGGAGCTTCCGCTCCAGCGGATGATTCTGCCGTTCTGCCCCACCGCCCAGCCGTCCACGTTGTTCACCATATCGAGCCCGAAGAGGGTGGAGGAGGTGGGGGAGGTCACCCGGGACCAACTGGTCCCGTTCCAGCGGAGGATGTTGCAGTTGGAGAAAAAGCAGGGATCCACCCCCACCGCCCAACCGTTGTTGGAGGCTAGCATGTCCACCGCCCAGAGGTCGGTAGTGTTGGGACTGGATACTACAGTCCAGGAGCTTCCGTTCCAGCGGATGATTCTGCCGTTCTGCCCTACCGCCCAGCCGTCGCTGGCGGAGACCATGGAGACGCTGTAGAGGTGGTTGGTAGTAGGGCTCGGGACGTTGGACCAGGACGAGCCGTTCCACCGCAGGATGGTGCCTCCCGTACCCACCGCCCAGGCGTCAAGGCCGGAGAGCATGGCCACCCCCCGGAGGTCGTATGTTCCGCTGGGAGTGGAGGTTAGGGAGAAGGAAGAGGAGGGGGAGAGCTCCAGGTAGTCTATGTACGCGGTCACATTGACCAATGACCCTTGGAGGAACTCCTCCCTGGTGGATATGGTCCAGTATTGGGTCGCTGCCCGGGCCGGACCCGCTCCTCCCAGAAGCCAGTGGAGCAGAGAAAGTAAAGTTGCTCCGGCTACGAGCAGGGCGGTTGCTCTGATGCGGGGTATTGTTTGGCGGGATCCAGGGTAGATCATGTTTGCGCAATCACACTCATTTTACTATCCTTTCCTCCTGCCTTTCTATAGCCTTTATTAGCTATTTCGGCGGCAGGAAGGGGCCAGATTCCGATCAGGCCGGCCAGTGGAGGGCTGATTGGGCGCATAATCAGAAAAAAACCTCCTCCAGTTGTAATATCGGGGCGGAGGGGAGGAGATGGCAGTCAAGAGACGGAAGCGGGCAGCGGGGCTTCTTTTTGTGGCTCTGGTTGGGCCCGTTTTTTACCTAGCCTGGGTCCGCCCTTTGGGTTACGCGGCCGGTTCGCTGATAGGGGTGTCTCAGGTAGACAGGAGGATTAGGATTTTTCAGGCTCTCTTTCCCGAACACGAGCTTTTGAGGCAGTCCTCCGGTTCCTGGCGCCGGAAGTTCGCCCTCATGATCGCCGACGAAGCTCTGCTTCTGGCGGAGGCTGGCCGGCGGGGGATACGGGTACCGGAGGACGAGGTGAGGGAAGCGGTGCGGGTCTGGCGGGCTTCCATGGGGCGCTCTTCGGCCCGGGTGTCGCTTCAGGATCTTGAAGATTACGCCCGCAAGCAGTTGACCGTCAACCGGCTCCAGCTTGCCGTCACCGCTGAGGTTCGGGTTACCCGGGATCAGGTGTACGAATACTACAAACGGCACCCCGAGGAATTCACCCGGCCGGCGGTGGCCAAGGTGCGGCTCATCCAGGTGGCCACGCCCGGGGAAGCAGAGGGGCTGGCTGCCCTGGTGCGGAGAGGGGAGGACTTCGCCTCTCTGGCCGCACGCCATTCGCTCCATCCCCCGAGCCGCCGGTGGGGCGGGGATCTGGGCTGGATCTGGGAGGGGGAGGGAAAGCTGCCGGAGGAAGTGGAGAACTTCCTCTGGCCGGAGCTCCTGCGCCGGGGTCCGGGGATGTGGGTCATCTCCGGGCGGTACGGCCGGGCTTTCCTGGTCCGGGTGGAGGAGTATCGCCCACCCAGGCTCCTGGACTATGAGGAGATAGAGATGGATCTGCAGACGCGGCTGGTCCGGGAGAAGAAAGAGGAGCTCTGGCAGAAGTTTATCGAGCGCCTGCGGGAAAAGCACCGGGTTATCTGGTTCTGGCCGTTGGTTGGGGATGGGGCTTTATCGTAGCCGGCTCAAACTTTTGCTGGGGATGGACCGGGTGCAGTCTGAATCCTCTCCCCTTTTCCCAGTTGTCCTCCCATACGAAGATAAACCCTCCCCGGGGACGGGATATAGAGAGGGAGTGCTGGGTGAAGCCGACGGGCCGCGCGGCTATGAACGTCTGGCCCAGGGGGCTCCCCGAGCGGGAAAGGAACTGGCCGTAAAAGAAGGGGTCGAAGTCGTTGCGCCAGGTTATGAGGTAGGTACCGGTCCGGGGATCGAAGGAGCACCCGGGCAGGTCCACTCCTTTTCTCCATCCCGGCAAGGACCTGTCGGGGCCTTTCGGTCTCAGGCGAAGGTCCAGCATCCGGTAGTGGGGGGACCGATCCCGGAGGGACTCATAACTCAGGAGAATGCTCTGCCGCTTTTCGTCTAGACATAGGTTAGGTTGGGTGCCCGGGATGCCCAGCCTGCGGCGGGGGGCGATGCGCCCGTCAGGATAGATGAAAGTGTAGACAAGGCCCTGTCCGTCCCCTTCGGTCCAGACCAGGACGAAGCGGCGGTTGGCCGGGTCCCAGAGCAGGGATCGCCCGCTCAGATATTCGGCCCGGGGAGTGGTGGCCACAGCCGGTCGGGCGGACACCACCGGGCGGCCCTGGGCACTGACCCACTGGATGTAAACGTCAAGCCCGTTCGGCCCCCGGTCATCCCGGTCGGTCCAGGCTACGAGGAAAAGTCCTCGCCCGTTGGAAGCCACCAGAGGCTGTGCCCCCGGGGCTGGGCCGTCATAGCGGAAAGCGGCTATGGGGAAAGAGGGACCTGGGGAGCCGTCGGAGTTTAGGAGATAGCCCCATACCAGGCCGGGCTGGATCACGGCCACGAGGTATTTTCCGGTTTCCGAATCGAAGGACGCCCCTACCGCCCATCCCCGTCCGAGGGGTACGGGGGGGGAGAGAGCCAGGTTCCGGTCATCGAGAAGGGCGGCGAAGATTTCTTCACCTCGGGGGCTGTAGCTGCCCCGCCATAGAAGCAGGAAGCGGCCTTTCTTTTCGTCGGCGGCCAGCCAGGGAGCATGGGCGGGAGGATCTACTGCGGTTAGCGCCCGGGCACTCCCTGAAGTCAGAACGGCGGCCAGCCAAAGGGTAGGCAGTAAGGCCACCTCCGGCTAGTATCCAGCTCCTCCCATCATTCCCATACCGAAGCCGACTCCGTGGCCGTGGCAGCGGGTACAGGCTACCGGGAAAAACTTAGGTTCATCCGGCATCATCATTCCTCCTCCCATACCTCCCATCATTCCTCCTCCTCCCACGAAGCACATGCTCGTGCGGTTGTGGCAGGCGCCGCAGAAGAAGCGGGCGTCAATGTCTACGGGTGGCCCCGAGGGGGTGGGGTCGGGCGGGAAGCGGTAGACGAGGAGCGGCCCCTTGGTCTCGTAGGTGCCGTCGGTCTTTTTGAGGCGGATGAAGGGCTTCAAGCGGTAGGGGTTGGGGGAGCCGTGGGGGTCGTGGCAGACGGTGCAGGGGAGTACCCGCCCATTTTGGGGATCCGTCGGCCACTGGGTGGTATCTATGTTGGCAATGAGATTTTGTCCTACTCCGGCCACGTTGTTTTGATAGCCCATTTCGTCTTCGTTACGCCAGGTGTTGCGGACGTTGGCATAGCTTCTGGATCCGAAAGACGGGGCCGGGGCCCAAGGCAGGGTATTGGTGGCTGTGGGCAGGGTATTGTCGTGGCAGCGCCAGCAGAAGCCGATGACCCACTCTCTGGGGCTGGAGGGGGTGGTGGAGGGTCCGGGATAGGTGATGCCGTCCTCCTGGGCGCCCTGCCAGGTGTCCTGGGGGGAGGGGGCATAGGGGTCTATGTGGATTTGGGGGTTCAAGGAGGCGTCGTCGTTCTGGTTACGCTGGACCGTGTGGGGGTTATGACAGTTGGTGCAGGTGATGGCGGTTTGGGGGTCGCGGCCGCCTTGGTTGAGGGGGAGGCCTTTGGCCGGGTCGTCGTCGTAGGGCCACATATCGTGGCGGGTGTCGGCGTCTTTGGGGTTAGCGGCGATTAGGCTATAGATGTCTGGTGGTCCGGAGTGTCCGGCGGGGGCGGGGTCGCTGGAGTCTACTTTATGGTCGTGGTAGATGGGGACGCTCTCGAGGCCGTAATCCGGTGTGGCCTGGTGGCACTGGAAGCAGACGTAGGGGCGCTCGTAGGCTTTGAGTCTTTCGTTGGGGGTGCCGTGGGGCCGGTGGCAGTAGAGGCAGCGGATGAGGGTGGGTGATGGAGCGGTGAGGTGGTTTTTGTGGGCGCTTTGCTCGAACTCGGTTTCGCGGGGGTTACCGATCAAGGAGGTGCGGCCGTTTTTTTCGGGTAGGGTGCCGTTTCCGTGACAGGTGTAGCAGACGCCTTCTTTTTTATGGCGGAAGAAGGGCTGCTGTCCGGCCATTTCCTTGAGGCGGGGGCTTAAGAGCTTGGGGGTTTGGGTTTGGATGTTGGTGGCGTAGGGATCGAGGTGGGCGCTGTGGCAGTTGGTGCACTTTATTTGGAGGCCGTAGTAGAAGGGGCCGCTGGAGGGTCGGAGTACGGGGTGGACGCTTCCGTTGTCGGAGCGGTTTTGGTCGGCGGAGGGCTGGCCGGAGCAGCCGGGGTTGGAGGGGCTGCAGGGTCCCAGGAACTCGGCTTTGACGGCTTTGTTGGAGCCGGTGCCGTCGTGGCAGGTGAAGCAGAGGCTGGCCACGGTGGAGGCGTCGGAGAGGTCGGTTTTGAGGAGGTAGGGGGAGGGGGAGGAGTGGAGGCCGTGGCAGACGGTGCACTTGGAGGTGTCGTCGAAGTAGTTGCCGTGGGGTGGGGACCAGGGCTGGGAGCCGTCGAGGAAGGAGGGGTTTTGAGGTTCAGGGAAGACCCTTTTTTGTACGGAGGGGGGGCCTTCTGCTCCGGTGGAGTCTACGGCGGTGATGCGGTAGAAGTAGTCTTTATAGAACTGGAGGCCGGAGTCGGTGAAGGTGGTGGAGGAGGTGGACTGTACTAGTTGCCAGGTGCCGCCGACGCTTTTGTCGGAGCGGTAGATGCGGTAGGAGGAGATGTTGGGTTCGGGATTGGCCTGCCAGGAAACGGTTACGCTGCCGTTGTGGTGGTCGGTAACGGTGACTCCCTGCACCGGGCGCGGCGGAAAGGTCACCGGCTGGGTGTAAGGGGTGGTGGTACTGCGGGCCGATTCCTGACCCCCAGTGGTGATGGTGGTGACGGCGTAATAGTAGCGGGTAGAGGCTCGGAGGGGGCCCGGATCGCGGAAGCTGTAAATGGCCCTTCCGTCGTTCACGAAGGGGATGAGGGAGGGATTGATTCTAGTCCAAGTAGAGTTATCGGGGCTTCGGTAGACGTTAAACCCCTGGACCGTGGCCGGAGTGCCGGATCCGGTCCACTGCCAGGCGATGGCCGCATCGGCGTCGCCTAAGGGAACGGCGAAAACGCAACTGGGAGGCTCGTTAGCCTGATCTCCCCCTGCGGTGCAGTCATAAGTAGGAGTTACGGTAGGATCGCTGTCCCCTCCCCAGGCCAGAACTACCTTTCCCAGGAGAAAAAAGGAAAGCAGAAAGGCAGACCATGCCAGCGGAAACCTACTCATTGGCAACCAGATGGACGGCCTGGGCACCTAGTACCTGGAGAAACGTGGAAATATAGCCCCTCAAGACGTTTTTCCGCCCCCTACCCGGAAGCTAAGGCCCCATTTTAGCACTATAAGGTGGTGGTTGAGAAGTTGCAGGGGGCTGGCTCGACTTTGGATGAAATCAATCCGGCCGGATCAAGCTCCGGTTGCTACCCATCCCGTTGGAGCAGGTGAAATAGGGAGCTGGCTACTGTGCTTTCCGGATCAGACGGACTGTGGCCATCAGTTGGCGGGAGGGGTGAGGGTGACCGACTGCTGTACTGCCGGGTGCGGCTTGATGTAAGCGGGGGTCTGGGGCGCCGACGGCAGGAGCTTACGGACCCGGACGACGCCATGCATGGCGTTTGCCGGGCCGGTGACGAAGTCCTCGTAAAAGAATAGAAAGCCGCCACCGGGCCGCGGTAGGCTGAAATTCAGTTGCCGGAAACCGGACAGCCGAGCGGCGATAAAAGGTTTTCCGATGAGAGCGCCATTCGGGCCGACCCATTGCCCGAAGAAACAGCAATCGAAGTCATTGCGCCAGGTGACGATATACCGGTCGGAGACGGGATCGAAGGCGGCGTTGATCAAGTCTACCCCTTTTTGTCTACCAGGTAGCCTCTGTTCCGGGGCCAGGGGACGGAAATCCAGGTCGAATAGCCGCAGGCGGGGCTCCCGGTGTTCCGCGTCCTCCCAGGTCAATAACAGCCGCTTTCGTTTTTCGTCCAGGGCGACCCCAGGGATCAAGCCGCGGATGCCCAGGGCCCGGGTTTCGCTCATCCGCCCGTCCGGGTAGATGAAGCGGTACTCCAGCCCCTGCCGGTCTCCGGTGTGCCAAACAGCGATGAACCGGCCGTGGAACGGGTCGTAGACCACCGACCGCCAGCCCAGGTATTCGGCCCGCCGGGTGGCGGACAGAGCGGGCCGGGCTGCCCCCGTTGGTCGCCCCTCGGCGGCACTGACGAATTGAAAGAACACGTCAGTACTGGTATCACTCCGGCTGAGGTGGCGGTCGGACCAGACGACGAGGAAGTTCCCGCCCCCGTCGGAGGAGATCACCGGCCGCCAGGCGGCCGAATTGCGGGCGTACCAGAAGGCGGCTATGGGAAACGGATCGCCCAGTATCCGCCCTTCGGCGTCCAGCAGCCGGCCCCAGATTATCCCCACCTGGACGTAGGCCACCAGGTAGCGGCCGGTAGCCCGATCGAAACCGACGCCGGCGGTCATTCCCTCCCCTACCTCCCGAGGATCACTCAAGGGTCGGCCCTCGGAGTCCAGGAGCCGGGTGAAGACGCTGAACCCGCGCCGACGGTCTCCGGCCAGCCAGACGAGGAGGTGGCGTCGGCGGATCGGATCGGCGGCTACCCACGTGCCGTGGGCGCGCTGGCCGGACGGGGTCAGGTCGGTACCGGCCGCCGGCCGGGGCGCGGCGGTCGGCAGGGCAGCTTTGGCGGCCGCTGGCCGGAGCGAGGCGGCCTGGACCAATACTAGGCAAAGGATGCAGGCTAGCCTCAGGCCCTTTGCGCTGGCTAAAAGCCGCCCTCCTTCGCCCCGAAGGTATGGGCGTCGCCACCGGATCACGCCTCAGTACCCCCGTGGTGTGTCGGTTGTACCGTGGCCGTGGCAACGGGTGCAGGCCACGGGGAAGGTATTCGCCCCTGACCCGAACCCGCCCAAGAATCCCATGCTGTTTCGGTTGTGGCAGGCGCCGCAGAAGAAGCGGGGGTCAATGTCTACGGGTGGCCCCGAGGGGGTGGGGTCGGGCGGGAAGCGGTAAACGAGGAGCGGCCCCTTGGTCTCGTAAGTGCCGTCGGTCTTTTTGAGGCGGATGAAGGGCTTCAGCCGGTAGGGGTTGGGGGAGCCGTGGGGGTCGTGGCAGACGGTGCAGGGGAGCACCTGGCCATTTTCGGGATCCCTCGGCCACTGGGCCCGATCAATGTTAGAGATCAGGTTGTCGCCGGAAGTGTTGTTCTGGTAGCCCATATCGTCGAGAGTCCACCAAGTGTCGCGGATGTTCTCGTAGACGCGGCTGTTACTGGCGCTGCCGCAGTTGGCGGGCACGGTCCCGCAAGACGGGGCCGGGGCCCAAGGCAGGGTATCGCTGGCTGTGGGCAGGGTATTGTCGTGGCAGCGCCAGCAGAAGCCGATGACCCACTCGGCCTGAGTGGCGGCGGTCCCATTGGGCCGGGTCTGATTGGGACCGGGGTATTTCCAGGTACCTTCGACAGCCCCGTTCCACACCCCGTCCGGCTTGGGTGCGTAGGGGTCAATGTGGATGGCCGCGTTGTATGTGCCGTCGTCGTTACGCGTCCGCTGGACCGTGTGGGGGTTATGACAGTTGGTGCAGGTGATGGCGGTTTGGGGGTCGCGGCCGCCTTGGTTGAGGGGGAGGCCTTTGGCCGGGTCGTCGTCGTAGGGCCACATATCGTGGCGGGTGTCGGCGTCTTTGGGGTTAGCGGCGATTAGGCTATAGATGTCTGGTGGTCCGGAGTGTCCGGCGGGGGCGGGGTCGCTGGAGTCTACTTTATGGTCGTGGTAGATGGGGACGCTCTCGAGGCCGTAATCCGGTGTGGCCTGGTGGCACTGGAAGCAGACGTAGGGGCGCTCGTAGGCTTTGAGTCTTTCGTTGGGGGTGCCGTGGGGCCGGTGGCAGTAGAGGCAGCGGATGAGGGTGGGTGATGGAGCGGTGAGGTGGTTTTTGTGGGCGCTTTGCTCGAACTCGGTTTCGCGGGGGTTACCGATCAAGGAGGTGCGGCCGTTTTTTTCGGGTAGGGTGCCGTTTCCGTGACAGGTGTAGCAGACGCCTTCTTTTTTATGGCGGAAGAAGGGCTGCTGTCCGGCCATTTCCTTGAGGCGGGGGCTTAAGAGCTTGGGGGTTTGGGTTTGGATGTTGGTGGCGTAGGGATCGAGGTGGGCGCTGTGGCAGTTGGTGCACTTTATTTGGAGGCCGTAGTAGAAGGGGCCGCTGGAGGGTCGGAGTACGGGGTGGACGCTTCCGTTGTCGGAGCGGTTTTGGTCGGCGGAGGGCTGGCCGGAGCAGCCGGGGTTGGAGGGGCTGCAGGGTCCCAGGAACTCGGCTTTGACGGCTTTGTTGGAGCCGGTGCCGTCGTGGCAGGTGAAGCAGAGGCTGGCCACGGTGGAGGCGTCGGAGAGGTCGGTTTTGAGGAGGTAGGGGGAGGGGGAGGAGTGGAGGCCGTGGCAGACGGTGCACTTGGAGGTGTCGTCGAAGTAGTTGCCGTGGGGTGGGGACCAGGGCTGGGAGCCGTCGAGGAAGGAGGGGTTTTGAGGTTCAGGGAAGACCCTTTTTTGTACGGAGGGGGGGCCTTCTGCTCCGGTGGAGTCTACGGCGGTGATGCGGTAGAAGTAGTCTTTATAGAACTGGAGGCCGGAGTCGGTGAAGGTGGTGGAGGAGGTGGACTGTACTAGTTGCCAGGTGCCGCCGACGCTTTTGTCGGAGCGGTAGATGCGGTAGGAGGAGATGTTGGGTTCGGGATTGGCCTGCCAGGAAACGGTTACGCTGCCGTTGTGGTGGTCGGTAACGGTGACTCCCTGCACCGGGCGCGGCGGAAAGGTCACCGGCTGG
>Ga0197143_1000140_pt1 | contig 83024 bp, 86 predicted proteins | sample GBS70_MetaG_FD_148603 | JGI IMG/M metagenome (GOLD analysis project Ga0197143, IMG submission 148603) | Sediment microbial communities from Great Boiling Springs, Gerlach, Nevada, United States - GBS 70_MetaG | ecosystem: Environmental > Aquatic > Thermal springs > Hot (42-90C) > Sediment...
TTCAACATAATAATAACTTTCATTCTGTGTATTGTCATCCCATCTTACAACAATTGAATTCCATCCTCCAAATGCATGTAAATTTGAAGGGTTTTCATTAAATGGAAATGCAGTTGGTATTCCCCATACAGGATCTGAATCTTTATACTCACCTGTTTGAGAATTAATGGCTCTTATAAAATAATAATAAGGTCTGCTATCAGAATATATAGGAGTATCAACATAAGTAGTTGAACATGGAGAAATTGTTTTAATTAGTGAATAAGATGGATTTGGATTTCCTATTGAAGGATGTTTTCTGTATATTTCAAATTCAGTATGTGTTGAATTATATAATTGATTCCATCTTAAATCAACTCTCCTTTCTCCTCCTATTGCAGAAAGCCCGGTCGGTGTCTGTACCTGTTGAGGAAAATCTTCAATAGTCCAGTAAAGAGACATATTATTACTTAAAAAAGGAGAAAGATAACTATAAACTTTACCTGCTTTATTGCTAACCTGAATGCCACAAACAGCATTAGTTCCATAATCATAATTTGCATTTCCAAATTCAACATCCTGATAATTAAACAATATATCTGGTTTATTTTCAAAGAATACAACCTGAAAAGTTACTCCATTTGTTCCACCAACATTATAATGAGGAACATTTCTCCATTCTATAACAAGTTTTCTATTTGGTTCTTCTCCTTTAACAAAATAATAAACATTATTATTCCCAAAAAAAGGTTGAAGGTCATCTCTAAAAGGTGCAATTTGAACATTTATTGAATCATCAGGAAGTCCCCAGAAAGATTGATGCGTCCAGTAATAATGTCTAATATCATCAAAAAAACTTATAATTCCATTTGAGTCAATATAAATTTCTGTAAATCCAGGCTCATATCCACCAAATTTAATTGGAAAAGGAGAAACAATTTTAACTACTTCATCATCTATTAAACTCAAATTTGTTTCATTATTTGTAATATCTTCCCAACTAAAAGCAGTTGGATAATAGTTATAACCTTTTAAAAAATAACATTCAAAGGAATCTAAATTTGGAAGTGTAAAGACCTTTTTCCCACTATTTTCAAACTTATATCTTCCAGAATAAATTCCATCTCCACTAATTCTATCAAATCCATTTCCATCATCAAGAAGTGTTATGCTTTCAGTACCATCAACATTTACAACTACATTTCCATTTCCTCTTTCATCTATTATATTCAAAGCAGACAAATCAAGTGTATCTTTATAATAACAAGTAACTTTGTCTCCAATTGGTCTTAATCTTGAAAAAACAGTTTTCCCTTTTGGAGAAACAGCATCAAAAGCATTTATTCTTTTTCCTGTAATTGAAATATCTTTTAATTGAGGTATACCATCTCCGCTACTCAATAATAGATTCTTTATTTGTTTCCAGTCATAGGAAGGAAATCTTGATTTTATTAAAGCAGAAAGTCCAGAAACAAAAGCCGCTGCCATACTTGTTCCATCCATACTTCCATAGGAATCAGTTGGTAAAGTGCTATATATATCCTTTCCAGGTGCACCAATATGAACCTTATATCTACCATAATTTGTTCCAATTCCAATATATGGAGGTGGTTCAATTGGCGATATATGAAAATTTGCTGGCATATCTTCTTGGTCAGTTGCAAGAACATTTATTACATTTGGTAAATATGTTCCTCCTGGATAAAAATTATGATAGTCAATATTCATCAAATCATTGCCTGCTGCAGTTATAAAAAGTATTCCTCTTTCTAATAATTTATTTATTGCATCTTCAAGAGATTTACTTTTTACATATTCACCCCAAGAAGCATTCACTGCAACTATATTTTCTCCCCTATCTTTCATTTCAACTACATATTGAATACACTCAAGAACCCAATCTGTCTGAACATTAATTAGATAAGTCCCACATTTTAATGACATAAGAGAAACTTTCCAGTTAACTCCAGTTATACCTATACCATTATTTCCAATTGCACCAATTATTCCAGCAATAAATGTTCCATGTCCATCATTATCAATAGGTGCTCCTCTTAAATAACTCTTTGTATCTGGATGTGTTGTATTTATTCCATAAAAATCATCATAATATCCATTTTTATCATCATCTATAAAATTATATTTAATATGACCAAATAATAATTCTTCTTTATTTACCCACATATTACCATTACTCCCAACTCCATTACCAAGGTCTTGATGTTTTCTATCAGGCATGTCTGGACCTATCATAGGAGAAGGAGTATAATCAATTCCTGTATCAAGAATAGCAACAACAATTGAAGTGTCTCCTGTAGTTATATCCCATGCTTGTTCTGCTTTTATTTTTGATAGAGCCCATTGCTGAGAATATCCAGGGTCATTTGGAGTAGCACAAAGTTTAAAAAGATAATTTGGTTCAGCATATATAACTTCACTTTCCCCTTTCAGTTCTTTTATTTTTCTTAAAACATCCTTTCCATCTTTAATTTTTAAGACATATAAATTTGGAATTATTTCAAGCGTTTTTTTTATTTCCAGATTATACTTATTACATATTGAATCCACTGAATTACTATTTTTAAATCTCACAATAACTTCATCTTCAACATATAATAAATCTAATTTTCCTTTTTCCCATCTCTGAACCTGAGAAAAACTGAAAAGAGAAAAAAATAAAAAGTAAAAAATTAGTTTTCTCATTATTTTCCCTCCTTTCTCTTATCTGAACTTTTACCAATTCATTAACTTTTTCTTCTGTCTTTTTCTGTGCATCTGTCAGGTCTAAAATGGCTCTCCTCAACAACTCAAATTCTTCTCTACTAACCTTTATTTCCTTCATTCTTTCATCAACTATTGTAATTATTGTTTTACATAATTCCTTTGAAAATTCCATATGCTTCTCTCCATTTTTATAAAGTATTTTATCTTTTCTTATATTTGAAGTCAAATAAATATCTTTTTAAAATAAGAAAGGAAAAGATAATAAACAAGAAGTGTTTTGATGTTAGGAGTGCAGATATAATAATAAAAGGATACAGGAAAATTTTAACGATAACCTTTAAGAAAATTTTCTCTTTTAAAATCTTTACGACATATAAGCTATATTTGTAATAAAACCTTACAAAATTTTTCCCTAATAATGAATGCATCAATATTTTATCCCTGAATTCTTTCAATATCCTTACCTGCCAACTATTTTCTCCAAAACATACACTTGCTATAAAACAACCCCCTCCACCTCCTCCACTACTTGGTGGCTGTTCTTCCTGTATAGTTTTTGTAATAAAATATGTTTCATCAGACCAATTTGACCAGGTCCCATTTATATCCATATATTTAACACGCCAGTAATACTTTTTATTTGGTTGAAGTTGTTTGTCTACATTTATAAAAGTAACTGCTCCTCCATTTGGATTTTCCCAGTAAGGTGATAAATAACTTCCATTTTCTTCTCTTATCTGCCAGTAGGAATCTCCCATACTATCTCCATCAGGGTCAGAAAATCCAGAAGCAATAAGAACAACATTTAATTCAACATTTTCTTGACCATTATAAGGCGAAATATTGTATGGCTTGTTTGGTGGAGTTGAAACTGATTGCTGTGTTGTAAAATTTGTTTCATAAGACCAATCAGACCAATTCCCATAGGGGTCAGAATATCTTACCTGCCACCAGTATTTTTTATTATATTCAAGAACACCCAAAGGAATTTCCAATGAATTTAATGAATTCTGTGTTTGCCATTTATATTCTGTTTCATCATCCTCCCTTATCCTCCATTGTGCAATATACAAAATATCTCCATCAGGGTCAGAAAATTTTGAAGCAATTAAAGTAGGTGTTAATGGAATATCTGTTGAATTATTTGGTGGATACTCATTTTGTGGTCTTGCAGGTGGTCTATTTGGAGAAGTTTTAAAGGATGTCTCATCAGACCAGTTTGACCAATTCCCATTTGCATCTTTATATCGGACATGCCAGAAATATGTTGTTGAAAATTCTAAATAACCATAAGGAACATTTATTGAAGTAACAGGACCTGCTTCTATTTCATAAATAGGATTTTGATATGTTGAATTCTGTTTTCTTATCTGCCAGTGCGATGAAGCAAAAGGAATATTATCTGGGTGAGAATAAGAAGTAGCGATTAAAGTTGGCGTGAGAGAAACATTTTGTTCTCCATTTTCAGGAGAAATATTTTGTGGTTTGTCTGGAATACCTGTTGGTGGAGGAACATACTCTGTTTTCCATAAAATTGAAAAATTGTCATTTAAAGATGGTGAAAGCCAACTATATTGAGTCCCTTTTTTATTACTTATTTGAATTCCAATTGAAGCAAATGCACCTTTATCATAATCTGGATTATCAAAATATACATCTTTATAATTAAAGAGAATATCTGATTTATTTTCAAAAAAAACAACCTGAAAAGTTACTCCATTTGTTCCACCAACATTATAATGAGGAACATTCCTCCACTCTATTACAAATTCTCTATTTGGCGGATTTCCAATAGTAGCATAAAAAACATTATTATTTCCTGAGGGAGTTAAATCATCTCTAAAAGGACAAATCTGGATATTTAAAGAAGAATCTGGAATTGAGAATGGCATATAAGTGAAATTATAATAGTTAATATCATCAAAAAAAGTTATAATTCCATTTGAACTAACATAAATTTCGTTAAAACCATAATTATAATCACCAAATTTTATAGGAAAAGGGGGACTTATTTTTTTTACACTCTCATCAGAAAGATTTAAATTTATTCCAGACGAAGTTATATCTCTCCAGTTATATGTAGTAGTTTGAAAATTATAATTATTTAAAACATAAACACTAACATTATCATTTCCGGGAAATGAAAGAGTATATTTCCCTATATTCTGTTGATACCAAATTCCTGAATAAATACCATCCCCTGAATACTTATCAAAACCAATTCCATTATCAAGTAAAGTTATTGTTTCCCCTGTTTCAATAATATTTACATTTACATTACCATTTCCACTTTCATCTCTTATATTTAAACAGGATAGTTCCACCCCATCATCTTTATAAAAACTTACTTTATTTCCAATTGGCTTTAATCTTGTATAAACAGTTTTTCCTGAAGGATTTAAAGAACCATCTACTCTTATAATTTTTCCTGTAATTGTTTTATTATGAAGAGAACTTAAATTTTTGCCACCTGTTAATATTAAATTTTTTATTTTTGTCCAGTCATAATTTGAATATTTTGATTTTATTAAACCAAAAAGGCCTGAAACAAAAGGAGTTGCCATACTTGTTCCACTTGCCCAATAATAATTATTTGATGGGAATGTGCTTAAAATTTCATGACCAGGTGCTCCAACATCTACTTTATATTTTCCATAATTTGAAAAGAATGCAAGATTATCATTTTTATCAGTTGCCGAAACAGTTATAACATTTGGTAAGTATATTCCACCTGGCAAAGAGGGATTGTAGTCAATATTAATACCGTCATTTCCTGCTGCACAAATAAATAAAATTCCCTTTCTCATTAATTCTTCTATTGCCTGGTAAAGTGCCATACTTTCACCATAAGAACCCCATGAATTACTTGTTGCAACAATATTTACTCCCTTATTTTTCATATCTATTACATAATCAATACATTCAAGTACATCATCTAATGTTCCTCCACCATAAGAACTAAGAAATTTTAAAGCCATTATACTTATTTTCCAATTAACTCCACAGACACCATTATTATTATTTCCTTTTGCTCCAATTATTCCTGCGCAATGTGTTCCATGACCATTATCATCCATTGGATTCCCAGTTTCCGTTATTGCATTTATTCCATATATATCATCTATATAGCCATTGTTATCATCATCAATTCCATTACCGGGAATTTCAAAAGGATTTTTCCACATGTTTTCAATTAAATCAGAATGAGTGTAATCAACCCCTGTATCTATAACTGCGATAACAATTGATGTATCTCCTGTTGTTTGGTCCCATCCTTCTGGCGCGTTTATATCAGCATCATAAGTTCCAGGAGTTCCTCTTATTGACTGACCTACATTATGTAAACCCCATTGATTATTAAATTGCGGGTCATTCGGTAAAACAAGGGCTTTTATAATATAATTTGGCTCTACATATTCAACTTCAGGCATATTTTTCAATTCTTTTATAACCTCATAGATATTCTTATTTCCAATTTGAACAACAAACAAATTCTTTAAATTTTTGAATTCTTTTAATATTGAAAAACCTTTTTGAGATAATAATAAATTTATTCTCTCCTTTCCAAAATTTTTAAACTTTACAATTATCTTTCCTTCTTTATACTCAATTCTTTCTTTTCCGTAAGAAATTGTAAAAAAGAGAATTAAAAATATAAACAAAATTTTATGTCGCAACTTACTCATAATCATCCCTTTTTTAAATTTTTTTTCAAAAAATTTATTATAAAGGATGTAACTTTTCTCATCAAAGTTTTCTGGAAAAAACAGGCAATATTAACACTGCAAAAACCAACAGAATAAATGGTAATATCCCTTTAATAATTAAATAAGCAAAAAGAATAACCGGATAAAGAGCAAATTTAACAAGAAATTTAATCACTACTTTATTTTTCAAAAATTCACTTATTTCTGGAGAATAAGTATAATAAAATCTAACAAAATTTCTGCCAATTTTATTTCTCAATAAAAATCTATCTCTGAATTCTTTTAATATTTTTACTTGCCAACTATTTTCACCAAAACATAAACTTGCAATGAAACAACCTCCTCCACCACCTTCAGGAACCCCTCCTGAATAACTTACAAGAATACTTTGTGGATTTGAACAATCAACCTCTCCATAGTCATTATAAGCACTTACTTTATAATACCAAATACCTGCAGAAGGTGTATCTTTATAAAATGTCTTATCTGAAAGGACACTTCCAACAAAATTCCACTCAATTCCATCTAAACTTCTATAAATTCTAAATCCAGATAAAGGAGCGCCACTTGATGTATAACTCCATGATAGATAAACACCATCAGAACCTGCATAACCTGTTAAATTAGTTGGAGAATTTGGCCAATCAGCAGTTGTTGATGGTCTTAAAATATATGTTTTTGTTGGTGAAGTTGCAATAATTTCAATCAATCCATCATTATTTATATCTGAAACAATAACCTTCAAAATAGTATCCTCTAAATCATAGGACATTAAATCATTTAAAGAGGAAGTAAGAACTTTAACATAAGAACCTTTTGAAATAATTATTTCTTTATTATTATCTGTTTTACCATCAAAATCAACACATGCCCATATATTTCCAGCAGATGCTTTTGAATTCTTCAATGTCCCATTTATAATATTAACAACATAAACATTCTCTTCTTTATCAGAAATAACAATTTCCTTCTCTCCATCTGCATCAATATCACTTATAACAACATTAACATCTTTTGTATAATTTCCAGGTATTGTGTATTGTTTTAAGATTGAACCATCAGATGGATTAAATCTATAACAAGTTAAAAGAAATTGATTATTCTCGGTTGAAGTTCTTACACCTATAATATCATTATATCCATCATTATCTATATCAGAAACATAAATCTTTAATTTCCCTCTTATACCACTTAGTTTCTTTGTCCATACTGAATCTCCAGTAAATACATCAATTGCATAAAGAATTAAATCTCTCTCTTCACTTTCACCAGCAAATACATTCATAACTCTACCATCATTTCTTACACATATATTTAAGTTTTCAGGAACTATTTTTTGAGAAATTTCTGTTTCCCATGTTATACTATCAGTTAAATAGTCATATAAAATAATTGTTTCATAATTTGTTCCATCGCCTGCTAAAAGAATTTTTTCTTCAGCAAATCTTATAGCCCATTTTGTATCATCTGGTGGATTTGGTAATGTCTTTGTTCTCAATTTATTTAATTGATTATCATAAACTTCAAATAGATTCTTGCCATTTCCTGTTAATAATATTTCAAGGTTGGTATCCTTATCAATAGAATCAATCAATGAAAGATTATAATTTGTTGATTTTAAAATTTTTAAATCATATTGTTTTGTCGTTGAATTATAATTGTAAACATTAATAGAATTTCCACTTATATCTTTCACTATTAAATCAAGTTTCTCATCCCAATCAATATCACCTGTCAATATTTCTCCACCTTTACCTATTGTCCATTCTTTTATAAGTTTTGAATTTGATGGAACAGTTTTATTTGTTTTAAAATAATAATCATTTGAATTTCCTATATCATAATTTTTACTCATCCATCCATTCATAATTATAAAGTTTTGGTTTGTTAAGTCAGAAGAACCTATACCATAATACTCTCTAATCAAAGGAATTGCATTTTGGGCTATAGGGATAATATAATAATTACCAAGTGCATTTAGATTTTCAAATTCAAAATAACCATTTATATCTGTTGTTTTTATTTGGTTTATTTCTCCTCCAATTATAACTTTAACATTACTTATTGGGTTCCCTTTATAATCCTTAACATATCCTTTTATTTTAACATATGGTATTGATAGAGAAACTACCGGGTCTTCTATATTTCCAGCATTATCATAACTTCTTGCATAAATTTTTGTTGTTCCAGGAGGAATTATTGTTTCACCTTCATATCTATACCAATTTTGTCCATCAAATGAATATTCTGAATAGTTAAATCCTGAAAGTCCTTGGTCTTGTGCACTTAATGTAAATGTTTTCTTATTATAATCAACATTTATAGTTGTTATTGGTGGTTTTGTATCTACCCATATATTCTGATTATAAGTTTGTATATTTTCTCTATTTTCAAGATTATCAACTCCAGCGTATTTCAAATTATCAGCATCTATCTTAACATCATCAAGATAAAATTCTATATCAACTTCAACTAAATTGGAATTCAAATTGGGCTCACTTCCATCTATTGTATATCTTACCCCTTTAACTCCACTTTGTGTATCTTGTGTGCCTGTAAATTTAATCTTTGCTCTTCCAGTAATAGAATTAAACCATCCAGTGTCTGCTGGACCAGAACCATTTTCTCCTGTCACTTCAATTGTAGTTCCTGTTGGTGGTTCATCATCAACTATAAATTCAACTGACTTATGTGGTTGCTCTTCATTCCCAGCACCATCAACAGCATAAGCATATATTGATGTATCTATTGGTGAAACTGAAAAAGGTGCTGTATATTTAATCCATCCATCAGGTCCAGGGTCTCCATTTAAACTATATTTTGGATAATCTTTTGCAATTCCTGAAGCAAAATTATTAACAAGTGGGTCAGTTGAACTTATTGTAAATTGTGTTTTACCAGCCAATGAACTTGTATTTTCAGAAGAAGTCACATATAAAATATTCCCCTTTGTATAATGTGGTTGAGAATAAGAAATTGTTGTTACTGGTGGAATATCATCTGCGCTTGAAGAATTCCATACATTTTCTGTTTCTACATTTCCTGCAATATCTTCTGCCCAATACTTAATTGATTTAATTCCTCCATGGTCAGGGTCTGGCTGAACTGTAAATGTTGTTGAAGAACCATTATATGAGTGAGTTTCAGATTCAGTTCCATCTGAATAAACAAATTTCCAGTATATTGTTTTAACCCCACTTGTGGCATCATTAGCAATTAAAGTAAATATTCCATTATTCAAAGATAAATTTGAGGAAGGGTCATTTAAATCAACCTTTACTGGATTATATTGATAGTTAGTATTAGGACTTGTATTTCCAAGTTTATCAGATGCCTTTGCAACAATGTTATATATTCCATCACTAGTCAATGTCAAATTATATGAAGGAATTGTTGCAGGAGTATTTGGAGTTCCACCGTAAATATCATAATATAAAGAATCAAGAATTTGGTCATCTGCTGTAATAGTTATAGTTGGATACCCTGTTGAAGAATTATACCATCCAGTAGAAGCAGGTTCTTTATCCCTTGTAAAAGTAATTTCCGGTGGCTCATCATCTATATTTAATGAACCTGAAACTGGAAATACTTTATGTGGTAATTCTTCATTCCCAACAACATCTTTTGACCAATATTCTATACCTTCTGAAGTTTTTGGTAAAGAAAATGGTGTTCCTGTCCAAGTATATTCAGTGTCTGCTGGTAATTTTTTATACTTTGGATATCCTGTCCTTACACCTGTTCCAGAACCATCTGTTGCACTTAGTGAAAATCTTGTTGGATTTGAATTTAATTCAGATGTTATATATGTATTTGTTCCGTCATTATAATAAGGTCCTGTGTATGTTAAATATGTTGTTGGTGGTGTTGTATCAAGTTCTCCAAAATTACTTATCCTTATTGGTTCATAATTTCCTGCTAAATCCTTTGCATAATACTCAACTATTTTATGTCCCTCAGGTAAATAGAAAGTTACACTATTATATGGGACTGTCTCCCATGTCGTATCATCACTAATATTTGCTTTAGTCCTATATGAAATACTTGCAACTCCTGAACCAACATCTGAACTTGTTAATGTTACATTTTCTCCTGAAAGATTTATTGTTGTTAAAGGTGGAACAGTATCAACTCTTATTGGATTTTTTTCATATGGAATATAAGGTCTTGCAATATTTCCACTTCTATTTCCAAGATTATCAACTGCTCTATAATAAATCCATGTAGTTCCATCAGTTAAAGTAAATTTTTCCCCATATGTATAATCAATAAATTCATTTTCATTTGGTGGATTTGGATCATTCTTAAAAGCATACTGAAATTTCTTAATTCCACTTCCAGGTTCTCCTGTTGGCAATGGGTCTTTCCAGTTATCTGGGTTCTCATAAGTCAATTCAATAGTTACAGGAGATATATACCATCCATTTTCTCCATTATAAGAAGAAGGACTAACAATTATATCAGGGTCTGGAACATTATCATCTGCTCTTAAATTACTCTTCCCAATATCTCCTAAAACCCTTCCTTTAATCAAACCTCCTCCTTCATCTAAAATTAAATGGTGTGTCAATTTAGGTGGGTTATCAACATTTCCATCTCCATTTATATCTACCCAGTAAGGATAAACTTCTTCATTCCCGGCATTATCAAGAGCAAAATATTCAAGTGAAGTTATATTTGAAGGTAGCATAAAGTAATCAGTTATAGTAACCCAGTCAGTTATTGAAGTTGGACGAATATCTTCATAAATTACACTCTGATATAAATACTCTTTATTTGACCTCTGCCAATCCTCCCACTGACCAGCACCTGGACCATTTCCTTCTGTATCAACCCTTATATCATCATTTAAATTTGTAGTCCATCTATATCTTGGTGCCTTGAAATCATCACTTACTCCAGAACCATAATTTGTAGGTGAAAAATCAGAAAATCTCGGGTCATATTCGGGTCTATATTTATAATGGTTAGGATATTTTGGGTCAGACCAGCCAGGCCATAAAGACCATTCAAATGGAGTTAAAATATATCTCGGTGTATCTGTTGCTATTAACCTAAATTTTGTTGGAGGTCTTAAAGTATTTTCAGAAGAAGCAAAAAATGTATGTTCAATATAATTTAAAGGATAACCACTTGAAGGAGTAGCATCTTCAGGCCTTGAAAATCCTAAATTATTTATTCCTTTATACCATCTCCTATTTCTTCCATCATCAGGGTCAATCTGGTCAACAGGAATTCCTACATCTTTTTGTGGAGTTGTTGGCCATAAAGAAAGATAACTTGGGTCATCTGTTGTAAATTGAACTCTTGTCCTCGGTGGAATTGTATCAACATATAAAGGGACTTCTATTAATTCACTTCCTGTAAAGTAAGTAGGATGCATTTTTACATACCCAATATTTCCAGCCCTATCATATATTCCAACAACAATTTCTTTACCTCTTGAATTATAAACAGGGAAGTAGAATCCGGAATCTTTAATAAGATCTTTTAAATAAGAATTAACAACATCATCAGGTAATGAAGATAGTTCAGGATATAATTTTTTTGCAAGAGATGCAAGATCTGGAAGTACTTCTCTTACATCAGATATAACCTCTTCAAGACAATCAGTTGAAAAATCATAATTTATAAGAAGACCTGTATCTGTCTCAGTTGCATCAAGAGAATGTCTGTGAAGTCCAAAGTCAGAAACTGGGAAATAATTTGGGTCTGTGAATGGAAAAAATTCAAATTTCCCAGTGAAAATACCAGAAGATGTATCTGTAGGTTTAAGTCCTTCATTTGGCAGAAAATAAACTATTGGTCTTTTATTTGGGTCATTATCATACCAGTGAACTAATTCCCCTTTATCTTTCAAAATAGCCCATTTCCCATCAGGCGGTTTATTAACTGAAATACTTAAAGATGGGGGAGTTGTATCAATACATATATAATTAGGACTTGAACCAAATACATTAAATTCACCTAAAGTGTCATTTGGATACCAATAATGGTCTGTATAAAAATATCTTGGAGGAGAAAAATTATCATCTTTAACATAATACCAATATTCAACCTTATATCTTCCATCTCCAAATTGAGAAAAATTTATAGTTAAATTGCCCCCAGAAATAGAACTATTATAAACCGAAGTAAGGTCATCATCCCCATTAGAACGGTAAACTGTATAATAAGTATATAAAATGGTATATTTATCAGGAAAATTAGGTGGATAAATTGTTAAAGTAGGGAAAGTTGTATACCATCCTGTAGGTATTGCTTCTCCTGGTATTCCTATATAACCTGGTGCTGGTTCTGGCTCAGTTTGTCCATAAGGATAAGCAATTTGTGGAGAAATTACACCATTTGGTGTTGGTGGATTAATAGAAGGATATGAAGGTGGACTTATATCAACAGGAAGAGCATTAGACCAGTCAATTGTTTCATTATGATTACCATACATATCAGTTGCATTATCTCTTATTATAATCCTGACATAAATAAATCTGTAATTTCTTATTTTACTCCATTTGGATTCGTCTATTTCAAATGAACCAGTAAATGTCCCAGAAGTTGCTCCTTGCACTAATGGTGTTTCTGGTTCTGTTAAATCAGACACTTTCTCATATCCAGCATTTGTTGTATCTGAATCTGTATCTGCATATAATTCTGTTTTATAAATTGTGCTTATTCCAGAAATATCACTCCATGTCCCTCCATAACTAATTATTTGATTTTTTTTCACAACCCCAGAAATCCTTATATCTGAATTCGGCGGCGTATTATCTATGGTGACTATTACATTATTGGCACCCCCACCACTATCTTCTATACGAATTTCTGTAGATCCATTATTCAATTGTTGGGTATTAAAATCATAAGGAGAAGAGACAGGTGAAGCCGTAAATACTTGTGTACCTCCGGGTGGTTGAAAAATCCTTAATGTATATGGTGAAGTCCCACCAGTCCATTCAATCCTTATTGTTCCTCTCACAAAATCTCCCGTATGCGGATTTGTTATATTGGGTTGTGCTTCTACAAAAAAAGAAAATAAAAAAATGAAGAAAACAGAAAATTTTAAAAACCTCATTTTTTCTCCTTTTTTAAAAATCTCTTTCCAATTTTAAATATTTTATCTTTTGTGTATATTTTGTCAACTCTTCTAACTCCTTTATCAAACTTTTTGCTCTTTCGTTCTCTGTTTTTACAAATTCATCTGTTCTCATATTTAAAATATTCGCGAAAAAATCGCACCAGCACCTAACCTAATGCTCAAAAAACCAAAAGAGAAACTTAAAAATATCATTACTTTTTCCATTCTAACTTTCACCTTCACCCATCCCAATCTTTTCTTTTATCTTTTTTATATCTTCTTTATTTTTCTCAACATCCTTTTCAATCCTTCTTATCCATTCAACTGTAAAAACTCTTTCTTGGTCCAATCTTCTTAAAATAACCATCATTTCATCAAGAACATTATATATCTCTTTTGTTACCATGTTTTTCTTTATTTCTTCAAACATCAATGAATGCTTAATTACTTCTGCTCCTATATTATTTATTTTCTCATCCAACTTTTTTACCTCACTATCTATCTTCTGGTCCAATTTCTTAGTTTCACTTTCTATCTTTTCATTTAAATTTCTTACTTCATTCCCTATCTTCTCATCTAATTTCCTTACTTCATTCTCTATCTTCTCATCTAACTTCTTTACTTCACTCTCTATCTTTAAATTTAAGCCGTCTATCCTTGTATTCAACTTCTTTATATCATCATCCAACCTTTTTTCTATTTCCTTTCCTCTTTCATCTATTTTTTTTGTCAATCCAGTTTCAACATTTTTTATTGTTTTCAATAACCTATCTTCTGTTTTCTTTAAGTCATCCTTTGTAGCAAATTTATTATTTTTCATTTTTATATATCTTTCTGCTTTGTTTATTTTTAAAAATTAAACCCAAAATTCTTTCTTTTAATTATCCTTTATTAAATAAAAAAAGTCAAATTTCATTTCCATTCTAATCCTTAACCCCAACCCACCTCGTAGGTGGGCTGGGGAAATCTTTGTGTATCAATCTTCTTCAAATCTAATAAGTTTTTTTATTATATGTAATTGTTTTTGATAACCAATATAATCTTCCACAAATTTTTTATACTCAAATAAATCCATATCTATTAAATCCGCAAACTCGCAAATATTAAATGAACTTTTATAATTTAAAAATTCTCTATAAGATGAAAATTCCCAATTCTCTGGTTTCGGAACCAACCCTGCGGTTGTTGGATTTAAATGAATATATCTTGTTAAATGTAATAATTGTTCATCAGTTTCAATTAAAACATATTTAAATCTACTTTCCCAAAGAGGCCCTTTTCTTTTATATCTCAAATTAAAATACTTAGTATAACTGTTCAATATATTCGCCATAAATTTTGAAATTCCACCATCTTTTTCTTCTCCTAAAATAAAATGTAAATGTGTTGGCATAATACAATAACTTACAACTTTTACAAGTTTTTCACCTCTTTTTTCATTATTTAATTCCTCAACTTTAGAAAATTTCTTTTCTCTCTCATATCTATAATAACATATAACTTTTTGCATTCTTCTATAATCTTGTCTTCTAACAAAAATTTTATAACCTGCTATACTCTTTGTAAAAACATGATAAAAAATTTCACTTCCCATCTTCTTAATCCCTTGTCCTGCCTTCATCTCCCCAGCCCACCTCGTAGGTGGGATAAAAGGGTAAATTTTCAAAAAAATACTAAAATATTATAATAATTGAAATGGATAAAAAAATCAAACTTCTGGCAATTGACCTTGATGGAACTTTATTAAATAGTAAAGGCAAAATCAGTAAAGAAGATAAAACTGTTTTAAAAAAATTTTCAGAAAAAGGTGGAATTATTGTCCTTGCATCTGGAAGAATGACTGATTGTGTTTCTATTTATTCTAATATTCTTGAAATAGATACTCCTTTAATTGTTTATAATGGTGGTATGGTAAGATTGAGAAAAAAAGAAAAAAGGAAAATAATTTATCATAACCCTGTTCCATTAAAATACTCCAGAATTATAATTGATTATTGCCTTAAAAATAGATTTTTCCTTAATTTCTATTACAATGATATTTTATACGCTCAAAATGACCCATCACTAAAAAGATATGCTGAAATTTATTCAAAACAAACAGGTGCAAAATATAATTTTATTGAAGATTTAAAAATTATGAAAGACAAAAAACCAACAAAACTCATTCTTATAACAGATGCAAAAAATGAAAATATTGAAAGAACAAGAGATTATCAGTATGAATATTTTAAAAAAATTTTTGATGATTCATTAAATATTGTAAAAACAAATCCAGAATATCTTGAATTTATGAAAAAAGGAGTAAATAAGGGAAAAGGGCTTTATTATCTTACAAAATATTATGGAATAAAAAGAAATCAAATAATTGCTTTTGGAGATGGTGAAAATGATATAGAGATGCTTCTTTTTGCAGGAATTTCAGTTGCTCCAAAAAATGCTAAAGAAAGTGTTAAAAAAATTGTTAAAATTGTTTCTGATTATACAAATGACCAATCATATATTTCAAAATTTCTAAAAAATTATTTGTTTCTCTAATCTTCTCAAATAAATCTATTTGCCTTCATTTAGTGCCTTTGTTTACCACTACCTTCCAAATCCCTTGTCTTGCCTTCATCTCCCCAGCCCACCTTAGAGGTGGGATAAAAAGGAGGAAATTGTGGGGCTCCGGTGGTAGGATTCGAACCTACAACCTTGCGGTTAACAGCCGCCTGCTCTACCGTTGAGCTACACCGGAACTTTTAAAATAATACCATAAATAACTCTTAATGTCAAGGTCAGATTATTTCAAATTTCATTAAAAAAATTGTAAAATTTTTAATTATGGAAAGTTTATTTAAAATATATGACAAATTTTTTGAAATTTTGGAATATAAAAAAGAATGTGGAAAGAAATTTGACATATTTAAATTATATAATGAAAATGGACTTATTGCCGAAATTTACCTACCATTAAATTTTAATACAATAACAATTATTTTGCCTGGCGCAGGATATAGTAAAAAAACAAAAAGAATTATTTTAAAAAATTTAAATTATTTATTGGAAGAAAAAATTGGTCTTTGCATATTTGAAATGAAGAAATGTGATTTAAATAAAACAGATGAAGAATTTTTTGAATTTTTTAAAAAAATAGTTGGTGAAATAAGGGGTATTATTAAATTTATTGATTTGAATTTTAAACCAAAAAATATAAACATTATAGGGGTAAGTTTAGGTGGAATTATAGGATTTGTAGTTGGTGCAATAGAAGAAAGAATTAAAAAATTTATTTTTCTAATTACAGGCGGAAATTTTGAATTTATAACATGGAAAAGTATTTTAAGATTTTATTTCAAAAAGGACTGCAAAAGAAATGTATGTAGAAAGATGCATAAAATTTATAAACACTTTTTAAAAAATAAACTTTATAATGAAATCCAGAATCTTCCAAGAAAGTGTTTCCTTTATGACCCTTTAACCTATACTGAAAATCTAAAAAACAGACAAATTTTAATGATAAATGGATTGTTTGATTTTATCATCCCTTTCTGGTCTGTTATAGAAATAAAAAAGAAAATTAAAAATGCAAAAATTTTATGGTATCCTGGGACGCATTTAACTTTAAGATATTTCCTCCCATTTTATAAAAGAGTAATTTTAAAATTTTTAAAAAATGGAAATAAGTGTTGGAATTGATATAGTAGAAATTGATAAATTTGAGAAAATATTTAAGAGATATGGAGAAAGATTTATTAATAAAATTTTCACACTTTCTGAAAAAGAATACTTTAAAAATGATGTTTTAAAAATGGCAATCTCTTTTTCATTAAAAGAATCCGTTTGGAAAGCATTGCCAGAGGAAATACAGAAAAAATTTTTCTTTAAGAATATAAATATTGGATGGAAAGAGAACAAACCTTTTTTAATGAATAAAATTGAAAATTATAAATTTTTGATTTCTTTTTCAATTTCTCAAAACTATCTAATTACTCTTGTCTTTATGTTAAGGAGTTGAATTTAATACTATCTGATATGTATCAAAAGCAATTCTTAATTCTTCATTTGTTGGAATTACAAATATTTTTACCTTTGAATCCTCTGAACTTATCTCTCCCTCTTTCCCAACAATTTTTTGATTTTTTTCTTTATCAATTTTAATACCGAATATTTCCATATTATTTAATGACTTTTCTCTAACAAGTGGAACATTTTCTCCTATACCACCTGTAAAAGTAATTGCATCTACATTCCCTAAAACTGCCATATAACTTCCTATATATTTTTTCAATCTATAACAAAACATATCAATTGCAAGTTTTACTCTTTCATTTTTATTATAAAGTGGAAGTAAATTTCTGAAATCATTTGAAACTTCGGAAATACCAAGAAGTCCACTTTTTTTATTCAATATATCACTTATTTCTGATGGTTTTAAATTAAGTCCTTCAATAAAATAAAGTATAACACCAGGGTCAATATCACCAGACCTTGTTCCCATAATAAGTCCTTCAAGAGGAGTTAAACCCATACTTGTATCATATGATTTTCCATTTTTGACAGCAGTTATACTACATCCATTTCCAAGATGACATGTAATAACATTTATTTCATATTTTCCTTTTCCCATAATCTCTGCTGTTCTTCTTGCCACATATCTATGCGATGTGCCATGAAATCCATATCTTCTTATTTTATATTTTTGATAAAAATTGTAAGGGATTGCATATAAATAGGATACCTCAGGCATTGTTGTGTGAAAGGCGGTATCAAAGGAAGCAACCTGAATACTTTTAGGAAAAATTTCCATACAACCTTTTATTCCGGATAGATTATGTGGATTATGAAGTGGTGCAAGATATATATGTTGTTCTATTTTCTTTATTACTTCTTCATCTATTCTAACACTTTTATCAAAACCCTCTCCTCCATGAACAACTCTATGTCCTATACCCTTTATCTCCTCTATATCTTTTATCTCATTTTCCAGAAGTGTTTTTGCAATAAATTGAAGTCCTTCCTGATGATTATTTATTTTTAATTTGTTCTCAAAATTTACTTTTCCAAAATATTTAAAAATAGAAATTTCTTCTCCAATTTTTTCAACAATACCAAAAGAAACAACTTTTTCCTCTGGCATTTCAAAAAGTTTAAATTTTATAGAGGAACTCCCACAATTTATAACAAGTATTTTCATTTTTTAGCAAGATATTCTTTTATAAATTCAACTGCTTTTCCAACTGTCTTAACTTCAAGTGCCTTTTCTTCATCCATTTCAATATCAAATTCTTCTTCAAAGGCTGCAACAAGTTCCAAACTCTGAACACTCTCTGCTCCTAAATCTTCAACAAATCTGTCTTCCAATTTTATTTTATCTTTATCAACACCAAGAACATCAGAAATAACCTTTTTCACTCTTTCAATAATTTCAATATCTTCCATTTTTACCTCCTATCTTGCTATTTTTCTACTTTTTTCAATATATGATTTCCTTTCGCTTTCAGTTAATTCATAAACTTTCCTTATTGCATCTTCTTCCTCTTTTAAAAGTATTCTATTTCTTCTTTCCATTGATATTTTTGCTGTCTGTAATGAATAATCAATCCCATAACCCTTCATAAATTTACCATTAACAAACCAGACGAAAGATGGGAAATATTTTGGCAGAATATTATTTGCTGTGATATTACACATAATTCCAACAACTGTTCCAGTATTAAATAGAGTTCCTATACTTGTTTTTGTATGGTCACCAATAAAAGAACCAACTTTCAACTGGCCTGTTTCTGTTAATTTCCCATTCAGATATACACTAACATTTGAATAATCATTTTTTAAGTCACTATTTGTTGTTAATGCACCAAGATTTACAAATTCTCCAATATAACTATGCCCTATAAAACCATCATGATATTTATTAGAATATGAATGGAATATACTTTCTTCTACTTCTCCACCAATTCTACAAACAGGCCCTATACTATTCCCTTCTCTTATTTTTGCTCCTGACATTATTTGTGTTTTTTCTCCAATATAACATGGACCTATAATTACTGAAAATGGAAATATTTTAACTCCTTCATCTATATATACAGGACCTTCAGAAGTATCAAGGACAACAAAAGGATAAATTTCTGCACTTTTTGCAACATAAACATCATTTTCAGAACCATAAATAGTTGCTTTTTCTGAAAATTTTCCAAGAATTCCTTTTTTATTTGATTTCTGAAATTCAAATTTAATTATTTTGGAGTTGTAATGAATTAAATCCCATGGATAATTGATAAGAATAAAATCAGTTTCCTCTGACTTTAAATTTCCTGAAATATTTTTCAAAAATTCATCTATATTGCCATTCCAATATTTTCTTAAATTCTCCTTTTTAATAACACCGTAAACTATGTCTCCCTTACTCAAGTATAATTTTTCCTCATTTAAATTAAAACTTAATTCCCTCTCAATTAACCATCTCCCATTTATAATTAAAACATCGTCATTTAAAAACTCCTCATCATTTACCTTATGGTTATATTTTTTAATAGTCAGACCTTTAAGATAATCCCTGACCCACAAAATTATTTCACCTTCAGGTAAAACAGAAACAATTTTTTCAAGTAGTGAACTGAATCCACATCTCAATTCAAAGATAGGTTTAATATATGAAAGCGGAGTTAAATTTATCCATTTTGAATCTTCATATATAAGTATTTTCATTCTTTTCCTCCTTTTTAACTCATCAAACACGTTATAACAGATGTAATTATTATATCTTTTGTCTTTGCTCCTCTTGATAAGTCACTTACAGGTTTTGCAAATCCCTGAAGTATTGGTCCATATGCTTCTGCCTTAGCAAGATATTGAGTTATTTTATATCCTATATTTCCCGCATTTAAGTCAGGGAAAATTAAAACATTTGCCTTTCCAGCAACAGGTGAAAATTCTTTAATTTTTCTTTTCGCAACTTCTTCACTTATTGCTGTATCAACTTGAAATTCACCATCAATATCAAACCCAGTATTTTTCTCCTTTGCTATTTTTACTGCCTTCTGAACTTTTTCAACCATTGGATGCGAAGCAGAACCTTTTGTTGAAAAAGAAAGAAAAGCAATTTTAGGATTTTCACCAATTAGTTTTTTATAGTTTATGCCTGTTGTTATTCCTATTTCCGCAAGTTGATTTTCATCTGGACATATATTTACAGCACAATCAGCAAAAAAATATATTTTCCCATCAGGTAAAACCATTATAAAGAAACTTGAAGGTGTCTTTATACCCTCTGCATAACCAATAGTTAAAACAGCGGATTGAATAACATTGGCAGTTGTATTTATTGCTCCTGCAACCATTGAATCACAAAGTCCTGAATCAACCATCAATCCACCAAAAACAAGTTCTCTTTTTACAATTTTCTCTGCAACAGATGGAGAAATATTTTTTCTTTTCTGACAATATCTTTCAACAAATTCTGAAAAATATCCAGATTTGGAGGGCTCAATTATTTCTACTTCTGAAATGTTATCAATTCCAATCTCTTGAGCAATCTTATAAATTTTATCTTTACTGCCTAAAAGGATAGGATAAAGTATTTTTTCTTTGGTAAGTTCATAAACTGCTTTTAAAATCCTTTCATCCTCGCCTTCAGGAAAAACCACTTTTTTATTCAATTTTTTTACTCTTTCAATAAACTCTTCTATTTTATTCATTTCTATCTACTCCTATTTTTTCATTCTAACCTTTCTTGCCAAGCGACCCGGAAGTCTCAGAAAAGAAAGAAAAAAATTAATTTAAAATATCCTTTTACAGAAAAATATAGAAAAAAATTAAAAAAGTTTCAAGGATATTCTTTTCTCTGCCTCATGAGAAAATTTATAATATTCTTTTCTCTTTAATTGGCTTGCTGCCTCTTCATCAAGAATTGCTGTAACTCTCGGATGAAGTTGTAAAGCAGAAGCAGTAATCTGTGATGTTACAGGTCCTTCAATTGCCTTTGCTACCACTTCTGCTTTTTTAATCCCATTTGCTAAAAATAAAATCTCTCTTGCTTCAAGAATTGTTCCAACCCCCATAGTTAATGCAAATCTTGGAACATCTTCAATTTTTTCAAAAAACCTTGAATTATCTTTAATTGTTTGTTCATCAAGTGCAACAAGGCGTGTTCTTGAATTTAAAGATGACCCTGGTTCATTAAAGGCAATATGACCATCTCCACCTATTCCAAGAACTTGTAAATCAATACCTCCTGCTTTTTTTATCATCTCCTCATATTCTTTACAATATTCTTCAATCTTATCCACTGGAACAGTCCCATCAGGCACATGTGTATTTTCTTTTTTAATGTTTATGCCATTAAAAAGATTTACATCCATAAAATATCTATAACTCTGGGGATGGTCACCAGAAAGTCCATAATATTCATCAAGATTAAAAGTAATGACTTTTGAAAAATCAATCCCTTCTTCTTTATGCATTCTTACGAGTTCTTTATACAAACCAACTGGAGTGCTTCCAGTAGCAAGTCCTAAAACGCAATTTGGCTTTTTTAAAACTAATTCCTTTATTATCTTTGCTGCTTCTTTACTCATTTCATCATAATCTTTCACTATTATTACTCTCATCATTTCCCCCTTTCTTGCTTTTGGGATTTTCACCAACCTGTTTATATCCAAGCGATATTTTTCTATTTTCAGGGTCTATTTCAAGAATCATTACTTCTATTTTCTGACCTTTTCTCAATACTTCAGAAGGATGTTTAATTGGTGTATCTGAAATATTTGAGATATGTAAAAGTCCATCTATACCTTTTTCAAGTTCAACAAATGCTCCAAAATCAGTTATGTGATAAACCTTTCCCGTTACTATTTTCCCTACAGGATATTTTTTAATAATTTCAGGCCATGGATTGGGTTCAAGTTGTTTTAAACTGAATGATATTTTTTGTTCATCCTTTTTTATATCTATAACTTTAACTTTTATTGTATCACCTGGTGAAAGAATTTCTGAAGGATTTCTAATTCTACCTGTCCATGAAAATTCAGAAATATGAAGAAGGCCCTCAACTCCTTCTTCAAGTTTTATAAAAGCACCATAATCAGTAATATTAACTATTTTACCTTCAACAACTGAACCCACAGGATATTTTTCTTCAATATTGTGCCATGGATTTGCAGTTTTTTGCTTTAGTCCAAAGGAAACAGTTTGTTTTTCCAAATTTACATCAAGCACTACAACTTCAATTTTTTCTCCAACACTTAAAATTTGAGAAGGATGGCTTATTCTTCCCCAACTCATATCATTTATATGCAAAAGTCCTACAACTCCATGTTCAATTTCAATAAATGCTCCATAATCAACTATGTTTTTTACCACACCTGTAACAAGTTGGTTTTTATTTAAACTTTTTAAGTATTCAATTTTCTGTCTTTCTTTTTCTTCCTCAATATATTTTTTTCTTGAAACTACAATATTTTTTCTCAAACTATCCAATTTTAAAATTTTGAAAAAACTTTTTATACCAACATATTCATTAGAATTTTTTATAGGCACAATATCCGTCTGTGAAGAAGGTAAAAATGCAGTAACTCCTATATCAACTCTAAAACCCCCTTTAACTTTTTTAAATATAACACCTTCAATTGGCTGGTCCTTTCTAAACATTTCCTCAATTTTTTGCCAATTTAATTCAATATCTGCTTTTTCTTTTGAAAGAGGAATAAAACCATTGGAATCTGGATCAAGAGATTCAATGACTACATATACTTCTTGTCCCTTTTCTATAAGATTTTGCAAAGATTTAAATTCTTCTTTTGGTGTTATACCCTCTGATTTAAAACCAATATCAATAATGACTGCATCATTTAAAATCTCAACTATTCTTCCTTTCACCATTGAACCTGGTTTAAAAGTGGCTATTTTTTCCTCTAAAACTTTATTAATAACTTGCTCTTTTACCATTTATCCAACCTCCTAAAATTTTTTTATATATTCAATCACCTCATTTATAAAAAAATGAGGTGTTGAAGTTCCTGAAACTATTCCTATCTTTTTAAATTTATCTAAATTTATTTTACTTAAATCAGAAATTTTTTCAATATGAAATGTATTAGCACAAAATTTTTTGCATATATTAAAAAGTTTTTTTGTATTGGAACTTTTTTTTCCACCAAGAACAAAAACTGCATCAGATTTTTTTGCAATTTCTATTCCCTCTTTTTCTCTTTCCTCAGTCACTTTACAAATTGTATTTATGACTAAAAATTCATTTGCATTAACTCTGTTTATAATATCATTTACAAAATCCAAAAAATAATTGAAATTTAATGTTGTTTGACCTATAACAGCAACTTTTTCCATTTTTTTATCTTTAATATTTAAAAAATCTCTCTTTTTTTCAATTATATTTATTTTTTTACCATATCCTTTTATACCTAAAACTTCTGGGTGATTTTTATTTCCAATAATTATAATATAATAACCTTTTTCATTCAAATTTTCAACTAAATTATGTATCCTTTTAACCAATGGACATGTCAAATCAAAAATTTCAAATCCTAATTTTTTTATTTTTTCAATTTCTTTTTTACTAAGACCATGGGACCTTATTAGAAAATATTTTCCTTTAAGTTCTTTAATTGAATTATAAACATTTAAACCTTTTGATTTTAATTTCTCTATAATTATGGGATTATGAACAATGTCTCCAATTGTAGATAAAGAAGAAAATTTTTCAAGTAATTTTTCAGTTTCTTCTATAGTCCTTTTCACTCCAAAACAAAATCCAATATTTTTTGCAACAAGTAATTCTTTCATTTTAATTCTCTTATTGCATTCATAATAGATTTACTTATTTCATGATAATTTTCTTTCTCAATATAAATTGGTCTTCCTACAATAACCTTTATTTTTGCGATTCTTATAAATTTACTACCATGAGGTAATGCTTTATCCGTTCCAATCAATCTTACAGGAATTACAGGAACTTTACTTTTAGCAACAAGAAAACCAATTCCAGGTTTCCCTTCTTTTATTTCACCATTTTTACTTCTTGTCCCCTCAGGGAAAATTACTAAACTCTCTCCCTTTTTTAATATATCAAGCCCTTTTCTCAAAGTTAAAGGGCTACCTTCTCTTTCAATAGGAATAGCACCAAGTATTTTTATTAAATTTGAAAATATTTTAATTTTAAATAAAGAGTACTTCGCAAAATAATTTAATTTTTTAGGACATACAAAACCTATTGTTGGTGGGTCAAGATAACTTAAATGGTTTGCTGCAATAATAAAAGCACCCTTTTTAGGAAAATTTTCCTTTCCTTTAATTTCAATAGAAAAAAATAAATGAAAAACAAAAAATCCAATAAATTTTCCAAGCATATAAATAAAATTTTTCATTTTTTTATTATTTTTTCTATTTCTTTAAATCTTTTACTTTTTCTCAAATTTTTAAGGTCTGGGTCTTTTCTAATATAATTTTTGTTTTTAAACCCAAGAGTAATGGCAATTTTTAAATTTTTCAAAGAATTTTCTATATCTCCAAGCAAAGAATAATCACATGCAAGATTATAATATGAAATTGGATCAAAGGGCATCAAATTTGCGATTTTTTTATCAATCTTTAATGCTTTTTTATAATCTCTAAGACGAATATATATACGAGACAGTTGCAATAAAACTTCTAAAAAATTTGGATTAATTTTTATTAAACTTTCATAAAAATTTTTTTCTTCAAGAAGGTTTTTATCTATTTTTTTCATTTCAATTTAAAATAGAAAAAAACAGTTAAAATAAAAATTAATGTAAAAAGGATGAATTTGATTTTATATTTTTTCCCTAACTGAATTTTCCTTGTGAAAAAGTAACCAATAAGAGAATAGACACTCAATCCAGCAAAAAATCCAATAAGAATAGAAAAAATTTTAATTTTCATTTTTCCATTATATCTTCTAATAATGTAATCGCAACAACTTTTGATTTTAAAACTTTAACATTTTTTCTATTAGGACTTATACCATCTTTTTTTATCATCATTAAATACTCATGCTTACTTAAAGAAATTTCAGAGATATCAAAGGCATCAACATCTTCTAAATAATAATAATTTTCATCCTCATCCATTAACTTCCCAATATAAATCCAACTTGTTGAAGTATCTATTACAACATTTTTATTTTTAAAATCTTTCATAACTTATCACTTTTCTAAAATCAATGTGCAGGGCCCATCATTATGTATCTCAACAAGCATTTTTTTTCCAAATTCTCCTTCAACAATTTTTAAGTTTGCTTCTTTTATCCTTTCCAAAAATTTTTTATAAATTACTTCTGCTATTTCCCCCTTCTCTGCCATTGTGAAATCAGGTCTATTACCTTTTCTACAATCACCATAAAGAGTAAATTGAGAAACTACCATAATTTCACCTTTAATATCAGAAACAGAATAATTCATTTTCTCTTTTTCATCTTCAAATATTCTTAATGATAAAATTTTTCTAACAATATATTCTATTTTTTCCTCAGTATCTCCTTTGCCAATCCCTATAAAAATTACAATTCCTTTACCAATCCTTCCTCTATAAACATTTTCTACATATAATTTTGCTTCTTTCACTCTTTGAATTACAACTTTCATAAAAAATTATAATATCACAACTTGACAAAATAAACAAATTTAATAAAATTTTAACATTATGGAATTCGCAAAAATAGTTGGTTCTGGAAATGATTTCATTGTCATAGATAATAGAGAAAATAAAATAAAAAGAGGAAATGAAATTGCTAAAAAATTATGTGATAGAAAATTTGGCATTGGAGCAGATGGTTTACTTCTTCTTGAAAAATCAAAAAAAGCAGATTTTAAAATGAGAATTTTTAATCCAGATGGAAGTGAAGCAGAAATGTGTGGAAATGGGTTAAGATGCATTTTAAGATTTATATATGAAAATTCTTTATCAAATAAAAAGAAATTAGAAATAGAGACAAAAGCTGGAATTCTTGATGGAGAAATAAAAGGTAAAAATATAAAAATAAGAATAAAATTAATTGAAGAGGCAAAATTAAATATTGAAATTCCTGTTGATAAAGATGTAATTATTGGAAATTATATAAATACTGGTGTCCCTCATACTGTTATTTTTGTAAATGATATTGAAAAGATAAATCTTAAAGAAATTGGCCCTAAGATTAGAAATAACAAAATTTTTGGAGAAAAAGGAACAAATGTTGACTGGGTTGAAGTTGTAAAAGATGGATATATAAAGATAAGAACCTATGAAAGAGGTGTTGAAGGCGAAACTCTTTCTTGTGGAACAGGTGTTGTTGCTTCTGCGATTATTACATATTTAAATAGAGGAATGAAATCACCTATTAATGTAATAACAAAAAGTAAGGAAATTTTGAGGGTTTATTTTGATAAAGAGTTAGAAAATATTTATCTTGAGGGTAAAACTTTATATACTTTTAAAGGTATTTGGATTGGAATTTAAATTAAATAAAAGAATCTTCCTTTTTTTATTTTTCGTTTTGCCTTCCTTTTATTATTCTTATATCTATTCTCAAAATAATATTTCTGAAATTGAAGGTATTGTTGTCTCTTGCAAAGAAAGAGATTTTAATTCAGAAATTATATTAAAGGTAGAAAAATTAAAAATAAACGATAAATCATATACTTGGAGAGGAAAAATAATAGTAGAAACAAAAAGAAGGATTAAAGTTTTGAATAATAGAAGAATAAAGATAAAAAATCCTGTGATAAAAGAAATACCAAAACCTAAAAATCCATTTGAATTTGATTATGAAAATTTTTTAAAAAGAAATGGTATATTTTTCAAAGTTAAAGCAGAAAATATAGAATTTTTAGAAACAAAGAAAAATATTTTTTTATTTTTTTCATATTTAAGAAGATGGATTGAAAATAGAATTGAAAAATATATGAAATCAAATTGGGATGGATACGAACTTGTGAAACTTATAACTATTGGAAGTGATAATATGCCTCATTTTATTAAAGAAATAGGTGTAAGAACTGGTATATATCATCTTTTTGTAATATCAGGCATACATATTGTTTTTTTGATAATTTTTCTAAAAATCATTTTTATCCCATTTCAAAGAATTAACAATACAAACCCCAAATTTTTTCCATTTATTCTTTTTGTTTTTATCTGGTCTTATACATTTTTATGTGGTTTTAAAATTCCTGTAATGAGAGCAGTATTAATGGTTTCTTTTTACATTTTATTTGAACTTTTTAATAGATATATTGAACCTTTAAATTCTTTAATTTTAACTGCTATATTGTTCATTATTTTTAATCCTTTTAATATTTATTCAACTTCTTTTCTTTTATCTTTTTTAGCAACAGCAGGAATCCTAATAATACATAAAAGATTTAATCTTACACAAAAAAGAAACTTTTTAATAAATAATTTTCTTGCAACTATATCTGCACAGATATTCATTTTACCTATTATTTTTTACAACTTTGGAACTTTTTATCCAATTGGAATTTTAACAAATTTAATTTTTACACAAGTGGTGGGAATAATTATGATATTATCATTTATTTCAATTTTATTACCTTTATTCTTTCCTGTCCTAAATTTTATAACAAGTTATTTTTTAAAGTTGTTGAATTTTGTCGCAAATTTTTCCCCACATATAAATGTCTATTTTCCCATCCCATTTGTCGTTATTTATTATTCCATTCTTATTTTACTTTTATCAAAAATCAAAATTAACAAAAAATTCATTATAGGAGGTTTAATAGTTTTCTTATTAATGCCTTTTGTTATTAAAAAATCAAATGAAAAAGAGATAATCTTTTTTTCTTCAAAAAAACCATTAATTTTGGTAAACTGTAAAAATAAAGGTATTTTAATAAGTATAGATGGAATTGAAAATCCAAAACATTTTAGTGAAATTATTTACAAATTTATCAAAAGTAAAAAAATTAAAATAGAAAAATCCTTTCTTATAAATAACAAATTTTCTGATAACTTTCTTTTTGCTTCAAAATTTTCAAAAGAAATTTATTTATCCGAAGGAACCCTTTCACCTTATTCTCACAAAAAAATTTTAAAAATTTTGCAAAGGGATGAGAAGATTAATTTTTATGATATAGAATTTATTTTTGAAGGGAAAAATTTGATAATCAAAAACAAAGATGTAAAAATTCTTATTCTTTTGAATGAAAATATTGAAAATTTGGATGCAGATGATAGATATTTTTTAATTTATTTGGTTAAATTTAAGAAAAATAAAAAGAATGAGGAAAAAATCAATAATTTAAAACCTGCTTATCTGTTGCTTTATCAAAATATAAAAAAATTTGAAAATTTAAAAAGTTTATGTCAAAATTATTACTTAGGAAAATCGGCTGTCGTTTTAAATTTGAAAACAAAAGAGATTAAGTATTACAAAAAATAATAAAATGATTGAAGAAAACATAAGAAAAATTAAGGAAGCAGAAGAAGAAGGAGAAAAAATTATTAATGAAGCAGAAAAAAAAGTAATTGAAATGATGAATTCTATTGAAGTAGAAATTGAAAAAATAAAAAAAACAAATGACGAAAAATTTAAAAAAGAAATTGAAGAATATAAAATGAAAAAAGAAAGCGAAAAGAAAGGAAAAATTGAATTTTTAGAAAAAGAAAAAAATGAAAAAATAAAAAAACTTAAAGAGAAAGAAAAGATAATAAATGATATTGTTGGTGAAATCTGGAATTATATTCTAAACAATATTATGCAGAAATAACCCTATCCTTTCCCAATTCTTTGGCCTTATATAAAGCCATATCAGCCTTTCTTATTAACTCTTCAGATGTAATACCATCTTCGGGAAAAGAAGCAACTCCAAAACTTATTGTTAAATCACCGTTTGGTTGCGATTCTTCATTTGGGAATTTAAAATCTTTTATTTTCTGCCTCAATTTTTCACATATTTTAATTGCATTTTCTTTTGTTGTATCAGGAAAAAGAATAATAAATTCCTCTCCTCCATATCTTGCAACAATATCAGAACCTTTGACTCCCTTTTTAAGTATATCTGCTATTGTTTTTAAAACATAATCTCCTGCAAGATGTCCGTTAATATCATTATAAAATTTAAAAAAATCAATATCACACATGGCAATTGAAAAAGGTGAGTGATTTATCTGACTTTTTGTCAAAATTTCTGAAATTGTTTTCTCAAAATGTCTCCTATTGTAAATTTGTGTTAAACCATCAGTTATAGATAATAATTTTGTTTTCTCAAATAATTCAACATTTTCAATCATTAATGAAATAGGTGCGGAAACCATTCTAATGAGATTTAAATCTCTTAATGTAAATTTTTTATTATTGAAAGAAAAAACCCCCAGCAAACCAATTATACTCTTTTTCTGATATAATCCAGTAATAATAAAAGATGTGATTCCAAAATTTTTCAATTTTTCATATTGTGTAAAAGAAGATATATTATTCACTAAAACTGGCTTACCTTTTAATGTCAATTCTTCAACAAGTTCCAAAGGCATTTCTATTTTTTCTCCTTTATAACTTAATTTGTATCTGTCTCCAAAAAGAAAAATTAAAACTGTTTCTTCTTTAAATATATTTTTAATTGCTTCCAAAACCTTCTCAATAACATCATCAAGTGTTAAATTTTCTCCAAATGTTTCAATCAATTCTGTAAGTGTGGTTAAAAATTGGCTTTCTAATTTATAATCTAAAATTGTTAATTTCTGTTTTTCATTTTCTCTTTCTAAATTTTCTATCTTATTTGAAATTTGAAAATTGTAAATCACATCAATAATTATAAACAAAGTTACAAGAACATTTAAAGAAATGAAATAAAATTCTCTTATGAATAATCTTTCACGGAGATATGAGATATTTATGTAGAGAAGAAAAAAAACAGAAAAGAGAAAGATGATATTTCTTATTGTCTTCATTATTTAAATTAAATTCATCTTCTCCTTTACTTTTTTTACCAAAATTTCAAAATTCTCTGGATGATTAAATGCAATTTCAGCAAGTGTCTTTCTGTTTAAATTAGCATCAATTTTCTTAATTCCATTTATAAATTTACTATATGAAATACCATACATCTTACAAGCAGCAGAAATTCTACTTATCCATAATCTTCTAAAATCTCTTTTCTTCTTTCTTCTATGGTAAAAGGCATAAGTTAATCCTTTTTCAGAAAATTCTTTCGCTCTTTTAAAAAGTTTTGACCTTCCTTGTCTATATCCTTTTGCTCTTTTTAATACTTTTTTTCTTCTTTTTCTTGAAGCAGGTGCATTTTTTGTTCTTGCCATTTTTTCTCCTTTTTATCTATATGGTAATAATCTCTTAATTACCTTTATATCTCCTTTATTTTTCAAAACTTTTGCCTTTTTAATTCTTCTTTTTCTCTTAGAACTCTTTTTAGATAATAAATGGCTTCCTCCTGCACCATAATGCATGATCTTTCCGGTTCCAGTTATTTTAAACCTTTTTGCAACTGATTTTTTTGTTTTAAGTTTTCCCATCTTTCTCTCCTTTAATACTTACCGGTAAAAAAGTAACTGTTAATCTTTGCCCTTCAAATTTTGGTGCTCTTTCTACTTTCCCATATTCTGCAAGTTCTTTAATCAATCTTTCCATTAATTGATATCCTCTCTCTTTATATAAAATACCTCTTCCTTTATAAAAAATACTAACTTTAACTCTATGACCTTCTTTCAAAAATTCTTCAATATGATGTTTTTTAAAATTATAATCATGCTCACTTGTTTCTGGAGTAAATCTTATCTCCTTTGTTTGTGTAATTTTTTGTTTTTTCTTTATTTCTTTTTCTTTTTTCTTCTGTTCAAAAAGAAATCTTTTAAAATCTAAAATTCTGCAAACTGGTATTTCTGCATTCGGAACTATTTCTACTAAATCAAGATTTTTTTCTCGTGCAATATTTAAAGCATCCTTAATATCTAATATACCTAACTGTTTCCCTTCTTCATCAATAACTCTTACTTTCGGACTCTTTATTTGAAAATTTACTTTATATCTTTTCTCTTTTTCTTCCTTCCCGATGAATAACTCCTTTTTAAAAAATTATATCATGAAAATTTTTTGTGTTCAATTTTAAATTTTTATAATTTGCTCTTTACCTCTTTGTCAAGTTTTTTAATTATTTCTTCAAATGTAAAAGAACCAAGCATTCCAATTGTGTGTTTTCTTAAAGATAATTTATTATTACTAATCTCTTTATCGCCAACAATAATCATATAAGGAATTTTTTCATCTTCTGCATCTTTAATTTTTTTATTTATTTTTTCATTTCTTAAATCAACATTTACTCTAAATTTTTTTGCAAACTCAGATTTCAATTTTATACAGAATTCATTATGTCTATCTGCAATTGGTAAAATTCTTAACTGTTCAGGAGAAAGCCATAATGGGAAATTACCTTTATAATGCTCAATAAGAATTCCAAAAAATCTCTCAAAAGATCCAAGAATTGCCCTATGAATCATTATTGGTGTTTTAAAATTCCCATTTGGATCAACGTATTTAATTTCAAACTTTTCAGGAATATTAAAATCAATTTGAATTGTAGAACACTGCCATTCCCTTTCTAAACAATCCTTTATCTTTATATCAATTTTGGGCCCATAAAAAACCCCTTCTCCAACGTCTATTTCATAATCTATATTTTTTAATTTTAATGACATTTTAAGTGCCTCTGTTGCCTTTTCCCAGTTTTCAATAGTTCCTACATAATTTTCTGGTCTTGTGGATAAAAAAACCTTGTATTCATTAAATCCAAAACTTCTTAAAAAGAAAAAAATAAGGTCTATAATTTTACAAATTTCTTCTTCAAGTTGTTCATCTGTGCAGAAAATATGTGCATCATCTTGAGTAAATCCTCTAACTCTCAAAAGTCCATGTAAAACACCAATTTTTTCTAATCTATATACTGTCCCCAATTCTGCTAACCGTATAGGTAAATCTCTATAACTTCTTATTTTGCTTTTGTAAATTAGTATATGGAATGGGCAATTCATTGGTTTTAATTGATATGCTTTATTTTCATCAATTTCCATTTTCGGAAACATATAATCTTTATAAAAAGAAAGATGGCCTGATTTTTCCCAAAGAGATATTTCAGCAATATGTGGTGTATATACAATTTCATATCCATTATTTAAATGAACTTCTTTCCAAAAATCTTCAATAATTTTTCTTATAATTGCACCCTTTGGATGCCAGAAAATAAGTCCTGAACCATATTCAGGATGAATACTAAATAAATCTAACTTTTTGCCAAGAATTCTATGGTCTCTTTCTTTTGCCTCTTCTATAAATTTTAAGTGATTTTCAAGTTCTTCCTTAGTTTCAAATGAAATTCCATAAATCCTCTGCATACTTTCTCTTTTTTCATCTCCTCTCCAATAAGAAGAAGAAACGGAAATAAGTTTGAAAAATTTTACCTCTCCTGTTGAATTTAAATGAGGGCCCTCACACAAATCTATAAATTCTCCTTGTTTATAAAAACTAACTACATCATCCTTTATTTCATTAAGAATCTCAAGTTTAAATGGCTCATCTTTCAAAATTTCTTTTGCTTCTTCTTTGGACTTTTCAAACCTTTCTATTGGATAATTTTCCTTAATAATTTTTTTCATCTCTTCTTCAATTTTCAGAAGGTCTTCCTGTGAAAATGGTTTATTTACATAAAAATCATAATAAAATCCCTTTTCAATTGAAGGACCTATTCCAAGTTTTGCATCAGGAAAAATTCTTTTGACTGCTTGTGCTAAAATATGAGATGTAGTATGCCAATATTTTTTATAATCCATTTTTAAAAATATAAAAACGGGGCCGACGGGATTCGAACCCGCGACCTCCAGATCGACAGTCTGGCATTCTAAACCGCTGAACTACGGCCCCTATTACATTTTATAAATTTTAAAGTATTTTAATTTAAAAGTCAACAGAACGGTTTTGTTAAATATTATATTTTCCACAATTTGAACCTATTCTTCCAATAAGATTCCCATTTTTATAGATACTTACAAGTTCACAATTATTCGTACATTTATCACATATTATTGTTTCGGTTTTAAAATCTTCATCAATAAATTCATATCCTTTAAATTTACCCTTAATTCCTTTTTCTATAGTTAAAATTGCAACCCCTATGGCTCCCATGAGAAAACTATATTCAGGCACTATAACTTTTTCTTCAAGATATTCTTCCATTGCTTTTACAATGGCTTTATTTCTACTTACTCCACCACAAAATACATATGGAGGAAAAATATTTTTACCCTTAGCAAGCATACTAAAATAGTTTCTAACAAGTGCCATAGCAACACCCATTAGAATATCTTCTTTTTTAAATCCCAAATTTATTTTACTTACACATGAGGAAGTCCCAAAAACAGCACATTTACCGCTTATATTTGCTGGAGATTTGCTTTTTAAGGCATAATCAGAAAATTCTTCAACTTTTATACCCAATCTTGAAGCAACATTTTCAATATAAGCACCGCAATTTGCAGAACATACAGTATTCATTGCAAAATCAACAAGAATGCCATTTTTAATTAATAAAATTTTGCTATCCTCAAAACCCATTTCAAAACATGTAACATCTCCTGGAAAATAATTTATAACACCAACAGCAGTTGCAGTAATCTCTGTTGTGACTATATCTGCTCCAAGAATAATTGAACCAAATTTTCTACCAGCACCTATAACACCACATCCAATTATTTTAAAATTTTTATTTCTCTCCAAAAGAATTGAAAGAGATTTTTTTAAAGTTTCTATAATTCCCATATTTTTTGTATAAACATAATCAATAATCTCTTTTCTCTCATTCATCAAAACACATTTTATAGTTCCATTTCCTATATCAACTCCAAGAACTACTTCTTCCATTTTTTTCTCCTTATTAATTCACAAAAAGCATTTATTCTATTATCAATATTTACCTCAGAAACATTCTCATCAAACCTTAATACCATAAATGGAATGTTATAGTCATCACATATCTTCTTAATAAAAGGTTCTGCAACACATTCGGGCATACAAGTTAATGGCATGGCAAGTATTATTCCATCATAATTCCTTCTTGCAAAATAAATTGAATTAACAATACTATCAAAACCATGGCCAGCAATAATTTCGCCTTTAAGTAATCTTTTTGCAATCCTCCTTTCCACTCTCTTTCCAATTCTATCAAGTTTAAGCCCATGTTTTATAAATTCACTTACATTTAATCCTATATCAACATTTGCTCCATATTCTCTCAATTTTGAAACAAGATTAAAATTTGCACTAGGTTCAATACATGTATAAAATTCTCCAACAATCCCAATATTTATATCACCTTTATTTTCTTCCCTATCTCTTTTTTCTACTTCTTTAATATCTTCCCAAGTTTCCTTAATAATTCTAAAAAGTTTTGTTTTTGGTAAATTTGATGAAATTTTAAATATCCAGGAGAAAAGATTTTTTGCCTTTGGAACAATCATCTGGAATTTATAACCAAGTTGTTTCAATGCCATTTCTGCCATTACATAATAACATCTATATCTACAATAACCCTGACTGTTATATATTATAAGAGTATCTGCACCCCTTTCAAGAGAATCAATAAATGAAGAGAGAACAATTTTATATGGAAAACACATCATTTCAGGGGCATATAAAACCCCTTTTTCAATTATTTTCTTTCCAACAGGTTTTGGTTCAATAACATCAACTCCAAGTTTTTTAAAAAATCTAACACCAACTTCAGTGTAAATACCAATTCTTGGAAAACTCACCTTCATTTTATTATATTATACCCTGTTCCAAATTAAAAATCTATTTTGTTCTTCCTTGAGCCAACCAATAATTGGACTCCGGGAATAATTTACAGTTGTTTTTACTTGGTGGAGTAAGTAAAAAGCACTTGCCAAAAGTAAAAATATCAAAAGAAAACCTTAAAAAATGGAGAAAAGAATATGAAGAAAGAAAATACAAAGAAGAATATCCTATTCCAAATTATCCACCAGAGGGGTCTTTTCCCAATGCCAAGAAAAGGAGAAATAAAATGCTAAATATAAGAATAATAAAGTCCCTTTTGGAAATTTTTATTATAGAGAAATAGAAGATTGTAATAAGTCATATCCTGAATGGTATTTAAAAGAAATTTCAGAAAAAGGATTTAATGGAATTTGGCTTCATTGTATTTTAAGGGATATAGTTAAAAGTAGTATTTTTCCTGAATTTGGACAAAAGGAAAAAGAGCAGATATACCAGTTGAATAAACTTGTTGAAAGATTTGAAAAATATGGGATTAAAGTATTTCTTTATTTATGTGAACCAAGGGGATTTAAAGAAGATGATAAATTTTGGGAGAAAAATAGTGATGTAAAAGGGCAGGTATGTAATTTTGGAGATTATAGCGGAGAATTTGCTGGAAAATATTATGCTTTATGTTCTTCTACACAAAAAGTTAAAGATTTTTTATATGAAAGTTGTTATAATTTATTTAAAAAAGTTCCTGCACTTGGTGGTGTATTTTTAATAACTGCGAGTGAATTTCATACACACTGTTATTCCCATTATCCAAAACATATTTATCTTGTTAAACATTTTAAAGAGATGATTGAATGGTCAAAACTTGGATTTCATTGTAAAAGATGTGAAAATAGAGAGCCATATGAAGTTGTAAGTGAGATAATTACTTTAATAAGAAATGGAATAAAAGACGCTTCAAAGAAAGCAGAAGTTATTGCATGGACATGGAGTTGGAATATAATTGAACCAGAGCCACAGGAAAATATAATAAAAAATATACCAAAAGATGTAATTATTATGAGTGATTTTGAAAGAGGAGGTTATAAATTTTTTAACAAAAAAAGATATATTGTTGATGAGTATTCAGTTAGTTATATTGGTCCAAGTCCAAGATTTAAGAAACATTTTTATATAGCAAAAAAGTATGGTCATAGAGTAATGGCTAAACTTCAATTTTCAACAACTCATGAAATTGTTACAGTTCCTTATATTCCAGTTATTTTTAATTTTGCTGAAAAAATTGAAAAACTAAAAAAGATGAAAGGATATGGATATCTATACTGCTGGATATTTGGAGGAGAGATAAATATTGTAAGTAAAATTACAGGATTTTTTTCAACAAAAAATATACCACAATATAAATTGATAAAGAAAATTTCAGAAGAAGAATATGGAAAAGAATTATCCGGATATGTCATTAAAGCATGGAAAATTTTTTCAAATGCCTTCAAAAATTATCCATTTTCAATTCCTTTTATTTATAATGGGCCAATAAATTATGCAACTATATATCCTTTAAAAATAAATGCAAAAAAAATAAGAGTTATTCCTTCATGGAGACCTTTACCAAGAGATGAAAATGGGTATTTAAAAGTTGGAGATAATCTTGAAACATACTTAGGTTCTTTTAAACCAGAATTTTATATAAAGCAATTTGAAAAAATGGCAAATGAATGGGAAAAAGGTATAAAAATTTTAGAAGAAGGATTAAAATATGGAGGAAATGAAAAATATCAAAAAGAAATTGATATTGCAAAACATATTTATTTTTCATTTAAGAGTTCAGCAAATATAATAAAGTTTTACAAAATTTTGAGAAAATACAAGGAAAAGGGAGAGAAAAGATTTAAAGAAGAATTGTGTAAAATTTTAAAAGAGGAACTTCAAATAACAGAACTTGATAGAGAAATATGGAAAAGAAATAAAAAATTTGGGTATCATCCAGAAGCAGCAGAAAATTTTATCAAAGAAAATGACTTTGAATATAAAATTGAATTATTGAAAAAACAAATTACATAATAGGTGGCATTTCAAGTGCTGGATGTTTCTTTTCCTGTAAAAATGGCAATATTTCTTCTTCTGTAACACCAATTGTTTCATCAGCAATTCTATCAAGTAAATCAGGTATTCCAACTTCTTCTGCTCTCTTTATAAACCTTTCCTTAATTTCTTCCTTTAACATCTTTGGCATCCATACAAGTCGCAATATTCCACCTTCTGCTTGAAGGAACTTTCTTTGAGTTATATTAAATTTTGAATGGCCAAGAAAACCAGGAATCTGTCTTCCACCACCTACATTTCCAGCAAGAGTTGTAAACTTCATTCCACATGGTGTATCTCCCTTATATTCTCTATTAACTGTCATAATTCCATTACATAAAGGTAAAACAACTGCAATACATTCACAGCAACCACATGTAGTCATTGGCTCAACCATTAAACTATATACACTAACTCTTTCAATTGCTCCTCTAGTTGCTTTTTTTATAAATTCATTAACTCCTTCCCATTGTCCATATTTCTCATCAAGAACTTTTCCTTTTTTAACTGGTTGATTTGGACCAGTAGGATTTATTCTATTTGATGCACGACAATCAAGCCATGAATAAGCACCACATAAACCTGTCCTTTCTGGAGTAACAATACAAACATGGCTTGGAGCAAATGATTGACAAAGAGTGCATGAATAAAATACCTCAACATCCTCATCTTTCATTCCTAAAAGTCGCTCATCTCTATAACGCCATACCTTTCTCGCTTTTTCAAGTATTTCTTTAACTTTTTCTTCTTCTGTATAGATTTTAACTTGAACTTTATCTACTATATTTGTAAAAACCTCATGATATTTTGCATGAATTGCTACTCCAAGATGTCTTAATTTCAATCCTTTTTCTTTTGCTTTTTTACTTATTCTTATCCAAACAATATCTCTTTGACCTATATGCATAACTCCATTTATATAATTTATGTAATCATGAATCTGTCTCTCAAGTATTGGTTCAAACTCTTCCTGCATTTCTCTTCCTGCAACCTCAACTACAACTGCAAGTGGTATTGAACTTCCTTCAGGTATATCATCAATTTCAGGACCAATTACTTCAATTTTCCCATCCTCAACCTCACTTAAAGGTAAACTTGTTGTCCATTCACATGAAAGTGTTTTTGCTCCCCCTGCTTCAAGATATAAATCCTCTTTCCTAACTCTTTCTCCTTCAAAAGCAGGACCATAAGGCACAGGTAAATCAATTTTGGAAACAACAACTTTAAGTCCCCTTACTTCAACTGCTTTTGATACAATTTCAGAGTGTGGAATATTTGAAACAACATGTTCATAAGTACATATTCCTGTTGGTAAAATTTGAGGGATTGGAGTATCTGCAATTGTTGGAAATCCGAAATTTATCGCTCCTGCTGCATTCGCATACCATTCTTCATTTACATATCCAAAAGCAAGAACAAAGGCAAAAATTCTATCCTTATTATAAATCAAAATTCTTCTATAATCTCCTGGTTCAATAGCACCAAAACTCATTGCAGCCCTTACAGCAAAACCAAGAGCAAATACTACTTCATATATATCAGGACCAAAAGGAACAAGACGAACATTCCATCCAAGTTGCATACCTTCTTCTTTAAGTTGTTCTGCAAATCTTTTTCCATTGTATTCAGAACACATAAAAACATATAAATTTTTTTCAATAAGTTCTGTTGCGATTTTTACTGCTGTTTGATTATCAGGGACAGCACCAACAACAGCAGCAAATCCAGGTGCAGTTCCATCAACAAATTCAATTCCTCTTTTTCTTAAAATTATATCATTTGCAGCACCAAGCCATAGATTATCACCAACTGGCTCTTCCTCTGGAAAATAAAAATTTGGCTCTTCTATATATTTTATTGCTTCATACATTTCTTCAGCAAAAAGTGTTGCCATTCCAGCATCAAGGACAGGTCCAAGATAGGGAAGATGACAATCCTTTTTTACAGGTTCAGGAAGAAGGTCTTTACATATTTTAAAAACTTTTTCCATATGTGATAATTTTGAAACAGGTATCCCAAGTATCCCATAAATTATTGGTAAGTAATAAGCAGTATCAGGAAATGCAACATCTTGATTTGGGCCATATTTATCAATTGCTTGTTTCCATTTTTCTTCACACATTTTAACTATTTTATGTGCTCCATTTATTGCAGCAGAAGCAATTATTTTTGACATTCCATCCTCCTTTTTTCTCTCAATTTTCCAGAATAATGGATAAATGGCTCAAAATATTTTTCCCATAATTCATCAGTTGACTTATATTTATTTTCTCCCCAGAAATAATCAATTAAAACTTCCTTTAATCTACATATTTCTTTTAATCTTTTTCTATTCTTAGGGTCATTTTTTGTTAAATCAATTAAATCAATTGCCTTTTCAATTGCTTTGTTAAAATACTTATCATCTTTATTCTTCCATTTAATTGCCCTTAAAACTTCCATTCCTATATTTGCAAGTTGCTCAACTAAAGGAATTTTAAACCAGTTTTCTTCTTTATATGTCATTTTCAATTATCTCCTTTACTACCTTTATTATTTTTTCCCTTATAACAGGGTTTTCAACATTTCTACTTCTATTACCAAAGGATGGCTTTATGTTAATTATTGAGTCAAATTCAATAAAATCCTCTTTTTTATCAGGGTATAAATTTATTCCCCATAAATTTTCATATTTTGAACCAATTTCAATTAAAAATCCCTCTTCATCTGAATGTAATTCTCCTCCTATTGCCAAAATTTCTTTTTCAACATCTACAACACCTTTCACAAGATAATCACACATTTCCTCTGCCATTTTTTTAAGTTCAGACAATTTGATTTTATTCTTTTTATCAATTATTCTTATCATTCAAGTTTTTCTTTTTGAATAAAATCTTTTGCATGAAGAACAGTAATTCCAACAATCTCCTTTTTTCTATAATGATATATAATATTGTCTTCCATAACACTATCATCTGCATTTTGAGGTTTTTGAAAACTTATATATAATGTATCTGTTTCATCATCATAATCAACATAAAAATGTTTATAATCAAATTTCAAAATAGAAGGAACCAACGATAAAATAAGTTCATTTACTTTTTCCATATTACACCTCTTTTTTCTATTGTCTCAGGTTTTGAAGTAAAAAAAGAAGTAATTATAAATCCACTTTCGTTTTCTTTGTATACTACTACACACCATTTTGAAGAAATATTTGTTTCTGAATAAAACTTCAAGGCAATAAATTCTTCTTTATATCCTTTTACAATTAAATCTGGTTTATTTACTGTCTCTAATATTTTTTCAACATTTCCTGCCATATAATTATGTGATTCTACTATATGAAACCATTGTTTCAATGTTAATCTTATTTCTTTGCCTGAAATTGAAGTTGTTATTCCAATTATATCGCTTTTATTCTTATCATTCAAGTTCTCTCCTCATTGCCATATCATATAATACTCTCTCTCTTGCTTTATCAATACCAAGTTTCTTTCTTTTTTCATCAATATGTTTTAAAATTAAGTCTGCCATTTTATCAGGGTCTGGTTCATAAGCCCATTTTCCTCCAACTTCCTTTTCAATATCCTCAAATAGATATTTTGTTAAATTTTTACTTCCAAAAGTTGGCCAATTTACACCAAAAACAACAAATACACCAGAAGAAACAAAATACTGTCCTATACTTAATGCTTTTTCACTCATCCATTCTGGTGCTGCTCCTGCTGCTGGTAATTCAGAAATATCATCTCCAAGTCCTCCCTCTTTAACAACACAAGTTGCTGCAAGTAAAATTCTTGAATTATCAACACAACTACCCATATGAATAACAGGTGGAATACCAACTGCTTCACATACCTCTCTTAACCCTCTTCCTGCATAATCAAGGCCTTTTACCGAATCAAGAAATCCTGCTTTTGCACACGCTATTGCTGAACAGCCAGTTTGAAGAACTAAAACATTATTTTCAATCAATTTTGAAACAAGTTTTATATGAATTTGGTCATGTGAAACTTTTGGATTATTACAACCAACAATACCAGCAATTCCCCTTATTCTTCCATTTATTATATTATCATTTAATGGCTTATAGGATGCTCTAAATCTTCCACCAAGAATATAATAAATACTTTCATAGGAAAAACCAGCAACAAGATTTGAAATTTTCTGTGGAATTAAAACCTTTTCTTTATCTCTTTTTTCAAAATTTTCAATAGCCATTTTAACTATCTCTTTTGCTTTTTGTAATGCTTCTTCTACCGTAAATTGAATATGTATTGCTCCTGGTATTTTTGCTTTTTCCGAAGTTGTTATAATTTTTGTATGATAGCAAGAGGCAACTTCAGGGAGTGATGCCATAATACATTGAACATCAACAACCATAACTTCAACAACTCCTGTTGTTATTGCCATCTCCTGATTTAAAAAATTTCCTATTATTGATATTCCATGTCTCATCAAAATTTCATTAGCAGTACAACATATTCCACCTATATTTATTCCTTTTGCCCCTTTACTTTTTGCAAGATTTATAAGTTCATTATCTTCTGCTGCAATAACTATCATTTCAGATAAAAGTGGCTCATGTCCATGAACAATAATATTTACATAGTCCTCTTTTAAAACACCAAAATTTACCTCTCCAACAATTGGTTCAGGAGTTCCAAATAAAACATCTTGAAGATCTGTTGCTATCATTGAACCACCCCATCCATCAGATAGAGCACATCTTTGTACCTGTTTCATTAAATTTAAATAATCCTGGTCTGTTCCCATATGAGTTCTATGTAATGCCTCAACAACTTCCCTGTCAATACCTCTTGGAATAATACCAAATTCTTTCCATATTTTTTGTCTTTTTAAGGGCGCTCTTTTTGTAAAAATTAATTCTCCTTCCTGCTGACCAAATTGAGAAAGATATATCTCTCCAACTTTTAATGCAATTTCTTCTGTTTTTTTCCCTTTAATATCTATTCCAAATTCAAGAGCAAGTTTAATAAGTTTAAATTCATCTTTAATTTCATATCCTGGAGCTTCATTTCTTGATACTTTAATTAATGTTTCAGCAACTGCTCTTCCAGAGTCTGAATGAGCACTTGTCCCAACTGCTATTTTTCTCAAAAAGTTTCTTGCAACAATTGTATCTGCATCTGCTCCACATACTCCATATTTAGGTCCTTTTTCAGAAAGTCCTATTCTACAAGGACCCATACTACAAAATCTACAACATATTTCAAGCAATCCAAATCTACAATGTGGTTGCTGTTCTTTAAGTCTTTCTTCTAATGTTTTAACTTCTTTTTCCATTTTTCCTCCTTTTAAAATTAAACAGCACTTATCTCTTCAATTAATTTATTTATTAAATTTGCTGTCTCTGGATGCCTTATAACAACAATATCTGCTCCTGAAAGTAAAAGTAAAGTTGCTGTTATTGCTTCAAACATAATTCCTCTTTCCTTTTCTTTACCAAGTTTTTTTTCAATCTCATTAGGAATACTAACTTCTTTGATTTTCCATACTTCTTTTGATAGATAACAATAAATAGGGAAAGCAAGTTTATCATCTCCCTGTAATAGTCCTGCAATTCTATCTCTTTCCATAACAGAATATGTATATTCAATTCCATAGCCAAGAGCGCCAACAGTTGGATCCATTATAATCTTATTTTCAGGAACTCCAAGTTCCAAAAGTAAAATATTTAATTGTTTTGCAAGATTTATATCTATTGGACTTGATGCAATGACTACTTGTTTATATGCAATTGCACTTCCTCCAATCTGCTTATAATTTTTATCAACGACAGGACCAACTGCAACATTTTTACCTTCACAAACTTCACAGACCATTTTTAAAACATCTATATCTTTTTTTACATCTCCACAACCCCAAAATATCAATGGTATATCTATCTCTTTTGCAATTTTTTCAACAATAGGTCTTACTTCATCCACACTTTTATTCATTCCATTAGGGTCTATTGAATTTAAAAAAACGGTTAAACATTTTGCTCCATATTCATTTATACATTTTTTAGCCCAATTTACAGGGTCATCAATCACATCAGAAAAAGGAGAAATACAAACTTCTGACCATTCATCTGGTTTTGTATCCCAAATTTCAAAAGAAACTAATGGCTGATTCGGTATCTGACCTTCAAAAGAATGAAAATTAAATGCAGATTGACCACCAACTTTTATTTTTTTATCACCCACTCCTATTTCAACTTCCCTTATTTTCCCAGTATAATTTAATTTCACATCTTCCATTTTTTCTCCTTTTTATGCAGGGGTTTTTCTTTTCTCGCTTCCATAACCCTCTCCAAACCAGTATCTTTCACTTGTTTTTATAAATTTTATCATATCATCTATGTCTTGAAATTTCTTCCATTTAAGTGGTTTTTTAGGTTTTCCTTCATCATATGTTTCACCAAGAACTTTTTTATCCTCCATATTTTGCCTCCATTTTTTCAAGTATTTCTTCAACATAATTTAAAATTTCAGGAACAACTTCCCATACAATTTTCCCTTCTTTTTCTGCTTTTTTTATTTTAGGGAAATATGGAATAAAACCAATTATCTCAGAATTTTTTAATTTTTCAAGTATAAATTTTTTCTCCTCTTCGTTTTCTATTTTATTCCCAATCACAAAAATTCTCTTAATCCTTATTTCTTTTGCAAGTTTTTCTATTCTTTCTGTTGTTTCTATACTTTTTTCTGTTGGTTCAGTTATTATCAAAAGAAAATCAATTCCTTCTGTTGTTCCTCTTCCCAGATGTTCAATTCCTGCTTCCATATCAAGTATAACAACATCATCCCTTTTTAATATTAAATTTCTTAAAACTGCTTTTAAAAATGCATTTTCAGGACACATACATCCAAGACCACCACCTCTAACAGTTCCCATAATTCCTAAAAGTAAATTTCCATTTTTGTAAAAAAATCTTTCTGGAATATCATCTACTTCTGGATTCATTTTAAAAATAATTGCTCTTTCCCCTGGTTTTGCTCCTGTCCTTTCAGCAATAATTTCTTTAAGTTCAATCAAAGGTGTTATTTCTTCTTTAATATTTAAAGTTGTTTTTAGATTTGAATCAGGGTCAGCATCTATTAAAATAACTCTTTTCCCTTTTTTTAAAAATACTTCTGCAAGACACGCTGAAATTATCGTTTTCCCAGTTCCACCTTTTCCAGATATTGCTATTTTCATAAGACAATATTATAAAAACATCTTTCAAAAAATGTCAAATTTTGTTATAATTAAATTATGACAAAAAATATTTTTATAGCAGCAACAAGACAAAATGATGGGAAAACAGTTATAAGTATTGGACTTTTTCTTGTCCTTAAAAAGTATATAAATAAAATTGGATTTATAAAACCAGTTGGACAGAAATATTTAGTTGTTGATGGTAAAAGAGTTGATAAAGATGCAATCTTGATAAAAAAACTCGCAAATTTAGAAGATAACCTTGAGGATATGAATCCAGTAGCAGTTGAAGAAGGTTTTACAAGACAATATCTTGATAATCCAAATAAAGAATATTTTGTTAATAAAATTAAAGAGAGTTATGAGAGAATTTCTGAAGGTAAAGATTTTGTCATTATTGAAGGAACAGGACATGCAGGAGTTGGTTCAATTTTTGACCTTAATAATGCAGAAGTTGCAAGTTTATTAAATGCTCCTGTTATTATAATTTCAATTGGAGGGATAGGAAGACCTGCTGATGAAATATGTTTAAATCTTTCTTTATTTAGGGAAAAAAATGTCTTAGTAAAAGGTGTGATTATAAATAAGGTGATTGAAGAAAAGAAAGGTATTATAGAAAAATATCTAAAAAAATTCTTCTCCAAAATAAACTTAAATCTTCTTGGTCTGATTCCATTTACACCTTGTCTAACAGAACCATCACTTTTACAAATATGTGAAGCAGTAAATGGAAAAATAATTTCAGGTTCAGATAAAATGAAAGAAAAAATTAAAAATATAGTAGTTGGAGCAATGACTCCGAGACATGCTCTTGATTATTTTAAACCTAATTCATTATTAATTACTCCAGGAGATAGAGAAGATATAATTCTTGCAGCGCTTTCTATATCAACTCAAAATTTAATAAAAGGAATAGTTTTAACTGGAGGACTTTATCCACATAAAACTATACTTGACCTTATAAAAAAATATGATTTTCCAACAATAGTTTCTTCAGAAGGTACATATGAAGTTGCTTCAAAAATCAATGAACTTGTTGTAAAATTAACTGAAGACGATATGGATAAAATAGAAATTGCAAAAAAACTTGTGGAAGAAAATGTAAATATTGAAGAAATATTAAAATGAAAGAATATTTTGTCGTTGATATAAAACCATTTAATAAAAAAATACCAGCAAGAAAGGGTGAAGATATTTTATCAACACTTATTAAAGGGAATATTTTCATTACTTCAAGTTGTGGTGGGAAAGGGGTATGTGGAAGATGCAAAGTTAAAATTTTAAAAGGTGACTTTTATTCAGAACCCACAGGCAAATTAAGTGATGAAGAGAAAAGAAATAATATTTATCTTGCATGTAGAACAACCATTCTTGGTAATATGGAAATTGAAATACTTCCAGAAACAATAATACCTGAAAAACTGGAAGAAAAAATATTTGAAAAAGGAGAGGAATTTGAGCATGTAAGATATAATGTTAAAGAGTTTTTCAATTTTAATCCTCTTGTAAAAAAGATTTTTTTGAGATTATCTCCTCCTACTTTTAAAGACAATTTAAGTGATTATGAGAGATTGATTAAAGGATTAAAAAAGTTTGAGAATAAGGAATTTAATATAGATATTTGGAATTTAAGGAAATTGCCTAATATATTGAGAACAAGTTTTTGGGAAATTACTCTAAGTTATGTAGACGAGGGAAAAATAAATGAAATTATAAATATTGAGCCAGGAGATACATCAAGAAAAAACTATGGAATTGCAGTTGATGTTGGAACAACAACTATTTCAGCAAGTTTAATTGATTTAAATAAAGGAGAAAGAATAAAAACTGAGATTACATTTAATAAACAAGCAAGTTTTGGAGATGATATAATTTCAAGAATTGTTTTTGCAGAGAAAAAAGATGGACTTGAAAAATTACATCATGTAGTAACTGAAACAATAAATGAATTGATATTAAATCTTTCTCAAAAACATGGAATTTCATTAAATGATATTACATCTATTGTTGTTTCAGGAAATATGACAATGGTTCATTTATTATTAAAGATAAATCCATCATTTTTAAGGAAAGAACCATATATACCAGTTGCAAATATTTTCCCTTTATTTAAAAGTGCAGAAGTTGGATTAAGAATAAATCCAAATGGTATTTTAGCAATCATTCCAGGTGGTTTCCCATATGTTGGTGGGGATATTACATCAGGAATAATTGTTTCAGGAATTTATAAAGAAGAAGACCTTTCTCTTTTTGTTGATATAGGAACAAATGGTGAAATTGTTGTAGGTAATAAAGATTTTCTTGTATGCTGTGCTGCTTCTGCTGGTCCATGTTTTGAAGGAAGTGGAGTTAAAAATGGAGTAAGAGCAATAAAAGGGGCAATAGAGAAAGTTAAAATAGAAAATAATAAAGTGCACTTTGAAACAATAGGAAATGAAAAACCAATTGGAATATGTGGTTCTGGATATATTGAGTTAATTGGTGAACTTTTTAAAAATGGAATAATAAATAGAAATGGTGTGTTTATAATTGAAAATGAAAAAATAAGAGATGTTGATGGAATAAAAGAATTTGTAATATATGAGGATAAAAATGAAAGAATTGTTATAACACAGGCAGACATAGAAAATTTAATAAGAGCAAAAGGAGCAATTTATTCTGCAATATCAACAATTTTAAAGACACTTGGAATTAACAAAAATGATATTAAAAAATTTTATATAGCAGGGGGGTTTGGAAGTCATTTAAATATTCAAAAAGCAATAGAAATAGGTCTTTTCCCTGATTTGCCACTGGATAGATTTAAATTTCTTGGCAATACTTCACTTCTTGGAGCAGAAGGATATTTATTAAGTGATGAATTTAGAAATTTATCAAAAGAAATAATAAAAAAACTTACATATATTGATTTATCCAGAAGTCCAATATACATGGAAGAATATTTGAAATCTCTTTTTATACCACATACTGATTTTTAGTATAAAATTTGAACTTGTAGTCAAAATATGATACAATTGTAGTCAAAAAGGATTACAAATGAAAATACTGGAAATAACAAGGTCTAAAATAAGAAGAGAAATTTTTAATCTTTATTTTGCAAATCCGGAAAGAAAATTTTATTTAAGGGAACTTGAAAGAATACTTAATTTCCCTGTTGCAAATATAAGAAGAGAATTAGTAAAACTGGAAAAAATAGGGTTATTTCAATCAGAAAAAAAAGGTAATTTAAAATTTTATTTTTTGAATAAATCTTATCCTCTTTTTTATGAAATAAAAAGCATTATTAATAAAACATCGGGTATTCCATCTCTGCTAAAAGATACTTTAAAAAACTTGAAAAATATAAAAGTTGCCTTTATATACGGTTCATTTGCTAAAGGAGAAGAAAAAAGCACAAGTGATATTGATTTATTTATAATTGGTAATCCTGATGAGACAGAACTTATAAGAAATCTTGATCCAATAGAAAAGAAAATTCAAAGAGAAATAAATTATACAATATATAGCAAAAAAAGTTTTAAAATGAAAAAACAAGAAAAAGACCCATTTATTTTAGATATAATAAAATCACCAAAAATATTTTTAATTGGAGATGAAAATGAATTATAAAGAAAAATTAGAAGATTTTTTAAACAGAGGATTGATAAAACCACAGGAAAGAAATTTTAGTCAGATTGAAAAACTTATTTTAAGGGCATATAAAGATTTAGAAGTCGCAAAAATAAATCTTAAAATTGATGAAGAAGTGGCATATAATTATGCATATCTTTCTATGCTCATATGTGGGAGAGCATTATTATTTTTAAAAGGTTTTAGACCAACAGATGGTCAACAGCACAAAACAGTTATAGAAATCGTTTCTCTTATTCTTGGTGATGAATTTAAGGACATTATAGAAAAATTTGATAGGATGAGAAGAAAAAGGAATCAATTTACTTATGACCCATTTTTACCTGTTTCAAAAGAAGAAGCAGAAAATGCTTTAAAAACAGCAGAAAATTTTGTTAAAATTATATCTGAATTTATTAAAAAAGAGAGTCCTCAACAAGAATTTAAATTTTAAAATATTAAAAAGGGGTAAATTATGTTGAAAATAGGAGTGGCTGGTAAAGGAGGGACTGGAAAGACAACTATTTCAGGACTTATTATAAAATTTCTTTTAAAAAATAATAAAAAACCAGTCCTTGCAATAGATGCTGATCCAAATAGTAATCTTGCTGATACTCTTGGAATTACTCAACCAAAATCACTTGTTGAAATTATTACAGAAATTGAAAAAATAAAAGACAATTTACCTTATGGAATTGAAAAACCTAAATATATTGAAATGAGAATACAGGAAGCAATAAAGGAAGAAGTTGGCTTTGATTTACTTGTTATGGGAAGAACAGAGGGGCCTGGTTGTTATTGCTATGCAAATAATCTTTTAAGGGAATGGATGGAAAAAATTGAAAAAAATTATAAATTTATTGTTATGGATAATGAAGCAGGAATGGAACATGTTTCAAGAAGAACTTCTGGAAATCTTGATATACTTTTTCTCGTATCTCTTTATGATAGAATTTCAATAAGGACTGCTGAAAATATTTATAAAATGATAAACTCGCTTGAACTTAATATAAAAGAGGTATATTTGGTTTTAAATGAATTTGGTGGAAAGAAAATTAATTCAGAAATAAAAACATTTTTACCAATTGCTTTTAAAATTCCATTTGACCAGGAAATTTATAAATTAAGTGAAGAAAATAAAGGAATTTTAAACTTATCAGATAACTCGCCTGCTTTTAAAGAAGTAGAGAAATTTTTTAATAATATGATATAATTTTAAGAAAAATAAGGAGGAAAATATGGCTTTAAAACCTCTTGATATTTTAAAGTTATTACCAAAAACAAATTGTAAAGAATGTGGATTTCCAACATGTCTTGCTTTCGCAATGCAAATTGCTATAGGAAAAGCAGAACTTTCTCAATGCCCATATGTAAGCGAAGAAGCCAAAAAACAACTTGCTTCTGAAAGTGCTCCTCCTATAAAAACAATAACAGTGGGAAATAAAGAAAAAATTAATCTTGGTGGAGAAATAGTTTTATATAGACATGAAAAAACATTTTATAATCCAACTGGAATGGGTGTTTTAATAGATGATGATATGAGTGAAGAAAGAATTGAAGAAGAGATTAAGAATATATGTGAGATGAAATATGAAAGAGTTGGTATTATACTTAAAGGAGAATTTATTGGTATTTTGGATAGAGGAAAAGGTAAATTTGTTGATATAGTTAAAAAAGCATATGAAACAGGGAAAAATTTAATATTAATTAGTGATAACTTTGACAATTTAAAAAAATCAATTGATATTTGTAAAGATGTAAGACCGATTATTTTCCCTGATACTATAAAAGATGAAATTCTTCAAGTTGTTAAAGATAATAATTTGCCAATTGTAGTTAAAGGAAATAATATAGATGAAATCAGTGAAAATGTTAAAAAAGTGAAAAACTCTGGAATTGAAGAAATAATTATCTATATTGATAACAAAAAAATTTCTGAAGTTTTTAAAAATCTAATACTAATAAGACGTTCTGCAATATTAAAAAAGATTAGAGAACTTGGTTATCCTGTTTTAACAATCCCAGCATTTTTAACTGATAATTATTTAAAAGAAGGAATTTATGCATCTATCTTTATTGCTAAATATGGAAGTATTGTTCTACTTTCAAGTTTAAAAGGTGAGATTCTTTTCCCTCTTTTAATTGAACGACTAAATATATTTACAGACCCACAAAGACCAATGACAACACCAGAGGGAATATATGAAATAGGAAAACCAAATGAAAATTCGCCTGTTTTTGTTACAACAAATTTTTCATTGACATATTTTATTGTTTCAGGAGAAATAGAAAATTCAAAAATCCCAGCATATTTACTTATTCAAGACACTGAAGGTCTTTCTGTCTTAACTGCATGGGCTGCTGATAAATTTAATGCAGATACAATAGCAAATCTTGTTAAAAAAACAAAGATAGAAGAAAGATTAAAGAAAAAAGTTCTTATAATACCAGGAGTTGTTGCTCAAATTTATGGAGAACTGGAGGAACAATTACCTGATTGGAAAATTCTTCTTGGACCAAGAGAAGCAGCACATATACCTTCATTTATAAGAAATGTAGAAATTTAAATAGGAGGGGAAATGGTGCTTATAGGAGAAAATATAAATATTATGAACAAAAAGATTAAGGCAGCAATGAATGAGAAGAAAAAAGATATAATTCAGAAAATTGCAATTGAAAGTAAAAATAATGGAATGGATTATCTTGATTTAAATATTGGTCCTGCAAGAAAAGATGGCCCCTTTTTAATGGAATGGGTTATAAAAGTAGTTAGAGAAGTATGTGATTTGCCATTATCTCTTGATACAACAAATATAGAAGCATTAAAAGTTGGTCTTGAAATGGAAGGAGAAAGAGCAATTATTAATTCAATTCAGGCAACAGAAGAAAGAATGGAAGAACTTTTACCACTTGCTAAAAAATATAATTGTAAATTTATAGGACTACTTTTGGGCAAAGAAGGAATGCCAAGAGATGAAAATGAAAGAGGTGCAATAGCAGCAAATTTCCTTGCAAAAATAGATGAATATGGAATTCCTCACGAAAATGTATATTTTGACCCTATAGTGCTTCCTGTAAGATTTCAGCAGGAACAGGTTAAAAGTGTAATTGAATTTATGAAAATGTTTAATGAATTATTTCCTGATTGTAATTCAACATGTGGACTATCTAATGTTTCAAATGGTGCTTTGAATGAATTAAGGGGTCTTATAAATAGAACATATCTTGTTATGCTTTTGAAATATGGAATGAAAAGTGCAATAGTTGATGCTTATGATAAAGAACTAATCTCACTTGCAAGAAGTGAAAAAGAAAACTTAAAAAACCTAATATGGAAAGCAATGGAGGAGGAAATCAATTTATCAAGTTTAAATGAGGAAGAGAAAAATTATGTAAAAACAGTCAATATACTTCTTGGCAAATCAATTTATTCTGATTCCTATTTGAAACTTTAATTTAATTACCTTATGGAAAAAGAAGATAATATTGTTGCAATAATTCAAGCAAGAATGTCTTCTACAAGATTACCTGGCAAAGTTATGGAAGATATTTCAGGAAAACCAATGTTATGGCATGTAATAAATAGGATTAGATATTCTAAACTAATAGATAAAATTGTTGTTGCTACATCTATAAATAAAAAAGATGATATTATAGAAAATTTTTGTAAAGAAAATGGAATATTTTATTATCGTGGAGATGAAGAAGATGTTTTAAAGAGATATTATGAGACAGCAAAAATATATAATGCAAACAAAATTGTAAGAATTACATCTGATTGCCCTTTAATTGACCCAGAAATAGTAGATATCGTAATAAAAGAACATATTAAAGATAAAGTTGATTATACAAGTAATACAATTGAGAGAACATTTCCAAGAGGACTTGATACAGAAGTTTTTAATTTTGAAACACTAAAAAAAACTAATGAACTGGCAAAAGAAAAATACCAAAGAGAACATGTAACTATATTTATTTATGAAAATCCCCATTTATTTAAAATTAAAAATGTAAGGAATTTTAAAGATTTGTCTGATTTAAGATGGACAGTGGATGAGGAAAAAGACCTTATTTTTGTGAGAGAAATTTATAAAAGATTATATAACCAAGGCAATATTTTTTATATGAGAGATATATTAGAAATTCTGAAAAAAGAACAAGATTTAAAAAAGATTAATGAAATGGTTAAACAAAGAGTAGAAAAATGAATTTTATAATTTTTACAGAAGGTGGTAGAAACATGGGATTTGGACATATTACCAGATGTATTGGACTATATGAAGGACTTAAGATGAAAAAATTTGAAGGAGAGATTTTAGTAAATGGAGATGAAAGTGTAGATTTTATATTAAAGAAAATTAATTATAAAAAAATTAACTGGTTAAATACCCCTCAAATTTTAAAAAGAATAAGAAAAAATTCAATAGTAATTGTTGATTCCTATCTTGCTCCTATTAGTTTTTATAATGAAATTTTAAAGATAAAATCTATTCTTCCTATTTTTATTGATGATTACAAAAGATTGGTCTATCCCGGAGGTATTGTGGTAAATCCCACTATTTACGGAGACAAATTAAAATATAAGGTTAAAAAAAATATAATTTATCTTTTAGGAAAAAATTATATTATTTTAAGAAAAGAATTTTGGAAGAACTATAAGAAAAAGTTAAATAAAAATGGAATAAAAACTGTCCTTCTTACATTTGGTGGAATCAAATGGAAAGACGATTTTAGAAATAATTTGCTAAATTATTTAAGTAAATATTTAAATTTTACTATTATCTCTTTTGAGAATTTTTCAGTAAAAAAAATTATAAATGCGATGCTAAAATCTGATATTTGCATTTCAGGAGGAGGGCAAACAACATATGAACTTACAAGAATAGGTATTCCTATAATTGGTGTATGTTTTTCAGAAAGTCAAATTTTAAATTTAAAATTTGGAGAGAAATATGGTTATTTGAAATTTGCAGGTTGGTATAATGAGAAAAATATTTGTGAAAAAGTTTTAAATTTAATTAAAAATTTACAAGATGAAGAATTAATTAAAATGAGTAAAATTGGAAAAAAAATAATTGATGGTAAAGGTGTGAAAAGAATTATAAAAAAAATATGGAAGTTGATATAAAAAAATTGCTTAAAAAAAATTTTAAGATAGGACCATATTTTTTAAAAAATTTTTTATCATTGAATAAATTAGAAAAAAAAATGATATTGGAATGGAGAAATAACGAAAATATAAGAAAATGGTGTTTTTCTAACCATATAATTTCTTATAAAGAGCACCAAAATTTCTTGAAAAATTTAAAAAGTGACACCCAAAATTTTTATTATCTCGTTAAATATAAAAAGAAAAATTTAGGAGTTATTTCCTTACAAAGAGTAGATTTTTCTAACAAAAATGGATATTTAGGAATATATTCAAATCCTAATCTAAAAGGAGTTGGAAAAATTTTAATAAAATGTCTTAAAAAAATAGCATTTGAAAAAGCAAATCTTCATACACTTAAACTTGAAGTAATTGAAATAAATACCCATGCCATAAAATTTTATAAAAAAAATAAATTTCAATTAGAAGGAAGACTGAGAGAATTTGTAAATAGAGAAGGGAAATATTTAGATGTACTTATAATGGGGATTATAAATGAAAAAAATAAATTTTAGAAATCTAAAAAATTGTTTTATTGTTGCTGAAATTTCTGCAAATCATCGTCAAGATTTTAATATGGCAGTAAATTTAATAAAAGAAGCAAAAAGATGTGGAGCAAATGCAGTAAAATTTCAATGTTATACTCCTGATACTCTAACTATAAATTGTGATAATAAATATTTTAAGATAAAACATCAAAAATGGGGAGGCCAAACATTATATCAATTATATCAAAAAGCATATACTCCCTGGCACTGGTTTAAAGAATTAAAAAAAATTGCTGAAGATTTAGGTCTTATATTTTTTGCTACTTCTTTTGATAAAAAAAGTGTTGATTTTTTAGAAGATTTAAATGTCCCTATCCATAAAATTGCTTCTTTTGAATTGGTAGATTTACCTTTAATTGAATATATTGCAAAAACAAAAAAACCGTTAATACTTTCAACTGGTATGGCAACACTAAAAGAAATAAAAGAAGCAGTTGATACTGCGAAAAAATCTGGAGCAAAAGATATAATTTTACTTAAATGTGTATCAAGTTATCCTGCAAAACCAGAAGAGATGAATTTAATTACAATTCAAGATATGAAAAAAAGATTTAAATTACCTGTTGGACTTTCAGACCATACTCTTGATATAACTACTTCTATTGTTGCTGTTTCTTTAGGTGCAAAACTTATAGAAAAACACTTTATTTTATCAAGAAAAATTAAAACCCCAGATAACTTTTTTTCATTAGAACCAAAAGAATTAAAAGAACTTGTAAAAAATATAAAAATTGTTGAAAGTTTAATAGGAAAAATTTATTATGGTCCAACAAAAGGAGAAAAACAAGAGTTAAAGAATAGGCGTTCTCTTTTTGTAATTAAGAATATAAAGAAAGGGGAATCTTTTACAGAAGAAAATGTAAAATCAATAAGACCATCTTTTGGACTACCACCAAAATATTTAAAATTAATTTTAGGGAGAAAAGCAAGAAAAGATATAAAAATGGGCACTCCTTTAAATTGGAATTTGATAGAATAATTATTTTTTAAAAAACATCTTTATATTTTTGATAACATAGTCAATTTGAGATTTTTTTAAAGATGGATAAATTGGAAGAGATAAAATTTTTTTATACATCTCTTCTGCTACTGGACACATTCCCTTATATGTTCCAAATTTTTTTAAATAAAAAGGTTGTAAATGGACAGGATAATAATGGACATTTGTTCCAATATTTTTTTCTCTTAAATATAAATATAAACCATCTCTAATTTTTTCATTTGGTAATTTTACTACATATAAATGATAAGCATGATAAATATCTTTTTCCTTTTTTAAAGGTTCAACCTCTTTTATATTACTCAATTTTTGTGTATAATATTCTGCGATTTGGTTTCTTCTTTTTAAAAATTTTTTAATTTTTTTTAGTTGCGATATACCTAAAATACATTGAAAATCTGTAATTCTGTAATTATATCCAATATCTTCCATTTTATAAAACAATATTTTCTCTTTCAATCTTTCTCTTACTTCTAAATTAATCCCATGATTTCTAAATCTTTTCAACTTTATGTAAAATTCTTCATTATTTGTAACTACTGCTCCACCTTCTCCTGTAGTTATTATTTTAACTGGATGAAAACTAAAAACTGTTAAATCTGCCAATGTTCCCACATTTTTTCCTTTATATTTTGCTCCTAATGAATGAGAAGCATCTGCAATTAAAAAAAGTCCAAATTTTTTTGATATATTTTCCAACTCTTCATAATCACAAGGATGACCTCCATAATCTACTGAAATAATTGCCTTTGTTTTTTTATTTATCTTTTCATATATTTTTTTTGGGTCTATAAGCAATTTTTCTTCATCTACATCTACAAATACAGGTTTTCCATTTTGAAAAACAACACAGTTTGCAGTTGATAAAAAGGTTAAAGTTGGAACTATAACTTCATCTCCCTTTTTTATCCCTATTGCATACATACATCCATGTAAAGCAGAAGTTCCACTGGAAAAAGCAACACAATATTTAGCACCAACAAAATCACATATTTTTCTTTCAAATTTTTCTATATTAGGTCCTGTGGTAAGCCAATCAGATTTAAGAATTTTTATAACTTCTTTTATATCTTCATTAGTAATAAGTTGTTTTCCATAAGGGATAAATTCTTTCATATTTTTTAAAGAGTATTTTTGGAAGAATTATACTCCTATATCTAATGTCCTTAAAAATATTTGTTTTGCTGTATTAAAACATGCAATATTTGCTTCATATGCTCTTGTAGCAGAAATTAAATCAACCATTTCCTGAGAGATAGAAATATTAGGATATAAGACATAACCTTCATTATCTGCATCAGGATGAGAAGGATTATAAACTTTTCTAAAAGGAGAAGGGTCTTCTATAATTTGGGCAACTTTCACTCCTTTCATTTTAGTTGAATTTAAACTTTCTTCATACAATGAATGAAATACAACTAATTTTCTTCTATAAGGACCATTTGGACCTGTTGTATCTATATTTGAAATATTATTTGAAATTACAGAAATTCTTATTTTTTGAGCAATTAATCCAGAATAACTTATATTCAGAATTTCAAACATTATTTACCCCCAATTGATATCTTTCTTCCTCTTAAAATATAATTAAGCATTTTTATTAAAGATTGGTACATCACTTGAATTTCATTTAAATCTTTTATTTCTCTTTCTAAAATTACATTATTTCCATCTGCTCTTGAAGGAGAACTTTGGTCTATAACTATTTTACCATTTGAATAAGTGCTTTTGATACCTTTAATATGTTTTTCATTAGTTGTTTTTAATTGTAATTTAACTTCATTTAAAATATCTTCAAAAACAAATTCTCTTCTCTTATAATTTGGAGTTTCAATATTTGCAATATTATTTGTTACTACCTCTAATTTTGAAACATATCCATTTAAATTTTTATTGATAATTTCTATTATTTTATCCATTTTTATTTAATAATATCATACATTTTAATTTTGTCAAGTCAAATTTTATGCCTATTGTGTCAAGTAAAAATCTATACGAAATAAAAATACGTTGAGACATTAAAAATCTATCCCAACACATTCTCCTATTTTCTCCTGTTTTTCTTTTATTCTTTTTCTATAAAATGGATTATTTCTTACTATCTCAAAAAGACGATTTTGCAATTTAACGATTTGTTTTTTCAATTCTACAGGATTTAAACTTTCATATTGTTTTTTAAGTTCCTCTTTTATCTCTGTATTTATATCTGAACGCTCCATTATTCTCTGATAAGGTGTTTTTGCTTTATCATATTTTTTTATTACTTTACTCCCTATCCTTTTCTTTTTATTAATTTCATCTGTGGCTGGAAATAATTTGTGTAAAGTCGCAGGTATTTGTATATCTGATTTATTGTTTCTATTTCTTTTTCTGTCTCATATCTAAAATATCCAACTGCTTTCCTTACAACTGACCAATTTTTTTGTTCTACATAACAACTATCATTCTTTTTATATGGTCTTGATTTTATAAATGTTATTTTTCTATTTTCACAAAATTTTACAAGATGATGATTTATAAATTCACTGCCATTATCTGAATCAATCCCAAGTATTTTAAATGGAAACTGCTTCATAATTTTCTGTAATCCTTCAAATACTCTCAGTTGCGATTTATTCTCCACGCATATTATTTCTGTCCATCCAGTTAATATATCTGTTGCATCAAGTGTCTGTGCAAATATCCCTCTTTCCACTCCTCCACTATGATCAACTAAATCTACCTCTATAAATCCAGGCATTTTCTCATTCCAATCTGTAAATGTCCTTACAGGTATCTGACTCTTTAACAAACTCTCAGGTTTTGTCCCTTTCTTCCCTTTTATCCTCCATTTTTTCTTTTCTTCTTTTAATATCCTGTCTATAGTCCTTCCACTTATTTTTAACAATTTTTTTTCTTACTTCTGGATTAATTTCTATCTCTCCTAATTTCTCTAACTTCGGTAAAATCTCTTCCATATAATCTGCTAACCTCCTCCCACATAGAAAATCTAGGATATACCATATCTTCTTTAATGCCTCTTCAACTTCCTTATCATAAAATCTCTTGCCCTGCCTCTTTTTCTGCTTTTTGATATCTCCTATAAATACTATCCTTTTACTACCCCTCCATACCACAACTTCTCGCACCCAATTCCTTAACAACCAACTCCCATATTTCCTGTTATAACCAGTCAATTCTACAAATTCATCCAATATCTTACTTTTCTCTCTTTTCCTGGCCTTTTGATATCTTTTTGGCTACTTCCTTACTTATTACTTTCCTTACTCCCATACTTATCTCCTTTTTCATTCGCACCTCCAGTTTTTTCTATATTACCTGAAGGTGCTTTATTTCGGGTAGATTTTTTCTTGTCTCAACGATATAATTTCGGATAGATTTATTATGTCTCAATTCGTTAACTTGACAAATTAAAAACCATAAGTACAATTAAAAAATAGGATAAGAAATTAAAGGGTAAAATTTTATGGAAATAAAGAAAATAGGTCCAGAAGGTGACAAAATTAAAAATATTCAGAATAAAAGCAAAACTGGGAAAAATTTTGGAGAAATTTTTTTAGAGGAAATAAATAAAGTTAATCAACTTCAAAAGGAGGCAGAAAATTCAATTGTAGATTTTATTTCTAAAAAAAAATCCATCCATGAAGTGCTTTTAATCCTTGAAAAGGCAGAAATGGCTTTAAGAATAGCAGTAGAAATAAGAAATAGATTAGTTGAAGCATATAAAGAACTTTATAGAGTATGAATTTCTTTCAGATTATAGAAAAAATAAGAGAAAAATTAAAAAGTTTACCTATTGGGAAAAAAATTGGTATTATTATTGGAATCTTTCTCTTTTCAATATTTTTATTTATAATTTTAAAAAGTTTTCGTTATTACAATTATGAAGTTTTATTCTATGGTCTTTCTCCTGAACAAACATATGAAGTGATTCAAAAATTAAAGAAAAAAAACATCCCTTATATTTTAGAAAAAGAAGCAGGTATAGTTAAAGTCCCTTCAGAAAAAGCAGCAGAAGTAAAAATTGAATTACTTGGTGAAGGAATAGGATATGGAAAAGTAGCAGGATATGAAATCTTTGATAAATTTCAATTTGGAATTACAGATTTTGAGGAAAAAATTAAATTTAAAAGGGCATTAGAAGGTGAAATATCAAGAACAATAAATAGTTTAAGAGTAGTAAATGGTTCAAGAGTTCATATTGTACTTCCAGAAGAAGATATTTATGGGAAAAAAACATATGCTACTGCTTCTATTATGCTTGATTTAAAACCAGGTGTAAAGTTGAGCCAAACACAAATTCAAGGGATTGTTAATTTAGTAGTAGGAAGTGTTCCTGAACTTTTACCTGAAAAAGTTTCAATAATAGATACTAATTCTAATGTTTTATATAAAGGAGGCCCATCTCCATTAGGAGAGAAATATGTCACTGGAAGATTTGAAATCCAAAGAGAGATAGAAGATTATATTGCCTTCAAAGTAAAAAGTATGCTGGATAAAAGTTTAGGTTATGATAAATCAATTGTTCAAGTAACTGCAGATTTAGATTTTAATAAGATAGAAAGTGAAGAAGAAAGATATTTACCTATTGTTGGGGATGAAGGAATTTTAAGAAGTAAAGAGAGTTTAATTGAAAGACAAGAAAGCAAAACTCAAACAGAAGGTGGACCTGTAGGAACATATAGTAATACACCTTTTTATTCAATCTTAAGAGGAGAAACAGAAAGAACCTATCCTTCTTTTACTTCATCTTCTTCCCCTTATTCTTCTGAAAAAGAACATACAGTAGTAAATTATGAAGTAGATAAAATTGTAAAAAGGATAATTGAAACACCTGGAAATATTAAAAGATTATCTGTCTCTGTTTTAGTTGATGGGAAATATGAAAAAGTTGGTGAAGGCAAAAAAGTAAAATGGAACTATATTCCAAGAACCCAAGAAGAAATAAAACAAATTGAACAAGCAGTAATTGCTGCTGCAGGAATAAATATAGAAAGAGGTGATATGGTTTCAGTACAAAATATCCCATTTGATAAAACATATCTTGAACAAGAAAAAGAATTAATGGCTAAACAAAAAAAGGAGGAATTTGTAAAATGGCTACTTAATAAAATTCTTGCTTATTTCCCAATTATTATACTATTAGTTATTTTATATATTGTTATTAAAAAGATATTGACAACACTTCCTAAAAAAATAGAAAAAGAGGAAGAAAAAAAGATGGATCCATTAGATTTCATTAGAGAAATAGGGAAAGAAAGGCCAGAATTAATAGCCCAACTAATAAAAAAATGGATAAAAGAGTAAAAAAATGAATCAAGAAAGAAAAAGAAAATGTGCTATTTTGTTAATGATTTTAGGAGAAGAAGCAGCAAGTACTATATTAAGGTATTTATCAGAAGAAGAAAGAAATGAAATTATTAAAGAAATAGCAGAAAATGAGGTTGTTTCTTCTGAAGAAATTAGTAAAGTTTTGGATGAAGCATATACAAATCTTCTAAAAAGCACAATTGTTGCCACAGGTGGAGTTGATTATGCAAGAAGAGTATTAGAGAAAGCAGAAGGTGTTGTAGGTGCTACTAAATTTTTGACAAGAATGAATTTAGAGAGAGAACCAAGTCCTTTTGAGTTTTTAAAAAAGTTTCAGCCGGAAGAAATTTATGACCTTCTATTAGGAGAAACACCCCAAACTATTGCTTTTGTCCTTACATATTTAGATTATTCTACTTCTGCACAAGTAATTGAAATACTTCCTGAAAATTTAAGAAATGAGGTAATCTGGAGGATGTCTCAAATTGAAGAAATTCCACCAGGTATAGAAAAAATTGTGAAAGATATTCTTGAAAAAAAATCAACAATATTGAAAAAAACTATTGAAAAATCAAAAGAAATAAAAAGAATTGCTGAAATACTTAATAGATTACCTAAAAGTATTAAAGATGGAATTTTTGAATATATAGAAGGAAAAAATAAAGAAATTGCTCAAAAAATTAGAGATTCACTTTTTGAATTTGAAGATTTAAAAAAACTTGATAATAGAACTTTACAGACAATTTTAAGAGGGATAGAATTAAAAGAATTGGCGGTAGCACTGAAACTTGCATCTCCTGAACTTAAAGAAATAGTATTTAACAATTTATCAGAAAATGCAAGACAGATGTTAAAAGAGGAAATTGAATATTTAGGGCCGATGAGAATAAGTGAAGTAGAAGCAGTGCAAAGAAAAATAATTATGGATATACAAAAAATGGAACAAGAAGGAAAAATAACTATAATAACAGGTGGAGAAGAGGTAGTTTAATGAATAATAAAAAATTAAAAGAAATATTAGATGAGTTAGAAATAAAAGAGAAAAAAGATATAGATATTTTTGAAATAGAAAAAAAGATTGAAGAAAGTTATAGAAAAGGAATTATAGATGGTGAAGAAAAGGCAAAATTGGGCTGGTTAGAAGAAAAAAAGAATATTACAAATTTATTAAATGAAATAAGAAAAGATATTGAACTAAAAGTAGAAAAAAAATTAGAAGAGGTAGAAAAATATTTAATTGAATTTTCTCTCTTATTAGTAAAAAAAATAATTTCTATTGAATTATCAGAAAGAACAAAAGAAATTATAAAATCAAATATAATTTCTATGATTAACCAATTTAAAAAATTAGAAAAAATGGAAATTTATTTAAATCCAGAAGATTATAAATTGCTAAAAGAAGATTTTCAAGATGAAATATTTATTTTAAAAATAGATGAAAGTTTAAATAGAGGAAATTTTTATATAAAAAATGAAGGATTTAATTTAATTTTCAATCCTGATTTAATTTTAAAAAGTATAGAGGAAAAAATTTATGATAAAGAATTTAATCAATCAACTTGAAAATTTTTGTAATTATTATTATTTTGGAGAAATAGAAGAGGTAAAAGGTTATACAATTAAAGTAAATTCATATTTAGGAGAAATTGGGAGTTTATGTTGGAGTGAAGAGAATGGTAAAAAAGAAATATTTGAAGTTGTGGGATTTGAAGAGAAATATACATATCTTATGTCTTTAAGAAAAATAAGTGGAATAAAACCAAAACAAAAAATTTTTTCTACTGGAGAAAAATTTGAAATAGAAATAAGTTCTGAAATGTTAGGAAGAGTTTTAAATTGTTTAGGTATTCCAATTGATTCAAAGCCAAATTTATTTAGAATAGAAGAAAGAAGAAGTATTTTTAATAATCCACCAAATCCTATGACAAGAGAAAGGATAAAAGATATTCTTCCTACTGGAATAAAAATTATTGATACCTTGTTTACTATTGGAAAAGGACAAAGAATTGGAATTTTTTCAGGTAGTGGAGTTGGAAAAAGTGCATTATTAGGAATGTTGGCAAGAAATAATTTTGGTGATGTAAATGTTGTATGTCTTGTTGGCGAAAGAGGTAGAGAAGTTAGAGAATTTATTGAAGAATTTTTAGGGGAAGAAGGATTAAAAAGGTCTGTTGTAGTTGTTTCTACTTCTGATGAATCTCCTCTTTCAAGAATAAGATGTGTCTATACATCTATAACAATTGCTGAATTTTTTAGAGATAAAAATTTAGATGTTACTTTTTTCCTGGATTCTCTCACAAGATTTGCAATGGCTCAAAGAGAATTAGGGTTATCAATAGGAGAGCCACCAACATCAAAAGGTTATCCTCCTTCAATTTTTGGAATGTTATCAAATTTACTTGAAAGATGTGGAACAAGTTCCAAAGGTTCTATAACTGGATTTTTTACACTTCTTGTTGAAGGAGATGATTTAAATGAACCAATATCTGATTATACTCGGTCTGTTCTAGATGGACACATCTGTCTTGATAGGGATTTATTTAATACTGGTCAAAGGCCAGCAGTAGATATTTTAAATAGTTTAAGTAGATTAATGTATTTTATTGTTGATAAGGAACATATGGAAATTGCTGAAAAAATAAGGAAAATTTTTTCAATATATAATGATGTAAAAGATATAGTAAGAATAGGGGCTTATAAAAAAGGGACAGATAAGGAAATTGATTATGCATTAGAAAAAGTTCCTCTTCTTTTAGAATTTTTTAGACAGGATTTAAAATATCAAAAAATAGAAATAAATGATATAATATCCAAAGTAAAGGAAATTTTAAATGGCTAAATTTCCTTATGAAAAAATATTAAAAATTAGAGAATGGGATGAAAAAACACAAGAGATAAAATTGAGAGAAGAAATTTATAAAATGAATTTATTAGAAAAAGAATTAATGGAAATAAATAATTCTATTTTGGAATTTTATAAACAAATAAATTCAGAAAATTTTTTAAAAGGATTTAATTTTGGAACTTATCTATCATTCTTAAATACCCTACTTAAAAACAAAAAGATAGAAATAGAAGAACAGAAAAATATTGTAGATGAAAATTTGGAATTATTAAAAGAAAAAAGGAGAGAAAAAAAATTAGTAGAAATTTTAGAGAAAGAATACAAGATAAAAGAAAATGAAAAAACAAATTATGAAGAAATGAAAAATTTTAATGAAATAGGAATATTGAAATTTTTAATAAAAATGAAATGAAAAAAATATTATTACCTATAATTGTTATTTTATTAGGTTTAGGTTCTGGAATTTTGATAAGTTATATAATTAAACCAAAAACAGAAAAAAAAGTTGAAGAGAAAAATGTTTTAACTGAAAAAATTGAAGAATCCCCTTCAGAAATTGAGCAATCTGAAACATCAATTGAAATCAAAACAGAAAATATTGAAGAAAGAAAAATTAATGAGAAGATAGAAAATATTCCAGAAATTACATTAGAAGAATTGAAAAAAGTAAAAAAAACAGATTTTGATTTGACATATTACCAAAATCTTGCTAAAATTTATGAAAAGATGAGAGCACAAAAAGCAGCCCAAATATTAGAACAGATGGATGAGAAAGAGGCGGGTAAGATTATTTCTTGTATGAAAAAAGATATTGCTGCTAAAGTGATTGAAAATTTAAATCCTGTAAAAGCAAAAGAGATAAGTAAGTATATTAAAAATGAATAATAAATTTATAATATTTTTAAATAATACAAATTTGAAATCCTCTCAAAAAAACAAAATCTTTATTAATAATTCTCAAAAATTCAAAAATATATTTGTGGAAAAATTGTCTAATTCTCATTATTTAGACAAAAATTTTAACTTAACCAATCCAAAAACATTTTTGAAAGTCAATCACAAATATTTTAATTCTTCTGCTCCTATTTATGAAAAAATAAAATTGAATTTAAAATCAAATGAAACAAAAAATAATAAAGAATTTAAAGAAAAGATAGAGAAGAAAAAAGAAAAAAAATATATAGAGAATAATTTTTACTCATTACCAGTAGAAAAAATTGGAAATATAAATAAAGTATTTAAGATAAATATTGATAAAAAAAATAGTGAAATAAAATTAGACGAAAAAAATTTTGTTTTTAATATAAATGAAGCAAATATATTAACAAATTTATCAAAAAGTATAGAAAATAAAAAACTTGGTGAGTTGGATGTTGAATTACTCAATAAAATTATAGAAGTAGTAAAAACTAATAATCTTGATATAAAAGGAGAGATAAAAATTGGTGATGGTAAAATTGATTTCTCAATATTTTCTCTAAAACCAAAACAAGATAGTAAATCATTAAAAACATTAGCAGAAATAAAAGGCACAAGAATTATTTTTAGTAAAGTGGAAGGAAACAAAATACAAGAAAAAGTTGGAAGTGAAGTAAGAAAAGTAAAACAGAAATTTACTCCATATATTGATAAAGAAAATTATGAAATTAAATTAAGTGAAAAAGATTTTGTTTTTAATATAAAAGAAGAAAATATATTAAGTAATTTGCCAAAAAATATAAAAAATAAAGAAGTCAAAGAATTGGTTGATTTATTAAATGAGATTATAAAGGTAGTAAAAACTAAAAATCCAGAAGCGAAAATAGAAATAAAATTTAATGAAGATAAAATTGATTTTAAAATATTTTCCTTAAAATTAAAAGAAGAAAATGATTTATCAATAAAACCAACAGAAATACACTCTCAGGAAATTATTTTAAATGAAAAAAAAGGAAATAAAATTTTATTTTTTGAAGAAAATAATATACCTAAAGAGGAAAATTTAAATTCTATTTTAAAAATGAAAGAAAACAAGTCAGAATTATCAGAAATAACAAATGGAGAGAATAAATTTTTTGATTTTAAAATAGTGGATGCAGATATTAACCTCATAGAAAAAAATGAAATTAATTTTAAAAGTTTATATAATAATCTCATTTATAAAATTAAAGAAACTTTAGAGGAAACTGCCAAAATTAAAATTGATAATAAACTTGCAAATGCAGAAATAGTTTTTAATTTAAATGATAATGAAAAATTGGTTGTAAAATTAACTTATACAAAAAATCAAGATACAGTTAATATAATATTTATTTCACAAAATGAAAAAATTCTTAATTCAATAAAAGAAAATATGAACTTTTTTACTGAAATTTTTAACAGAGATAATATAAATGTGAATATATTTCTTAACCAAAATACTACAAACTTTAAGGAAGAATTTTTAAATTATTCAATGTGGCAAAATTTTCCTATTTTTGAAAAAGAAAATAAGATAGAAGTATTTAACTATACAGAGGGGAAAAATTATATAAATTTAGAACTTGACATTTTTGTTTGAAATTATAAAATAAAAAAAGGAAGGAGGTGAAAAAGTGATAGAAAGTGTAAGAATGAGCGGACTAAATAATATTATTTTTGCAAGCAAAGGTAAAGAAGATAATTTTTTTCTGAAACTATTAATCACACAAATAAAAACACAAAATCCTTTAGAACCAATGAAAACACAAGAATTTACTTCTCAAATTGCTCAATTTACTTCAATTGAACAACTTTTAACAATAGAAAAACTTCTTAAAATGTCTTTTCTTAATTATCAATTACAGAATGCTATTTCTTTGATTGGAAGAAAAGTGAGTGCTTTAAATTCAGATGGTTCTTTAATTTCTGGTGTGGTAGAAAATGTATTATTTACAGAAAATAAAATTTGTTTAACTTTAGATACAGGTGATAAAGTCCTTTTTGAAACCATTTTTGAGATAAAATGAAAGTAAATCAAGTTTCAGTAAATAAAAATTTAATAAAAGAAAAAGATATAAAAGATAAAAGTTTAGAATTTGGAAAAGTTTTAAAAGAAGAAAAGTTAAAATTTTCTTCACACGCATTGAAAAGATTAGAAAAAAGAAATATATATTTAACAGAAGAAGATTTTAATAAAATTGAAAAAGCAGTTGAAGTAGCAAAAGCAAAAGGGAGTAGAGAAAGTTTAATAATTCTGGATAAATATGCTTTGATTGTAAGTATTAAAAATAATACAATAGTTACAGCAATTGATTATGAAGAAATGAAAGAGAAAATTTTTACTCAAATTGATAGTACAATAATATTAAAATAGGGCTGGCCCCCTTGTGGGAGGCCCTTTTTGGTTAAATAAAAAACCAAAAAGGAGGTTAAAATGATGCGCTTAATTTCTTCCGCCTTAGCAGGAATGAAAGTTCAACAGACAAAATTAGATGTAATTTCAAATAATATTGCAAACATTGATACTGTTGGATATAAATCAAGTAGAGTGACTTTTGCAGATGTCATTTCACAGACATTAAAAAATGCAAGTGCTCCAGGGCTAACAGGAGGGACAAATCCAATGCAAGTAGGGCTTGGAGTTATAATTTCAAGTATTGATATAAATACTTTACAAGGTGGTCTTTCATTTACAGGTTTAAATACAGATGTTGCAATCCAAGGTAAGGGATGGTTTGTTGTTGAGAAAGAAGAAAATAGGGGGTATACAAGAGCAGGAAATTTTTCTATTGATGGAGAGGGAAATGTTGTTTCTGCAAATGGATGGAAAGTTTTGGGATGGCTTCCTGATGATGAGGGTAATTTTGTTACTGAACCTGCTAATATTACTCCTCTTAAAGTAGATTTTTATTTACCAATTCCTGCGATTCAAACAACAAATATTACACTCCAAGGAAATTTAGATGCAAATACTCCTATTGGTGGAACAACTACAACCTCTATTAATGCTTATGATTCTCTTGGGATGGAATACATTATTTCAATAACATTTACAAAGACAGGAGTAAATACCTGGGATTATAGTGTAAGTGTTACTCCACCTCCAGGTGTTACTGCAACTATGGACACAAATGCGGATGAAGGAACAATTACTTTCAATTCAGATGGTTCATTAAGTTCTTTTACTTATGAAGACCCAGGAGATGTCATAAGATTTACAACAGACTCAGGAGCAAATTCTCCAATTGAATTTAACTTTTCTCCAGGAAGTATAAATGGATTTGATGGATTAACTCAATTTTCAGGAGATACAAATGCAATGGCAGTAAAGCAAAATGGATATCCTACAGGGAATTTACAAGAATTCGGTATAAGTGAAGATGGTATAATTTCTGGAAGTTATTCAAATGGAATAAGAAAACCACTGGGACTTATTGCTCTTGCAGTATTTCAGAATGATAGTGCTCTTATGAGGAATGGAAATAATATATTTCTTACTTCTGAAAATTCTGGAGTTCCCAAATTCACACCACCTGGAAAAATGGGGGCAGGAACTATAGCACCACAGACACTTGAATCATCAAATGTAGATTTAGCAGCAGAATTTTCTGAAATGATAATAGCACAAAGAAGTTTTCAAGCAAATAGTAGAGCAATAACAACCGCTGATACAATTTTGGAAGAACTATTGAGATTGAAAAGATAATAAAATATGATACAACTAACAAGATGGGGTAGAAAAGAAAAATTCCATCTTAATCCTGATTTAATAAAAATAGTAGAAAGTACTCCTGATACAGTTATTACATTAATAAATGGAGAAAAAATTGTTGTAGAAGAAAAGGTGGAAGAAGTTGTAAGAAAATTTTATCTTTATAAAAAGAAAATTCAAAAGGGAATAATTAGGAAAAAATGGATAAAACAACAGTAGGTGGAATTATTTTTGGCTTATTGCTACTTGGTGGAGCTATGGCATTGGGAGCGGGTGGAATAAAAATATATGTAAATTTACCTTCTTTAATGATAACATTTGGTGGAACTCTTGCTGCAACTCTTATAAATTTCACTGTTCCTGAATTATTAAGAATTTTTAAAGTAGTTAAAGTTGCTTTTTTACCAAGAAGAATGAGATATATTGAAACAATTGAAATTATTGTTAAAGCAGCACAGACAGTAAGAAAGGAAGGATTACTTGCCCTTGAAAAAGAAATAAAGGAAATAAAAGATAATTTTTTAAGAGAAGGATTGCAACTTGTAGTAGATGGTGCTCCACCTGATTTATTAGAAGATATATTATTTTTAAAACTTGATTATCAACAACAGAGACATAAAATTGGGCAAAGTATTTTTGAAACAATGGCAATGTATGCTCCTTCTTTTGGAATGGCAGGAACACTTATAGGTCTTATTAGAATGCTTTTATTTATGGATAATCCTTCTACTATAGGACCTGCTATGAGTGTTGCTCTTTTAACAACATTATATGGAGTATTAATGGCATATTTAGTTTTTTATCCAATAGCAGGTAAACTAAAAACATTGTCTGCAGAAGAAAAATTATTAAGAGAAATAATGGTTGAGGGAATTATTTCAATACAAAAAGGAGATAATCCTTATCTTTTAAGACAAAAATTACTTGCTTTTTTACCCTCTCAAAAAGGAAAAAATGAGCAAGAAAAATAGAAAAAAAATAGAAGAAAATAGTGGTTCTCCTACTTGGTATTTAAGTTATGGGGATATGGTAACTCAACTTTTATGTTTTTTTGTTTTACTTTTTTCAATGAGTACTATTGATATTGCAAAATTAAGAAAAATTGTTGAATATTTCAGAGCAAAAGGCGGATTAGAAAGTATTATGGAAGGAACAAAAGAGATTATAAATGAAAACCCTCCAACAGAAGAAATAGAAAAGTTAAAAAAAGTTAAAAAAGAATTAGAGAAAAAGATAAAAGAGATGAAAATAGAAGATTATGTTGAAGTAATTTTAGAAGAAAAAGGGCTAATTATAAGATTTACAGAACCAATATTATTTGATAAAGGTTCAGCAGATTTAAAGCCCAAATTGTTTCCTTTATTAAAAGAAATTGCTTTTATAGTAAAAAATATACCAAATAATATTAGAATTGAAGGGTATACATGTGATTTACCAATAAATACTCCTAAATATCCTTCAAATTGGGAATTATCAACTGCAAGAGCAATAAATGTTGCAAAATTTTTAATAAACCAAAAAATTCAACCACCAAGAATTTATGTAGTAGGATATGGAGAATTTAATCCTTTATATCCAAATACTAATGAGGAAAATAGAAGAAAAAATAGGAGAGTTGATTTAATAATTTTAAATCCAAATTTTAAATTTTAAAAAATGGAAGAAAATAAAAAGAAAAAAAATTTTTCTTTTTATTTTTTAATAATTTTGTTATTACTTTCTATAGAAATAGGTTATGTTATTGGAAATAAATTTATTAAAAAGACACCAAAAACAACTAAAATAGAGAAAGAATTAAAAATAGGAGAAATGAAAGATTTAGAAGAGATGATACTTACTTTAAATACAAAATCAGGAGAAACAAAATATTGTAAAATTTTAATTACTCTTGAATTTAAAGATAAGAAAAAACTTCAGGATGTAGAAAAACTTACTCCTCTTTTATATGATAAAATAATAAAAATAGCAAATAGATATTATGTTGAAGAACTATTAACAGACCCAGGTAAAGAGAGTTTTAGAAATGAAATTAAAAGGGAATTTTCTTTAATTTTAGGAACAGATGAATTCAATATATATTTTAAAAGATTTATTTTATAAAAATGGATAATACTCAAAAAAATCTTAAAGTTTCACATCAAATTGTGAGTATAAGAGCAATTTCTAAAATTGAAAGTGAAATTTTTGAAGGGCTCTTTCGTGTTTTTGGAAGGTATTTATATAATTTATTAACTTCAATTTTTAAAAAAGAAATAAATTTACAATTTGAAGAATTAACAAAAATGAAATATAATGAGTTTATTAATACATTAAATTCACCAATTTTTTGTACAATTTTAGAACTGAAAAATATAAATTCACAGGGATTATTTATAATTACTTCTCCTTTAAATAAAATAATCTCTGATAAATTGATTGGAGGGCCTGGAAGTTTAGAAGGATTGAATTTAGAAGAATTAACAGAAATTGAAACTAATATTTTAAGAAATTTTTCACAAAACTTAATTGATAATTTTGTTCCTATTTTAAAGCCATTAATAGGAGAAAATGTAGAAATAATAAAAATAGAGACAATACCAATACTAATAAGAATTTTAGAAGAACATGATGAAATTTTAATTTCAAAAACAAAAATTGTAATTGAAAATGAAGAAAAAGGAGGATTTTTATTATGTTTTCCATATCTTTCTATAAAAGCAAATATAGAGATATTACAGAGAGAAATATATAAAACTTATTATACTGAAAAAGATAGAGAAAATCTTACAAAACTTTTGTTAGAAACACCTTTAAATCTTGTCTTTTCTTTTAGAGAAATAAAATATCCATTAGAAAAAATAAAAAAATTAAAAGAAGGAGATATAATTGTTTTACCAATAGATATAGAAGAACCATTAATTTGTGAAGTAGAAGATATACCCTATTTTTTATGTAAAATGGGAAAGATTAAAAATAAGATTGCTTTTAAAGTAATAAGGGAGGTTAAAAAATGAATGAAAAGGAAAAAGGCCCATTTGAAGTTGATTTATCACAGGAAACAAAAGAAAATGTTGAAAAAACAGAAGAAAATATAGAAAAAAAATTTGAAAAAATATTAGATATACCTATAAAATTAAAGGTAGAAATTGGCTCTAAATCAATGAGTATAAAAGAGTTTCTTAGTTTAGGGAAAGGAAGTATTATACCTTTAGATAAAAAAATTGATGAGCCATTAATATTAACAGTAAATGATATTCCTTTTGCTGAAGTAGAAGTTCTAATACTTGATGCAAATTTTGGTATAAGAATTCTTAAAATTCTTGAAAAATAAATGGAATTTTACAAATCTATTTTATTTTATCTAATTTTTAGTTTAATTTTTATAGGAATTATTTTTGTCCTAAATTTGTTTTTAAAAAAATATCTATTTCCAAAATTTTTATTATACTCACAAGGAATAAAAATAATTAAAAATTTTTATATTGATAGAAAATTTAGAATAATAATGATTGAAATCTTTGAAAAAATTTATATTTTAGGGATTGGTGAAAAAAGTATTATAATTTTAGAAAAAATAGAAGATAAAGATGAAATAAATAAAATTAAAGAGAAATTTAAAAGTCAAACTGAAAAAGAAATAAAAAAATGTTTTTAAAATTTTTAAGAAATAAAAAAGTTTTATTTTTTATATTGCTAATTTTTTTTGTAGTTTCATTTTCATCAAATTTATATTCACAAAACTTAAGATTACCTTCTTTTGAATTTAAAATTAAAGATACTGCTTCTCCTTCCGAGGTAGCAACTACTATAAGATTTTTTATACTACTTACAATTATTTCTCTTGCTCCTTCAATAATAGTAATGGTTACTTCTTTTACAAGAATAATTATTGTATTATTTTTTCTAAGAATGGGCCTTCAAACACAAAATATACCACCTAATATTGTTTTAATTTCACTTGCTTTATTTTTGACTTTTAAGATAATGTCTCCAACATTTAGTGAAATATATGAAGTTTCTTATAAACCATTTATGGAAGGGAAAATCTCTATTGAAGAAGCATATAAAAAAGGAGCAGAACCATTAAAAAAATTTATGCTTAAATATACAAGACCAAAAGATTTAAATCTTTTTAAACCAAAAGAAGAAAATAGAGAAATTCCTTTATCTTCTTTAATACCAGCATTTATAATAAGCGAATTAAATCATTCTTTTCAAATGGGTGCTTTATTAGTTATCCCTTTTCTTTTAATAGATTTAATAGTTGCTAGTATTTTACTTTCAATGGGAATGTTTATGGTGCCTCCTGTTATGATTTCTTTACCTTTAAAAATATTGCTTTTTGTATTGGTTGATGGTTGGCATCTTTTAGTTAAAAGTATATTGTTAAGTTATAGATAAAAAGGAGAAAACAATTAGTATAGGTTTTGTTATTAAAATTGCATATAATTCTATATGGACATGTATTCTTGTTGGAGGCCCTATAATTATTTCCATTTTAATTGTTGGAATAATTGTTGGAATAATTCAAACTGCTATCCAAATTCATGAGATGAGTTTAACATTTGTTCCAAAAATAATTATATCAATTTTAGTTTTAGTTATTACACTCCCTTTTTCTATAAGAATAATGATTAATTTCACATATAAAATTTTTAGTTTATTACCATCAATTGTAAAATGATTTTTATAAGTTCTCTTTTAGTTTATTCACTTTAATAATAAATTCAACTTCTGGCAAAGGAATATTCAATTTTTGACTTATAATTTCTGTACTAATTCCATTATTATACAATTCCAAAATTTCTTTTTCTTTTATCTCTTTTGTTTTTATATCTGATTTTAATTTTTCTGCTGAAATTTTATATATTCCAAAATATAAACTTTCATTTAAATTTTTTATTTCTATACTTAAACGTTCTAAATTTTCTTTTATCTCTTTTTCAATTTTTTTAAATTTCTCTTGAGTATAAAATAAAAAAAATAAAAATAAATTTAAACCTAATAATAAATTTAAAATTAAACCAATATTCATCAACTTATTTATTAATTGACTATATTCTAACATCTACTCTACCCTCTTTCTTTTCTTTTTGTTTCTTATTTTTTTCCTCTTTATTTTGATTTCTATGAAAACTATCTTCTATATTTATTTTATCAGATTGTTTAATATTTGAAATAAAAGATTTTTCTATTTTTTGTTGATTTTTGAATATTTGCTGAAAAAGATAAGGATTTTTATTATTTCTTTCATAATTCCTTTGTATTTGATTCGCTAAATCTGCTTTTGCAATTATATCCCTTAAGTAAATTCTATCGGCCATTTTATATTGCTCCTAATTCTATTTTACCTTCTTTTTCATAAAATCTACAAGGTTCAAGTTCTTCTTCTATTTTAAAATTAACTCCATTTATTGTAATATTTACATTTGGATAACTTTTTACTTCTACTATAATATAGGCATGTCTTAAATCTTCCATATCCTTTGTCTCTTTTTTTATTTTCTCTTCAAAACTTTTAATTCTAATTTTCATATGGATTTCTTCATAAATATACTTATTTAATCTATCATTATTTATTCCTTGCGATTTCAAATATTCTATATTTTTTGATGCTTCTTCTAATCTTGTCTGACTAATTCTAATTAATCTTTGAAGTTCTCTTATCTCATCTGAAACCAAACCAGAAAAACCAACACATACTTCAGTATATGCTCCAAAATGTGAACCAAGTTCTCTACACTCTATTCCATGTGCTGCATAAATTTCACTACCCCAAATTACTCCTTTGCCATGTTTAACTTTAATTTTTCCTTTAGAATAAACTTTTGAATTTATAATCATTTCTGCTTCTATATCTTTTCCACAATATACTTCTGTATTTTGGATATATCCACATTTAAAATTTCCATTACATTTAACTTTATATTTTTTATCTTTATTATTTATTCCTACTTTTATAATTAAATCACCTTCACAATTTATCTCACATTCTTCTGCAAATCCACCAATTTCAATATCTCCTTTTGCAGAAATTTTAAAACCAGGTAAAACATCTTTAAGAATTTTTATTGAACCATCAAAATTTAAATTTCCTGTAGAGAAATCTACTTTTTCAACAACTAATATTGGCTGAACTCCTATTGTATTCCCTTTTAAAAAAGGACTACCATCTATATCTGCAATAACTTTTAATCCATCTTCTGAAAGGACTGCTCCTTTTGTAGCATTTAATTTAATATCTTTTCCAAACTTTTGTTGAATAACTTTACCTGTGACAGTTTTACCAGGACTTCCTTCTGTTGGGGGTATCTTTTCTGCCAAAATTGTTCCTTTTTTTACTGTTTGAATAAACCCAATTTCTTTAAAATCTACTCTTCCAAAATCTCCTTCTTTTATTTCATATCCTGTTTCTGTTTTAAAATGATAAATTATTTGAGCATCTTGTCCATTTATAGGTTGGTCTCCTTGAGCAATCAATATTTTTTCATTATATAATTTTTCATTTAAAATCTTTTCAATATTTTCATTTTTTATACCATATAATATTTTCTTTTCTTCAATTGCTTTTATTATATCCTCTTTTTCAATATCTTTACCTCCATATGGTTGCTCTACAATAATATATGCTTCAACTTCTCCTTTTTCTAACAAAACTTTTACACTTGCATCTTTCTTATAAGAAACTGGAAATTTTTCATTAAATTTTCTTGTCTCTATTATTTTTCTTACCCTATTTTCATCAATTTTATAAGGATTTTTATAATAATTTAAAGTATTTATAATATCTTCAAAAGATGGAAAACTATCTGTTTCTTTAATCTTTACATAACCAATACCTTCATTCTCCTCTATCTCAAATTCAACATAAGGATTTGGCATCAATTTAGGTTCTTCTTTTTTTATTTTCTCCTTTATTTCTACAATATAATATTTTTTCCTTTTAAAAAATGATTTTTCTTCTCCTTCTTCTAAAATTGTAAAATCAAAATTCTCTCCATAATCAATTTTTATCTTTTCCTTTAATTCATTCTCATCTTTGGCATAAATTTTTATTTTTTCCATAGATATTTTTCAATATGACTTCTTAATTTTATAATTATTTGTTTATGAATTTGAGATACCCTTGCTTCAGTCAAATTTAAAACTTTTCCTATTTCTTTTAATGTCAATTCTTCTTTATAATAAAGAGAGATTACTAATTTTTCTAATGGAGTAAGTTTTTCTATACATAAAGAGATAATTTCTGATAGTTCATTTCTCCAATTTCCATTAGTAGATAAAATAAAATTGGGATTAATTGATTGTAATTCTTCAAGAGATAACACACAAAAGGAATTTGTTTTTTTTAAAATTTCTCTATATTTTTCTATAGGAATTTTTAAACTTTCACAAATTTCTTCTTCTGTTGGACTTCTACCCATTTTTTCTTCTAATTCATTTATCTTTTTAGTTATTTTATTAATTTGAGAGATTATATGAGGAGATAAAGGATAAAGTTTTCTTAAATTATCTATTATTGCTCCTTTAATTTTTATATATGCATAAGTTATAAATTTATTTCCTTTAGAAGAAGAAAATTTTTTTTCTGCTTCTAAAAGACCAATTATTCCCCAATGAACAATATCTTCAAATTCAATAGTTTCTGGAGCAAAAATTTTATATCTTTTAGCAATACTTTTAACCAAAGGTAAATATTTTAATAAGTCCTCTTTTGTCATAAATGGCTTTCCTTTCTCCTTGTTACATCCATTATTCTCATTTCATCTTCTGGTAAAATATGTAATGTTTGAAAACCTATTTTTAAGTTATCTTCATTTCTTATTAAATTTTTTATTTCTCCTAAAATAGTTAAATATTCATTATTAAGAAGAAATTCAACATATATTTTAATTTCTTTATCAACTTCCTCTTTAAAATCTTCAAAATTAATACTCCCTCCCCGTAAAGAAATTTGTTCTAATTCACCTGTTTTTCTATATCTTATTTCATTTTCTTCTGATAAAAAACAAACTTCACATTTAACATTTAAAGGAATCCTAATTGCTTGTCTTTCTTTATGAGTTTTGAATGATTCTTTAATTGCATTTATTATTATATAATTTTCCTGATTATTTACCTCTTTTATTATTCCTTCAAAAAGTATTGTAATACCTAATTTATTCTGTTGAAATCTGTATTTTTGATTTTTTAAAATTTGAAATTTATCACTTCCCCTTTTAGGGATTGTTGTTTTAATTAAATCACCATCTATTTTTAATATTTCACAATAATAAGCAGGGATTTCTTTTATAATTAAATATAGATACTCTCCTTCAAATATTTCCATTTTACCACCTCAATAAATTTTTAATAAGCAAATCATTACTATTTATAAATTTGATATCTTCTGGAATTTTTCTACCAAAAGTTATAAAAAGGACAGGAATTTTTAAATCAATAAGAAATTTTAAGAAATGGCCACATGTTTTTATCTCATCTAATTTTGTTATCCCTATTTTATTTATATTAAAAATTTCAAAATTTTTCCATATATGATAAAGTTCTTTTAAATTTGTAGAAGCAGACAAAACAAGAATTTTTGAAGTATTTTTATTATTCAGGAAATTTAATGTTTGTGAAATCAATTCTTTATCATTAGGGCTCATTCCTGGAGTATCAATAAAAACAAAATCACTTTCATTTTCATAAATTTTTAAAATATTTTCAAAATGGTTTAAATTTAAAGATGACTCAAAAGGAATATTTAAAATTTCTGAATATTTTTTAATTTGTTCTTCATTACCAATTTTTATAAAATCCAAACTTATAATTGAAACCTTTTTTTTCTTTTTTATTCTCAAATCAGTTGCTATCTTAATAATAGAAAGGGTCTTACCTACACCTGTAGGACCTAAAAAAATAGAAACCTTATCTAAAGTTGAAGATTCAGGAACAAGACAATCTTTTAAAAAATCTTTTATCATTTCTTTCATTGATTCTATTTTTTGAGAATAGGGTAATTCAGATGGAATTCTAATACTAAAATTTAAAATCATTGATTTTGCTAATATAGGGTCTATTTCGTTTTCTATAAGTTGCTCATATATAATCTCATACTCTTTTCCAATTTCTAAATCTTTTAACTCATTATAAAAATCATACTGCTTTTGACTAATAGATTTATCAAGAATTTTATTACTTGCTGATGCTTCTACTTCAAATATTTTCTTTTTTTTTCCAAATAAAAAGGGATTTCTTTTTTCAGATATTTTTGTAGAATGGACAATTGCATCTTTACCTAATTCATCTTTTATTTTTTCTATTATTTCTTTAAAATTACTCCCTTTAAATACCTTATTTTCCATTATTATTATTTTACCGATTTTAATGTATAAAGTCAACTTTTATCTTATTATTTGAATTACCTCTACCTCAATACCTTGTTCAATTTCTTCATAAGATATAACTTTAAATTTAGGAAAAACTTGTTTAATAATTTGAGAAAAATATGGTCTTATTGTAGAAGAACAGAGAACTACAATATTATATGGTGGTTTATAAAAATCTTTAACTTTATCAACTATCTCTTTGAAAAAACTTGGAGAAATTGTAATTTGAAGTTGGTCTCTTTGCTGTAAATTTATTTGATTTTGGAAAATTTCTTCAATTTCTTTTCCTAAAACAATGCATTTTAATTTATTATTTTCTAATAAGTTATAATAAAGTGCTTTTCCTAAATTTTGTCTTATTTTTTCTCCAAGAAATATAACATCTTTATTTAAAGGAGCATATGTAGAAATTATTTCCATTATAAAAAACATATTATTTATTGGTATTTCTTCCCTTATTAAATATTTTAATATTTGATGAACATCTCCAACAGTTAAAATTTTTGGTATAACTTCATCAACTAAAACAGGCGAACTTTTTCTAACTATTTCAATTAAGTTTTGTGTATGCTGACGGGTAAGTAAGTTTTCAAGATTTCTTTTTAAAGTATATTTTAAATGTGTTATCAATAATATATCCGGTTCTATTACAGTATATCCTTCTTTTTCTGCAATTGGTTTTTCTTCTGGATTAATCCAAACTGCCTCTGCTCCTTCAATAGGTTCTTTTGCTGGAATACCATGTATTTTTCTTTTTGTATTTGGTGTTTCAATTGCAAAATATTTATCAACTTTTATAGTTCCTTCTGCAACACATTTTCCATATATTTTTATCATATAAGTATCTTTTTTCAAAGTATAGTCATCTCTAACTCTTATAAGTGGGATAATTACTCCTGTTTCTTCTGCAATCTGCTCTCTTATCATAGGAATCCTATCAAGAATACTGACTTGAGAGGAAAACAAAGGAACAAGTTCATAGCCAATAATAAGTTCTATAGGGTCTGTTATTATTTTTTCCTCTAATGTAATAGACGGTTTTTTAACTTCTTCTTTCTTTTTTGGAACAGTTTCCTCTTTCATTAAGTTCCACATTAAGATTAAAATACCTGACATAGAAAAAAATGGCCATTTAGGAAGGCCTGGTAAAAAACCTATTGAGAATATAATAATAGTTAAAATTGTTATTACAAGTTTAGAAGTAAAAAGTTGTTTTAATATTTCATTTGGTAGATAGACAGATGTGCTTTGTCTGCTCACAATAATTCCTGCTGCTGTAGAAGTAAAAATTGCTGGTATTTGAGTAACAATACCATCTCCAATAGTTAAAAGTCCATATTGTCTTATTGCTTCAGAAAAACCAATATTTTTTTGAAAAATTCCTATCAAAATACCACCAATTATATTTATTGTAGTTATCAATAAACTTACAAAAACATTACCTCTTATAAATCTTCCACTTCCATCCATTGCTCCATAAAAATCTGCCTCTTTCCTTAATTCTTCTCTTCTTCTTCTTGCTGTTTCTTCATCAATTAATCCAGCATTTAAATCAGAGTCAATTGTTAATTGTTTTCCCGGTAAAGCATCAAGAGTAAATCTTGCTGCAACTTCTGATATTCTTTGGGCTCCTCTTGTTATAGCAATTGCCTGAACAATTATAAAAATAAGGAATATTATAACTCCAACGACAAAATTACCTCTTGTAAGAAAAACACCAAAAGCAGATATAACTCTTCCAGCATAACCATTAAGTAGTATCAATCTTGTTGAAGCAATATTAAGTGAAATTTGATATAAAGTGGCAAGTATTAATAATGAAGGAAAAACAGAAAAATCAATTGGTTTTTCAATATAAAATGTTAAAATAAAAATCCATATTGCAATTGTTAAATTAGAAACAAGAAGAATATCAAGTAAATAAGTAGGAATTGGGAAAATCATAAATACTAAAATTGCAATAACTCCACCAATTACAAATAAATCAACATTAATTCTTCTCATTTTTAAATTCTATTTTTTAATAAATAAACATAAGCAAGAATTTCTGCAACTGCTTTATATAATTTTACAGGAATTTCCTCTCCTACTTCAACACTTCTATAAAGTAATCTTGCCAATATTTTATTTTCTACTATTATTACCCCATTTATTTGTGCAATTCTAACTATCTCTTCTGCTAATTTCCCTAAACCTTTTGCAACAACTACTGGAGCATTCATTTTCCCTTCTTCATATTTTAAAGCAACACTTATAAGTGTAGGGTTTGTTAGGACAACATCTGCTGTTTTTACATTTTCTAATATTTTTTTTCTTAAAATTCTTCTTCCCATTTGTCTTATTCTACTTTTAATCAATGGGTCTCCTTCTGTTTCTTTTAATTCCTCTTTTATTTCTTTTGGAGTCATCATAAGTGATTTCTCATATCTATATTTATTAAATGCATAATCAATCCCAGCAATAAATAAAAAGGCACAAAGAAAATTTAAATAAAATGACTTAAACCATTCTTTAAATATTAAAAACTCTTTTTCTATTGGAATAAAAGGTAAAATTGAAGATTTCCAGAATATTTTTTTATATGCAATAAAAATTAATAAAAAACTAATAGCAAATTTCAATAAACTTATAAGAATTCTATTAACAAGATTTAAAGAGAAAATATTTTTAAGATTTGAAATTGGATTTATTCTTCTTAAATCAAATTTAATAAAATCTTCCTGGGTGGCAAATCCTGTTTGAATAAAATGAGAAAAGAAAGAAATCAATGGAAAGAAAATGAAAAATGGTAAAAGGATAATTAAAAAACGAGGCAAAATAATTCTTTTTATAAAAGGGAAAATATTTTCTTGATTTAACTGAAAACTACCTATTAAATAAAAAAATTCTTTCAAAAAATGTAAAAAAAAACGAGTGAGAAAACCACCAAGTAGAATGAAAAATAAATATAATGAAGCAAGAATAAAAAGATTATTTATTTCAATACTTTTAACAACATAGCCCCTTTCAATTGCCCTTTCCCTTTTTCTACTTGTTGGTGGCTCTGTTTTTTCTTCATCATCCAAAACTTCTGCTTCTTCTGTTTCTCTATATTCAGGCATTTTTCTCCTTTTTTATAGAATAATACCTTTTATATAATTATTTATCAATTTTATAATTAAAATTGGGAATACAGACAAAAAAGGTAAAAGGAAAAAGAAAAAACATAATATTCTCATTGGAAGAGAAATAATGAAAATGTTTAAATCAGGCATAATTCTTGCAATAATTGATTGGTAAATTTCAAGCATAAAAATAGGTAAAACTATTGGAAAAGCAAGAATTAAGCCAATATTAAAAAGATTCTTATATAAATATAAAGGAGTTGTAATAAATTCATTAGGAATATTAAAAGATATTGGAATAGAGAAAAAACTTTTTTTAAGACCTAAAATTAAAATATGATGTGAATCAGTGATAAAAAGAACTAAAATTGCAATTATAGTTAAAAAATTTCCTATTATTGGAACACTCTCATTACTTAATCCATAAGTTGTAACTATTCCCATTCCAGCCATATAATCAATAAAATATGATGCAAATTCAATACTATAAAAAACTAAATTAACAATAAATCCAAGAATTATTCCTATAATTATTTGTAAAATGAAAAGTGAGATAAAATTAGAAATTGATGAAATTTTTATAGGTAAAGGGATAATAGTATAAAGTAAAATAGAAAGAATAATTGAAAGACCTATTTTAACTCTAATTGGAATAAATTCATAAGAAAAAGGTATTGCAATGAAAAAAAAAGAAAAAATTCTGCCAAAAATAAGAAGAAAATAGTAAAACTTTTCAATCATAAAAATATACTATTATATTTTTTTTAGGATGTCAAATAAGGAGGGTTTAAAATATATCTTCTATAAGTTTTTGGACTATTGTTTGAATATCAACATTATATTTTCCTGATTCAATTTCTTCTTTTATTCTATTTATCTTTTCTTCATCTATTTTCTCTTCTTCACCAAAAAGTATTTCTTTCAATTTAATTAACATTTCACTTTCTTTTGATATTTCAATTTTGTCAGTTATTTTTTCACTATTTTTTTCAAATTTTCCTTTTTTTGTATCTTCTATTTCACCAACTAAAATTCTTAAAATATTTTCAATTCTCATATTCTTGTCTCCTTGAAGGGGGGCTAAAAAGCCCCCCTTCAATTATATTATACCTTATCTACCTCCTCCAAGTAAAGCCAAAACATTCTGTGGAAGTATATTTGCCTGGGCAAGCATAGCTATACTGGACTGCACAAGTATCTGCCTTCTTGTAAATTCACTCGTCTCTTTCGCTACATCTACATCCCTTATCCTTGATTCTGTGCTTACAAGATTCTGATAATATGTGTTTGTTCCATTCATCATAAATTCAATTCTATTCTGCTCTGCTCCAAGTGTTGCTCTTAACTTTGATATAACTCCTATCGCACTAATTATTTTAGCAATTGCTGAACCTGCTCTTGTTACAGTACTTATTCCTATTGCATCTGTACCACCAGTAAGAATAAGTCGAGAAACTGCTGTAAGCCTCCCAAAACTTGGAATTGTTGCTTCTGTAAATGTTTGACCTGCCTGTGGACCAACTTGAATCATAATTTTTTTACCAGAAAATATCCTTTGATTTGCATACTGAGCAAGTTGATTTGTTCCACTCCCTATCATTCTTAATTGTGCTTGTAATTGTGCAAATTCTGCCTGTAAGCTTTCTCTTTCTGTATCTGTTAATGTTCCATTTCGTGCTGTTGTCGCAAGGTCTCCCATCTTATTTAAAATATCATGAACATTCTGTAGCCATCCCTCTGCTGTCTGTATAAATCCAATCTTGTCTTGAATATTATTTAAAGCAGCATCTGTCCTTCTTATCATACCTCTTAATTGCTCGCTTATACCAAGTCGTGCTGGATCATCTGCTGCACTAACTATCCTTAAACCAGTTGCTAACTTCTCCATACTCTTATTCATACCCAACACATTCTTGGTATACTCCTTCCAGACACCATATGCTATTGGGTTTTGATTTACTCTCATTCTAACCTCCTTGCTTTATCTCTCCTTGGAAGGATTCCTCAGTATCCTTCCTTGACCGTTCAGGGTTTCCTGGGATTACCCTGAAAAACCCTTTTACCTATTATCTACCTCCTCCAAGTAAAGCCAAAACATTCTGTGGAAGTATATTTGCCTGGGCAAGCATAGCTATACTGGACTGCACAAGTATCTGCCTTCTTGTAAATTCACTCGTCTCTTTCGCTACATCTACATCCCTTATCCTTGATTCTGTGCTTACAAGATTCTGATAATATGTGTTTGTTCCATTCATCATAAATTCAATTCTATTCTGCTCTGCTCCAAGTGTTGCTCTTAACTTTGATATAACTCCTATCGCACTAATTATTTTAGCAATTGCTGAACCTGCTCTTGTTACAGTACTTATTCCTATTGCATCTGTACCACCAGTAAGAATAAGTCGAGAAACTGCTGTAAGCCTCCCAAAACTTGGAATTGTTGCTTCTGTAAATGTTTGACCTGCCTGTGGACCAACTTGAATCATAATTTTTTTACCAGAAAATATCCTTTGATTTGCATACTGAGCAAGTTGATTTGTTCCACTCCCTATCATTCTTAATTGTGCTTGTAATTGTGCAAATTCTGCCTGTAAGCTTTCTCTTTCTGTATCTGTTAATGTTCCATTTCGTGCTGTTGTCGCAAGGTCTCCCATCTTATTTAAAATATCATGAACATTCTGTAGCCATCCCTCTGCTGTCTGTATAAATCCAATCTTGTCTTGAATATTATTTAAAGCAGCATCTGTCCTTCTTATCATACCTCTTAATTGCTCGCTTATACCAAGTCGTGCTGGATCATCTGCTGCACTAACTATCCTTAAACCAGTTGCTAACTTCTCCATACTCTTATTCATACCCAACACATTCTTGGTATACTCCTTCCAGACACCATATGCTATTGGGTTTTGATTTACTCTCATTCTAACCTCCTTGCTTTATCTCTCCTTGGAAGGATTCCTC
>Ga0197143_1000141_pt1 | contig 82840 bp, 77 predicted proteins | sample GBS70_MetaG_FD_148603 | JGI IMG/M metagenome (GOLD analysis project Ga0197143, IMG submission 148603) | Sediment microbial communities from Great Boiling Springs, Gerlach, Nevada, United States - GBS 70_MetaG | ecosystem: Environmental > Aquatic > Thermal springs > Hot (42-90C) > Sediment...
AATGAAAAGCAAAGTTTCAATAATAACAATTCTCATAGTTTTAAGTCTGCCCTCTATCAACAACATTTACGGTTTCCAATTTGGTTTTGGCACGAGAGGCTTTGTGAAAAAAGTTATAGAGGAGGGGTGAGAAAGAGGAATGTAATTTGTTAAGAATCTTTTTCTCATCTTTTTATATGGTAAGCGGATTGATTTTCTTTCTTAAGGCAATATTGAAAAGAAAAACTCTTCCTACAATCTTTTGGAAAGAAAATGTTTATTCTTTTGCAGATTTTTTAAAGGTTTACTTACGCGTGGGAACAAAAAATAAAAAAAGGAGAGGCGAACCACCAACTACGTCCCTCCTCTCCCTTTTACTCAAAAATCTTTTCTTAATACTACTCGTATTTGCCTTTGAAGTGTATGGTAATTATCACATCATCCCAGTCACGGTCACTCTGCTCCAAAGGTTTTATATCTTCCCACCATAGACGGTAGGTATCTTCTGTCACGCGCTGTATACGTACGTGTTGTCTATCTCTATCTGTGTATAACGTATAAGGTTGCTTATTAGGCTCGCATGGTGTAGGATCAACGTACAAGTAGAATTGGAACTCGCTGGGCCTTATTGTGTAAGGTCCACACTTTACAATTTCAGACCTTGCAATTCTCGGGTTATTTATAAGAGCTTTCTCCTCCGGATAGCTCATACCAAATACATGGTTATAGCAGGCCTCACCATTAAATTCAACTGCTATCTCTAAGCCCATCACCGGGTTCTCTGGTGAACCTATAGGCGGTTTTTTGATGATCGGCCCTGGACCTGGACCACCCGGGATACCCGGTAAGCCTGGTGATGGTGGAGTAATTGGTCCTGGAGCAGGCAAAGGAGGTGGCACTGCACGACCAATAGGCGTACCGGGCACACCCGGCGCGCCACCCGAACCAAAGCCAGGCCCGGTACCACCACCTAGTCCACTTGAGCCACCACCCGGGCCAGAACCGCGATTACCGGAGCCTGTGCCAGAACCAAAAGTCCACCCTGCACCACCGCCACCGCCAGTACCTGTGTTACCTCTACCATCTAAACCTATACCCGCACCTCGTTGATTACCATCAGGACGACCTGAAACTTCATCAGGGCCATATACGTAAAGACCTGTGTTATCTTTCTCACCATGAGGACGACTCAGCTGCCCTACTTGATAGCCGCTCATCGGAACATTCCTGTCAAAAGAACTTTGATCCATACGCGCAACACTAAAACGCGTTTTTACACGTGAGCTGTCCACGCTTATCACCTTCTGAGGAACAAAAATATCTTTGATAGTAGTGCGCAGGTTTGACACAGGCTTAAATATCTTATCAATAGATGTGCGTTGCATCTCCGGCTTGACCATAAATTTCTCCTTTATGATGGATGGCGAGCTGCCACCACCCTTTAAGCCTTCTAAGCCTTCCAGGCCAGCTTCTTTCTCTTGCCTCACTTGCGGCATTATCCTCTGGTTAACTATCTGTTGCTGTGATATCACACGTGTAACAAATTCCGGTGTCTTCAGCTCAGGCCTCATTATCACAGTCTTGAATAACAATAATAACAGCAATGCATGCACACCCATAGAGAACACTATAGAACGATTTTTAATAAGTTGGTTAGCTATATACCTTGGGAAAGGAATTCTCGGCACAGTAGGAACAGGAGTACTCAATGGAGATGGGCGCGGGTACTGCGATATCGTAGTCTTTGGAATTGTAGCTGTAGGAGGTCTAAGTGGCGGAAGTAGCGTCTTTCTCTTCTTCCTTTCATCTTCTTCTTTCTTGGCTCCTTCCGGCAAAGTAGATGATAGCGGAGCTTGTACTTGTATCTCAGACTGTGGCTGCGTAAACGTTGGTACCGCTTTTGAGTCTCTTGCCTGTGAAGGCTCCCTTATGCGTGCAACAATTTTTTCTACGAGGCTCTGTGGCGCTGTAAAATCATATCCCTCCTTAGTAATGCTAGGCAAATACTCAAGGAAAGAAAACATCTCCTTGCAAGAGGAGCATCTGCTCAAATGATCCTGTAGAAGAACAATTTCTTCTACTGACAGTTCTTCATCAAAGTACTTGTTGATAAGTTCTTCACATTCTCTGCAGGTCATTTTTTCTTTCTTCCCTCCTTTTTTACCTTTTTCATTTTTTCCATTTTGGCTTTTTTTCCTTTCTCCACTGAGAATATACGAAATTTGTCCAAAAAAGGTTTCAAAATTACAAAAAAGTTTTTTCTGCCCTGTGTAGTAGTATCTACTGACGCAATTTGCTGTTCACACTATCTGTGCTTGACTAACGAAGTAATTCCGTCGTAATAAAAACGTATCGTTCTAAGAAAAATGTGAATCTTACCCATCAGAGTTCAAAATGTTGCTACTAAAATTAAGTAAGGTTAGGTACTATTAACTATAAGGAAAGTATTATATTTACACTAAGGTATACAAACATTGAATGAAGCTAACGTAGAAAATCTATCTGCAATTAACCCATTCCATAGTAGTAGGCAGGTATTATCCCTCTATAAGATTTGGATAATTTTTTAATGACAAATCTTACAGCAGCTACCAGAAAAAGCACTCAGGACAATATGAATATTTTCATTTCTTTTTCAATTTATCCGCTTCATTGTTTATTTTATCTTCTAATTTGCGCGCCTTCTGGTGCAGGTCCTTTACTATTTGCTCGTTCCCCTCACTCCAGTCCTTCTTCACCTGTGCAGCTTGCTGATTTACCCATTGGTGCAGCTGGGGCTTAAAACTGGAAAGTAAATTATCAAGCTGCTCATTCCCAAACCTCGCATTAGCTATACCTCTGTTTATCACCCCACTAAGTTCATCAACTGCTTGGTTGCTAAGTTGATTCAATGTATTAGTGTAACCCTCTACGTCTATATATTCATCTACTTTATATCTTTTCTGCTGCGCAGCATTAGATAAAACAGAAGCCGGCCCTGCTATACCAGGAGCAGTACTACCTACACCGCTACTACCGGGTTGTTGCGATGAAGATACGTAAGATTGTGCACCTACACCTCCTGAGGAACCTTTAGAAGGGGAAAATTCTTCGCCACCGCTCAAATTCATTACAGAATCCACAATATTTCTACTTACACTACCACTATTATCATCGTTTCTCTCACCACTATCAGAATAAGTGACATCCATTGTACCTGCTATCCTGTTGGCTACTTTTGTAAATACGGACCTTACTTTTCTACCAAAAGCTTGCATTCCCACAATAGCTACTAATGCTATGAGTACGATAAGTAGAATATATTCAACTAATCCCTGCCCCTTCCTGTCTAACATGTTAACTTAACTCCTCTTTTTAATTTTGATGTGTGAGCTATTTAAATTTTTCTCCTATACTACTGTCCACCACCAGAGAGACCTTCTTCACTGCCGCTTTTACTTTGCTCTATAGCAGTTGTAGCTTCTCTTTCGATGGTTTCTCCAGCTTTTGTAAATAGGGATTTTATTTTGCTACCAAAAAGCTTTAATCCTCCAATTGCTACTATCGCTATTAACGCTATGATCAAAATATACTCAACTAAGCCCTGACCACTGCTCCTACGCTTAATTCCGATGTTTAGCATTTTCCTCTTCACCTCCTTTCTTTATCTTATCAATTATGTAAGTTTCCGCTGCGCTGTTTTAATAAGATTAACATGACAAAAAAATTTTATAAAACCATTTTTTTAACAAATCAAAAAGTTAAAAAAACTCTAAAACTTAACACGCGTTCCTATAGATGTTGAAGTGAAAGGCTCTCCGTTTTGGTCAAAAGATTGCCTCGTTGTCACTGTGATATATATATTAGGTGTTACGGGGTAGCCCACTTCCGTCGTTATTATTGTATTCCTACCCCTCACTGTAACCAAATCCTTCCAAGTTAAAACGTTACGCTTATCATAGTAAAAGACTAAACTTAGTTTATTATTTAACACAGAAGGGTCTATTCTTAGTTCACCGTGAAGATAAGGATAGACGCCCTCAGGGTCTAAGTTGTAATTCTCGTAGAAAACTCCACAACTAACTTTATCTCCCAAAAGGCTAAGCTTCAGTTCTCCATAATATCCTTCTTTTACAGGTTTGGACGAGAAAGGTATGGTATAGGGCTTATTTTTGCGTTCAATATCGTAAAATTTTGTAAAGTAAGAAGGTATAAAATTATTCTCAAGGTTTCTATATTCTATTCTATAATCTATCATTCCCAAAATCTTGCCACAAATGCCACTGGCAAAGCCAGAGCCGTTTATTTCTAACGGTAATATTTCTGTAGGTATGAAAGCTTCACCTACTTTCATACGCGCATAATCAGCAAATATGGTTCCTGTAAATACAATTGAATTTACTAAGGGCAATTCAGCGTCAACACCATAGACGCTCATCTGGTCACTTAAAGTATCTTTGTTAGAGTCTGTATTAGAATCAGACACACATGTTGCCCCAAAAGTTATATTTTTGACAATAGGAAGATTTAATCCATAAAGCGGACGTACATAAATGCGACCACCGTAAATCTCCGCACGGTTGATGTCGTTAACCATTACATTGAAGCCCACATATCTCAAGTCCATACCCCACTCAACACCTACTCTGCGCTCGCTTGGATATAGAAGGTTATTAGTATAGTTATACATAATAAAACCATGGCCTATGGTCAAATCAAAAAATCTACCAACGTATAGATAAAAAGGCTCGCCTTTCTGCGCAAAACGTATATAATTTATTTTCGTTATCGCGTCAGACCACTCATCCCAATCTGTACCGCGTATCTGCCCATTCTCGTCAAAGTATAGCGTGATATCTAAACCAATACCAAATTTCCATATAGAAAATTCCGGCGATAGGCTTATTTGAGAATACATTTTCTTCTCACCATCAGGATCAGATAATACTACAGCACCAAAATTGCCATTCATGCTGAAAGAGGGCTTTGCTGGTGCCGGGGGTGGCTGTTGTACTTGTGCAGGTGCATGTTGCAACGAGGGCTTACTTTTGGAAACAACTTCCTTTTCCTCTCTCTTTTCTGCTTTTTCTGCCACTTCTTCTGCTGCTTCTTCTTCCTTCAACTTAGTTATCCGTTGAGAAGGCAATTTGTCGGGCTTAATAGTAATCTCCCGATTCTCCTCTAATTCAACAACTTGTGGCTCTTTCTTAGAAAAGTCCTCAACAGAAACTTTCCCAGAAATAACTTTCACCTTGGTCACTTTATCTTTATCTACATCTACAGAAAACTCAGTGCCACGCACGGCACATACTACAACCGGCGTATGTACTTCAAATTTACCCTCAGCTCCCAAGGATTTCTCTACTTTCGCAACAATACCGCCCAACCATAAAGCAAAACGCAAAATATAAGCCTCCTTTGTTTTATCGATAAGGCTTTGCGAAATGGTCAATGTTGTGTTTTCTTTTATTTTTACTCTTCCAGATTCAAATTTTATCTCTACTACAGAATTTGGGAAGGTGTATATCGTGTCACCTTCTTTCACTTCCATACCAATGTATATACGTTCGGGTTTCTCCCGCCTTGACGAAGTAACAAACACTTTCCCAGTAAATTGTTCTATTATTCCTGGCGGGGAGATAACTTGCATCTTTTCACCAATAGAACTAGCTACACCTACTCCTTCTTCCTCCTCCTGCGCAGTTACGTAAGACGTGCATACTAAAGCAAAGGACATTATGACAAAAATTCTACACAATAACAACAACCAAAATTGTTTCCCAAAAGATTTCATCTTTTATTTTTACGCTCATCCTCCTTCCATTATACTAGGTAATACATTTTTTATTTTTTTTCTGTAAATTTAGCTCTTCCGCAACAATTTTAATATTCTGTCAAAGTCGTCCAATGAAAAGTAATAAATTTCTATCTTTCCTTTCCTGTCATTGCCGCAAATGCGTACTTTCGTTGCAAAAACTTTCTGCAGCTCATCTTCTAAAAGCTGTGTCTCGGGAGATTTAGCTACACCTATAGAACCCTTCTTTTTACTTTTAGAGAGCGTGCTTTTAATAAACTCCAATTCACGCACTGTAAGACCTTCCAACATTATGCGGTCAACTAACTTCTCTAACAACTTCTCATCTTCTATTCCGACAAGTGTCCTTGCATGCGCTGATGATATTTTCCCTGAGGCCACAAGGGCTTTGATTTTTTCCGGCAACTTTAATATTCGTAAAGTGTTGGCAATATATGGACGCGTCTTTCCAATATATTTTGCTAATTCTTCCTGCGTTAGACCAAATTCGTCAATAAGCTGCTGATACCCCTGTGCCTCCTCTATAGGATTTAAATCTTCACGCTGCAAATTCTCTATCAAGGACAATATTAAGTGCTCCTGTGGAGTAACTTTTTTAACAATAGCTGGAACTTCCGTAAGCCCAAGATATTTTGCTGCAAGCAGTCTGCGCTCGCCAGCAACAATTTGATACTCTTCGTTGATACTTTGTGTAACAATTATCGGCTGCAGTATGCCGTGAACTTTTATTGACTCTGCAAGTTCCTTGATGCTTTCTTCTGCAAAATTTACCCTTGGCTGGTATGGATTTGGCCGGATCTTATCTATCGGTATGAGGATAATATTCTTTTCTTCTTGCGTAGCAAAAGAAGGTGTTGCGTAAGCTGCAGCAGAGATGAGCGCGCCCAAACCCTTACCTAAGGCACGGTGCCTATGCTGTTCTGCCATACTGATGTACTATTTATTACGGTTCTTGCATTAGAAAAATATTATAAAATATTATATATTTTCCATCTCATCATTTCAAATAGGACAAAATCATTTCGTACAAAATATCTCCTTTTTTAAGGCCACAAACCTTAAACAGTACCTCTTCATATCCATACTGAGAAATTATGCTCTGCATTTCTTTAGCTTCTGTATCTTGAGGGTAATCGTATTTTAATGCCGCAACTATACCACAAACAATATACTTTGGCAAGAAGCCCTCCGAAAGTACAAGCTTGGCACCGCCAATAAGTCTATCTTCAGGGCCAAGCTTACGTAACGGCTCGCGTGCTACACGATACACCGTATCGCCTAAATTCTTATTCTTAAATCTTAATATAAGGTTCTCCATATAGTCGTACACCTCATCTTTGTCTAAATTCCATCTCTTTATTAGAGCCGGTATGCTTTCTTCATACATCGCCCTATTCACTATCTCAAAAATCTCTACATCCTCTACGCACTCCCAAATGTACATGTACCCTTTCTGGTAGCCTAAGTAGGCAAACATGGCATGACTAAGATTGTGAATGAACAATTTCATTTCTTCGTAAGGCTGCAAATTCTCTTCATACCGGAAGCCTTTTATCTGTGGTATCTCTCTACCCTTAACAAAGCCATTCTTATCAACAGGTAAAACGGAGTAATCTTCTGCTACAACAAGCAGCAGATCTCTCCTTTTCTCCTCCTCCGGTAGTATAGGTATCATACGGCTCACTACCGTCTCCACAAATCCTACGTTATCATCTACAAACTTTAAAATCTCATCCTTCTCATCCACATAGTTATTCTCATAGTACTTCACAATATACTCTTTAAGCACTCTGCCAGCATGCAGTAAATTCTCGCAAATTATTACATTCAAATACGGAAAATTCTCTTCTTTATTTCTCAAGTAGAATTTTCCTCTTATTCCCTCGGCTATTATTGGTACAATCGCAGGTAAAGCATTAGCACCTACAGAGGTACTGAGAAGTGTGGTATGGACAATTTTCTCTACAATCTCCTCCTTATTTTCAAAATGTAGCGCACTAATGTTTGTTATTTCTATTTCTCTAAAGACAGTCGGCCCTACTATTTTTAGCGTATAAGAACCCTTGGAATTTATCTTCTCTACTAATTCCTTATTTATATCTACAAAGATAATTTCATAGCCAGACTCCCAATACAAATGTCCCAAGAAGCCACGTCCTATGTTTCCCGCACCAAATTGCACTACAACCTTCCTCATATTAATCACTCAAACTACTTAGAAGCCTCTACGCATAGAAATCGCCATCTCCGCTCTCCGGACAATGTTCTCCTCAGTCAATTTATACTTAGCAAATAGCTCCTCGGGCTTCCCAGACTCGCCAAATTTGTCCTCAACACCTACACGTAGAACCGGCACAGGATAACTCTCTGCAACAACTTCGCTTACGGCACTACCTAACCCCCCTATTATACTGTGTTCTTCTACAGTAACTATACATCTACACCTACGCGCTATATCTACTATCAGGTCTTTATCTATAGGTTTGATAGTATGTAAATTAACCACACAGGCCCTATATCCTCTATTAGCTAAAAGCTCTCTTGCAAGAAGTGCCTTGTGGACCATCATACCACAGGCAATAATCCCAACATCTTCTCCTTCAGATAACACTATACCCTTGCCTATCTCAAATCTGCACTCTTCCGGATTGTTATAAATAAAAGGAACTTTGGGCCTACCTACGCGTATATATACAGGCCCTGTGTATGATACAGCTGCAAAAACTGCCTTCTTCGTCTCTATACCATCTGCAGGAACCACAACCACCATCCTCGGCAATACGCGCGCCAGCGCTATGTCCTCTAAACTTTGATGCGAAGCACCATCCTCTCCTACGGATAACCCTCCATGAGAGGCAACTAATTTTACGTTCGTATTAGAATAACATATGGACATACGTACCTGGTCGTATGTGCGTCCAGGAAGAAATACTGCAAATGTGCTAACAAAAGGTATCTTTCCACAAGTTGCCAACCCTGCTGCAACTGATACCATGTTAGCTTCCGCTACACCAAAGTTGAAAAACCTCTCCGGGAACTCTTTCGCAAATAACGCCGTCATAGTAGATTTTGAAAGGTCAGCATCAAGAACAACTACATTAGGATTGGCCCTGCCAAGTTCTACCAGCGCCTGCCCGTAAGCTTCACGTGTTGAAATTCCGCGCTCCATTAGATTTTTTTATTTATTTCACACTACAAATTTTTCCTTCTCGCCAACAACTACATCTCTAACTACTGCTTTTCAATCTCTTCTAACGCTTTAGCTGCCTGCTCCCTTGTCGGGGGCTTCCCGTGGAAATCTACCACATTTTCCATAAATGACACACCCTTGCCTTTAATAGTGTGTGCAATAACAATACGCGGCCTATCAAAAACAATAGATCTCCTATCTAAGGCGTCAAATATCTCATCATAGTTGTGACCATCTATCTCCTTCACATTCCACCCGAAAGAAAGCCACTTGTCACGCAATGGCTCTAAAGACATAACTTCTTCGGTATTGCCATCAATTTGTAACCTGTTTCTATCAAGAATTGCCGTAAGGTTGTCTAAACGGTACTTCTTAGCAGACATCGCAGCTTCCCAAATTTGTCCTTCATCACTCTCACCATCCCCTATAATAACATAAACATGATAGTCCTTTTTATCCAATTTCCCCGCCAACGCCATCCCCACACCTACAGATAAGCCCTGCCCTAAAGAGCCTGTAGAAATTTCAACTCCTGGTGTCTTGACTCTATCCGGGTGACCCTGAAGACGTGAGTTGATTTTTCTGAAAGTCAGCAGCTCATCCACGGGAAAGTAGCCAGCTTCTGCTAATACTGCATATAGCGCAGCACACGCATGACCTTTAGATAGAACAAGTCTGTCTCTATCTTCCCAAGAAGGATTTTTCGGGTCATACCGCAATATGCCACCAAAAAACAACGCTGTGAGTATCTCTACTAAGGAAAGCGCACCACCAGGATGACCCGAGCTCGCCTCTGTTATCATGTTTATAATGTGTTTTCTTATACTCTTCGCTTTTTCTTTCAAACTGCAGTAATTTCTCTTCTCCATAAGTGCTACAACAGCCTCCTAAACCACGCAATAGTTCTCTTTAACCCCTCTTCTAAAGAAATTCGCGGCTCCCAAGATAAAATTTTCCTTGCTTTACTGATGTCGGGATTGCGACGCTTAGGATCACCCTCAGGTAAAGGTTTATACTCTATCGCACTCTTGCTATCCGTAAGATCAAGAATAATTCTAGCTAAAGTATTTATAGTTATCTCCCGCGGATTTCCTAAATTCACAGGGTAAGGATAATCGGTAAGTAATAGCTTGTATATACCTTCTACCAAATCGTCTATATAACAAAAACTTCTTGTTTGATTACCATCACCGTAAATCGTCAGTGGCTTACCCGATAAGGCTTGATAAATAAAATTAGGTATCACGCGACCATCGTTTACGCGCATCCTCGGGCCATAGGTGTTAAATATACGCGCTATGCGTACGTCTAACTTATGGTACCTATGGTATGCCATAGTCATTGCTTCCGCAAAACGCTTCGCTTCGTCATACACTCCACGCACACCTATTGCGTCAACATTACCATGATACTCTTCAGGCTGAGGTGTAACCTCAGGATCACCGTAAACCTCACTGGTTGATGCAAGCAGGAAAATAGCTTTTTTCTCCTTTGCCAAGCCAAGAGCTTTATGTGTACCTAAGGCGCCAACTTTTAAAGTAGGTATGGGGTATGCAAGAAAATCTGCAGGGCTTGCCGGTGAGGCAAAGTGTAACACTGCATCAACCTTGCCTACAACGTGTAAGTAGTTAGTAACGTCGTATTTTATAAATAGAAATTTATCATTACCAAATAGGTGCTCTATATTTTCTATTTTGCCTGTCAATAGATTATCTATACAGATAACCTCATTGCCCTTTTCTAAAAAGTATTCACACAGATGACTTCCTATAAAGCCCGCACCACCTGTTATAACTACACGCATACTACACTCCCTCCAACTAACTACCTACCAATACCTTCGTACATAAAGCCTAACTTCTTCATCTCTTCCTTATCTAAGAGGTTCCTTCCGTCTATAACCACCGGCACACGAAGCAGCTTCTTTATCCTTTTATAATCCAAATTTTTAAACTCCTCCCATCCAGTAAGTATCACCAGTGCATCGCTACCTTTGCTTACACTATACGGATCCTTACAGTACTTGACCTTTTTGCCAAGAACTGCTTTACTTTTTTCCATTGCACGTGGATCGTAAACTTTCACTATAGCACCCTTCTCAAGCAATAGTCTTATTATATCTATTGCAACAGAAAATCTTATATCATCCGTATTGGGTTTAAAAGATAAACCTAACACACCTATAACTTTGCCACTAATATTCCACAACAGCTTCTCAATCTTTTCTACAACTTTCCTTTTCTGTCCTTCATTTATCTCCTCCACAACCTCTAATAACTTAAAATTATATCCCAACTTGTTACATATCCACTTGAAAGATGCTAAATCCTTCGGCAAACAAAATCCACCAAAACCACACCCAGCATCCAAAAACTCCCTGCCAATACGCTTATCCAAACCCATACCTTCCGCAACTTTCACTACATCTGCGCCAACTAACTCGCATATGTTCGCAATAGCATTTATGTAAGAAATTTTAGTCGCTAAAAATGAGTTTGAAGCATGCTTTATCAACTCTGCACTCTTTATATCAGTAACAAGAATTGGCGCCTTAATCTTGGCATACACCTCACGCATAATCTTCTCTGCACGTTTAGACTCTACACCAATAACTATCCTGGAAGGATGCAAAAAGTCCTCCACTGCAGAGCCTTCACGCAAAAATTCAGGATTAGAAACTATATCAAAACTCACATCTTTTTTCCTGTAGAGCTGCAATGTGCGCTTGACCCACTCGCCAGTTTCTACAGGGACCGTCGATTTCTCTACTATAACTTTGTAAGAATCCATATTTTCTGCAATAGCACGCGCAACAGCCTCCACACTCGATAAATCTGCAGAGCCATCTTCTTTAGGAGGTGTGCCCACTGCAATAAATATAATATCTGAATTTCTTACCCCCTCACCAATATCTGTAGTGAACTTTAACCTACCATTTTTGACATTACGCACTACCAACTCCTCCAACCCAGGCTCATATATCGGCATTCGCAACTTCTTCAACATCTTTATCTTCTTCTCATCGTTGTCTACCGAAATAACATAATGGCCAAGCTCGGCAAAACATGCTGCTGTCACAAGACCTACATAGCCAGCACCAATTGTGCATATACGCATAAGAATAGAAATTCCTCCTCTTCCGTGCTTAATTTTTCACTCTCACTCTTGCACCTTGCTTGAAAAATCTACAAAAGTACTCCACAGTTTCCACCATGCCACTGTAAAAGTCAACCTCGGGTTTATAACCTAACTCTTTCTCCGCTAAAGAAATGTCGGCTAACGTATGCCTAACATCGCCTTTCCTCGGCGAAGTAAATCTGTAACGCAACTTCTTTCTCAAAATCTTCCCCACAACCTCTGCAATATCAAGTACACTATACTTCTCACCACAAGCAATATTGTACACTTTTCCACCACCTCTTTTAACATGCATAGCCCTGATGTTAGCCTTTACAACATTCTTCACGTAGGTGAAGTCGCGTGACTGCTTGCCATCACCATGTATCTCTAACGGCTCGTCTTTCAATGCTAACAATATGAACTTTGGAACTACCGCAGCATACCGCGAGTAAGGATCTTGTCGCGGGCCGAAAACGTTAAAATATCGTAAACTTATCGTGTCAAGACCATATATTTCTGTGTAAACCTTACAATAATACTCGCCAACAAGCTTTGATACAGCATATGGAGAAATAGGTGCTGGCACCTGGTCCTCTCTCTTAGGTAATATTGGTACATTACCATATACAGAAGAGCTTGACGCATAAATTATGCGCTTCACTTTCTTCTTACGCGCCACCTCTAATAGCAAAAGTGTGCCATAAACATTAACATCATTTGTAGAGAGAGGATCATCTACCGACCGCGGTACAGACCGTAAAGCTGCCTCGTGAAATACATATTCAGCATTGTCTAGCGCTAATGACAATTGCTCTCTATCACGAATGTCACCCTTAATAAGTTCTATATCGCTTATCAAATGCTTTATATTTCTCATCTTACCGGTACAAAAATTGTCAATCACACGAACCTTGTACCCTAAGTTTAACAACTCTTCAACAATATGGCTACCAATGAAGCCTGCCCCGCCCGTAACTAAACATATACCCATAAAAAATCCACCCCGTCCTTTCAGAATTAAACTTTATCTAAACTGCAATCTACCTCCTACAGAAATTGCGTACTTCTTGCCCGAAAAAACATATTCACCATGAAGATTAAACTTCAAAATCCCTAAAGCAAACTCTACACCCGCGATAAACTTGCCTTCGCCTACCCCAACAATACTTGCAGAATCTCCACCTGAAATGTCTATCTCTGCAGAAGATGTATTAGAAGGGTTCTCTCTCTCGCTAATTTGTAACGCTCCAACAGCATTTATGGTAGTATTTAATACTCCGGATGGATAAAAATTGTATCCTAAACCTACAATTGGAGTAACAAATATAAACCCTTTGCTTAAAATAACTTCTGCTGAAAGAGAAGAAATTTGCAGCCATTCCGTAGACAAGGATAGCTTGCCGCTGACTCTCTGAATATAATCTCTACCATTAACAATGTCACTTTGGGCATAATTATAATCCTGCAACAAGGCAATTTTGCCACTTACCACACTGCCACCTAACCCTATGCTTAAATCTGGTAATACTAAGCCCGCTGCACCACCACCTAAAAGCCTTTTCCTTACATCAAGTCCTACGTTCGAAAAATAAAAATCCAACTGGGTGCCACCATACTTTATGGTATTACTAATGAAAGAATATCTAACACCTAAATCTATATTCTTTATTAGCCCTACTTTGGCATGACATAAAAACATGGGCAGTCCTATATAGCCGGGTATGTCTTTGAAACTAAAACTTATATTCTGGTCAATCACACGTAGGTCTAAAGATTTCAGTTCTTCCAAAGATAATGGCCATACGTAAATGTTACCACTAACCCCTATTTCAAAACCGGGAATAGGTATAATTGAGGAACAAACCGCCGCAGGTAGGCCTAAACTCGTAGCTGTCAAAAAAGGCACCCCCGGAGATATTTGTCTATTCACCCAAGAACTTATTATGCCGAAATCTGACTGCAAGTTCCTCTTGACTTGCTCTATGTCTTCCTCATTCGTTTGCGAGTATAAACAACTGCAAGAAAATAAAAAAAACACTGTGTGCAACAACAATTTTCTCACCACCTCTTTTAGCCTTAACCTCCTCCTATCCTACTTTCTTCATCCGAAAAGCCCCCTTTTGCTAACTTTACTCTCTGCCCAAAACGAATATTGTGAAAGAGATTAAACAAAATATCGCACTTAGAAATCAACTTAAAAAATTTTTTCTCCTACCCACAAACAAACCCTTCCTTGATAAAACTTTTTTCACTAATTCTTCTCTTCTGTAAAAAAATACTAAAAAATCGGAAAACACTACGAAAAAAATGCAATTGGAAAAAATTTTTAAAATTGAAGTAAAATGAAGCAGTAGATTTTTAATAAATAGGTGAGATTTTTTTTATCTTTTTTTACAATCCCCGGCAAAATCTCCTCAACACGTACTTGACATCTTCCCCCTCTTGTAAACCTACCTAAGGTGAACCTGAGGGAACGACGGGCTATCACAGAATCCCTACCTATGGCTAACAGCACATGCGACGGCTCTAAAACTTCCAGAACTACATGCACTGCCGATAGATTTTTAATGTCTACAATACCATTCTCACAAACTTCTCATTAAATAATCTTCCACAACTTGAACATCTGAATAATACCACTTTGCAACGTTCGCAAAAAAAACAGGCTCAAAGCAGGCAAGCTTAAGCTCTTCTTCACAAAACAGACATATGCATACCTCTCTCTACTTGATTCTGCACTTGTATCCTTTTCATTTGTTTTGTCTCTTCTTCTCCAAATAATTTTGTATAGCTTTATGTAACGCATCTGTGCCCAAGTTTGAACAATGCATCTTATTTGGCGGAAGACCACCAAGCTCCTTTGCCACTTGCTCACGAGTAATTTTCAAAGCTTCTTCAATGGTCTTACCTTTAGCCATCTCTGAAACCACTGACGATACGGCAATCGCAGCACCACAACCAAACGTCTTAAATCTCACATCAACTATAATATCATTCTCTACTTTAATATAAAAAGTCATCATATCGCCACATACAGGATTCCCTACCTCACCTATACCATCTGCATCTTTTATCTCACCAACGTTCCTCGGGTTCATAAAATGTTCCATTACTTTCTCAGAATAGAAAGGCATAACTTACCTCCATTTCATCTCTCCCTACATTTAGTTTCTCCCTCTCGTAGCGCAAGCTCTTTAGAAGAGCTCGCATAAAACTTTACAACTCCACCAGAAAAATATTTGTTTTCCTTTTCACCCAGGATGATAGCTGTTAAAACATGCGACATTTTTATGTCTTAAATTAAATGCGCATGCAGAACCACTTGCCAAATAAATACCTCTACTACTAAGATCAAGATATACCCTCGTTTACCTATATCCTTTTTCCCTCTAACTCTTCCTGAGAAATTATATCATCACATACATATTCCTTACTACAACCATTTTTAAATACTACTATTTTTATGCCACCCGGAACTCTATCGGCGTATCTCGCAACTATCTTACAACACATCAATATCTCCTCTTCCGTAAACTCACCAACACCTACCGCCTGTGGACCATTCGTATTTATAACAGAAAAAAAATACCAAGATCTATCACAGTATTTCTCTAAAAAACTATTCTCTTTTTTATCTCTTCCCACAACAAGCTTCGCATTATAGCTAACTCTAAAATGCCGCCCAACCTTGAGAAGTATAACATCCCTCAAAGTAAAGTCCGGCTTGTAAGACATCAAGTCTCTCAGCCTTCTTGCAAAAGAAGGATCTGTCAACAGACACCCACCGGAAGGAGAACTATAACTTTCTATACCATATTCTTTAGCCAAACTTAGCTGCACTTTCCTACCTCTCCCAACTATGCCCAAAAACTTTTCCCTATCAACAATACCCGCTCTTTCCGGAATAGTAACAGGAAGCACTTTCGCAGATAACGGCCTCAACACCAAACCTTCAACACCAGCCTCCCGCTCTATAAGCTTCAATGTTCTAAACCTCTGAGACATAGGTCTCTGGTTCAAAACTTCACCTGTAACAATAAACGACGCTCCTATTTCCTCCATAAGCTCTTTAGCCTTTCTCAAGAACAGTATTTTGCAGTCAATGCATGGATTCAAGTTTGAGCCATAACCGAATTTTGGTCTTTTAAGTATCTCAAAATACTCATCTCCAAGAAAAATGGTCTTCAATTTTATACCAAACTGAGACGCAATTCTTGACACAGCAGAATTACTACAGACCCTGTTGTCACGAGTGCAAAACGGTGTAGAAAAATATAAACCTACAACTTCTATACCTTGCTCTAAAACAAGTTTTACCGCTAAGGATGAATCTAAACCGCCTGAAAGTAATGCAACCGCTCTCTTGCACATTTTTTTTCAATAGCCCATCAATCCGAACATCTTTTTGCTCTCATCAAGCACAATTTTCGGCCCCGTTCGGGATATATTTCTTTCAATCTATAACACATGCCAACCTCCGTGCCAATTACAAATGTCTTAGTTTTGTAATCGTTGTTAACATATCTTATCATCCCCCCTCCAGTGCTACAAATTTTCATCTGCCAAGCGCTTGTACTGCGAAGTCACACTCAGGATGCTTTTTCTTCAATCTTTTTATATCTTCTGCTGAAATTTTTAAATGCGTAGGACAATAACCGTCATTAATATCTCCTCTTTATCCAGAATTTTACTTTTCACAAAACTCCCCAAGTATTTGTTTTGCCAGGTATAAATATGACCATATCTGATGGCACCTTTGAAACTACTTCAACAGCATTCGCTAAAGTACAATAGTAGTCTATCTCCGACTTCACCTCAGCTGATGTGTTAATATAACCCACAATAGGAACATTGGAATATTTTTTCTTAAGTTCTATAACATCGCTCTTTGTACACCGCGAAGTCACATCAGGTAAAATTACTGTCTTTTCTGAAAGTATATATGCCGTCTCAACCATGAAATGCACACCACAAGAAACTATTATATCAGCAGCTGCTTTTTTGCCTTGATTGACAAATCTAACGAGTCCCCTAAATAGTCAGCAATATCTTGCACTTCTGGAGGTTAATAGTTATGCACAAGAATAACTGTATTTTTTTCTTTTTAAGCCACTTATTTTCTCTCTACTATTTCATCCATAGTTCAAGTCTAAAGCTACCTACTTAAAAAAGTTACAACCACCCTATTTCCCTCTTACAACAAACAATGCTGTATAACTCATTACTAATTCTCAAAAAAACATTCTACCGGTGACATCTGCTTTAGGTTAAAACTTTAGAAAATAAGCTCGATGTTTTTGATAGAATGAATTTCTTTGAACAATCTTTGTCAACAAGACAGGGTTTTTATAATCTTAATTTTTTCTAAACTTTTAGTGTTTTTTCTCTTCACAAATGGCAGAGCCACGCCAGAATAGAAAAAAACTCTCCCATTAATTAACTCAATATTTTTAAAACAACCTCAGCTGCTTTCTTACCCGAAAGCAGCATCGCACCAAATGTAGGACCCATTCTCGGTAGGCCAAAAACTGTAGATGTCGCCATACCGCAAACTACCAGCCCAGGGTAAATTTCTGAAGTGTACTCTATTATTAAGTCCTCCGACTCTTCAACCCACATCGCACCAAAACCTTTCGTTTTTATTAAACCCCTTTCTTCTAATTTTTTGACAACTTGCGCATCATGACCTGTGGCATCTATAACAACTTTCGCTTCAAGACCAACAGGATCAACACAAGTAATCTCACGCGGCATTGCACTCACAGGTGTCCAGTTCACTACTACACCATTAATCCTCTTCTCACGTATTACCACATCGTCAAACACGGTCATGTTCGCAAACTTTACACCTGCATCGCACGCCGCTGCTATAAGCTTTGAACACGCATGAGGCCCATCTGCAACATACAGCCCGCGCGTCGCCTCCTCATACGGTATCTTAAGCTCATCAAAAATTTCCTGTGCAGGCTCCCTTACTGTAACCTTATTCATCAGATATCCACCAATCCAAAAACCACCGCCAAGAAAGTTGTTCCTCTCAATTATCAAAACTTTGAGCTTCTTTGCTGCAAGCTCTCTACCTGCCATAAGTCCCGAAGGACCAGCACCTACTATTATAACGTCACTTTCTGTATATAGCGAAAATTGCCTAAGGAAGCTCTCTGCAATAGCTTTCGTCACTTCCTTCTCTGAAACTTTTGCAAAAATTCTCTTGCCCATCTTTTTATCCCTACACCTCCTTACTTGTTCAATCTAAAATGTCGCCCTCAATGTCATAAACCTCCACACCAATTTTTTTTAAGTACTTTATCGCATTGTTTAAGCTCTTTTCTTGACCCGTCAACTCTAAAACCAATTCTCCTACGGTCTCTGTAACTTTTGCCCTCCTTATGTTAGGTATTATTTTATACTTCAGTGCAACCTTGTACGTTATTGGCTCTTTTATTAAGTGTTGCGGAAAAATAAGTTTTACCATCTTTTTCACTTTCTTCACCATAACAAAAAATACACCTCCAATCTGTCTTACCTAATACCACAAAAATGTTCATAATCTATCAATTCTTTAATTGTAGGGTTTTCTCCACATAGCTCACATTCTTTATTTCTTCTAACATTAACTTTCCTGAAACTTACCTCCAAAGCATCAAAAATCAAAAGTTTACCTACAAGTAGTTCGCCAATCTTCAAAATATATTTAATAGCTTCTGTTGCCTGCAAGACACCTAAAACGCCAGGCACCACTCCTAAAATTCCAGCTTCTTGGCAGGATGGCACTGCACCTGGTGGCGGCGGCGCAGGGAAAATGCATCTATAACAAGGCGATTTATAAGGAATAATAGTTGTTATTTGGCCGCTGAACATTAACACTCCAGCGTGAATCAGCGGCTTATTAGACAACACACAAGCATCATTAACTAAATATCTTGTAGGGAAATTGTCGGAAGCGTCTATTACGATATCATATTCTTTAATAATATCAAGGATATTCTTGGATGATGTCAATCTTGTTTGATAAGTAACAACTTCTATATCAGGATTTAGTCTTTTCAGAGTCTCTTTGGCAGATTCTACTTTTGGTTTACCAATATTTTGTGTAGTGTGCAAAATCTGCCGCTGTAAATTGTGAAGCTCTACATTATCAGCGTCTATAAGACCCAATTTACCAATGCCAACTGCTGCAAGATAATACGCTGCAGGGGAACCAAGACCACCACAGCCCACAATCAGCACACCCGCGCTTAATAGCTTCTTTTGTCCAACCTCACCTATATTCGGCAAAATTATGTGTCTACTGTATCTTTCAATTTGCTCCTTAGTCAACTCCATAGCAAATTTTATAATCACACCTCCCTTGAAACAATTTAATAAAATATTTTAATTTTCTTACCTCGGCACTTTCCTACTTACATTTAGTCGGAAAAGAGCAAATACCACCTCCTGCAATCGCAGGAACAATTGATACTTCATCGCCATCTTTCAACTTCGTATTCATACCATCAAGGAACCTTATGTCCTCGTCATTCACAAAGAAATTTATAAATCTCCTCAATGAGCCATTCTCGTCACATAACCTATCCTTCATACCAGGATACCTCTCTTCAAGTCTCTCTATTAATTCTCTAATATCACTCGCTACTTCTACCTCTACCTCAGGTTTGTTTTGTGTAAGATTTTGCAAAGGTGTGGGAATCCTCACCTTTATGCTCATTTTTACTATCATACCTCCCTCCATTCGCCAAAAAAACTTTGTGGGAATGAAATTTTTTCCAATTAGGTAAATATCAAATATCGCTAAATTCTAAAGTTGTCTTCGGTTTTTTTCTAACATCAAGCAAAAAAGTAAATAACTCCCGGCACCTAACGAGTAAAATTGTAAGCTAACGAAAAAGTTACCTTTGGGAAAATAAAAACTTAATTAGGCTCTATGGAAACACAGCTTCTCAAAAGATTCAATATTAGGTTTAATTCTTATCACCTCTTTTAACGAATCAATGACAGCTTCTTGTGTTTTCAGCCCATTACCCGTGACGGAAAGCAAAATACTTTCATCCTTAGGTATTATGCCATTCTGTATTAATTTTTTTGCAACTGCAACCACTGTCCCACCTGCAGTCTCCGTAAATATACCTTCAACCGAAGCTAACAGTTTTATGCCTTCAATTATCTCTTCGTCTGAAGCGCTCTCCGCATAGCCCTTTGTCTTTTTCACTATCTCCAATGCATATATGCCATCTGCTGGATTGCCTATGGCAATTGATTTTGCAACAGTATTGGGCTTCACTGGACGAATTATCTCACTATTTGACTTAAACGCATTCACTACAGGTGCACAGCCCTCTGCTTGCGCAGCGTAAAACTTCGTATCACTGTGCTTTATCAACCCAAGCTGATGAAGTTCTCTAAAAGCTTTATAAATTTTCGTCAACAAAGAACCAGATGCCACAGGAACTATTATATGTTTCGGCACATCCCAACCAAGCTGCTCCGCTATCTCAAAGCCATACGTCTTTGACCCTTCCGCATAATATGGCCGCAGGTTGACGTTAACAAATGCCCAGTTGTATTTTGATGCGATCTCCGCACATAACCTATTAACGTCATCATAACTGCCTTCTATCGCAACTAAATTGACATTGTAAATCAAAGAGGAAACAATCTTTGTCTTCTCCAAGTTATAAGGCACAAAAACATAGCACTCAAAACCACAATATCTAGAATGCGCAGCAACTGCATTCGCCAAATTGCCCGTTGAGGCACAAGCAACAATGTTAAAGCCAAACTCGCGCGCCTTGGATAAGGCTACAGCAACAACCCTATCTTTGAAAGATAGGGTCGGGTGGTTGACTGTGTCATCCTTTATATACAGCTTCTTCACGTTTAACAGCTTAGCTAAGTTCTTCGCCTCGTAGAGAGGCGTAAAACCTGTGTTTAACCCACAAATAGGCTCCCCATCTATAGGTAAAAGCTCTCTATATCGCCAAAGGTTACCCTTGCGTTGCGCAATTTTCTCCTTACTTAGGCTCTGCGAAATTCTCCTGTAGTCATAAACAACCTCTAAAGGGCCAAAGCAATATTCACATACATAAATCGGTTTCTTAGGGTACTCCTTGCTGCATTCTTTACACTTTAAACCAAGCACGTAAGACATCTTTTTATTAAACCTCTTTAGATAACAATTGGAGCATAGTTCACAACTTCATAACACAAAAACAATGATAGACACTAAAATATCTTTCACCTCTGTCAGGAAATATTATCACAACTTCCTTACCTTTGCCCAGCTCCTTTGCAATCTTCAGTATAGCGAAACACTTTTCAAATTGCTGCAACCATCAACTGCATCCTTGTTTTCTTGACAATTTCCTCCGCTCTCTTTATAGCACTTTCCATGCATTCAGCTGCAGGCGTCAAGACAAACTTCAGCACTGAAACTCTTTAGCATGTATATCCTCTCCAAACCCATTGACTCTGGCATTGTTAAAATACACTTGTACCCCTTGGCTGCGCACACTAATGCAACATCCTATACCTGTGTTACCGCCTGGCTTAAGTCTGTCCTATTTCTCCGCACTCTCAACTATAGCAAGCACGATCTTATCTCTTACACTACTACCAGGAGAAAACATTTCAAACTTGGCATATACTTCCGCCATATCTGCTTCAATAAGTTTGTTCAACTTCACTTCAACTTCACAATGAAGTTTTTTTATCCTGCCAAGCGACTGCTGCTTGTTTATATTCTATAAAATAGAAAAAGAGATTATCAACAACAATAGCAGAAAACTCTATCCTATCGGGAAAATTATAGAAATAGTATGAAAAAAACAAATTTTATTTTCGTAACAGGAGCTCTATAAGTCCTACAAATACGGATCTACTCTACTTAGATTGGTTGGAAAGAAATTATTAAAATTTTGTCCCCATAAAACAACAAAATAATCCCATAACTAACTCTATACACTCTTGCTACACAAATAGCTTTGCGTAGTTTTTCGCTTACAAACCACTAACCATCTTTTTCTTCTTTATCCTCGCTATGTTTCTCAATCTCCTCTTCAGATTCTTTTAGTCCTTTCTTGAAGGCACCAATACTTTTACCAATTGCTCTCGCAACCTCAGGTAGCCTTGAAGCACCAAAAACAAGTAACGCAATTATCAAAATTACAATTAGCTCCGGCATGCCTAACCCAAACATGGCTTTTTTTCAATCCCTGCCTTTCTCTAAAAACTATTCAGAGAAATTTTACATTTTCTTTAACTTTTATCATTGGCCTCTCACAATTCCTCTATCTTTTTGCCAACAATATTGCTAAAATAAGTATAGGATACAAAATTGTAAACAATAGAATTAATAAAAAAATTATCTTGTGAGGCACATAAAAAAATCCTAACTTAATAACCAATAAGAAAGTCTTTAGCCCATCACGCCAGATCTTTACCTTAGACATACTATCTGTCCGATTACATTTGTAATCAACGGTGACATATTTGATTTTGTATCCATTAAAGAAACTTAATAACGTGAGTGTTGTAGTAAATGAAAACCTATTACAAAGTTGATTAATAAACTTCAAAACAACATCTCTTTTAAAAATTCTCAATCCTGAGTTAATATCAGGTATCCAATGACCTGTTAAATAACTGCATAGCATTTCAATAACTTTTCGCCCTATTTGCTTTACTGAATTTAATTTAGAATAAACAATTTTATTCCGTGCACCTACAACCATGTCATACTCGCCAACAAAGTTTAGCAAACTCGGTATTACTTCAACTGGGTAAGTGTCATCGCCGTCAGTAATAGCAATCGTATCATACTTTGCACTTTCAACACCTTTTTTGATCGAAGCACCATAGCCAATATTTACCGGATTGTTAATTAGCCTTATATCTTCATGCTGCAATATAACCTTCTCTGTATCATCGGTAGAAGCATCATTAACCACAATTATCTCATAAGTTAGTTTAGTACAACCTAAGTATCTATGCAATTTTTCTAAAACCTTAGATACAGCCTTTTCTTCATTATATACAGGAACGATAACACTTACACTCTTGTTTTCCATATTCTTTCAAAAATATCATTAACAGCAACGGAAACAAAAACGAAAATATACGGCATAGCAGGTAAATGATATCTTGGGCAAGGATCAAAAGCAATATGTCCCGTAAAATAAATTAATGTCAAAATTAAAATCAGCGCGTTCTTCTTCCGGCTTTTTAACGATAATACAATGCCAATTGAGGCAAGTAATAGAAAAATCCCTTGTAAACATAAAAGTCCTAAACGCACTGAAAGATGTAAATAATCCTTTTCCTCAAGATATTTCACTATGGATTTATCAACTCCAAATATGCTTGAATGGCTTGTCCACCAAAACCGCGGCAACCTTTTCATCACAATAATAAAATAATTTTTCAAATTTTCTTTTATAAGTCTTATCCCCTCCAATTGAGCTATTCTTTCTCGTTCCACATCCGGATACTTCTTAAGAATAAATATTTCAGGTTCAGGGAATTTTTTCGCTAACTCTATGTATTTTTGAAAGCTTTCTTCAAAAGTGTAACCCTTAGCCATGTGTCCGGTTATAAAAAGACCAAAACCGGTACCAATGCTACAGATATTGTACATTCCAAAAAGATAGTAATTCCGAAAAATCCATGGAAGCAGTGTAATAAGGAAAATAAGAAAAAATGCTATCCAATTTAAAATCAATTTTCTTTTTGCAATAACAAGAGATGTTAAGATAACAAATGGGAAAAGTAAGGTTACCGGTCGGGTCAAAGTTCCAAATCCTAAAAAAATACTACTCCCAATAAAATATTTAGTTTTTGTTGTCACAATTCCTTTTATCAACAACAAAATAGAAGTTGCCAGCAAAAAAGTAAATAAAGTCTCGGTCAACAGTAAGCCGCAGTAGACAATTAAGATAGGGTAGATGGCTAACAATAAAGAGGAAATTTTTGCAATTCTTTCGTCAAAAACTTCTTTTGCTACGTAATATAAAATTATACAGGTCAAACTACCTAATATCGCTTGAGTAATTCTTACAACAAAATGGGTATGCCCGAATAAAAAATAGATGATGGAAAGAAAAAATGGGTATAGTGGTGCTCTCTTAGATGTTGGAATATCTGGTGTATATGAAAATCCATGACCTGTAGCAATGTTTAAACCTATAACATCGTAGTCATGTGCGTCACCTCTAATTTCTGCCTGTGGAAAAAATAATACATAGCTAACTCGTAATATTAAAGCAACTAAAAATATTGCCAATAAAATATTTCTACATCCTCTTTTATTCATGCAATTAGCTATTCTTACCTTCTCTTAAAATGAAATCTAAAGTAATAGCTCCAAGTAGACAATTTCTTGCATTTTTTTTTAACGAAATTTTGTTCATATCCTTTCTACGCGTTTTACTTGTTAAAAATTACCCTCTTCAACCATCTTTCAACTTCTTTGAATTCTCCGGGTCCAAAAAGTTTTAACTGTAATACTCTATATCTTTTATAAAAGAAGCGCAAAATATAAATTATCCATTTTGGAGAAAAAGAAAATACATAAGTCACAGTGGTTCTCAAGTCAGATTTTATTTCTTTTAAATATTTCCTTGCTGACTTCCCGCAAGCATTTTTTACCATTACAACTGCCTGATTGGTAGTATACATATTCTTTCAACAAATTTCTGATTTCTTCTGGTGGTTGAGCGGTTTGCAATGCTGTTAAGAAATCTTCAATACCTTTCTCCCATTTGAGTGTTAAACTTTTTGGATCTTTCGTTAGAGGATGGATCCTATAAACAGAAAGTGGCTCTGGAATGTAGTCAACTTCGTAATATCTCAAAATTCTTACATAAAGTTCCATATCTTCTAAATGACTCATGTCTTCCCGAAAATAGCCAACTTTATCTATAGCCTCCCGTACAAACGCAACATTTGTTGTAACATATGGTAGCCAATAATTTGATATAGCCATATAAGGTGGTAGCTTGCCTTTTGGAATTTTCCTGTTTTCTTTAAAGAACTTACCTATTATTATTCCATCTTGCATAATATAACCATTAGAGAAAATAAATCCTGCGTTTGGATTTTTATCAATGAGTTCTGCGAACTTTTGTAACCGTTCAGGTAGCCATAAATCATCAGAATCAAGAAATGTAATGTATTTGCCTTTTGATTTCTTGATTGCAAGATTTCTGCAATAAAATTGTCCATGATTTTTTTCAAGTCTTATGAAGTTCCACTTTCGTTGGTCCGAAAACTCACTAAAGACGCGAGGAGTTTCATCAGTTGAGCCGTCATCAATCACAAATGCTTCATAGTCGTTAAAAGTCTGCAATTCAAGGCTTCTCAATGCTTGTCTTAACAAGGCTGCACGATTGTAAGTTGGAATTATTACCGTAAAAAGCAGCTTCATTTTTTAAGATTATAAACCTTCCTATAAACTTCAATGGTCTCTCTTGCTGTTTTTTCCCAGGAAAATTTCTTCACCTGCTCAAAGCCTCTCTCAACCAATACCTTTCTCAAATTGGAATCTTTTAATACTCTTTCCATTGCTTGCGCCATCTCTTCTATGTTGCACGGATCAAATAAAATAGCAGCATCTCCAACAATCTCAGGAATAGAAGTCACGTTTGATGCGACCACAGGACATCCGCAAGACATAGCTTCAAGCGGAGGATAACCAAACCCTTCATAAAGTGAGGGGTAAACCAGTAGAGCAGCGGAATTGTACAACTCTGCCATTTTGACGTCATCAACCGTACCCATAAATATAACTTCATTTTCAAGACCTAAGTTTTTCGCAAAGTCTTTTATGGTTGCAATATATTCCATTTTGCCGCCACCAGTTATAACAAGTTTATAGTCTTGAAATTTTTTCTTGACAATCTTAAACGCTCGCAACAAGTTGGGCAGATTTTTCCTCTCATTTATCGGACCTGAAAAAAGTATGTACTTTGGAATTCCTATACATGTGAAGTCCATTGGTTTAAAAATTGGGTCAGGCTCACCAGGATAAATAGAAAGTACTTTATTCATGTCAATATTGAAAGTTTTCATAATATCATTTTTTGTACTTTCTGAATCTGTAATTATAAAATCCGCCTTCTTAATAGAATCATCTGTTAGTCTGAAATACAAATTCTCTCTCCAGGAAAGAGCTTTTGGATACAAAGGATGCCATGCTGGTAAGTAATGATGAACGGTTAGAATAGTTCTTACATCTTTGAAAATTGGTATTAAATTGGCAGGACCATGAAATATATCTATTTTGTAGCCCCTGAGGAGAAAATCTGTCAATTGTAGGCCAAATATATGTTCAGATATCAACGAAATTGTCTCAGGAATCTTTTTACAGATGACTTTAAAATTATCCGGTAAAGAACATCTCAGTTGCTCTAAATTCTTCGGCATATTAAAATAGTGAAGATATAAGAAATATTCGTTTTCTGCATCTATAGAAGAAAGAATTTTGACAAGCGACTTTATATATCTTCCTAAGCCGCTTCCCCTCTCAAATATTCCATTTATGTCAATCGCAATTCTCATTGTTTTTTACGTGCTACCCAAAATATAAATAACCCTCTATCTTTCTTACGAAGATATACTAATAATGGCAAAACTATGTAGACAGTTGTTGGCACAAGTAGCACAAAATAAAAAAACTTTACAATTTTTAGAATGAGATTGCGAGCCTCACGATTTCTTAAAAAAATTAAAATTGGATTTTTAGATTTGGTCTCTTTAGCAAAATAGTTTTCTAAAGGTGTCATTTTTGATTGACAAATTGTTTTCTCTCTAAATAACAATTTTTTAGCAAATCCCAAAAAAGTACTTGAAAAGAATAAAAACAAATTATCATAAAAAAATTTTACCGGATAAATTGTTGTTGTTGTAATAATTTCGAAGTTTTTCCTTTTGAGGAACTCAAATAGTGTTTTCGGTGCCCATCGGGTCAAGTGGTGAGGAGGATAATCCATGACCCCAGAGGCGTGCTTTAATATTCTTCGGCTGTTTGGAACATCAAGCATAATATACCCACCAGGCTTAAGTAAATCGTTGACCATATCAATAAAATGATTTGGATTTTCCATGTGCTCAAGTAATTCAAAAAAGGTTATAACATCAAATTTTTCTTTTTCAGTTTTCTTGTAAAAATTATCAAAATCTATAACGTAAATCTCCTCTACTCCTTTCTCCTTCGCTACTTTGACTTTCTCTTTATCAAAATCTATACCTATCACCCGACAACCAAGCTTCTGTGCTTCAAAAAGGAAATCACCGTAACCACACCCTACATCCAACAGTCTTAACGGTTTTTGATTTGTTTTACATAGCATCTTTAAGTATCTAAGCCTCCATTTTGGTAGTAAAACTGTCTTGCCACGATATCCCCATAAATCAGTAAACTTTTGATAGTACCCAGGCCCTGGATTCTTCATCGGCTCTGAAAATTCAACTTCACAATTAGGGCAAAAGTAGATTTTATACTCTTTATCCTCAATTGGATCTATATGCGTTTCAACCAACTGCGGCTGAACTTCACTTAAACAAACCGGACATTTCATAATTACTGCTCACCTTCCGAAAATAAACCGTTTCACTTGATAAAAAATAAATCTTTTAGAGTAAAGGTCATATAACTTAAGATATAAATTTGGCAACAAAATTGCTAAAATTAACGTGAAGTACGTAAAAAGCAGATCTCGTCTTAATTTGTATCTCACAAAATACTTTAAGAGAGCCTTCACTGCTTTTCTCTTTTGGCCAAGTTTACTATAGAGTAAAACTTCTTCCTTTAATAAATCTATTGGTAAATATACTTTTGTCTTGGTAATGTTAATATTATGTTGTTTCAACCTCTCTTCTAAAACAGCAAGTATACATTTTCGCACCTTCACATGGTTTCTCAACCGGCTAATGTTGGAAATTGTCCCAGCATACCAATTTTTGCCATGAATTTTTTTATACCCCAGGATTTTATTTATAGAACATACATTGGAGTAAAAAATTATATTACTATACAAATACTCATCGGCACAATAAAACAACTCTTCAGGAATAGGTAAAAGTTTTTCTAAGTATTTTTTCCTAAAAGAAAGACCACTTGTTCCAGTAAAACTTACATTACTATATAAAAAATCATTCAAATTGTAATACTCCTTTCTGTGTTCAAAATTACTCTTTATTGTCCTCCCCAAAAGGTCAACTTCTTGCATGAAATGCTGAACCATACCAATTTTTGGGTCTTCGCCAAATTTTTCAATCACTACCTTCAACTTATCCGGATGCCAAGAGTCGTCTGCATCTAAAAGACAGATAAATTCACCCTCAGCAATATTAAATCCTGTATTGAGCGCCCCCCTTGGCCCTTATTTTCTTGATACTTTCCTTTCGTATTTTTTTATTCTCACTCTTGTATCATCAGTTGAACCATCATCCACAACAATTATCTCTGTTTGTTCTGCAGGAAAATCTTGATTTAACACGCTCCTAATCGCTTCATCAATAAAACATCCATAATTGTATGTAGCAATGATTACTGAAACCAGTGGTTTCATAATAAACTTTTATATATTTCCAAAGTTTTTTCTGCTGTCTTTTGCCAGGAAAATTCCTCTACTTGCAAAAACCCTTCCTTAACAAGTCTATCTCTTAGATTGGAATCCGATATCAATTTATAGATTGCTTCAGAAATTTCTTCTATATTATGGGGATTGACTAATAATCCTGCTTTCCCTGCAACTTCGGGTAAAGAAGAAATATTTGAAGTTATCACAGGGCAACCGCAAGACATCGCTTCTAAAATTTGTAACCCGAAACCTTCATAAAAAGATGGATGGACAAATATCGTCGCTAAACTATAGATGGCCACAAGATCATTCTGTGGAACGTAACCAGTAAAAATTACATCCTTAGTTAAACCCAGTTCTTGAATCTCTTTTTTTATTTCATCTGTCTCATTACCAACTAAAACAACTTTATAGTCAAATGATATTTTTTCTTTTATTTTTTTATATGCTTTCAACAAACCTACTATATTTCTTCTTGGCTCAAAAGGCCCGACGCCAAGAATAAACCTATCCGGAAGAGAATATTTTTGTTTTGTCATCTTAGCATCTTCTATAGGACGAAATACTTTTCTATCAACACCAAGATAAACTACTTGAATTTTCTCTTCATTTAAATTGTAAAACCTTAAAAGATCTTCCTTCGTATTTTTAGAATCAGCAATAATTAGGTCAGCATTTTTAATTGCTTCACGATTTGCTCTCAAGAATTTATTGTTGACCCATTCTGGATGAATCTCATAAATTAAATCATGAACAGTAATAACTTTTTTTATATTTTTCAACTTTGGCAATCTTGGTCCTAGTGAATGATAAATATCAATTTTATCTTTCAGAAAATTACGAATTATTGGCAACCCGATTTGCCATTCTAATTTATTCACCAATGAATCAGGAAATTTTTTAACAAGTAAAGAAAAATTTTCTTGTTTTGGACAAAAAAGCATTCTCAGTTTCTCTTCATAATCTCTGAAGAACCAACTAAATATGATATATTCACTTTCTTTATCGATCTCTGCCAGACACTTTATTAAATTCTCTGTATATACTCCTATCCCCCTTTTTCCGGAAAGTTGTGGAACAACTTCAATAACTACCTTCATCTTTTCTTTCTATGCCCTATCCGGCTAGTAAATAGCGATGAGTTGGGAGGATTATTGAATAATTCATAAAACTAAACAAATCTTTAAATAATTCTCTCCAATCACACTTGACTTCTAATGACGGCAGAAAATTTAAATATTATTTTCCTAATTATTGTTCACTGAATCCAATGTTTTTGTAAAAATTTCTTCCAAATGATTAACATGCCTTTCTTCTGTAAATTTTTGGGCAACAATTTCTCTCCCTTTTCTCCCCATTTCCACCGCAACTGTTTTATTGTTTAAAAGGAAGTTAATTTTATCTGCCAGTCCTCTAACATCTCCACGCTTGACTAAAAAACCCGTTTCTCCATTTAAAAGCCAGTCTTTGATGCCACCTACATCAAATGCTACAACTGGTTTCTGAAACGACATAGATTCTACACCTACTATCCCAAACGGTTCTGGCCATATAGACGGCACTACAACAACAAGACAGTTTTTATAATATTCCGAAATTTTTTCGTAAGGTAGCATTCCTAAAATTTCAATTCTATGAGATAAATTTGTATTTTTGATTTGTGTAATAATTGTTTTTAAGTAAGGACCATCTCCGATAATTTTCAGATTTATACATTTATCACAGTATGCCAGAGCTTTGATTAGAAATTGAAGGCCTTTCTGTTCCCATATTCTACCTACAAAAAGAATAAAATTTTCATAACTCACATCAGTTACATCAGGCAAATTAATGAAATAGGGGTTGATGTCTATTCTAGCATCCTCAAAGTCATTAGATATCAAGCATTCTTTCATATATCTGCTGGCCACTATTATGTTTTTTATTTTAGATAGAACTCTTTGTTCATAAAATTTTAGTTTTATCTGTCTCAACATTATTTTAGGCCTATAAGATATGGTATGACTATACAATGCACATGGGATACACCAAGGGCCCAATGGATATTCACATATGTTACCAGTAAACCTTATTACCTTGCTCCAACCTAAACACAAAGGTGAATAATCATGAAGAAATCTACAGACTGGCTTTATTTTTATAAGTTTTTCGATCAATTGGGCATTTGAAAAATTGTTTATAAAAATTATGTCGGGATTTGTCTTGTTTAAAATAAATTTAATATCTTTTCCTATGTCATCCAATAGGAGTTCTTTTGTAAAAGTCAAATTTTCTTCATTTATATTATAATCGCCAACCTTTTCAACCGCAACAACATATACATAGTGCCCCCTCCTTTTGAGAGCATTTTTTATATCTCTTACGTATTTTTCTGTACCTCCAAGGAAGCCATAAGTGTTATTTATTATTAATATTCGCATAGTTTGCTATAGGAAAAACTTTACATAAATTTCTTCAATACTGTATATTATGCGTTTAATAATTCCTTTGCAGAAAGTGATGATTTTTTTTTCTGCTAACATTTTTCTCAATGATTCTTTTTTTAACATAAATTTGTGACATGCATAATTATGCAACATTTTTAATTGTCGTATAGTTAAATTTTCATTTCGCATAATAGGAGAATAACCAGTATAATTAGTATAATCCTTATCTACAATAAAATTATTAATTTGTGCCCAAGACATTAATTTTGTGCCCGGATATGGAGTAGCACAGCAAAATTGAACCAAGTCATTTACATTCGTGTTTTTATACGCGAAGTCTATTGTTTTTAAAATATCTCTCTTTGTTTCGCTTGGGAGTCCTATTATAAAGAAATTAAAAAGTCTTATATTATATCTAGCAGCCCAATTAAACACTGTCTTTATGTGTGATATAGAAGTTTTTCCCCTACCAATATTTTCCAATACATGATCGCTTAAAGATTCAATCCCAATATTAATTTGTATACATCCTGCCTCAGCCATTTTTTTAAGCAACTTTTCAGAGAGTGTATCTGGTCTTGTTTCACATATCCATCTAATTTTTATATTGTTTTTAATTATCTGCTCGCAAATTTCCATTGTTCTTTTCTCGTTTATTGTAAACTCTGGATCCCTAAAAAGTATGTTTTTCACATTCAGGTTGAAATAAATATGTTTTACTTCCTCAACTACATTTGTGACACTTCTACTTCTCCACACTTTGCCCTGCAGGACAGTATAAGGACAATACATACAGGAGAAAGGACATCCGCGGCTAGTAAGCATGGGCAGAAAGTTTTCATCTCCAAAAAAAGCATGGATTTTATATTGTCTATAGTTGACAAGTTCCCACGCAGGAAAAGGTAAACTATCTAAGTCCGTCAAAAAATCTTGAGGCGGATTTTTTATTACCTTGTTGTTTTCTTTGTACCATACGCCATTTGCTTTAGCTAAACCGTTTTTTACAATGTTTCCAAAAACTACTTCCGGCTCGTCAATCACCAGAAAATCCAAAGATTTACAATTTATTAATTCATCTGCACAAAACTTTACTACAGATCCAAACATACCAACTTTAGCTTTAATATTACATTTTATGCTAGACGCAAATTCAATATCATGTTTATATGTTGGTAGCGATGTTCTTATTCCCACGATCTCTGGTCGATATTTCTTTACCGCCTCAATTATATCGATCTCTTTCAAACCATTTACGAGACTATCTATTACTTTGACATCGCATCTACTTTTAAGCAAACATCCTGCTGTATAAAAAAGATCTATCGGAGGCATTTTTACTTTTACTCCATAAGGATAAAGCTGACCCAGTCCACCCATTGTATCTTTGTTGGATACAAAACCTTTTGGAGGCGGAGGATTTATAAGAAGAATCATAAATAATTCACGATTTTTGTTTTAAGTTTGTTATTCCATTTAATTATGCTAACTATTCTCGAGCTCTTGCCCAGGAGGCTAATCATACTCCGTGCTACTTCGTTGGGGTGTAAAATTTGTGATTTATCAACAGTCTTGTTTCTTCCATCAGCAAAGCTAGTATCAACTGTGCCTGGACATAATGCAGAAACTGTTACATTATAGTCCTTTAACTCCTTTGCCATTGCCACTGTAAAACCAATTACACCGAATTTTGTAGCAGCATATACGCTTTCAGTTGGGCCCGCATTTAAACCAAGCATTGATGAAACATTTATAATAGTTCCCTGCCTTCTTCGCAACATAAAAGGTAAAACACATTTTGTAAAATTTATTATTCCTTTAAGATTTATTTCAACCATAGAATTTATATCTTTTGGGTTTAAATTTATTAATTCACAAAATTTTCCTATCGCAGCATTGTTTACTAAGAAATCTATTTTCCCAAAAGTTTCTATTGCTTTTCTTACTGCATATTTGATTTGATGTTCGTTAGATATATCACTTACAATCCCTATTATTTTCCCATTATTTTCTTCTATCTCTGCAATAAGAGAATCGATATCATCTTTGGTTCTTGAAATTGCGACCACATTCATTCCCAAACTTGCTGATAGAATAGATAGCGCCCTTCCTATCCCTTTCCCTGCGCCTGTAATCAAAATAGTCTTGCCTTTGAAGTCGGCTTTCTTACAGTTTAGAAAATCTTTAATTCTACCAAGAATGAAATAATATCTCAGAGGAAAAAGTCTCTGAAGAATTTTATTAAATACATTCTTTATAAATAAAAATAATTTTCTTTTTTGTGGAACTAAGAAATTGTAAGCGTATTCCTTTAACTTTAATAATTCTTCAGGAGTTAGTCCAGTACCAACTATTGGCATTTTTATTTTGTTTGACGGGAAGGCATAGTATTCTTCCCATGGTACATTTTGGGATTCTATTTCTTTTTGGTATTGTGCATATAACTCTGAACCTGGGTCTGGACGAGTTATTGAAAACTGGAACCAGTCAGGTTTTATTTTTTTTGCATGCTTAATTGTCTCCAGAGCTGTCTCTCGAGTTTCGCCAGGGTTACCAAGCATAAAAAATCCATATATTTTTATACCTACTTGCCTGGTAAGTCTAGCTACATTAATATTTTGCTCAACTGTGGTTCCCTTACCAATAGAATCAAGTATTTTCTGAGAACCACTTTCAAAACCATAGTAAATCAACCAACATCCTGCAGATTTAAGATTAGATAAGAGCTCCTTGTCTACCGTATTTACTCTACTTAGTATTTTCCAAGAGAACTTTAATCTATTTTCTTTTATATATCTACAGAACTCTAAAACCCATTTTTTGTCAATAGTAAAAATATCATCATAAAATGCAATTTCCTTTATTCCGTATGTATTTATTAGATATTTTATTTCGCCTAATACATTTAAAGGGCTTCTCTTTCTATATTTTCGTCCAAATACAACCTTTTCAGAACAAAACTTGCATTTAAAAGGACACCCTCTTGAAGCAATCATATGAACACTAGGAGTTTCTTTAACTGGATATAGTCCTGGGTACTTATTTATATTTAGAAGACCCCTGTCTGGAAAAGGTATTGAATCTAAGTCTTCTAAAGGCATTCTTGGTTTATTTCTTATTATATTCCCATTCCCAAAATAACATATCCCGTCTATATTTTTAAGTTCATACCCCTTTATTATTTCACTTAAAGTTATTTCTCCTTCTCCTATGACCACTATATCTATATTTCCGTCCGACTCTCTTAAAAGACGTTCTGGGAGTGCTGAGGCATGAGGACCACCTGCAATCACCAATATTGTTTTTGAAATGCTTTTTGTTATTTTTGCAATTTTTATAAGGTTATTAGCTTGAGGAGTTGTACCAGTGAGTCCAACAATATCAGGGGAGTAATCTAGAATTATTTCTTCAAGATCACCAAATAAAGGTTCATCCATGTCAAGATCTATAATCTTTACATCATTACCATCGGCCTTTGCTACCGAAGCTAAGTAGAGTAAACCTAGTGGTGGAAGAGCAGGAGCACCTAAAGGAGAAGGTGGATTTATGAAAAGTATTTTCATCTTTGAAATACTAATTGGATTTCTCTGAAATTAATTCCTTTAATTGTAAATAAAACAAGAAAATATATTGTAGCTCCTAATAGAATCGATGAAAATATATCTAACTTAGGGCAAAACAACAGAAAAAGCCCCATACTAACTGATGCAATTAATGGTTTTAATAAATATTTATGGATGCTGACATCTGTAATTTTTTTTATTTTGTAGTAATACATAGGAAAAGCAATAAACTCTCCTGTGATAAAAGCTATACTTGTTCCAATTACTCCAAACAATTTAGTGAGGATTAAACTGTTTATTAGAACCCAAACTGCTTGAATACACGATATTCTCAACACTTCCTTTTGCTGATCAGTTGCCCATAATGTCTGCGAAAAAATGATATCCATACCTCTTGGGATGACATTAAGAATTAAAAACTGGAATATTATTGCTGCAAATAAATACTTACTTCCATATATTAAAGTAATTATTGGCTTAGCTAAGATCATACATCCAACGGTGATAGGCAAACAGAATATAAGAACCAGTTTAATAGAATAATTAAGAAACTTACTCAACACCTCTTTTGAATTTTTATAATAAAAAGAAATTGCAGGAAATATTGCAGTAGAATAGATAGCGACTACAGTCCCAAATAGTAGTATTAACTTATAAGCTCCTGAGAAATAACCTGTTTCTTGTGCTGATTTTAAAATGCCTAAAACTACTATACCTGTATTATAAATTACCATAACCGGAATTCCTGTAAGACTTATTGGTATGGATTCTTTCAAAAAAAACTTCCATAAATTTAAATCAAATTTCATTTTTATTAACCGGAAGTTTTTTGTGAATATAAAAAAGAGGAATAGAACTTGTAATAATTGAGAGAAAACTAAAATCCCAGGAATATAGAGTAGGTGTTCTGAACTTCTTATAACACTTAATATTGTCCCGAGATAAAATATCGCTTGCAAAACAAGTGAAATTCCAACATATTTCATTTCTTCAATCCCTTGAAATACCCAATCAAGTAAAAGAACACTTGTAGTGAAAATTGTGAAGCCATAAAGAATTATTAGATATTTTATATCAAGCGGCTTGTTGATGAAAAACACAAATATTAAAAGTAACAGATACGCAATTGTCCCTAAACACAATTTGAGCGTTAAAATATTGCCTACGTAATCGTTTATTTTTTCTTTATTTCTTGCAATTTCTCTAGTACCAATTGTATTTAGTCCGAAGTGCGAAAATATAGCAAAATAGTTAACAACTGCTAATGCAAAATTTATTTTACCAAAATCTTGGGGACCCAAAATACGTGCTAAATAGGTAACAGTGACAACCCCAAGAAGGCTTGTAAATAAATTGGCAAAAGTTAAGGATAAGAAATTTTTCAATATCCTTTGTACAGTGTTCATATCTTTTTCAATAACTGCGGAGCAACTAATAATGTAACATACAACTCAAGCTAAAGTGTCACTTTAAGTAGCAATAATTGCACATATCAAAGTTTAAAATAAAAAGAGAAAAAAACCTATTTCCCTTAATATATTTGTGAGAACTTGTGAACAAAAAATTATATCAAAAAATGGAGTTTTTTTCAACAATATAGGCGCCTCGCATTCTCGACAAAACATCAGAACCTACTACTAAAATTATCGGAATTACTAAAAGGTGAAAAAAAGAAAACCACTGCGCTCATAATTAATAACAGTTTGGAAAGGAAAAATACCCTATAGAAGTAAACGGGCTTGCGGTTTTACAACTTAAAAAATTCATTAGACATAGTAGAAAATTATTCTTTATGTAAGAGATGTTATACTTTTTGAATCTTTTAGCAAGAGAGATAAAAAAACAAGCTTTTAAGGGCAAACTTGAAAACTTTTCAAGAAAAATGAAAGCAGATAGGAAGTAAAAAAATCTCTTATCCGTACATCAAAAAAACTGGCTCTGGGGCCAGGACTCGAACCTGGATCAGAAGATCCAAAGTCTTCTGTGTTACCAGTTACACCACCCCAGAACTACAATCGCTTTCTATGCTATAGTTTATTTTTCAGCAGCTGTCCTACTCCGGAAATGAAACTTTCGGATAAAATCATACAATCCCAATTGTTGAACCATTACACGATGTTCAGTTCATATAAGCGGACAAAAATTAGTCATAGAAAATTATATCTTATATCGTTTCAATAAACCAATACTTCCAACCTTTAAATTTTTTTATCTCCTTTTCAATATTACTTTTCACGCTTTCTTTCATGCTATCATCTTTTATTATACCAAAGACAGCGCTGCCGCTACCTGAAAGTATTGGACGTCTTATACCGCAACGCCTAAGTAATGCATACGCTTCATAAACTTCAGGATATACAGCACAAACCAATCCTTCAAATCTATTAAATAAAAATGACTCAATTTCTGCATCATCGTATAGCAATTGCTGAAATTTTTTGAAAACTTCTTTCTCGTCACTCTTGCTTTTATATTTAGGATACAACTTATCAAATTTTTCATACGCTTCCTTGCTCAGTATTTGTCTTCCAGGGCACACCAAAACACAACTTAACTTCAATTTATCCCTATAGTATTTAACTACATCTCCCCTGCCTTTGACATACGCATAACCTCCTTTAATAAAGAAAGGAACATCGGAGCCTACACTTCTGGCAAGCCAGTGCAATTGTCTTTCTGTAAGGTTTAATTTTAACATATTGTTTATTGCATTAAGGAAAGTTGCGGCATTGCTTGCCCCACCTCCTAAACCACTACCAACAGGTATGTTCTTTTCAATCTCTACTTCAATACCTAAGGAGATGTCCCTAAACCTCTGCAAATTGCACATCATCTTGTATACAGTATTTTGCCTTTTTGGAATTTCATACTTAGAAGTTTTTACTTCAAAATACTTTTTCCTCTCAGAACAAATTCTAATAGTTATTTTATCGCACAACGACACCGTATGCATAACAGTAACTATATAATGGTACCCATCACGGTATTTTTTTATTATGTCAAAATATAAGTTAATCTTTGCCGGAGAATAAAAAAAATTACCTTTCATCACGCGAAATATCCCATATTTCGTTCTCTTCTACATCTATATTTACGTTAAGAAGAAGTATTTTTATTTTAAATGCTTCGTTTGCACCATACAATCTCACTCCTATCTGTTGCGGAAGATGAATGCCCTCAAAACTTTTGTATTGAGAAAATGTTAACTCAATTTTTTGCACAGGGTCGTTATAATAATATATATTTCCTGTCTGTGCATCAAAAACATATTTTATCTTATCTTTTTCTATAACATATTTATTGTTTTTCTCACATAGCGGTTCTATCTTTTCTTCACCTAACAGTTGAGTTAGTATACTTGCAGAAAACAAGTTTCTTAGCACGTCAGATAAGGTAACATATAAACTTATCTTTTTTTCCTCAAGGGAATGGAACTTAACTTTTGAGCCATGTGAAAGAAAATAAAATCGCGGGAATGAGAACTCATCCAAGGATTCTATTTTTATTATCTCTGGCCCTATCCAAGAGACTAAAAGATTTTCACTTTTGCCACCAGCAGTGAGTTTTATAAGGCATTTAGCTGTAAGTAGTTGCTTCAAGTTGCCTTCAAACATTCTTATTTTAGTTTTTGCAAGCACTCCTATATTCAATTCTCTCAATACTTTTTTTATCTTGCATTTTACCTGTTTTGAAGGAGTCGTTATTTTACTCCAGAAGAGATATGCTTCATCGTATTTCTTTAACATATACGACACGTCACCAACATGCTCATAAATGATAGGATCATATAACAAAATAGAAGCTTTCTTTAACTCTTTATATGCTTCCTTGTATTTACCCATTTGATAGTACACCCAACCAAGAGAATCTATATAAGCGGCATTCCCAGGATCGATCTCTAAAGCTCGCTGTATCAGACTGTAGGCTTCACCCAATTTTATTCCTCTTTCTGCATAACTATATCCCAGATAGTTCATAGCGTTTGCGTGCCAATTGTCTAAACTTATGACTTTACGGAAAAATTTTTCTGCGATGTTGAACTTTCTCTGCATATCTAGGACTATACCAGCGTAATAATAAGCTTCTACAAAATCCGGCTTAAGCTTTATAGCTTTACGAAAAAATTCCTCCGCCTTTCTGTAATTCTTCTTGTTATAATATGAAAGCCCTAAAAAGAAGCACACATCCGGCATTTCAGGCTCCAGCTTATAAATTTTCTCAAGATAATGGATAGCTTTGTCAAAGTTGTTCAGTTGCCCATATATATGGGCTAAGTGCAAATATATCTGCAGCGGCTCTTTCACATTTTTTACATCTTTTAGTATTGACAGAAAATACTTCAACGCAACATTGTATTTTTTCTCCTGCTCGTAGATGCACCCAAGGAAATATTTTGCCTGTGCAGAATAAGCAGGATTGTCTTTTATTAATTTAAAATGCTGCTTAGCTTCTGTATATTGTCCAAGTTGGAAGTATAAAGCGCCAATTTTGAATAATAATTCCATGTCAAACTTTACAATAGAAAAAGCACTTTCATATTCTGAAACTGCTTCTTTGTAATTTTTTTGTATTTCGAAAATTCCGCCACGTGTAAGATGAATGAAATATCGCATATTCAACGGCAACGACTGCGAAAGTAATCTCTCCAACAACACTAAAGCTTTATCGTACTCGCCGGACGAAACATACAAGTTTGCCAAATAAAACATAGCCTCATAGTCATTAGGAGATATCTCTATTATTCGGCTAAAAAGTTCTTTCGCCTTACTTCTGTATTTTACAGAGATGGTTTTTGCAACATTATGCAACAATTCTATATCCTTGTAAACATTCTCTGTTGAAAGGATTTTTTCCAATATCTCTTTACTCTTTTCCTCTTCATTACATGTGATATACAAATTTAGTGCGAAAGTGAGCAATGAAGTATCTGTAGAAGTTTTCACTATAGGCTCTATCGCATTAATTGCTGAGGTTGTATCCCCCAATAGAGAATAGAGGAAAGCTATTTTTCGCCGTAGATATGCAGACTCTGGAGCATGTTTTAATGCAAGATTGTACATTTCAATCGCCTTCTTAATCTCCTTTTTACTCTCAGACTTCATACCTTCCAAAAAATATCCAATTGCGACAAATTCGCTACACCCACCTTCCGCATCTTCACCCTTAGAAAAGGCAAAAGATGCGAAAGATAAAGATAAGACAATAAAAATTACATATTTTTTCATATTTTCAAATTCATCAGATACGCATCTTCTCCATCAGAGTAATATTTCTTCCTTAAGCCAATAATTTCAAAGTTAAATTTTTTATAGAGGCTAATAGCAGGGAAATTACTTCTTTTGACTTCAAGCCATATCTCCTTCACTCCATCATGTTCGGCTTTCTCTATGAATTTCCTCAGAAGAGCTGTAGCGATGCCCATTCTTCTAAAGCTTGGGTGCACGGCTAGATTATAGATACAGCCTATATCGCCTATTTCTTTGCCGCAAATGAAACCAACAATGCCATTATCTTTATTATAGGCAACAAAAAATATACAATCCTGGAGACAACTGTGGAAGAAGCTTTTTGACCACGGTGCTTGATAACATAGAGTCTCTAATTTATAAATCTCTTCTATCTCTTCTGTTCTAACTTTTTCTTTTATAATAAAATTTACCACAGCGTATTTCTGCCTCTGAGGGGCGTAGATACATAGGTAGAACTTCATAAAATTTAAATTTTTTCATTCCGGAGAGGGCTTTCTTTTCGCCCAATAGTCCGACATCAGCAGGCCTTAGTAAAGATGTAGTATCCAATATTGTGCTTTTCGAAAAATTTTTCTTAATAATATCCTTATATAGGATTGCAGCATTGCCTACAAATACTATTTCGTCTGGTATATCATTTTTTTTAAATTCGTCTATTGCTTTATCTATTGGTAACAATTTCTCTTTCATTAGAGGCACTGGCAGACCCTTTTTATTAAATTTATAGCAACAGATAAAAACCTCATCACGTAAAAATTTTACCAAAGGACATGCAACGAAATTTTCTTCCTTTAACAATTGTTTAGAAGAATAAGCCAAAGTCTCCAGACTGTTCACCGGTATTATAAATTTCTTCAGCAGCTGTGAGATAGTCTTTGCCATGCACACACCTAAACGTATTCCAGTGAACCCGCCAGGACCTATGTTAACAGAAATAATGTCAAAAGTATAATCTCGGTAAATTTTATCGAAAAATTTCACTATAATTTCTGAAATATTTACATTACTACTTGCCTGCTGTAGCGCCTCCTCTCTTACTATTTTTCCATTTTCAATTAAGCATATTCCCGAGCTCTCACTTGAGGTTTCTATTCCCAAAGTCCTCATTTTTTATTTTCTTACTTACTATCTTGGAGAACATCGTTAACAAGTTTTTGAAAATCTTCAATCTCTTCTATTGAAGACAACACTCCTATCTCTAGTTTGTATTCTTTTCTCTCATATGGTTTCAAATACTGTAATCTTCCTTCTGAGCGCTCCTTTGCTCTACCACCTACTTGGCAATTTGCAGGCTCTAAACCTACAACATATGTTCCCACGCCCATCATCTTCCACTCAATAAACCACATTAGTCCTTCAATTGAATACTTAACGTATATACCTATGCCTTTGCTATTTTCGCCATTGTTAAAATTGGCGTTCACCAGTGCAACATTTACGTTCCCATTTTTATCCGGCTTCACTCTGTGATAGTATACCTTTTCTTTGAAATCTACTACAGGAGGAGAAAATATATTCCACTCAGTTTTACCCTTCTCAGCTTCTTCGTCTCGCGGTATAACTTCTAACGATGGTAAAAGCAATCTTGAACCCTCATCTACAAGAGGGAAACCTATATTTATGTGATAAATAATCATGTGTTCTATTTCGTAACAGCTCATATTTTCCACAATGTCATGTATGAAGAGACGACTTTCGCCTGCATAAGCCGAAATTTCCCGCGTGAGCGATACATTTTCGCCAAATACCATTGATTCCCGCATTTTGCCTTTTACAACAAGTTTGTAATCATCTCCTTCCCAAAAACTGTCCATATATACAACTTTTGCAGGTATATAGGAAATACGACCGTGTAGCCCTAAATTTTTATCTCCATCTGTACATGGCGCACCTGCGTATGTTAGCCCACACGTGGTCAGTAAGCCACCATGGAAGCCCCTCAGCCAACCTAACCCCTCCGGTTCAAAAAATTGTGCAGCCACTGTACCTGTCTGCGAACACCAACTTAGCGGTATACCTTTATAACTTACATAAGAGATATCCATTCCGCGACCCAGCAATATTTCAAACACCAAACCAGAGCCTGTGTGCACCTGCGCAACTTCAACGCTTTTCTCGTTACCATCAAGTAGCTCAAAATGTCTGACCCTTGCAATTTGGGCAATGTCTCCTACATATCTCAGTATTTCTTCCCGGGAAAAGCTTTTCCCATAAAGTCTCACCATTTCTTTTTCTTTCCTCCTTATAGCAGAATTTTTCTCTACCTATATAGTAGATACTTTTTCCTTATCTCCATAAACTTTTTCAACTCCTCCTCCCACATCTGTACAATCTCATCTACGGGTACTCTGGCAAGCAACTTCTCGCGTATTTTTGCAGTTCCTGCTATTTCATTAAACTTTTCTGGCAAAATAAACTTATCCGGGTAAAGCTTCAGCAAAGAGTCCACCATATGCAAACCCAAATATATGGGCTTAACTTGTGAGCGATCTGTTATTCTCAGATATACTCCAAAGCATTCTTCACCCTTATATTTATAAGCTGTGGGTGTAAAAGCTATTGGTTCAAACGCTACCCCTGGTATGTTACGCGAGGTAAGCTCCGCTGCCCACTCCTCCGGATTTATAAAAGGGGCTCCTATGTACTGAAAAGGCTTTTCAGTGCCGCGGCCTTCGGTCACGTTTGTCCCTGCTTCAAAATAGGCGGTCCCTGGATAAAGTATTGCTGCGTCAAGTGAGCGCATATTAGGCGAAGTATTCACCCAGGGAATACCGGTTTCGTCAAACCACATATCGCGCCTCCAACCTTTCATCTTTACTACTTTAAGTTTACACTTAATCCCATACTCTCTATTGAACAATAAAGCAAGTTCACCAATGGTCATCCCGTGACGCACAGGTAACGGGAAATAAGAACCAAACATTTTCAGAAACTCTTTTTCCTGCAAGTTGCCCTCTACATATTCGCCTGTTATGGGATTAGGACGGTCAAGCACTACAAATAATACATTACTCTCCTTCGCTGCTTCCATACATAAAGCCATTGTCGTTATATAAGTATAAAACCGTGTCCCGATATCTTGTATATCAAACACCAGAACATCAATATTTTTTAACATTTCTCTTGTAGGCTTCTTCACTTCACCATAGAGACTATAGATGGGTATACAAAACTCGGTGTGCGTGGAAGAAGCTACATAGGTATCTTCTGTACCATAGAAGCCATGCTCTGGAGAAAATATTGCAACTAATCTTATACCATTTTTTTTGGCTTTTTCGCTTTGCAGCACTTCTACAGTCAACTTACCATCTTTTCTCCTGCCGGTGTGGTTAGTTACAAGCCCTACACGCTTGTTTCTTAATATTGAAAAATTCCCTTTTTCTAAAACTTCTATCCCCAACAGCACTTCGCTATAGAGATTGTTCACACCGAACAATATAGAAGCAACAAGAAGAAATATTTTCTTTTCCATCCTTTTATAACAAACACTGGAGCTCGTAAAAACGTTTATATAAAGGATTTGTATTCATCAACTCCTGATGTGTTCCAATACCTATAATTTCGCCATTCTCAATCGCTATAATGTAATCGGCATTTAATATAGTAGACAACCTGTGTGCTATTATAAGTATTGTTTTATCACGTGGCAAGCCAAAGATAGCATTACGGATAAGCTCTTCAGACTCCGCATCAAGTGCACTTGTTGCCTCGTCAAAAATAAGTATAGGCTGGTCTAGTAAAAACACTCGCGCTAACATTATCCTTTGCTGCTCACCAACAGATAGACTTACACCGCGTTCTCCTATAATAGTGTTGTAACCCTGGGGTAATTTAGAAATAAACGTATGCGCATTCGCCAACTTTGCAGCAGCAATAACACTCTCTTCATCGGCATACATGTTCCCATAACAAATATTGTTCCTTACAGTATCATTAAACAAAACGGTCTCTTGTGGCACTATGCCTATTTTCCTCCTCAAAGAGCTCAATCTGAGGTATTTAATATTTTTATTGTCTATGAGTATTTCACCCTTAGTTGGGTCAAAAAAACGTAACAACAACAACAGAAGCGTAGTTTTTCCACTGCCTGAAGGACCTACAAAAGCTACCCTATCACCTTTATTTATTTTTAAGTTTATGTTTTTCAACACATACCTATCCCTCTCGTAGCAAAACCATACGGAATTGTAAATTATACTTTCATTAAATCCTGTCAATTCTTCGGGATCTTCTACTTCGCAAATTGTCGGCTTCTCGTCAATAACGGAAAATACGCGTTCTGCTGCAGATAGCATTTGTTGCACACGTGCATTTAGCCCTGCAAAGCTACGTAAAGGATGATACATAGAGAGCATTGCACCAAAAAAAGAAAAAAACGCCCCTGTAGTCCACACATTATCTATCACATCTTTACCGCCATAAAACAACAAAAATGCCAACACTAAGCTGCCAGCAAATTCTACTATCGGAATAGACATAGCCTCAATACGCTGGAAACGCATAACTGTAGCGTAAAAATCCCTATTTAACGAAGTGAAACGTTTTATTTCGCGTTCCTCCTGGACGAAAGATTTCACCACTAAAATGCCATTAATCACATCTTGAATATACTTATAGAGCCTTGCCATAAGGTTTTGTGCTTTGCGTCCGCTGAGGCGCATTTTTTTGGCAAAATTAATCAATAATACACTCGCTAAAGGGAAAATTATAAGAGAAATTAAAGCAAATTTCCAATGCAGATAGAATATATATATGAGGAGAAAAACGATAGTTAACCCGTCACGGACAAGTATCAGAGGTACGTCATTTATATTAATCTGCAAAGTATTAACATCGTTTGTAAGGTAAGCAATAATTTTACCTTGTGATGTTTTATAATAATAATCCAACGATAACATATGTAACCTGCTATACATTTGCTCTCGCAGGTCCGCTGCTACCTTTTGTCCAATTGAGTACATCAAGTAATTCTGCAAATAAGTGAATATTCCACGAATAAAAAATAACATTGGTATTGAAGCAACTATCAACAGTAAAATCCAAATATTTTTTGCAGTTAAAGCTTTATCTATCGTCTCCTTCAAGAGATACATAAGAACGGTAGTTAATATACCAGACATTACCATACATAACAGGGCTTCTATAAACCTAGTTTTATATACTAACAAATATTTTGCTAAACGTTTAGCTGTTGACATTTATGTATTTTATTATTTGTTGTGCTGTGTTTCTCATCACATTCTTAAGGCATAACATTTTTCTTGTTTTATAATAAAGCTGCATACGAATGTCATTTAACAGATTTTCATCTGAACACCAGCGATATACTGTGGAAACTATATTTCTCACATTAGCATGATGTTGTACAAACTCCGGCAGAATGTGCTCATTTGCTAATATATTAGGAAGTCCTATATGCTTTGTTCTTATGAAGGCACGTGCTAATAAATAAAATATGTAATTTGTTTTATAGACTATTATAGTAGGTATGCCAAGTAAAGCATTTTCTAATGTAACTGTGCCAGAGGAGGCAATTGCTAAATCTAATATTTTACGAGAGGAATAGTTATTTATATCACTTTCAATACAATTAATCTTCACTTCAGATGGCACTTTTTTTAGATGTTTCTGATATAAGCTTTCTTCTATAGTGTCTATTGTATATAAATAAAAACTTATTTCCTTGCTACAAAAGTCTCTTACAATACGAGTTACTACTTCAACAAATAACGGCAGATGATTCTCCACAACGGCTTTGCGACTACCAGGAAATAAACCTATATTTATTTGATTTGATATTTTTTTCTCTTCAAACTTCATAATATCCACATCCCCAATGACTTCGCACAGCGGATGACCATAAAATTCTGCCTCTATTCCAAATTTTATGTATATATCTTTCTCAAACGGATATAGAACTATAACTTTATCCACAAAGCGTTTCATTTCATATATACGTTTAGGCCGTGTAGCCCATATTTGAGGGCTTATATAATACACTACAGGAATGTTGTATTTTTTTGCCTCTTTACAAAGGTGTATATTAAAACCGTAAAAATCTACAGGAACAACCACGGAGATTTTATCTTTGTTATTTCTAATATAAGAAACAACGTATTTGTTAAAAATTTTTCTCAAGTGGAAGTAAAATTTTACAGCATCTAAAGGGCCAAATATTAACAAACTAACCAAGTCGTAAAGAAAATTATCTGCATATTTTTTTATCCATTTACCACCCAATCCTACAATTCTTATCCCAGGATTAATGCTTTTTAGTTCACAAATTAGCCGCCCAGCGTAGATATCCGCTGATGGGTCGCCTGCAGAAATCATTATTTCCATACAAAAATAACAATGGACAGTGCTATTTCAATTTTCTGATTTCTTTCAATATATTTATTGCCAATTCTAATGACAAGTATCCCTCTCTACCGGAACTGCAGGGGGGGGTCTTGGCATGAATGCATTCAATAAAGTGTTTCAATTCATTATACAAGGGCTCGACTTTCTCAACCTCAGGAATTATGACCTCAATATCTTTATAATCTTTCACGCGCTCTTTTTTCTTCTTGTAGATTTCAACCTTTCTAGCCATGTAATCTATCGAAATGTAGGAATCCTCCTGAAAAATACGAATTTTTCTATACGAAGCCAGCGATATACGACTTACGCTGATATCAGCAATGCATCCATTATCAAACCTCATCCTCACATTAGCAATGTCTTCTTCTTCCGAGAAAACTTTCGCCCCAACAGCATCAATATTCACAGGAGAAGAGTAGTTCAGTAAAGAAAGCACCATATCAATATCATGAATCATAAAGTCCAAAACAACACTTATATATGCGGTTCTAGCGTCATAAGGTGACAGTCGCCGTGCCTCTATATATTTCGGATTATAGATGTAATTTTTAGCACTTATAACTGCTGGATTAAAACGCTCAACAAATCCTACCTGTAACACAAGATTCCTTTCTTTAGCCAATTCTATAAGCTCGTTAGCAGTTTCAAGTGTTACTGTTATAGGTTTTTCTACCATACAATGAATATTATGTAATAACATTTCCCTTGCTATAGTATAATGAAGATTTGTAGGCACTGCGATAACCGCAGCATCAACTTTGCCCAACACACTGCGATAGTCTGTATAACCTTTTGTATTATACCTGCGGGCTAATTTTTCAACTTTTTCCCTATCTATATCAACAAGGGCTTTCAATTCAACATTCTCCATTTTTGATAATATTCGTGCGTGATGTGCACCCATATGCCCTGTGCCAATAACTGCTACTGCAAGTGTCATCTTCCGTTTATACGCTCACTACACAAATTTTATTTTCTTCAGCTTTATACAACACTGTGTCTTTTTCTACCAATATAACTTTATTCGCTTCAACAACCAAAATCCTTGCACCAATAGCTATCATGCAGTCCATAGTTCTTGTTCCCACCACAGGTATATCAAATCTAAAATCTTGCCTTTCACGCGCAACTTTTATCACTATATGCCCACCATAAATAATCTTACCAGCACGCAGTATACACTCATCCGTACCCTCCATGGCTTCCACAGAAACTACAGATTTGTCTTTTACAACGATTGTTTGCCCTATATCGAGCGTTGCAATCTTCTTTGCTATACTGTAACCAAACTTTATATCTTCTTTTTCTTCTGAAGACAGATTTTCTCTGCTGCCAAATATACCCTTAGGCAAAGTTAAATCTTTCAAATACTTCATCGGCGAAATTATAGAAATCCCTCTTTTCCCAAATTCTTTGAGTATCTCTTTAAAAATTGTCATAGGCAGTTTGTTTTTCACTTTAGACAATATTTGTGCAGCTTGCCCTACAAAATTTGTGGAAAATATGATGTTATGTGGCACCTTGCCCAATAATACGACTTTTTTTACTTTTTCTTTTTTCAATATTTCAAAAATTTTTTCTGTTTCTTCAATATTTATGAAATAGTTTTTTGCACTGTAGGATTTGATTTCCGGGGAGGTGAGGTTATTAAACCCTATTACTAGGACGGGCTCGTGATTAATCACATTTTTTACAAATATTACCGGAGAAAATCCACTTCCTGCTATTAGGGCTATCATCAATGAAAAAACCCTTTATTATCACCTTAGAGTGAATCTCCAAACGTAACCATTCACTAAAAAATATATGGCGGCTTCTTTTACTTATTCACGGCAGATGCCGCGTTGAGTGTTCTTAACAAATTCTACAAAATGTCTCACAAAAGGATTTAAAAATTTATCGTTAGACTCGACGTATTGTATCGCCTCTTCTAAAGTAAAATTTGAACGGAAAAATATGCGATACACACGTTTTAGTATACGGATATCTTCTATAGAAAAACCGTGTCGCTTGAGCCCTACAATATTCAATCCGTACAGCCGTGCCCTATCTCCACAGGCTGCTGTGTATGGCGGTACATCAAGTGACACCATTGCACCACCGCCCAACAATGCAAACTCTCCAATGCGTACATATTGATGTATTGCTACAAGACCGCCAACAACTGCACAGCTTTCGACCTCCACGTGCCCGCCTAAAGTTGCACCGTTAGCAAGTATTACATTATCTCCCACAACACAGTCATGCGCAATGTGTGAATACGCCATAAGAAAACACCGTTTACCAATTTTTGTCACGCCTCGCACTGCAGTTGCTCTGTGTATAGTCACGTACTCACGAATAATAGTGTTCTCGCCTATTATGACTTTTGTTGGTTCTCCAACATATTTCAAGTGTTGTGGTGGAGTACCTATGATCACTCCAGGATATATTACACAATTTTCTCCTATAACAGTATCGCCTTCAATATACACATGTGGGCCTATCCTACAGCCTTTTTCTATCCTTACATCGCCCTCTATTACAGTATAAGCACCAATCTCTACCGTAGGATCTATTTTCGCCTCAGGAGATATTATTGCTGTTGGGTGAATTTTCACCATTTTGCCTTCTATCTCTTTCTACTAAAGTAAATAAAAATTCGCTTTCCGCAACTAATGTGTTTTGAGAGTAGGCTTTGCCTCTTATCTTTCCAGTTCGTCCCCTATCACGTAACACCTCTATGTGGAACTCCAAGAGAGTAGGAGGAATAACGGGTCTGCGAAATTTTGTATTCTCTATAGAAACAAAATATGCCAATTTGCCTATAAGTTCGGGTCTTGAGAGGAATAACACACAAGCTGTCTGCGCCATACTTTCTATCAATAACACGCCAGGCATTATAGGATGCTTAGGGAAATGTCCTTTAAAGAATTCTTCCTCGCCTGAGAGGTATTTATAGCCAATTGCGTGGACTCCAGAGCCTATACTGTCAGATATGACAACATAGTCCAAAAATAAGAAAGGATACCTGTGAGGAATGATCTTTTCGATTTCTACCCTGTCCAATACTTTAACATTTTTATTGGCAAATGTCGGCAAAAAACACTTCTTCAACCCAAGAACCTCTTTAATACGCTTCAAAAATTCAATATTGTGCCGATGGCCCGATTTTATTGCAATTATATTAGCTTTTATTTGCCGGCCTAACAATTGCAAATCACCCATTAAATCTAGAACTTTATGTCTAACAAATTCATTGTAGAATCGTAATCCATCCTTAGCATATATCTTGTCTACATCGATGACTATAGCATTCTCCAAACTTCCTCCTTTTGCCAAGCCTTTCCTCTTCAGAAGCTCCACTTCATGACTAAAACAAAAAGTCCTCGCAGAACATATTTCACGCTTAAAGGTCTCTGGCGTGAGAGTTAAACTTATATATTGGCTCCTTAACATATTATGTTGATAATTTACAATAAACGTTATTCTTGTTTCATCAGAAGGATACGCAATAAGATAAACTTCCTCGTCCTTTGCATAATAATACATAGGGGTATTGAGAACAAAAAAGTTTTTCTCTTCGTCTTGTTCTACAATACCTGCCTGCTCGAAAAGCGTCACGTAAAGTAAAGATGAGCCGTCGCCAGCTGGCGGTTCACTACCTTCAAGTTCAATTATCAAATTATCCAGCCCTAAACCATATATAGCTGCGAGAACGTGTTCTATAGTGCGCACTTCAACACCATTTTTACCTAAAGTTGTTCCACGTAAAATTTCAACCACATTATCTACATCAGCTTCGACAACTGGTGGATTCCTTATATCTTTACGGATGAACTTTACACCTGAATTTGGCGGAGCTGGTTTAAATGTTATAGTAGATACAACTCCACTATGCAAACCTATCCCAGAATAGGAAAGTTCTTTACCTATGGTTCGTTGTTTCATTTATTTTTTTCCTTTTCTTCTTTTTTCTTTATAGAACGATATATTTCCGTCAATTTATTTATAATCACCTGCTCTCTCATAGCCTCTATGTGTGACTTTGCTGGATACCCAGAAACAGCCATCCCAGGCTCTATATTACTTATTACACCCGCCTGCGCGCCTATCTTCACATTATCTCCTATCACAAGATGGTCAGCAATACCGGCTTGTCCGCCAATTATAACATTCCTTCCTATCTTAGTGGAACCGGCAATACCCACTTGACTCGCAATTATACAATTCTCTCCAATCTCCACATTATGCCCAACCTGTACAAGATTATCCAATTTCGTCCCCCTACCTATTTTAGTAACACCAACCGTCGCCCTATCAATAGTGCAGTTTGCGCCAATTTCTACATCATCGCAAATTTCTACATAACCAACCTGCGGCACTTTCAACGGAGCTTCGCCGGTTGGAATGAAACCAAAACCATCGCTACCTATTACGGTGCCAGCATGAATAATCACATTGTTACCAACAATACATCTCCCACGTATTATCACATTATGATATATCCTACAATTTTCTCCTATTCTTACGTTACTCTCTATCACGCAGTTATGGAAAATCTTGCTATTCCTGCCAATTTTGGTATTGTGTCCTATAACTGTATATGCACCAATTGCTACATCTTCCCCTAACTCGACATTTTCTTCTATAATAGCTGTAGGATGTATTCTACTTATTGTGTTATTCTCACAAATCTCTTTTTCATATATCTCTAGAATTTTTGAAAAGGCTATATATGGATTATAATTAACGCGAATAAAATTAAAATTTCCGTCTATTTTGATATTTTCGTTGGCGCTTATTATTACTGCCCCGGCTTGTGTATTTTTTAGACTCTCGTAGAACTTAGAACCTGCGTAAAATGTTATATCGGTTGGCTTAGCATTTTCCAGAGATGAGACATTTGTGATGACATAATTCTCATCACCTTGTAGGACGCCACCCACGATTTCTGCTATTTCTTTAAGTGTCAATTTCATACCAGTTCTTCTCTTTCCTCACTTTATTATTTTTCTTAATAGATTTTAGTTGTTTTCTCACTTCAACATCAACATATTTATCAAAATATTTGTCAAGTCTTTAACTCTTTCGTTATATAACAATAAATTCTTATCCACTATAATGTCCACATTTTCTTGTTTTGCTAACTCTACAATTTTAGAATAAATCCGCTCGTAAATTTTTTCTGCCATTTCCTTTTCTTTCTGCAACAATTTCTCCTCTTCCTCTTTTTTCTTAGCCTGCATCTCTTGACGTTTTTGGCGCGCAAGTTGCTCTTTTTCCTCCTTCTTGCTCGTCAGCTCTTTTTTCTCCTGCTGCTTCTGCATCATAGCAGTTTCTATTTTCTGCAACTCATCCTCTAGTTCTTTCTCCAACAAGGCCCCCTCGGGGGTTGATACAGAAGTAGCAGAAAATGCCTCTATAGGAGTTGAGGAAAGTTTAACACTTAAATTCTCCTTTTTCCGCGCCAATTCACTCATCTCCTCTTCTATAGTCTCTAAAGTCCTATCAATCTCTTTCTTTTCATTTTCAATATTCTCAATTTCTTTTTCTATATTCGACAAGCTACTTATAATTTCTTCTTTCTGCTTCATAAGCACATTTCTTTCTTCCCGCGCTACTGCTTCAAATACGCTCCTTATGTCTACAACACCTATAGAAATTTCGTTACGTAAGATTTCTAAAGGTAACGTAAACTCAAATGCATCGACAATAGGGATAATAAAAAATAAACACAGTGTAGATAGAAGAAACGAAAGATTAGTAGTATTGCGTGAACTAAATTTTTGCATCTCTAATTTTTTAAACTCAGTAATATATGCTACCAATAGTGAAATAAAACTGCAATTTATCGCCGTATGTTTTATTTAATCCATAGCCCCAGTCAAAACGTATTGGGAAAACCGGCGTGGTCAGTCTAACCCCAACCCCTACACCAGCTTTTAACTGCTTCTTACCTTCACCTATGCTAAAATCAACCTCAGAAAAATCACTCCATGAGCCACCAATATCTATAAAAAAGGCCCCCTGCAAAATTGTACGTCCTTTCTCTGTAGCAAGCGGAAATTTATACTCAAAATTTGAGACAAACATCACTTTACCACCAATTTCCGGGCCTATTTCTCCGTAGTTATATCCTCTCACTGTGTCCGCACCACCTACACGGAAATATTCTGTTGCTGGCAGAGGTTGCCCGGGAATATACTCTTTCAACAAACCGCACCTGAAACCAGCAGAAAATACGAACTTCCAAAATGTGGGGAAAAACCACGCGGAAGTGAGAGTAGGTTTGTAATAATGAGCATCACCGCCCAATATGCCGCCCGTAAACTCTACATACAAGGCATTTTTCGCACCCCTTGAAGAGTCAAATATATTATCTCTTGTATCATGTATAACACCTAAGGTTATACTGGAGAGCAAAGGGGTCAGATACAATTTATCTTTGTACTCGGGCTTTACATTCAAATATTCCATCTTTTGATAGGTGTATGAGACATTTAATCCTAAATATTCCAGTACACGAGGTATAAAACGCAGAGTGAGGCCTTGCCTGTGGTCGTCGTAAGCATTTATGTCTTGCCCATATGATTGTTTCCTCATTGTATTAAAAATATTTATCCCTGTAGAGATGGGTTTATTAAATATCCAGGGGGTGTTAAAGTAAATCTCGTAGTTTTGCCTTCTTTCGCCAAATTCCCATAAAAGATTCAACCTGTACGCTCTACCAAAAAGGTTTAAGTGTTGCACTTGCAAAGTACCTAAAAGTTTATCTTGCGAAGAATACCCCATCCCGGCAGAAGCCATTCCCGGTTTGCCCTCCGTTATTGTAACTATTAAATCTACGCAGTCTATCCTCTCTGTAGGATGTAAATCAATCTTGACATCATCTATGAAGCCAAGATTATATAACTGTTCTATGCTACGGCGCAATTTTTTAGCATACAGAACATCTCCAGGTTTAAGTAAGAACTCGCGCAACAAAACGTCAGTTTTCGTAAATTCATTGCCCTCAATGTAGAGCCTATTTAAGTATACAGGGAATTTCTCATCTATCTCAAACACTATATCAATCTTTTTAGTCTCTGTATCCTCGAGCAAGTCTTCTTTAACCTCTACATTTATATACCCTTTATCAGCGTATAAGGAGCGAATTTCTAACTTACTTCTCTCAAGATCTAAATTATTGAAAACTTTGTTCTTTTTTAACTTTACCGCTTTACAAAGAATGCTGCTGGAAAATACACTGTTGCCAGAGAAAGTCACATCTCCAATATAAAATTTATCTCCTTCGCTTAAGTTTAGAATTATCTCCACCTCTGTGCGCTCTTTGTTGTACTTGATCTCATCAGTAAGCTCTATCTTCAAATATCCATTATTTTTATAAAGCTCTAAAATCTTATCTTTATCCCTCTGAAATACATCTTCTTTGAAAAATTTCTTCTTCTTAGTTTCCATCAACTTTAGAATTTTTCGCGCAGAAAACCCTCTGTTGCCGTTTATTTTTATCTCTTTTACTAATATCCTGTTCCCCTCATATATAAAAAAAACCACCGTCACCGTCCCTTTCTTTTCATCAATATACTCTCCATGCTCAACACGACAATCAGCATAGGCTTTCTCTTTATAGAGTGCAAGTATTTTATTTATATCGTCATACAACTTATCTAACGTGAAAAATTCTTTTTCTTTTAGTTTAAGTTCTGACTTCAATTTACTATCTGAAATTGCTCTATTCCCGCGGAATTCTATTTTTTTTATTTTAGGATATTCTTTAATTTTCAAAGTGACGCGTATTTTATTACCTGTAGTGGTGCTTATTTCAGGAAAAATCTCTTCAAACGCACCAATGTTCCTTATATTTTCTATATCTTCTTTCAGGGTTTCTTCATCATAGAGACGACCTTTCTTAAGCTTCATTTTTCCTAATATCTCCGCAGTTGATATATTTTTGTTACCTATAACCTCTACAGAATCCACAATTTCTCCACACAAAATGTCACTATTAGAGTACAAAATACCCAACGATAGGAATAAAGATGCTACCAAGAAAGTATATTTTTTTGATCTCATATAAAAAATTTGCTCCTACCAGCCAAACCTATCATGTACTTCTACTGAAATCTTCCTTTCCGAATCTAAGGGCTGTGTTATATTTTCCGGCACACCAATACTAGCGCGCAGGAGAAAATTTTTCCAGCGGTGAGAAAATGCTATCTCTTGTCTTATGTCAAGCCTATTTTGAAACAGAGCAGACCTGTCAAGTTTTAAAATGTATTCAAAAAATGTTTGTCCTGTAATACTTTTTTGGAATGTATATTTTGTCCCTGCAAGAATATCAACTATTGATATGGGTGACGACAAAATCTCCTCTTTTTTAGATACAGTTTCTTCCTGTGTAACTACTATGTTATCTACCAACCTGGTCTCTTGCAACATAAATCTGGCTAAAGGTGAAACAAGTGCAGAGTCGAATAATTTTATAATTTCCTCTCTCAGGATCAGCTCTATTTTTTCTACTGTAATTGGTTCCTGATATTTGCCAATTTGTTTTAGAAAATCTTCAGTAGAATATTTTGCAAACTCGCGGTCGGTAGAGTAGAGTCTAGGCTTAACGTGCACAAGCTTCTCACGATTTATTTCCAATATTAGGTGAGTAGGTGAGGAACGAACCGAGGCATCTGAAGACAACGGTAAAGATACATTTGTTTCTGCACGACATTCTAAATACGGCACGTTCTTTTTTATTTCAAGCTCCGCATATTTAAGATTGAATATCTTTCCTAAATACGACAATACACCTCTATACGATCTTATATCGCCGTTTATCTCAAGATTATTGGAGGGACCTTTCAATTTAATTTCACCTTCTATATTGGCCCGTATAAGTTCATTCTCATACCACACGTTTTTATTCGCTACTATTGTAAGATCTAAGTATAATTTAGGGTATCCTTCCGCGGTGGATAGTTTGATTTCCTGTCTCGGCGGATAAGTGAAGTGTGCATTGTTAAGTTCTACCATACCTGTGATGTATATCACCTCTTTAGAGCCTTTAACCTCAACATCTACTTTAGCCTCACCATAAGACGGCTGGGATAATATTCTGCCAAATAGAGAAGATTGTGGTATTGAAAGGTAATTCCATGAGATATTCAATCCCGTTTCTCCCTTGGTCTGCAGTGTAAAACTGTACTCCACGCCTCCTCTGTCTATTACACCGCTGCCAGAAAGCGTAAAATTACCTTTCCCCACGTAGCCACCAAAGTTTTTCACGATGAACCTATTATTTTTCAACACAATTTCGCCATTCACAGAAGATATATTTTTCAACAAATCTGTCATAAAAAACTCACCTTTATGTATTTTAATTTCACCTTCCAAAGAAGGGTTCTCCGATGGACCACTGAGGTATAAATTTCCGCTAACAGCGCCTTTAGAATGCTTAACCCAGGAAAATAAATATGAAAGAACGGATAAATCACAACTCGGAACAGAACACTTCACATTATAGTATCCTCTCTTCTCTAAAGGAAAAACACCAGACAGATCCAAACTATATTTATCTTTAAGATAAACTTTACTATAAGAAATATTTAACATTTTGTCTTTCACTGAAAACCAAGCACTCAGTTTTGTATAAGGTAGATTATAAATTTTACCCTCCAGGGAATTTATTTGTCCAACAATTTTGGGATTACTTATATTGCCAGTTATTAACAGTTGGAAATTACTGTATCCTTCGATGCGGGTTTTAAAATTTAATATCCCAAATAGAACATCCAATGGAAATTTATTGCCCTCAATTGAGATATCTAAATCCCTACCACTATACTTTCCACTTATAGAGAATATGTTATTATCATCTTCTCTCATGTTAAAGTGGGTAAATTTTAAATTATCTTTTTCTAAAAATTCAATATTACTTTCAATGGTGTACTTAGCATTTCTATCAGGGTAAAAGTTCAAAGTGCGGCCTTTTTTCACTATACGGGCCTTAAAGTTTGAAAAATTGTATTGATTGACCCAAAATGTGGGCGATTCTAAAGTTATTTCCGTATCATTGTTATAAAAACTGTATTTACCCCTACAACTTACGTCACCCCATATTGTCGTATTGACAATACCTATACTTCTAATCTCCGCCTGTAATAAAAACTCCAAGCTGCCAGCGATGTCACTCGGAAATTTCACAAAAGATTCTTTTTCAATAACAAGAGTTCCATTATTGGTGTCAATTTCGGAGTAAACATTGATTTTATCCTTGCCAAAAATAAATTTTACTTGAGGCGTATATATCATGAGATCCTTGTAGGTCAAGTCTTTTTCAAACGACAGGAGCAACTCATGAGGTTTTGCCGTAAAAGAAGATATCAAAAAGTTCCAAGAAAGATTCAACGTATCCTCTCTTTTATTAATACTTTTCTTTACAGGCAATATGGCGGTTTTTCCTGAAATAAGCCTTTTAGACAATAATCCTGATATGAAGTTTTCAATATTATATTTTCTATTCTGCAACGTAAAGTTTTTTAACACGACGTTACCACTAAAATCCGGCAATAATAATTTTCCAGACATTGTGATATTTGCACATATCTTGCTGCCATCTTTTTCAACTCTATCGGCTATGGAAGGCAGAAAAATTCTACTTATCCTATCAAATTCAAGATTAGAAAGACTCAACTTGCCAACTATATTGCCATTCTTTTTTACCACAAAATTTGAGTTAAGTCTATTATTTAATCCTAAAAGCTCCATACATACATCACTCTCACTAAAACTTATCGTTGCAGACAAATCTCCTAGCCTCGTGCCACCTATACTGAGATAAGGTGAAAACAACAATAATTTCACCATATCTTGCAGTCTTGTATACTTACCATCAAATAGAAAAGATATTTCTTTATCGTAAAACTTCAAATTATCCGCTTTAATAATGCAATTTGAGAAGTTCCGTTTCTCTACAGGAATTAGATAAAACAATAATTCACCTCCGCTTTGCTGCTTCAACAAGATTTTACTTACATACAGAAGTCCATCAGTGTAAGAGGCCTGCATTGTCAACCTCTCCCAACTTAATAATTGCTTTATCCCGCCTCTAACACTCTGGAAAGAGACTTGTAACCCTTTGCTCGCTTCTGTTGAGGAGTATAACACGCAGGTATACTCGCCTAAACTTTTCTCTCTGCCACGAAAACTAACATACACTCTTGGATAGGAAATATTACCACAAACTGTCCCGGAAAGATATGTCTCACCTGCAAGTTTAGTGTAAAATCTATCCAATGATATTAAATCTGAAGAAATCGACAAAGATACATTATCCCCTTTTACGCCAAATAAAGTAAACTTGCCAGCTGTGAAAATTTTCTCTTTCTGCGAAAATGCAAACTCACCCTTTTGAATAAATAACACGCCATCTTTCTCCACGCCTTCGTATAGGAAATTGTACCCATATGGTAACAGCTGCCCTTTAACATAAAACTTACTATTGGTTTGCAGCTGTAACTCACCTTTAATCGCAGTGTAAGGGGATTGGTATATAGATATAAGGTAGTTGCTAAATATGGACAGTTTTCCTTTTTCGATACTTAAATTTATATTTAGCTCAGCTGGCATCCTTCCCACTACCCTTTCTATACGAAGAGGCTCCGCTAGATCTATCTTGCACATTTTTATCAAGAAGTTACAACTTTCCCCCTTTACAACTCCTGTAGCTTTCACTTCACCACGGCTTATCTTCCCTACAAGTGAGTTCACAGTAGTGCCATTTCTGTCATGTTCAATACTTACCTGTAAGTTCTCCAACTCTCCAAATTTTGTGCAAACCTTTCCTCCCAAATTCACCAATAAGGTATAAGTACTAAAATTGCCTTCAAACTTGACTTCAGCATCCACTACACTTGTAGAAGAAGAGAAAAACCTATCTAGTTGAGGGAAGATGTGGGCGAATTTTGCAATATTTAAGTTAGCAGATTTTATTTTTAAGTTTGCAGCTATATTGCCCTTATTAAGCGGATTCATTTCTCCAGACAAAAAAATCTCACTTCCACAAATTTCTACCTTGCATTGTTTCACTACTAACGTATCTCTATAGCTACTATATAAAATTTCACTTTTCCCAATAGTAAAAGTTTTAAATTCACCACCGTCCATTATAGAGATTTTCGCAGAATTCAATGAAACTTCACCATCACAAGAGTAGACATTTTCTTTTTTGCATATTGTTGTTTCTATAAAGACTCCACCCTCATATTTTATTTTATCTGACACTACATCAAATAACGACAATGGGAAATTCTTACACAAAATTTTCAATCTATCTATTTTAAAGATATCTTCTATCTCAACATTTACAAAAAAAGACTGTTTTTTATCTGAGAAATATCTACCCGCAAGAGTTAAGCCTGTCTTCCTATTTCTTGTTCTAAGTTTTATTGCTGTTATTTCATAATCGTCGTAAACTCTGTTCTTTACGCTATTAAACAAAGAAAGGTGAAGGTTGCAAAAGTAAATATCCACAAGCGGAAATTTTGAAATTTTCTTCCTATTGCTAAAATTTCTATATAGTGATAAAATTTCTTTATACTTTGCAATGTCAAATTGCAGTCTGCAGTCTTTGAAGGATATTTTATATATAGCATTTAACTTTATACCCTTAAAGATGTTAAAATGAAAAGTGGCGGTTTTTGCAAAAAGCATTGGGGTAGCGCTATCGGTCGGTAGATATATTGCGAAATCGTTTATATACATTGAATTTATAAGATTTGTTGATATGCTTGAAAAATTTATTTTAAGACAAGGGAACTGCTTCTCAAAATAGGGTATCAAGATATTTTTTTGTATAGTAGTTGGCAGCCGTAGGCGTAAAAATAATAGTATTGCTATAGTAGTAGTGGTGAGCGCTAAAACAAGAACTGCGGCAAAAAGTTTTTTTTTCACACAAAAAGAATTAAAAGGCTTTTTATTTTCTTTTCTGAAAAATGTAAAATATTTCTTCCAAAAAAGATGTTCCTATTTTTTTAGCTACTTTACGCAGATGTAACAGGCCTTGATATGCAATACCATACCGTTTATGGAATTCCTTATGTAGAAACTCGTCCTCCTCTAAGCTGGCATTTTCTGTAATTTTCTTTTCTTTTGCGCTCTCTTCCTTCATCTCAGGCATAAGATACTTCTAGTTTTGCATTAGAAAAAGTCAACTTGTCGCTTTCTTTATCATATCCCACATATATTTTTTCATCTTTATCAACCTGTTTTTGTAATAAACTATTAATGACGCCATCTTCAAGGTAAAATTGTATGGCGCGTGCTAGTGGCCGTGCACCAAAATGCGGGTCAAAGCCCTTCCTCAACAGAAAGTTTTTGGCTTCTTCGTTAATCTCGAAATCAACCCCCTGAGATTTAAACTTAGTTTTTACTTTATTTATAAACAAATCCAATATTTTGCGCATATCACTTTCAGATAAAGGGTGAAATACTATTATATCATCCAGCCTATTAAGAAACTCTGGGCTGAAAACCTTCCTCACTTCCTCCATCACGGTTTCTTTTATCCTATTATACTCAATTTCTGAGCTGTCGCCCACAGCAAAACCTAAAGATTTACCTTTAGATATAATGCGTGCAGCAACATTTGAAGTCAGTATTATGATGGTATTTTTAAAACTCACATGATGGCCAAGGTTGTCTGTCAATATCCCGTTATCAAATATTTGCAGGAGAATATTAAAAACTTCCGGATGCGCCTTCTCTACTTCGTCAAATAATACAACCGAGTAAGGCCTTCTGCGGACAGCCTCGGTTAGTTGTCCACCTTCCTCATAACCTACATATCCCGGTGGCGCTCCAATAAGGCGCGACACAGAGAACTTCTCCATAAATTCCGACATATCTATGCGGATCAGGGCATTCTCGTTATCAAAAACTATTTCTGCGAGAGCGCGCGCAAGCTCCGTTTTACCAACACCAGTGGGGCCTAAAAACATAAAACTACCTATTGGGCGACGGCTATCTTTCAACCCCATTCTTGAGCGGCGTATAGCATGCGATACTGCTTTTATAGCTTCATCTTGGCCAATTATACGTTTGTGAAGCTCTGTCTCTAACTTTAATAGTTTGTCACACTCTCTCTCTGTTATTTTCTGTACAGGAATACCTGTCCATTTTGAAATTATCAACTTAATATCTTCTTCTGTCACCAGTGGCACTACTTTTTTGCTTTTTTCCTGCCAGGACCGCTTAAGCTCTGCAAGCTCCTCCAATAATTTTTCTTCCTTTTCGTAGAGCTCTTTCGCATGCTCATAAGAGCGTTGCGAAGAAGCGTTTTCTCTTTCTCTACGTATCTTTTTCAACTCTGCAGCAATTTCTTTCATTCTTTGTGTTGGCTGCATCGCCTGCAAGTGCGCTCGTGCGCCAGCCTCGTCCAGCAGATCTACGGCTTTATCTGGCAAAAAGCGGTCGCTAATATAGCGCTCAGACAGCTCAGAAGCTGCCTTTATGGCTTCATCAGTAAACTTTACATTATGATATTGCTCGTATCTGCTTTTTATTCCTTGCAATACTTTTATAGTCTCTTCCACAGATAAAGGCTCAACCATTACAGGTTGGAATCTACGTTCTAAGGAAGGGTCGCGCTCTATATATTTCCTATATTCCTTGAGTGTCGAAGCACCTATACACTGCAGTTCACCACGTGCTAGCGCAGGTTTAAGTATGTTGGACGCATCCATAGGGGCACCTTCGGCTGTACCTGCGCCTATTATCGTATGCAATTCGTCAATGAAAAGAACAATTGTATTCCTAGCCCTACCTATCTCTTCAATAATACTTTTCAAACGTAACTCGAACTCACCCCTATACTTAGTACCTGCAATGACAGCTGCTAAATCTAAACTTACTACGCGCTTATTAAGCAAAATCTCCGGAACATCGCAGGCGACAATGCGCTGTGCCAAACCCTCCACAATAGCCGTTTTACCGACACCCGGGTCACCTACAAGTATCGGGTTGTTTTTAGTCCTTCTGCATAATATCTGTATTATTCGCTCAATCTCCTCTTCTCTGCCAATCACAGGGTCAAGTTTATTTTCCTTTGCCAACCGTGTCAAGTCGCGACTGAACCTATCCAAGGTAGGAGTATGGACACGTGAATGCTGCCTCCGTGTTATTACAGAAAATCTGGGCTCAAAATTGCTCTCATCTTCTACATACCAACAAGGATGTTGAGCAGGAACCCCCAATAAATCCATAATTTCTTCGCGCACTACATTTATATCTATACCAAGATTTTCTAAAATCATTGTTCCTGCACTATCTTTTTGCCGCAAAATGCCCAACAGCAAATGTTCTGTACCAACATAGTTATATCTCATATTTTGTGCCTCCTCAATAGCGTACTCTAACGACTTTTTGGCTTCCGGTGTAAAAGGTATCTCTCCCAGAAAAACAAGATTATCCCCTGTACCTACAACACGCTCAATCTCGTTCTTTATCACGTAGAGATCGACTCCCAGGTTTGTTAACACTTGTGCGGCAACACCCTCATTCAACCTCACAATCCCTAACAAAAAATGCTCAGTACCTATATAATCGTGATTAAGCCGTTTAGCCTCCTCCTGTGCTATCATTATTACCCGGTGTAATCTATCTGTAAACCTCGGCATAAAGCAATCCTTACCCTTTGCTCAAAAATATCTTCTTCAGAGAACTCATATTATATCATATTAACCCTGCAAAAAGAAACAAAATTTTACATCTCTTTTGCCCAAAAAAGAACCAGTGATACAGCAACTATTGATGATGTCTCACTCCGAAGGATGTGCCTCCCAAGATTCAAAATTGAAAAATTTTTCCTCTTCGCTAACAAAACCTCCTTTTCACTGAATCCACCTTCAGGCCCTATAAAAATATTCACACGACTCACCAAGTTTACGTCAACCTTTGTAAAAAACTCACTAACTCTATCACCGTATTTCTCATGAAACAACAAGCTCAATGTTTTACCATCTTTACATATGCTTTCCCCACCAAAAGTATTCTCTACAGTTAATAGATCTATAGCTTTGTTAAAACACATAGGATGGAAAATTTTAGGTAAAAATGACAACTCAGACTGTTTAACCGCGGACAATATTATTTTTTTCCACCTGTCAATCTTCTTCTCTACATCGTGTATTTTAGCTATTGTATGTTGTGTAATAATGGGTACTATATTACTCACTCCGAGTTCTGTAACTTTTCGTATGACAAAATCCATTTTTACAGGTTTAAGTATAGCCTGGTATAAGGTTACTGTAACTTTGCACTGCTCCTCAGGAATAATTTTCTCTATAATCTTGCACACCATGCCATTTTTATTTATATCTATTATCTCAACATTATAAAACTGCCCGTCTTCTGTAAAAATCTTTATTTTATCTCCTACATGTTTCCGCAACACACGTGTGAGATGGTGAAATTCCTCGCCTGTGATGTAAGAGCTCCCTTCATGAAGATTTATATTGGAGGAAGGAACAAAAAATTGGGCCATTTTAATCCAACTTTTAACTCAACATAAGAGCCTCATTTACTCCCAAAGAGGCGCTCAAAAAAAGACTTAGAGGGGTTTGTGTCAACAACCACTTGCGGTTCATTTGAAAGCTTTGTATATTCACGTAGAAGTTCTCGCTGTTTTTCACTAATTTTGGTGGGAATGCTGACGTTGACGATAACATATAAATCTCCGCGATTGCTAGGATTACGTAGCTCTGGCATACCCTCACCTTTAATCCTAAAAGTTTTCCCGGGCTGTGTCCCTGGAGGTATCTTCACTTTAATTTTTCCATCAAGAGTTGGAATTTCAACCTCTCCACCAAGTACTAATATTGGATAACTTACGCGTATAGAAACGTATAAGTCGTCATTTCGTCGCAGGAAAGTCGGATGTTCTTCTACTTTTACATTCACATATAAATCTCCCGATGGGCCTCCATACTCACCAGCCTCGCCCTTACCTTTAAACCTCAAATTTGTTCCCGTATCAACTCCCGGCGGTATCTTCACTATAAGTTTAACAAGCTTCTTTACTTTACCGCGACCACGACATTCACCACAAGGCGTTTCTACAATTTCACCAAAACCATTACACCGGGGACAGGTCTGAGTAAGCGTAAAGAAACCTTGTGACAGCCTCACCCGGCCACTACCTTGACACTGGGGACACGTTTTCTTACCTGTACCTGGCTTAGCTCCTGTGCCATTACACATGGTACAGGTCTCGGTGTGGTAAAATTCAATTTCTTTTTCTGTTCCACGATAGGCCTCCTCTAACGAAATTTTCACTGTGTATTCTATATCGGCACCGCGCTGCGGGTATGATTTACGTTTACCGGCTCGCGTCCCAGAAAAACCAAAAAAATCATCAAATAAGTCGAAAATATCCTTGCCAAATCCTAAATCTTCAAATATACTACCAAAATCTGTACTACGGAAAATATCTTCGTAGGTGTAAGAGCTATCAATCCCTGCATGACCAAATCTGTCATACTGCGCACGTTTATTCGGGTCAGACAGTACAGCGTATGCTTCTGATATTTCTTTAAATTTTTCTCTTGCTTCTTCCTTCTTATCTGGTGGTACGCGGTCTGGATGATACTGAACTGCTAATCTGCGATAAGCTTCTTCGATTTCTTTCTGCGAAGCATTCCTCGGAACTCCTAAAATTTCATAATAATCTCTCTTTACCGGCATATTTAACTCATCAATCTAACTCTCTTTTATCCCACCACTTCCCCTTCAATGACATCACCTTCAGGTTTTGAAGAGTCCTTTTTATCTTTCTCTCCTGCAGGTGGTGGAGTGGTTGTTGTCTGTTGCTTTTGTGCCTCACGATAAAGCACTTCTGCAAGCTTGTGCGACGCAGCGGTAAGGTTATCTCTTGCCTGCTTTATGCGATTTATATCGCCACTTTTGAGTGCATCTTTTGTTTCATTTAAGGCTCGTTCTACACTGAGACGCTCCTCTTGCGAAATTTTATCACCGTGCTCTTTTAAAGTCTTTTCAACCTGATAAACCAGAGCATCTGTTTGGTTTCGTATTTCTGCTTCCTCTCGGAGCCTTCTGTCTTGCTCAGCAAACTGTTCAGCTTCTTTTATCATTCGGTCTATTTCTTCTTTGGACAACTTGTTAGGTGCTGTGATACGTATAGACTGCTGCTTCCCTGTAGCTAAATCTTTTGCAGAAACTTGAAGTATACCATTCTCGTCTATATCAAAAGTAACCTCAATTTGAGGCACACCGCGTGGCGCTGGCGGGATACCATCAAGATAAAATCTCCCCAAACTCACATTATCGCGTGCCATCGGGCGCTCACCTTGTAAAATGTGAATCTCAACAGTAGTCTGGTTATCCGCAGCAGTCGTAAATATTTCGCTACGGCGCGTAGGTATTGTAGTATTGCGCTCAATAAGCTTGGTAAAAACACCTCCTAAAGTTTCTACACCAAGAGACAAAGGTATCACATCCAAATGAACGATACTTTTACTCATTTCGCCACCGATAATTGCAGCCTCTATTGCTGCACCAATCGCTACACACTCCATAGGGTCAATACCACGTTCTACCTTTATGCCAATAAAATCTTCCAAGAATTTTATCACTATGGGCATACGGGTAGGACCACCAACAGGTATCACCTTAGTAATGTCTTTTGGAGTAAGTTTAGCATCTGCGAGAGCTTGCTGGATAGACGCGCCACAGCGCTTTACAACAGGCTCCACAATAGACTCAAGTGTAGCACGCGTGATCTTCATTGTTAAATGCTTGGGTCCAGTGTGGTCTGCAGTAATAAAAGGTAAATTTATATCCGTCTCCAACAATGAAGAGAGCTCTATTTTTGCTTTCTCTGCGGCTTCCCGGAGACGCTGCATCGCTATCTTATCATTATGCAAATCTATCCCCGTCTCACGCTTAAATTGCTCACAAATATACTCTATCAACAGATTATCCATATCGGTACCGCCAAGTTGTGTATCTCCTGCGGTAGACAATACTTCAAAGCCTGTAGCATCGGCAGCCTTCCAGAATTGCATAATAGTAACATCCAGCGTCCCGCCACCAAAATCAAAAACCATAATTTTTTCTTCCTTACCGCCTTTGTCTACACCGTAAGCTAAACAGGCTGCAGTGGGCTCGTTTATTATACGTACAACTTCAAGACCAGCAATAGTGCCTGCATCTTTTGTTGCTTGCCGCTGGTTATCGTTGAAATACGCCGGAACAGTTATTACTGCTTTTTCTACCTTTGTTCCTAAGAAGGCTTCCGCATCGCGTTTTATCTTCTGCAGAATGAAAGCTGATAATTGCTGAGGGGTATATTCCTTGCCCCAGGCACGAAATTTGTAATCCGTGCCCATCTTGCGCTTAAAAGCACTAAAAGTACCCTCCGGATTAGATACAGCCTGCCTGCGGGCAGGTTCTCCTACAAGGAGTTGCCCGTCCTTCGTAAATGCCACATAAGATGGGAAAGCCTTCCCACCTAAGGTTGTACCCTCTGCAGCAGGAATAATAGTAGCTTTTCCGCCTTCCATTATTGCCGCAGCTGAGTTAGATGTGCCCAGGTCTATGCCTATAATTTTCCCCATAGCTTATATCTTCTCCTTTCTAATTTCGTTAGACATAAAAGCATTTCCAACTAAAACAACACTCACCCTTCATCTTCCTCTTGTCGAGGAAAAATTATAATATAGAAACTCCTGATTATTCAAGTTCAATGCATAACTTCTTTTTTACCTTTTTTCGCAATTTTAACCTTTGCAGGACGTATAACTTTATCTTTATATAAATAGCCCTTCTGCATAACTTCTACAACAGTATCTTCCTCTACATCATCTCTTTCAACACTTTCAACAACTTCATGATACCAAAAGTCGAATTTGCAGTTTATAGGGTTAATTTCTTTAACACCTTCCTTTGACAAAAGGTTTATAAACTCTCTATAAAGAAGACTAAATCCTTCAACTACAGGATCGTTCTCGTTAGAAGTGCGGTTGTTATCTATCATTTTTGCAGCATTTTCGAACACATCAACAAGTGAAATTATACTTTTTATAGTCTCGAGCTTGCCTTGTAAAAATTTTTCTTCCTTTTCTCTCTCGCTGCGCTTCCGGTAGTTCTCAAACTCTGCTGTCAGCCGCAATATTTGTTTAAAATAGTCCTCTATTATTCTGTCTTTCTCTGCTAGTTCTTTCTCTAAACTATCTATTTTTTTCTTCAGAACCCCAACCTCTGCGCCGCTATCTTCTAACCCCTCTTTATTTTCCTCAGCCCCAGCCGCTACTTTTTCCTCTTTTGGAACCTCTTCATTATCACTCCCAGATGAGTGTATTTTCTCTTCTTTTTCTGCTGTATTTTTGTTTTCTTTTTTTACCATCTTTCTATCCTATTGTGACCAACACGGTGATAAGCAACTATTCTCCATTTCACAAACTATTTTCGTAAATTTTGTTTCTATATTTATAACCTTCAATACATATTTATCTTTCTCTAACGAAGAGTAAACCAACCATCTACCATCCGGAGAAAACGAAGGATTTTCATTATTACCCTCAGAAGTCAATTGTTCAATCCTACTGCCATCTGCAGTAATTACATAAATCTGAAACCCTGAATTTGCATCTTTACGGCAAGTGTAAGCAATAAGTTCACCTGTAGGAGACCAATCCGGCGAATCGCAATAGCCTTCATACGTCAAACGTCTAATATTAACCCCATTTCTATCCATAATATACACCTGTGGCAACCCTGCTCTATCCGAAATAAATGCTATATTCTCCCCGGAAGGGGAAAAGCACGGCGAAGTGTCTATTGCAGGATGATATGTCACCCGCGAAAACGTTCTGCTTTCAAGCGAAAAAATATATATTTCTGGGTTGCCGTGCAAGGTCATAACTAAAGGCAAATATTTTCCATCCAAAGGAGGTTTACCTACGAGATTTAAACCTTGAATTTTAGAAATAACCTCTGACTTGCCTTTTTCTAAATCCACCATATACAAATCAGGGTTCTTATCAACGTAGGAAGTGTAAAGCAGAAAATTTTTATTACCTTTCCAATGCAGCCACTTTGGCAAGATTGAAATAGATTTGGTAAATGTTATTCTTCTCTTGTTATATCCATCATAGTCCATTATATAAATTTCCTTCACGTTAGCGGAAAGTGCATGACTGAAAGATATTTTGGTAAAAGCTATACCTCTCCTACCTAATAGCTTTTCTATAATATCGTCGGCAAATTTATGTGCAGCGTATCTAATATTATTTTTTGAAACTTTATATTTCATCGACAGTATTTCTTTCCTTAAAGAAACATCGTAAACCTTGCCCCAAAACAATATACTTGCACCTTCCGACGAAACCCTTCCTACTATTACGAATACCAATGGTTTCTCGTTATCCCAATAGCTAAAGTTAGGGTAAAAATGTTGCTCTATTGCGTTAATTTGTGTTTCCCTTACAGCAATTGTAAAGTATCCACTAAAAGATAAATCAGCCACCAACACTTCTAAAAGCTCTTCGCCTTTTTTCTTCTCTTCTTCTGAAGATACAATGAACTTCTCTATACCTATTGGCAGTTTCTCACCCGAACTTATCCACTTTACATACGCCTCAAACGAAAAACTTCCGGCAAAACCAAAAAACACAAACAGCAAAGCAATACAGAAAAATCTTTTCATCTTGTGGCTACTGCAGACAAAATTCAAAATGTACTCTTAACCCCTTTTTTGACAGTTCTTCTGGAAGTGGCGGAAATGGCACAGAAAGCATAACTGCACGAAGAGCTGATTGATCATATAAAGGATCACCCGAGCTTTTCTCTATTTTTAAATCCTCCACTCTGCCGTCTTCTAATATTCGAAAATAAACCATAGCTTTGCATCTTTTACCCGTTGATGGCCACTGCCAGTTTGAACCTACGCGTTCCCGTATTATGGCAAGGTAGTATCCGTACATTGTTACTGCTTTGCTTTCTGCCGAGATGCCCACTAGAGGCTGTTCTGGAGGTTTTGCAACTGTTATCTCAGGAAAACTTTCCTTAGTAGTAGACAATATGCTTGCAAAATCCTTCTCTTTCGGCTGTTCAACAAAAAAGAAGGAAGTAGCATCTTCTGTAAATTTACTTTTGCTGAAGGTTTTGAGCGAAAACTTCTTAGGCAGCACCAACTCTTTCTCCTTCAGCAGCATTTTTTTGAGCGCTTCTATTCTATCCTCTTCTACTACTATTTTTTGTGGATAGCCGGGGAGACTCACAAGCTCAACCGGTAAAGGTAATTGAGAAAATATGACTTTTGTTGGTACAGCCAAGGAAAATATAAATAAGAAAGCCACATGCAAAGACAGAGATATTATAAATGTATGTTTTATGTTTATCATCACTTCTCCGAACCAACTTTGTTCACCTCCGCAGAAGAACTCTTTTCTATACTCCACTCTCCAATTTTATTTTTAGCAAGTTCAAATTCCTGTGAGTAAGGATAGTTGGAGACAATTATATTTAGCATTTCTATAGCCTTCTCTATATAACCTAACTCCTTAAGAGCACAGCTTTGTTTAAAGTATGCAGTCGGCACACTATCACTTTCTGGGTACTTCTTAATAAAGCTACTAAACTTCTCTAAAGCTTTATACCAATCTTTTTTGGCAAAATAGCTCTCAGCAAGATAATATTCTGCTTGTGGCGCTAACGTGGCATTTGGATATTTCTTTATAAAATTCTCAAAACCCAAGATTGATAAGTCATATCTACCAGAAAGATAATCTCTGTATGCTATTTGGTATAGCTCGCTTGGTGTGAGTTCTTGCTCGCTTGACTTAGCAATAGGCTGTGGTAAACGCATTTTTATGTTTTTAAGCTCTTCTGCCAAGCTCACACCAATATCATCTATGCGCTGGTTAAGTGCGACCAGTTGACGCTTGTTTTCGTCTAATTTTTCGCAAAGAGCCTGCATATTTTTGTTAAGAACTTGCATTTCTGCATAGAGGCTTGCCTGAGTGTATCGCAATTGCTCTGTAGAGGTTTTTATATCTTCCCGTGTTGCTAAACACCCTACTAGAAATAGAGAGAAAAAAGTTATTACAGGGAACAATTTTTTTTCATCCATATAATGAAGAAAAAAAGTGTTATTCTCCGGTTTTCAGTTAAAGGATATGAAAATTTCTTAAGGCTATTGCGCAGCTTTTCTAACTTTAGTTTCTGCACGACGGTTTTTAGCACCTAAAGGAGTGTCACCATATATGCATGCATTAGGATAAACAGGCTTTTCTTCTCCATAAGATATAGTTGCTATACGTGTTGCGGGAATGCCTAACTTTACATAAAACTCTTTCACTGTGGCAGCACGACGATGGCCTAGCCCTAAGTTGTACTCTATTGTACCGCACTCACAACAGTGCCCCTCTACGAGGATTTCGTACTCAGGGTGGTCTTTTAACCATTTTGCATTCTCATGAAGTATAGATTTTGCCTCTTCTGTCAGTTCTGCTTTATCAAATTCAAAGTATATGGTTTTAAGCTGTGGAATGGACTCCCACTCCTCTCCACGTACTGACGGTTCAATGCCTGGTGTTTCTTCTACAGAGGTTATCGGAGTTTGTTGCCCCGTATCTATTTCTTGCTGTGTAATGACTTGGGCTGGTTTTTTTGGACATCCTAAGAATGCAATAGGAAGTATCAACATGCTTAGAATTAAAAGAGGCTTTGTAGCCACTCTGTAGATAATTTTCATTTAATGTTTTGCACTCTCCTTTCTGCTTTTCCTTTGCTAGCAGATCAAATTCACAAAAATTTTAATGTTTTGAAGATTCTATTAAAATCGGGAAATTAAAGTCAAATAAAAATAAAAAAATTCTGTTTCATTTGGTAAAATGTATATTGTATAATATCCACAAGTAACAAAATCTTGAAAATTCTTCAAAGGAAAGGGGGTGATCTAAAGAAGTCTTCTATTTTCTAGAAGAAAAAGCAACAATGTCTAACGTGCTACGTGGCAAAGTTAAATGGTTCAATGAACGCAAAGGGTACGGTTTTATTACACGCGATGACGGGAAAGGTGATGTGTTCGTACACTACTCAGCGATCAAGAAGCCGGGCTTTAAAACATTGTCACAGGGAGAAGCAGTCAAATTTGAAATAATAGACTCCGAAAAAGGACCAAAAGCCGTAAACGTTGAAAAAGTAAAATTGGAAAAGTTGTAGATATAGCCCTTTAGGATTCATTGACATTTAACAATAAATTCCCCGGGATATCAAGATCTGTTAGATCGATGTAGAACCGGGGAATTTTTTATTTTATTTTTTAATTTTTGAGCTATTGAATTCTGTAAGCAGTATTCTATATAATAAACTCCATTAGCTATGGATTACATTGATTTGCACATACATACAAACTTCTCGGACGGCTCTCTTGCACCACAAGAGGTCGTTGATATTTCTATAAAACGCGGCTTAAAAGTTATTTCAATAACAGACCACGACAATATCGATGGAGTAAGTTCGGTCATCAACAAAACACCCCTCCACGATGGTATAAAAATTATTCCTGGCGTGGAAATTTCCGCAAAATACGAGAAAGCTATTGAAAGGGAAATTCATATATTAGGATACTTTATAGATATTAAAAATGAGGCTTTATCTAAGAAACTAGTTTACTACCGCGAAGAACGTAAAAAGCGCGCTCTGAAGATAATAGAAAAGTTCAACAAAATAGGCATAAGTATTGACGAGTCTTTGCTAAATTCTACCAACTCTATAGGTAGACTACATATAGCGAAATACCTGGTCAACAAAGGTATTGTAAAAAACATAAAAGAAGCTTTCAAAAAGTACTTGGGGTACAATTGTACTTGCTACGTCATGAAAAATATGTTTACTGTAGAAGAAGCGATACAGACTATTGTTGAGGCTAACGGCTTGCCCATACTTGCACACCCTATGATCAGCTTCAATAATATAAAAATGATAGAAGAGCTACTTGAAAAAGGAATAATTGGGATTGAAGTATGGCATACAAAACATACTTCTTCCGATGTCAATATGCTATACTCTTTTGCGAAAAAAAGGAAGTTGATAATTACTGGTGGCAGCGATTGTCATGGATATGTCAACGGCAATTCTCCTATCATAGGCAGTCTAAAAATACCATATAAGATATATATAATGCTACACTCTATCAAAAACCAGAAAATATAAATTCAAGAAAGGAGAAATTAAAATGAAGCCAAATATTCACCCTAAGTATGTTGAATGTACAGTTACATGTGCTTGTGGTTACACCTTCAAGACCAGGTCAACAAAGCCAATAATAAAACTAGATATTTGTAGCCACTGTCACCCATCCTTCGGCAGCAAAGAAAAACCTACTGATAGTGTTAAGAAGAAATCTATTAAAACTACAAAATAACCTAAATATACAGAAGTTTCTCCCATGGTAATGGATTCATTATGTGACGCAATACTATCAAAAATAAACAAATTTGAAGAAGAAATATCCAAGAATCTGAATAATAGTAATATCTCGTCCCTAACTAAAGAATATAACAAACTTTTGCCACTGAAATATAAAATAACTGAGCTCAAAAAATATATAGCCGAAATGCATAGCATTGAAAACTTAATCAATACGGAGCACGACAACGAATTGCAAACACTCGCAGAAGAAGAAAAAAACGAATTAGAAAAAAAAATTAAACTATTGAAAGAAGAAATTAAAAAACTTTTACTTAGTATTGCCATGAGTGACGAAAAAGAATATGACGAGGTAATAATGGAAATCCGTGCTGGTGCAGGTGGTGAAGAAGCTGCACTGTTCGCAGCAGATCTTTTCAGAATGTATTCGCGCTATGCAGACAGAAACAATTGGACAGTAGAAGTATTATCATCACATCCCACAGATCTTGGTGGATTTAAGGAAATAATTTTTTCCGTGAAAGGCAAAAATGTATGGAGCAAGTTAAAGTATGAAGGAGGAGTACATCGTGTACAACGTATTCCCATAACAGAATCTAGCGGCAGAATACATACTTCAACTTGTGCTGTGGCAATTCTCATTGAACCGAAAGGAGATGAAGTTGTCATTCGTGATGAAGAGTTAAAAATTGAAGTATTTCGTGCTTCAGGGAAAGGTGGACAGCACGTAAACAAAACATCTTCTGCAGTACGTATAACACATTTACCTACTAACATAGTTGTGCAATGCCAAGACGAAAGATCACAATTCCAGAACAAAGCAAAAGCAATAAAAATCTTACGAGCACGCCTCCTAGCTTTAAAACAAAAACAACAAGAAGAAAAGCTCTCAAAAGAGCGAAAAGCGCAAATAGGTAGTATGGAACGTGCTGAAAAAGTAAGAACATATAATTTTCTGCAAAATCGTGTAACAGACCATAGAATAAATTTTTCTATTTATCAAATAGAAGAAATACTTAATGGAAATTTGGATCTTATAGTGGACAGGATCTTAGAAGAAGAGTGTATAAAAAAACTCACAGCTTACATTGCCTCTTAATACCTTTAAGGAAAAAACGGGAAAGCGAATCTTTAACACATAAACAAAAATAATATGCAAAGCTATACAACAGTGGGAGATTTACTTCGCCACGTAAAACATCTTTTTGTCAAAAGAGGCATTGAAGATGCAAATATTGAAGCAGAAGAACTTTTATCTTACATCTTAGGCTGCTCACGAACAGAGTTATATTTAAAATTCTATGAACCACTGCAAGACTTAACTATTACCAAAACAATAAAATACGCGAACCTCAGAATGAAAAATATCCCCCTGCCTTACATATTTCATAATGTAAATTTCTTTGGCTTAGACTTTTTTATTTCCAAACCCGTATTTATACCTCGTAAAGAGACGGAAATACTTGTTGAACACGCTATCAACACTATCAAAAACTACAACAGAAAAGACCCTATAATTGCCGACGTCGGCACTGGATGCGGTTGTATAATCATTTCTGTAGCAAAAAATTTGCAACAAAAAGCGACATTCTATGCTTCGGATATAGACGAATTTTCATTAAAAATAGCTAAAATAAATATAGCCCACTATAAATTAGAGCACAAAATAACTCTTCTAAAAAGTGACCTGCTTGATCAATATCCAGCTACTCTGTACAAAAAAATAGACTTCATATTGGCCAACTTGCCTTACGTAAGAAGAAAAGAATTTTACACTTTGCCCAAAGAGGTTCAAGTACAATCAAAAATAGCACACGTTAGCGGCAAAGACGGCTTAGAAGTGTATAAACGCTTCATACCACAATGTGAAAAGTTTTTATCTGATGCCGGATACATATTTATAGAAATAGGCTATGGAGAAAAAGAGAGGATAGAAGACTTAGTGTCTTCAAGCGGCCTGGCCGTTTTGAACTTCATCTACGACTACCAGCACATACCAAGGATATGTGTAGCAAAAAGGAAAATATAACAACCTGCCATGGAAAGACAAAACAAAATAGATCTCACAATACTAGCGAAAATTTCTCACCTCACGCTGAAGGCAAAAAAAATTGCCGAAGGTATCATCTCCGGAACACATAGAAGTCATTTCCGTGGGCGTAGTCTAGAATTTCTACAACATAGAGAGTACACTTTTGGGGATGATTTGCGATTTATCGACTGGAAAGTATATGCAAGAAAAGATCATTATTTTATAAAGCAATACGAAGAAGAAACTAACTTGCGGGGATATATCTTCCTAGACACTTCATCATCAATGGAATACTCATATAATGGCATGAAAAAACTAACCTATGGGCAAGAACTCGCAGCGGTTCTAGCATATATAATGCTAAATCAGGGAGATATGGTTGGAGTAGTGACCTTTTCGGATAAAATAAAAAGCTTCCTACCCGCAAGAAATCATATTACTCATTTTGCCTTGCTAATAAAGACATTGATAGAAGACAACCCCGGAGGTAAAACTAATATAGAAAATACTATGAATGAGTTCAATAGGTATATAAAACGAAAAATGCTGTTCCTCTTTATTTCCGACCTCTTAACAGAGCCAGAAAAAGCTGTTAACGTATTAAAATACTATTCCATACAGAAACACGAAGTTATAGTTTTCCATCTACTGTCTCCAGATGAAATAGAATTGAACTGGGGGAAAGGATATATTGCAAAAGATATGGAAACCGGGGAAGAAATAATTGTAGAGCCCGAATTCATAAGGGATGAATATCAACAAATAACAAAAAGTTTCATACAAAATTACAAAACCATGTTCAGGAGCAACTTGATAGACTACAATTTATTTCTCATCAGTCAACCGTTAGAAAAAAATTTATCGTTGTTTTTTGCACAACATAAAAAAATGATAAAAATATGAATATAGCTTTTCTAAACCCCTTCTTTCTAATATTTCTCCCGTTTGCCGCTATACCTATTGTAATACACATACTTTCAAAGAAAAAGTACAAGATATTAAATTTTAGCTATATAAAATTTCTCATAGAAGCGTCCAAACAGAGTATATACAAACTAAAGTTGCGAGATTATATATTGTTATTTTTGCGGACTCTGTTGATTTTGTTATTAACATTAACTTTTTCGCGTCCCACAGTTTCTCTATCCAAGTTTGCCCCTGCACAAAAACGTAAAATTTATGTATTTATTGACAACTCCTATTCTATGAGTTATATGGAAAAAAGTTATACTGACAAGCCTGAAAAAGAAATACAAAACATTGCAAAGAAAGTGCTCAAACTTTTGCCACAAAATGAAAACATTTCTATTTACATGTTTTCTGACACTGTATCACCTCTCGAAAAAGTACCAACTACTGAAGTCTATAGTGAAAATGAGAATATTGACAAATTATTATCTTCTGTTAATAACTATGAAATCTCCTACTATCCAACTAACATTGCTGCTGTATTTGAATACATACAAGAAGATAAATTCACAGGGGACAAAATCGTAGTAATGATCAGCGACTTTACAAGGGACGGCTGGGATAAGGTCGACAAAAATATTATGAAAAGTTTGCCAGAGAATACTTTTTTTGTGTTTATTGACATCTCTTCGGAAGAAAGAATTAATCATTATATGCAAAATGTAACTCACGAAGTTGTGGGTGATTCTTGCTTCTTCCAAATAAATGCTAAAATTAACAAACCACTCATACAGAATGCATTATTAAAATTCTACATATTGCCAGAAAATAAAATAAAGTTTTCTGGAGCATACAACTTCGCAAGCCATGGAGAACACGAAGAGAAAATATTTAATTGCAAAATTGATAACCAAGACGATATACATATAGGATATTTTGAACTAGAGGACGACAGATGTAAGTGCGATAACTTTTTTTGCTATGCTATGGTTTTGCCTAAGCAACCCCGAATAACTATCATTGATGGCTCGCCAGGGTTCACCGCTCTGCAGAGTGAAACTTATTATTTTAACTTACTTTTTTCTGAAGAGTACAGAAGGAAGAACTACAATGTTATACGTTCGCCCAATTGGGAAAATGAAATAAATTTTGAAAACACCGATATTCTTATATTTGCAAATGTCGAATACAACGAAGAAAAGTTTGGGAAGATTTTAGATAAAATGCTTGAATTTATCTATAGCAAAAAACAGGACACAACTGGCAAAGCTGTAATTTTTTCGCTTGGGGATAAAGTTATTCCTGAAGACTATAACAACTTTATATGTAAGTTTTTACCCGTGAAACTGGATAAAGTAGTTATAGATAAAACTGGAATAGGTATTAAATTGGACAATTTTGCATCACTATTTTCCGATATCAGAGAAAGTATGAAAAAAGTCAAAATTTACAAATATATTACACTCCTGCCGTATGCATCTCCTACAGAAAATGGAGAAATTGTTACATTGTTAAATTTAGAAAATAACGACCCTTTATTATTGGAATATAAGATAGGGAAGGATAAAATTAATCGTGTTATAGTATACACAACTACGTTAGATGCCGACTGGAATAATTTCCCTCTGCGTGCAGGGTATTTACCTTTTTGGTATAAAGTAATAAGACACTGTTCTCCTCTACAAAAAAGGAAAATCTACAATATCTACTTGAGTTCCTCTACAGTAATACCTCTTGGCGAGGACAAAAATTTAGCAGAAAGCGCGGTCGCTACACTTTTGTTTTCACCAGCTGTTGCACAAGATAACATTACAGGTAAAACTTTCCTCGTAAAGGTCGTTCCAGGAGACAATAAAAAAATAAAAATGGCATTACTTAATACACTTCCCTACCCTGGAATATATAAGTTAACTCCTACAATAGGCAATAGAAAAATAGACAAAGAATACTTTATTGTAGCAAATGTGCCTACTCTTTCCGGAGAAAGCGATTTTGCAAAACTTGACATTGCAGAAGTACGTAAGCTAATTAAACCAAGATACTTCGCTTACGTTTCGCTTTCTGAGAAAGGCTGGGATTCAAAAATTAAACATTTATTCCATGGCAAAGAGATTACATCTCTCTTGTGGAAATTGTTGTTTTTTGTATTTATATTAGAATTTAGTTTAGTATCAAAATTTGACATCTTAATATATAGAATTATTAAGCAGTCGTTTTTTTCGCCAAAATAGTCTCAAGTGAAAACTAAAACACTTGTCTTAATCATTGTTCTCATTTATCAAGTTCGGTTATTTGCAGAACAAACAGGTACACTAACGAGCTGCTACGGCAACAAGTTCGTCTTCGCGCAACTTAAGTACGGCAAGGATGACTCTTGGGACGTTTATCCAAACGTATGGCGCGAGATATTAAGCTTCCTCACACTCACTACAAGTATTAAAGTAACAGAAGAGCGTAAGATTGTCACTTTAGAAGACAATAGTCTCTTTCTGTATCCATTTGTTGTTGTAATGGGCAGCAACAACGTCATAGAGCTAACAAAAAGCGAAATTGACACGCTACAGCGCTATCTATTAGCCGGCGGAATTGTATTTATCAATGACGCCTCGGACAGGAAAAACTCACCCTTTGACTACTCTGTACGGAAATTGTTTTCTTCAATCTTCCCTAATAACAACTTTTCTATCTTACCGCAGGAGCATGTAATATACCGTAGCTTCTATCTTTATCCTAAACCTGTCGGCAAACGTTTGATAAATAATTACATTGAGGGGATAAACATATCTAACCGCACTGTAGTGATTTATTCACAAAACGATCTTCTGGGATGTTGGGTAAAAAATTTACGTGGTGAGTATCTCTATCCTTGTATTCCCGACGGCGAAACACAGCGAATGGAAGCAATAAAACTTACTACCAATATTATACTTTATGCGCTGACTGGGACATATAAACTTGATGCTGTCCACAAAAGCTTTATAGAGCAAAAATTAAAGTTGAGACGTAAATAAAGAAAAACTCTTATGCGCATAAATGAAATGTTGATTTATTTATTAAGGATAACATCCTTCTTTCTTTTCTTGTTAATATTGCTCCATCCCGTGCACAATATTTATGAACATATTTCTTCTGTCCCCGCTATTGCTATATTTATTGACAACTCGCTAAGCATGAGTGTAGGTGACAAAAATTCAACAAGGTACACCCGCGCTATAAACAAGCTAAAAGAGCTAAAACATCTGTGGAAATCCTATAAATTAGAAATTTTTAACTTTTCGGATAAATTATACCCATACGAAGAAAATAAATCTCGTCCGTCGTCTAAAGTTACCGACTTCACCCAAATATTTGATTTCTTAGAAAAACACAGAATATATAATCTAGGGATAATATTTTCTGACGGCAAACACACAAGCACTAATAACCCATACAATTTAATTGGAAAATGCAAAATACCTATACATACAGTGTTAGTAAGTGAGGTTGCCCAAGAATGTAAGGATATAGGTATCTTGAGTGTGAGCGCTCCAGAACAAGTGTTTAAAAATTTACCCTTCAACATTGATGTAAAAATAAAAAACGTTGGATTTGAGAACAAAACTATCTCTGTAATAATGAAGGAAAACGGTGTAGTCGTGGCGACCAAGGATGTGCGGCTTACAAAAGGCGATACTGACATACAAATCAGTTATACTCCTAAAACTTTAGGTGAAAAAATACTAACTGTGTCAGTGCCTGTGTATGAAAATGAAACTATAAAAGACAACAACACGAGAAAAATAAGAGTTTTCGTGAAACCGGGGAAGATAAGAGTAATGTACATTTGTGGCCAGCCAGGCTATGAGTATGCTTTCATCCGCAATGTACTGAAATCCGACCCAAACATAGAACTTATATCTTTCGTAATATTAAGAAATCCGGAAAATATTGCTTTTGTCCCAGATGAGCAATTATCTTTAATACCCTTCCCAGTGCATGAAATTTTTCAAAGCGAGCTTGACAATTTTGACCTTGTGATATTCGAAAACTTCACATATAGAAGGTTTGGGATAGGGATAAACTATCTAGAAAACATGTATAGGTTTGTGAGCGAGCGAGGAGGCGGATTCATAATGATAGGTGGCGAAAATTCATTTGCTGCAGGAGGATATAAAGGCACACCGATAGAAGAACTTCTACCAGTTGAGCTGTATCAACAGCAGATGCCCGAAGAAGGTAACAAAGAGGGATACGTGATTGAGCCATTTAAAGTGGAAGTACTAGACTACGAGCACCCTATAATGAAACTAGACGAGGACATAGCGACAAATAAGAAACTTTGGGATGCTATGCCATACCTGGCTAGTTACAATGCTATTGGCAATGCAAAACAGGGCGCAAAAGTATTAGCAGTCCACTCAAAATATATGTTGCCGGGAAGAACAAACGTCAAAATGCCAATAATAGCGATATGGGAGAAAGGTATAGGCCGAGTAGGAATAGTTGCAACAAATACTACTTGGAGGTGGTCTATGCTACTAGCTGCAGAGGGTAAAGACTACTGGGCATTTCAACGTTTTTGGAAGCAACTTATTCTGTGGACAGCGGGCTGCAAAAAGTCAACTCAAGAAATGCTCAATATTTATATTGAGAAAGAAGATTTTGCAATAAACGAGGAAATAAAAGCAAAAGTTTTCCTATACGACGAATATCTTTCTCCACTGAGCACGGGCAAAGTGGAAGCGTATCTTTTGCTTCCTACAGGCAAATTAGAAGATTTGAAGAGTAATACATATTTAGTTTCACCTGGAGAATATAATATTGATATTACACTATCCGATATTTATCCCTTAGGGACGTATAAAATTGTAGTGCGCGGCTATAAAGATAAAAAATATATTGGGGAAGGACAAAAAGTATTCCGTGTACACCAAATTGACGAGCTCTCACCCCCTACGTCTGACCCGACGTTTTTGTCATATATTTCTGCACAAACAGGAGGTATATATTTTGACAACGTTGACAATTTTGACCCTAAAAAGCTAAATATTGGCAAAATACATACAAGACGTGTTAAGCGCAAAATTATGTTTGTAAACTCTCCTATACTATACCTCTCTTTGGTATTATTATTATCGGCTGAGTGGTACTTACGACGAAGAATTGGGAAAATATGAAAGTAATATTTTTCTCAACTTTTGCCGTGCACGACTAATACGTGACATCACTGTGCCTATAGAGGTTTTCATAATTGAAGCTATTTCCTGGTAAGAAAATCCCTGTATGTGGTACATTACTAAAGGAATTCGAAATTCTGGGGGAAGCAGAGTTATCGCTTGTTTCACTTTCTCCCGCAATGCCTGTTTTTCAAACTCCTCCTCAACAGATTTAAACGAACGGTTAACCTCTCCAAATGTGTAGTTTTCCAACTCTAATGCTGCTTCAAGAGATATCTCTCGTTCTTTTTGCTTCGCATAAGCCTTCTTTTGCTCATCTAGAAAGACGTTATATACTATTCGGTAGAGATATGTGCCGAAGGAAGATTTAAAATTAAACTTACGTATTCTTTGGTAAACTCTAATTAAAGCGATTTGGGCAAGATCTTCCGCGTCCTCTTTATTCTTTGTCAGATAGTACGCCAAACTATATACTTTATCCTGGTATCTTAAAACTAATTTCTCAAATGCTAAAATGTTGCCTTGCTGAGACTCAACTATCAACTCTCTTTCCTCGGCGTTTTCTATGTCCTCGTCTTTTATCATTTTTAATTTTAAAGCCTAAGACTTAGTGTAATTGAAAGTATTTGCTTCTTATAGTTCCTATCTACATAGTCATAGCGTGTAAAATTTGAGCTGTGCATTGTGCTTATATAGTTTACATAAAGATATAAGTTTTGTGTTAAGCTTTTGACCAACGACATACTCACTGAGAATTCGGCATCTGAACGTTTTTTATTAAAAACAGCTGGTCTAGGCTCATCACTTTCTACCCAATTGTTATCTTCCATTTTGTACCAGCCGTTTTTATCCTTAGCCCATACACCTTCTATTGGCTTAAACCATATATCTTTTTTTAAATAGTCTCTTATTTCATAGGATACTGAACACATCAAAGACACCGTTTTACTCAACGGAGTAAAGAGGTCAAACGATATTCCATTTTCAATGAAGGAATAGCAATAATAGTACTTTGAGTACTGCGTAACGTAAGATGGGGTGCTAAGAGTATAGTCGTAATATGAGAAAACAGCGCCTTCTCCTTTTTGGTCATTATGCCTTTCGTATTTATAGTTTAACTCCAACTTTATGTAGCTATTTCCTATATAGAAATAGTTGCTTAGAGATACATTATGGGTGTAGCCGTCAAGAAACATATATTCTGTTGAGTAGCTGGCTAACGAGTATGTGTAAATGAAGAAAAAATTTGCACTTTTAGCAGGAGAAAAGGACATCTCACCTATTATCTCTTTTGTATTGTTGAAGAAACTTCCACCTAAGCTGGAAGTAAGATATTTTCCCTCCACACTCATGTGAAATTCTGTGTGCTGTACAAGATCCAGAAGTAGGCCAGCGAAGACATTGGTGTAGTTATAATCTGCTCTCTTCTCATAATATAGTTGGCGCAAAGATGCGCAGAAAAAAACATTACCAAAAATATTATACTTTCCTGAAACTGCTGGTGCATAGAAGATATCTTCTATCCCGGAAGTACTGTATTCGGAGTTAGGAACATAATTCACATTACTGTCGTAACACCCTGACAAACTCCCTGCTAAAAATAACTTATTTTTCTTCTTTTCTACACCTCTACTTCGCAACTTGGATAAATATTTATCTACTTTCACTGCAAATTTCTTTTCCTTATCTATTGCAAGCAAGGAGTTAAAAGCTTCCCGAGCTTCTTCGTAACGGCCAAGTCTATAGTACAATACACCTAACATATAGTAGGCTTCTGGCAAATTGCTGTTAAGCTTTATCGCTAACCTAAGATTATTTATCGCCTCCTCCAAATTATTTGTTTTGTAATATGCTATCCCCAAATTATAATATATACTATATTTTTGTGGCTCGTATTTCTCGGCAATAAGCAGATTTTGTATAGCAGCGTCGTATCTCTCTAATTTCAAATACGCTATCCCCAGAAAATAATAAACTTGCGTATAGGCTGGGTTCAACTCTAACAAACATTTAAACCACTCCGTTGCGCTTTCATATTCCGAAAGTTTGAGGAAAGACAGCCCGATAAGAAAGTATGCGTCGTGCGCCTGCGGCTCTACCAAAACTATTTCGTAAAACTTCTCTATAGCCTCTTCATACTTTTCATCATTGTATAATTCTATACCTTCTTTGTACAATAAGTCTATGTTTTTTTTACAAAACACGGCAGGCTTGACTACAACTACAAAAATAAATAAGAAGCACAACAGACACATTATGCACCTTATTCTTGCGGGAAAAATATAACCAAACTAATGCAAAATGTTGTATAATATTATACAACATTTTGTAAAAATCATACTACACTTTCTAATTTAACTATAATGTGTTCTTGAACTCAAAATTAGAAAAGGACTTTTGTTCATGTTTATTAGACACCACAAGCCATTACTCTCTATTGTTTGGATATGTATTTTTATTCTTTGTTACACCCTTTCTTATAGCAAAAGTGATAGTGAACATATCCATGGTTTACATTTAACGATGTGGGCTGCTGCTCGCAAAAAAACTCGTTCCTATCTGGACAAGCTTATAAACGAAGGTATTATAAACACTGTTGTAATAGCAGTCAAAGAAGTTGAAGGCAAAGTATGCATTCCTGGCATTAAAGAAGTAGAAGAAAGTGGCGCTTATGTTCATGCTATACCAGATATAAAAGATTATGTTGCTTATCTTAACGGTATTGGGGTGAAGACTGTAGCGCGTGTTGTGGTCTTTAAAGACGACTTTCTGAGCTCTCGTAAGCCACATTTAGGTGTAAAAAAAGGCCACTCTGGAGAATTATGGAAGGACAGGAAAGGACACAGTTGGGTTGATCCTTACAGACGCGAAGTGTGGAGCTACATTCTTGCGATATCTAAAAAAGCAGCAGAAATTGGTTTTAAAGAAATACAATATGACTATATTCGTTTTCCCTCAGATGGTAATATAAAATTATGCCGCTATAGCTACGAGAATCATACTTCGACAAGCGGGATAAATATAATTATTGAATTCCTGAAATATGTTTCTAACGAGCTTAAG
>Ga0197143_1000142_pt1 | contig 81854 bp, 75 predicted proteins | sample GBS70_MetaG_FD_148603 | JGI IMG/M metagenome (GOLD analysis project Ga0197143, IMG submission 148603) | Sediment microbial communities from Great Boiling Springs, Gerlach, Nevada, United States - GBS 70_MetaG | ecosystem: Environmental > Aquatic > Thermal springs > Hot (42-90C) > Sediment...
TCAAGCAGCGCAATTTCCTTAGCAGCGCTTTCAACCATCGCCTCAGGTGTCGGTCCACCATACTTCATCAGCAAGTCAGGGTCTAACGAACCTGCGTTGACGCCGATGCGAATGGGGATGCCTCTTTCTTTGCAAGCCTTGACAATCATCTCCACTTTGCGTTTGTCTCGGATGTTGCCGGGGTTCCAGCGGATTTTGTCCACGCCCGCTTCAATGGCTAAGAGCGCCATGCGGTAGTCAAAGTGGATGTCGGCGACAAGTGGGATGTTGATTTGCTCCTTGATGTGCTTCAGTGCTTGCGCCGCCTTTTCGTTGGGCACGGCGACCCGAACGATTTCGCAACCTGCTTCTTCCAACCGATGGATTTGTGCGACGGTGGCGTCAATGTCTTCCGTCTTCGTCGTCGTCATGGATTGGACGCTGACGGGCGCCCCACCACCGATTTGCACCCGACCGACTTTAACGGGGCGCGTTTTGTCGCGCGTGTAAAACTTGCCCTCACCGCAAAAGAGGGGCGTCCATTTCGCCATCTTTTTCATGCCTCCTTGTCAGCGACCTCGTCATTGTGTCACTCACTCAAACAATCGGGCGACAGGCAAACGGAAGCCGGGGATGACCTCTTCGCCATCCAGTTCGTCGCTTTCGCTCAGTCGCTTCGGCTTCCGCCCTTTCCGATACACCCAAACGGTGCGGCTGTCGGGGTCAATGAGCCAAACGAGCGTCACTCCCCACGCCAGATATTCCCGCACCCTCCTTGCGTAATCTTTGGGCGTTTCATCGGGGGCGAGGATTTCTACCGCCAGATCAGGCGGAAACTCACCGAACTTTTTCGGTGAGCGACCGTCGGGCAACTTTTTTATCCGCACGAAGGAAACATCGGGCGAGCGCACATCGCCGTTGGGCATCCGAAAACCCGCTTGGGATGTGTAAACGCGACCGAGGTTGTGCTGGCGGACATAAGGGCGCAAGTGGGACACCAACGCTGCCCCAACATCCTCCTGCTCCAAGCCTGCAGGCGTCATCAAAACCAACTCCCCGTCCACGACTTCCGCTTTGCCCTCATGCGGAAGGTGCATCAACTCTTCGTCCGTCCAGAATTTTTTGACGATGGTCACCGCCATCGCCTCCTTGCAAGCAGAGCCAGCCAATATATTGCGGCAAACGAAGCGGATATGTCATTGCCGTTCGTGTCACAATGTTTTGAGCGGGCAAACTTTGTCGGTGAGGTGAAGGGCGATGGCAGCGATCGCTGAACGCGTGGACTACTTTCGGATGCTTATTGACGGCGAATGGACGGACGGCGCAAGCACGAAGATGCGCCCCATCATCAACCCCGCAACGGAGGAAGTCGTCGCCGAAGTGCCCGACGGGACGCCCGGCGATGCTCACCGTGCCATTGACGCAGCGTCCCGCGCCTTTCGGGACTGGTCACGCTTGACACCTTACGAGCGCGCTCGCTACCTCAAACGCGCCGCTGACTTAATCCGCGAGCGAACGGAAGAAATCGCCCGCTTGATGACGCTGGAGGTCGGAAAGCCCATCAAAGAGTCGCGAGTGGAAGTGCGGATGGCGGCGGATTACTTTGAATGGTATGCCGAGGAAGCGAAGCGCAATTATGGTGACATCGTGCCTCAATTCATCCCGCAAAAGCGCCACTGGGTTATCCGTCAACCCGTCGGCGTCGTGGCGACCATCACGCCGTGGAACTTCCCCGCCAACTTGCTGGCACGCAAAGTCGCTCCCGCTCTGGCAGCGGGCTGCACTGTCGTTTCCAAACCCGACCACCGAACACCGTTGACAGCGATGGCGATCTTCAAATGCCTGCATGATGCCGAGTTGCCAGCGGGTGTCGCCAATTTGGTGACGGGCGACCCGGCGGAAATCGCTGCCGTCTTTTTTGCCGACCAACGCATCCGCAAGATCAGTTTTACGGGCTCCACACGGGTCGGTCGGCTGCTGATGCAGCAAGCCGCCGAACAAATCAAACGCCTTTCGTTGGAGTTAGGCGGTCATGCGCCTGTTCTTATCTTTCCCGATGTGGATGTGGACAAGGCAGCGCAATGGACGGTGCGGGCAAAATTCCGCAACAACGGTCAAACTTGCATCTCACCTAATCGCGTTTATGTCCACGAGCAAATTTGGGATGCCTTCGTGGAACGAGTCGTGCATTACACCCGACAACTGCGGCTGGGTAATGGCTTAGACGAAAGCACCGATGTCGGTCCACTCATTGACGCCAATGGCTTGGCAAAAGTGGAGCGGCATGTGCAAGACGCTATCGCCAAAGGGGCGAAAGTGCTCTGCGGCGGCAAGCGCCCCGAAGGAGACGCCTTCCGCAAAGGCTTTTGGTTTGAGCCGACGGTTTTGGTCAATGTCGCCCCTGAAATGCTCGTTTCCTGCGAAGAGACCTTCGGTCCCGTCCTGCCCCTCATCCCCTTCCGCGACCGCGAGGAAGTGATTGAGCGCGCCAACGATTCGCCCTTCGGGTTGGCAGCCTACTTGTTGACTAACGACTTGCGGACAGTCATTGAAGTCAGCGAGCGACTGGAAACGGGCATGGTGGGTGTCTGGGATTTCGCTCCCGCTACGCCTCAATGTCCTTTTGGCGGCGTCAAGCAAAGCGGTTTTGGTTCAGAAGGCGGATGGGAAGGGCTCAAAGAATATCTCGTCACCAAGCACATCAGCATCGTCTTGGAGCCGTGAGGGAAGATGGCGACCGTTCGCTGGGACGGTTCCATCTTGCGGGTTGAAACGGATGGCTATTACGCCGCTGTGCGCACGGAAGGATATGTCAGCGGCGTGATGGGCGGCAGTTTCGTGGACAAGCGGACGGGTAGCCGCGATTTGGGTTTTGGGTTAGCCGTCGTGGATTTTTTGCTGGAGCCAGGCGCCGATGATGAAACGACGCCCCCTGATTTGCGCTATCGTTGGGGCGATCAAGTTCACGGCAATATCCCCAAGCGCTATGTGGAGTTGCCCCAGATTTGCACGCAAGCAAAAAAGTTGCCCGTTCAAATCGTGGAAGGCAAAAACTTCGTCGCCGTTCGCCAATGGTTCACTTGGACGACCGCTCGCCCGCCTTACCGACCGGGCTCGCAGTGGGAGCAATGGCTCGTCTTCCCTGATGGCGTTCGCTGGTTTCTCACTTACGACCGCGTGACCAGCGCCAACACCGTAAATTGCCTGCTCCTTCGGATGGACATGCCCAGCCACATCCGCCACCAGCGGGGCGACACCTTTCGGCAAGTTTACCTGAGTTATCACGGTTTCATCCCGTCGGACGCGTTCGTTGACGATTTCCCGCCCGACGCCCGTTACTTGTATCGGCGGGAAGACGGCAAAGTGCCTGAGCGGTTCATCCGCGCCTATCAGTTGCGCAACGGCGTTTGGCTGGCGGGCATGGCGTTGCATCCGCCGATTGTTTACGAAGCGTGGTGCCATCAGCGGGGTTATGTCTGCCTCATTCAGGAAATCGGTGGCGTGAAAGTGAAGGCGGGCGAAACTTTCGGGGCAATTCACCTTGTTGGCTTCTTTGACGACCTCGCCGAGATGGAGCGAACTTTTGACGCCCATAAAAACGCCCGTTCCCTTGTGGTGTCCGCCGAAAAATGGGAGTTGAAATAGGCGTCACAGCCTCCCGTCCATCACTCAGGGTTCTCCACCCACAAAGGCGGGCGGACATGGTGGACGACATCCAAGCGTCGGATTTCGTCCAGCGATTTTTGCAGGGCGGCGAAAGGCGTTTTATGGGTGACCCAGACGATTTGGGCTCTTTCGCCCCGACTTTCCCGCTGAACGACCGACGCAATGCTCACTTGGTTTGCCCCGAACACCGACGCAATCTTCGCCAACACGCCTGGTCGGTCTACGACTTCCATCCGCAAGCAGAAACGGCTTTCTACTTCGCTGATGGGCTTAAGGCGGGTGTGAGGGCGACAGGTGCAAACGACGCGGGCTTTAGAGCCGAAGACGATATTGCGGGCGGCGTCCAAGATGTCGCTGACGACGCTGTTTCCTGTCGGCGCCCCACCCGCCCCTTGACCGTAAAACATCAACCGCCCGACATTTTCCCCCTCCACCAAGATGGCATTGAACTGGTCGCTGACGGCTGCCAGCGGATGGGTTTTCGGCACCATCGTCGGGTGAACCCGCACCTCAATCGTCTCGCCATCTTGCCGCGCAATTGCCAGCAACTTGATGGCGTAACCCAACTCGTCGGCATAGCGGATGTCCATCGGTTCTATCGTTCGGATGCCTTCTCGGTAAACCGACTCCACGCGAATGCGATAGCCGAAGGCGATGGCGGCGAGGATGGCGATTTTGTAGGTGGCGTCGTGTCCGTCCACATCGTCGGTCGGGTCGGCTTCGGCGAAGCCTTTTTGCTGGGCTTCCCTCAGCGCCTGCTCAAAACTCATCCCGTCTCGGCTCATGCGGGTGAGGATGTAGTTGGTCGTGCCATTGACAATGCCGACGATGCGGTGAATCGTTTCGCCAGCGAGGCTTTGCTTGAGGGCGGCGATGATGGGGATGCCACCTGCGACGCTGGCTTCAAAGTAGACATCTGTGCCCATCTCTTTGGCGGCATCCAGCAATTCGCTCCCACGCTTCGCCAGCAATTCCTTGTTGGCTGTCACGACGGATTTGCCGTTACGGATAGCGGTCATCAACAATTCGTAGGCGGGCTCTAACCCGCCCATCACTTCCACCACGATGTCCACACGGGGGTCGTGGACGATGCGGAAGGGGTCGGTCGTGTAAAGGTCGGGGGGCAAGGGGACGGGGCGAGGTTTGTGGAGATGGCGGACGGCGACGCCGACGATTTCTAATCGGCAGCGCGCCCGATGGGCAATCAGGTCGGCGTTCTTCAGCAAGATATTGGCAGCCCCACAGCCGACAACCCCCATCCCCAAAAAACCCAATCGCACGACGGGTTTATCGTCAGGCAAAGGGCATCCCTCCATTCCTTTTCTTCCGTCCCGCGCCTTGCGTCCCTCGTCCCGTTTGCATGGCACGGCAGATTTTGTCACGGCGCTCGGATGACTTGCACCCGCCAATCCACCAAATCCAGCCCGTCAATCCGCGCATCGCCCGCTGTCGTCGGTTCGGGGTTGAAGGCTGGGCTGGTCGGAAAGGTTTGGTTGGAAGTGAGGGGAATGGAGACGAACTCGTTGCCACTGATGCCCAAACCGTCAAACCCTTGTCGGGGCGTGTTGTCTTGTGGGCTGAGGCGTTGTTCATCCACGCTGATGAAGTTCACTTCAATGCGGTCGGGGATGGGTGTGGGGTTTGCCCAAAGTTGGCGCATGTCCAGAGTTACCCGCACTTGGTTGTTTTGAAGGAAAGTCAACTCCAGCGGCGCCCCCAAGGACTCTTGGCGGTAGTCCTCCAGCGTCGGGTTGGTAACCCGATAGACAAGGGCTTGCCCGATGCCTGGGGCGGACACCCGAATTTCCACGAAGTGGCTCAGGTTCGGTCCTTGACGGGGCTTGCCTGTGTTGGGGTCAAGGTCGGCTTGGCGGGGCAAGGCTGCCCAACCGTTGCCCCAAGGGATGGTCAGGGACGGCATCGGTCCTGTCAGTTGATTGCCGTCATCGTCAAGGGCGATGAAGTAGAAGTAGCGGGGGTCTAAGGGCGCAGCGTAAGTGAGGGTGATAATGAGCCGATCCCGCGAGATGCCAATGCCAGGCTGCGGTGGGAACTTGGCACAACTTGCCAACAAAACGAGGAGTCCGACGCCAAGCCGTTGCCACCGACGAGCGAGCATTCCTCTTGCCTCCTTTTCCGCCGGCAAAGTCAGACGCCTTTTTACCACCGACAAGGGGCGTTGTGACCCCTCTTGAGTCCTGCGCCCTGCGTCCCGTTAATGATGCCCTTCAGAAAAACGACCTCGCTGCCGAAACCGTCCAACGGAGCGGGTCGGGTGAGATTGTCAAAGCGTCGGGTAAAAAAGGAACGCCAAAAGGATGGTGCATCGGGCATGGACTTGTTTCGTCGTCACGAAAATAACCCCATCATCACGGTCAATGACTTGCCGATGCCCGCGATTGCCGTTTACAACCCAGGCGTGGCGCAAGTTGGGGACGAAATCGTCCTTTTGCTGCGGGTGGAGTTGGCAGACGGTCGCTCCAGCCTCTATGTCGCCCGCAGCAAGGATGGCGTGAACAATTGGGTGATTGACCCCAACCCTTTGCTGGCTCCAGGTGACCCCGACAGTCCCATCGCCGATTACGAAGAGGTCGGCTGTGAAGACCCCCGCATCACTTACCTCGCCGACTACGGCGAATGGTTCATCGCTTATGTCGCCGTCTCCGGTGCGGGACCTGCCGTCGCTTTGGCGAGGACGAACGATTTCCGCTATGCCGAACGCATCGGGATTGTTTTGCCACCCCCCAACAAAGACGCCGCCTTGTTTCCCCGCCGCATCAACGGCAAATGGTTCATGCTGCACCGCCCGATGATCGGCAGGATTGAACACATCTGGCTGGCGGACTCCATTGACCTCATCCATTGGGGTCACCCGCAAATTGTCCTTCGGGAGCGGGGCGGGACTTGGTGGGACGGTGAGCGGGTCGGTGCGGGCGCCGTGCCCATTGAGACGCCTGAAGGCTGGTTGGTCATCTATCACGGCGTCAAGGAAGTCGCCCATGTGCCCAATTATCGCTTGGGCTTGGCGTTGCTGGATTTGGAGAACCCCCAGAAAGTCATCGCCCGATGTCGCTATCCTGTCCTCAGCCCTCATGCCGATTACGAGCGCATCGGTAATGGGCTGAACATCGTCTTCACCTGTGGGGCATTGGTGCGGGGTGACGAGGTTTGGCTTTACTACGGCGCCGCTGACACTTGCGTCGGTTTGGCGATCGCCAAGTTGGGCGATTTGTTGGACGCCGTTCGCGGAGGTGGGGCGTAACGCTTCGGAGTTTGTTATCTGAGTTTGTTAGGCGATGGGCTCCCTTGATGGCAAAGGGGGCGGCGAAGCGTCGGGGGAATTTTCTGCCGAAGGCGTGGGCGCTTTGAAGGAGGGCGTCGGCGGGGGCAAGACCACCCGCACTTTCGTGATGCGGCGCCGTTGCACTTCCTCCACGACGAAGGTCGCCAAAGGAGTGGTCACTTGCTCGCCGACCGTCGGCAGCCGTCCCAAGGCTGTCAAGACGAACCCACCGATGGTGTTGAAATCGCCGTCAGGCAATTCCACGCCGATAAACTCCTCAAATTGCCGACGGTCCATGCGGGCGTCCACGATGAAGGTGTGGTCGTCCAACTTCAAAATCGGCTCTAACTCGCGGTCATGCTCATCTCTCAGTTCGCCGACGATCTCTTCCACGATGTCTTCCAAAGTGACCAAACCTGCCGTCGCCCCATACTCGTCCAAGACGATGGCGATTTGCACTTGGTTGGTGCGCATCTCTTGCAACAATTCCCGCACTCGCTTGGTCTCTGGGATGAAGAGAGGCGGGCGGGCGATGACCCGTGGGGTCGGCTGCCGCGTCCCGTCGGCGATGCTGGCGAGGATGTCGTAGGCGTAAACGATGCCGACGATGTTGTCCAGCGTCCCGTCGTAAAGGGGGATGCGAGAGTGCCCCGTCTGCAAAATTGTCTCCATCACCTCGTCAAAGGAGCAATCGGCGGGCAAAGCAACGATGTCGGGGCGAGGCACCATGATGTCACGGACGACGATTTCTTCCAACCCCAAGATGTGCTCGGCGAGGGCGTGCTCCTCGCGGTCAATGGCGTTCGCTTCCACGCCCGCATCTAAAAGGGCAAAAATTTCGTCCAGCGTCAAGGGCGGTTGACGATTGGGGTCGGCGCCGAAAAGTTGAAGGGTTATTCGGGCGATGGCATAGACGAGGCGATTGATGGGTCGGAAAAGGGCGACAAGGAAGCGCCACAAAGGAAACCATCGCACCAAAAGGGCTTCGGCACGGGCGAGACCGATGTTTTTGGGCAAAACCTCGCAGAAAGTCATGATGAAAAGCGCCACGCCCAACCCGACGACCTCGCCCCACGAGGGAGCGACAGTTTCCACCATGTGGGTGACGAGGGCAGAAGTGAGCAGGATGAGCAGGGTGATGCCGACTAACAGGCTGGACAGGTTCGTCCGATCGTGCAGGAATTGCCAGACCGCCATCGCTTGATGGGGCGACGCCGACCGAAGCAATGCCCTCACTCGCCCCCGATTGGCGGCGACCAAGGCCGCTTCGCCCAGCGAGCAAAGGGCGATCAGCGACAGCATGGCAAACAGCATCGTCCCCTCAACGGTCATCCTCAAACTTTCAGGCATCGGCGAGCCCCTCCGACGGCACGGTCACCCGAATCCAAGTGATGCGTCGCCCCCGCATCTCGGCGACCTCTAAAACGATGCCGTCCACTTCCACACGGTCACCGACCTGTGGTAGCCGTTCCAAGTGGGCGACAAGCAATTCGGCGAGGGTGTCGTAATCTTCTTCGGGCAACTCCACATTGAGCCACTTTTCTACCTGCCGAATGCTCAAGGGCGCCCGCACCAAATAAGTGCGCTCCCCGATTTGGCGGACGGGCATCTCGGCGATGTCGTATTCGTCGTAGATTTCGCCGACAATCTCTTCCAGCACATCTTCCACCGTGACCAAGCCTGCCGTCCCGCCTTCCGCATCCAAGACGATGGCGATGCCCCGCCGTTGCCGTTGCATCGTCCGCAGCAAGTTGATCGCCCGCTGCGTTTCCGTCGCAAAGAGGGGCGGGCGCGCCAGTTCGCCTGCCGTCTTCTCCCGCTCGCCCCGATACCACGCCGCCAACACATCTTTGGCATACAAGATGCCGATGATTTCGTCGCGGGTGTCGCGGTAGACAGGCAAACGGCTGTGCCCCGAACGGCGCATCACACGGATGGCTTCGTCCAACGGTGTGTCGGCACGAATGGCTACCATGTCTACGCGAGGCACCATCACCTCAGCGACCCGCACCTCTTTGAATTCCAAAGCACTAACAAGCATCTGCCGTTGCTCGCGGGTGAGAATTCCTTGACGCTCGGCGATTTCTAAGGCGGCAAAGAGTTCGCCCTCGGTGACCAACGGCGGATGACGGATGGCGTGCCACCTTAACAAGTGCAGCAACCCGTTGACGACCGTCTCAGCGAACCAGACGAAGGGTGAAAGGAGGCGCTGGAAAAAGCGAACTCCTTTGGCGACGGCGAGGGCAACCGTTTCGGCATACGCCGCCCCATAAATCCCAGGCGTCACATCCACGAAAATCAGCACTAACACCGCAAAGATGACAGAGATGACGCCGCTGAACCCGACCAACGCCAACCGTTGCTCCCAATGGACGGCGACGGAAGTGACCAACGCTTCCGCAAGATACTCGGACAAGGTGATGCCTGCCAGCAAGGTAGCGATCAATCGGGCGGGATTTCGGTAAAGGTGCAGGACTTTTTTCGCCGCTTCGTTCCCCTCTTCGGCGAAGTGGCGGACTTTGACCTTCCCGACGCCCAGAAGGGCGGTCTCCGCCGCCGAAAAAAGAGCACTGAGGCATAAAAGCAGCGTCGCCAGTCCCAATTTCAAGACGGCTATGACCGTCTCATCGCCACTCATTGTCGTCTTCCCTCGTCCCTTAGGGGCGCAAGGCATTGCGCCCTCGCAGTGAGTCGTCGGGTGAAAGGGCGTTTTGATTATAGCCCCGACCCGTCAGGGGAGGGCACGGTTGTCTCCCCAAGACAACGCCCTGCCCAAAAGGTGTGCCAGTTCGGGCGCGATGGCGGGAAAGCGCTGAAGCCATCGCTCTGTCCTTTGAACGGCTCGCTCCGCTTGACGCAGTTGTCGGCGCACCGATGCCCTTGCCGTCCCCGCCAGCTCCTTCCGCCGCTCCACACTTTGTTCTGGCAGAAGCAACGAGAGAGCGTCAGCGTCAAAGGCGGTGCTGACTTCTCGCAAATCCTTTAGCGTCGCCTCCTCTAAGCCTTTGCCTCGCTCGCTCAACCGCAAGACCAATTGACCGACCAAGTGATGGGCTTGGCGGAAAGGGACGCCCTTTTGCACCAAGTAATCCGCCAAATCCGTCGCCGTGGAGAAATCGCCTCGCAACGCCCCTCGCATCCGTTCGGGGTGGAAAGTAGCAGTAGCGATGACTTGCGCCATCACTGACAGCGACGCTGCTGTCGCGTCCACCGCCTCAAAGACGGCGACTTTGTCTTCTTGCAAGTCGCGGTTGTAAGTGAGCGGCAACCCTTTCAGCATCGTCAGAAGGTGAGTGAGCGCTCCGATGGCTCGTCCCGTTTTACCCCGCACCAACTCCGCCATGTCGGGATTGCGCTTTTGAGGCATCAACGACGAACCCGTGCACCAAGCGTCGTCTAAGGTGACGAAGCCGAACTCTGGTGTGCTCCACAAAATCAACTCTTCGGCGAGGCGGGAAAGATGCACCATCGTCAAGGCGCAGGTGAAAGTTAACTCGCAGGCGAAGTCGCGGTCGCTCACGGCGTCCATGCTGTTTTGCGCCGTCGCCGCAAAGCCCAGCAGTTGCGCCGTTCGGTGCGGGTTGATGGGCAACCCCGCCCCCGCCAATGCCCCCGACCCCAAGGGCGACACATTCACCCTCGGCAGCAAGTCCCGCAGCCGTTCAGCATCCCGTTGCAACGCCCAGAAGTGGGCGAGCAAGTGATGCGCCAAGCGAACGGGTTGGGCATGCTGCAAGTGCGTCACGCCAGGCATCAAAGTGTCCAAATGCCGATGGGCTTGCACCAAGAGCGACCGTTGCAACCTCAGCAACTGTTCTGTTAGCGATCGGATGGCGTCGCGACACCAAAGACGGAAATCCGTCGCCACCTGATCGTTGCGGCTGCGGGCGGTGTGCAATTTGCCCGCAACTTCCCCAATCCGCTCCCGCAGCACCCGCTCCACGAAACTGTGGATGTCTTCGTCATCACCGTCTAAGGCGAGGCGACCTGCAGCGATGTCGCGGAAGATGCTGACAAGCCCCTTCACCAACCGCTTTGCTTCCTGCGCCGTCAAGACGCCGCATTCGCCCAACATCAAAGCATGGGCGATAGAACCGATGAGGTCGTAGCGCCACAAGCGTCGGTCTACGGCGAAACTGGACGAGAAGCGCAAAGCCTCATCGGCGAGGGGCTTTTTGAACCGACCGCCCCAAAGCATCGCTCGCTTTGGCGTCTCTTCGTTTTGCGCCGCCTTCTTTCGCTTGACCTTCATCCCTTTCTCCCTCGCATCGGCAAATTGGCAACGATGGGCGACTGGCGAATAGCGAGGGGGTTCGCCACTGGCTATTCGCCATTCGCTCCTCGCTCTTCTTTCAGCAACTCCGCCGCCTTTTCCTGCCATTCCCGCAAGGGAGGCAAATCGTCCAGGCTGCGCAAGCCAAACAGTTCCAAAAACTTTTGCGTCGTCGCAAAAAGGCGGGGGCGACCTGGCGCTTCCTTCTGACCGACGACTTGAATGAGACCGTGCTCCAGTAAACTCTGCAACGCCCCGCTACTATCCACGCCCCGCATTTGCTCAATTTCGGGTCGGGTGATGGGTTGGTGGTAAGCGATGATGGCGAGGACTTCCAAACTGCCCCTTGACAGGCGCATCCGTTGGGGTGGGTTGAGCCGAGCGATGACGGGGGCAAATTCGGGGCGGGTCACCATCCGCCAACCGCCCGCCACTTCCACGATCGCCAACCCGCTGCGTCGTTCGTAATCCACCGCCAATTCGTTCAGGAGCATCAGCACCTCGTCTAAGGGCGCGTCCAAAAGGTGCGCCAGTTCATCCAACGGTAGCGGTCTCGTGGCGACGAAAAGGAGGCACTCCAACGCCTTCCGCCAAAAAGTTCGTCGCTCTTCCTGCTCTTCCGTGCCCACTTCATTGGTCGGCATCTTTGCTCCCTGATGCCTCCTTCCTTGGGGCGCAAAGCCTTGCGCCCTTACCGAGCGCATTTTGTCGGCGGTTGCCGTCGCCGAAAAATCTTGTCGCTGCCGACAGGGCTTGACGATGCCTTAGGGGGTGATGCCATAATGACGGGCGGTGACCGACGATGGACACCGCAACGGTTTGGGCGGTGCGTCAATCGGAGCGTTTGGGACTCGTCGCAGACGATGCCGACTTGTTGACGACGCTGTTGCAGCGCGTCCAAAACCTTCGCCCCGACGCCGACATAGAACGCATCGCCCACGCCTATCGCTTCGCCGAATGGGCGCACAGCGGTCAGACGCGCCTTTCGGGCGAGCCCTACATCACCCATCCCTGTCATGTCGCCCTCATCGTCACCGATTTGGGGCTGGATGAAGCCAGCATCATCGCCGCCCTCTTGCACGATGTCGTGGAAGACACCGAATTGGATTTGCCTGCGGTGCAGTCGGAGTTTGGCGAGGAAGTCGCCCGATTGGTGGAGGGCGTGACGAAATTGAGCCGCCTGCATTTCCGCACGGCGCGCCAAGAGCAAGTGGAGAACCTTCGGAAAGTGTTGGTGGCGATGGCGCAGGATGTCCGCGTCATCCTCATCAAACTCGCCGACCGACTGCACAACTTACGCACCCTTGACCCTTTGCCCGAAGAGAAGCGCAAAGCCATCGCTTTGGAGACGCTGCAAGTTTACGCCCCCATCGCCCACCGACTGGGCGTTTGGCGACTCAAGTGGGAAATGGAAGACCTTTCCTTCAAACACTTAGACCCCCAAACCTACCGCACCTTAGCCAAAAAGGTGGAAAAGACCCGCGCTGAGCGCCTTCACCTCATTCAGCAAGCCGTTGAGCAACTGCAGCAAGCCCTGCGCCAAGCGGGCATTGAAGCGACGGTGCAAGGGCGTCCCAAACACCTTTGGAGCATCTACCAGAAGATGCAGCGGGAAGGCGTGGACATTGACCACATCTACGACCTCATTGCCTTGCGCCTCATCGTCTCTACGGAAGCGGAGTGCTACTTGGCATTAGGTGTCGTCCACAAACTTTGGACGCCTTTGCCTGGCATGTTCACCGATTACATCGCCAAGCCCAAACCCAACGGCTATCAATCCCTGCACACGAAAGTCCTCGGTCCTGGCGGCGAAGTGATGGAAGTGCAAATCCGCACTTGGGAGATGCACCGCAACGCCGAATACGGTATCGCCGCCCACTGGCGTTACAAGGAAGGGAGCGAAGATGCCAAGCCCCCCACCGACCCCTTAGACCAAGCCCTCAGTTGGCTGCGGCAACTGATGGAGTTACACCAAGACATGCGGGATGCCGCCGAGTTCACCCGTTCCGTCCTCGGCGACCTTTTCCGCGACCAAGTCTTCGTCTTTACGCCCAAAGGCGATGTCCTTGAGTTGCCCAAAGGCGCTACCCCCATTGACTTCGCCTACCGCATCCACACGGAAATCGGTCACCGCTGCATCGGCGCTAAAGTCAACGGCAAAATCGTCCCGCTGGATTACCAACTGCAAACGGGCGATGTCGTGGAGATTTTGACCAGCAAGCACCCCAAAGGTCCAAGCCCCGATTGGCTTCGCTTTGTCAAGACTTCTTTGGCACGCAACCGCATCAAGCGTTACCTGAAGGAGCAAGCCTACGAAGAAAACCTGCAGCGGGGTCGGGAAGTGCTAATGCAAGCGGTGGAGCGCCTCGGCTTGCACCTGACGGAGTTGCTGGATTTGGGCAAACTGGACGAATTAGCCAAGCAATACCAGTTGCGGGACGCCAACGATTTGCTTGCCGCCATCGGCTACGGTTCGGTTTCCGTCCAATCGGTTGTCAACAAACTCAAGCCCCTCGCCCTGCAACCTAAAGTCACGGTCGTCGGCGTTTCCAAAGAGTTACCGACCTTGCCGACCCGCAAGGGCACTTTGCTTTATCGCCTCGCAAGATGTTGCGCCCCCGTCCCCAATGACCCCATCGTCGGCTATATCAGCCGAGGGCGGGGCATCGTCGTCCACCGCACGGATTGTCGCAACCTGGAACGGCTACGGGAAAGCGAACCCGACCGCATCGTCCATTTGGATTGGGGCTTCCCGCTGCAAGAACCTGCCATCGCCCGATTGCGGGTCGTCGCTTACGACCGGGTTGGCTTACTCAGCGATGTCTCCAACGCCGTCAGCAGCAAAGGCGTCAACATCGTCTCCAACCGCTCCATCACCAAAGACGGCATCGCCTACTTTGAGTTGGGCGTCATGGTCACCGATGATGCCACCCTGCAAAGCGTCATTGAAAGCATCCAGCGCCTCACCGATGTCATCCAAGTCGCCCGCCTCGTTTAGCGATGGGCGACTGGCGATTAGCGACTGCTCATTTCCTTTCGTCGCTCATCGCTGCCCTCACCGCGAAACGATCCGCAAACTCCGTTCCTGCAACGGCAAAGGGACGGGATGGTTGCCTTGCTGATGGGACGCGTGGAAAGCGATGCCGATTTCCAACGCCGCCCGCCCATCGTAGCCGCTGTCCAATGGCTGACGGTCTTGCTCTATCGCCTCCATCAAGTCTTGCAATGCCAGTTGCATCGGCGGTGTGGCGTTGGGCGGGTTGGGATGAATTTCCCGCCGCCGCACATATCTCGGTCGGAACTGGTAGGCAGGGCGTTGTGGGTCGGGCGGATAGACATCGGCGTAAACTTCCACTTGCACCCCATCCACGAAACTGTCAAGGCGAATCAACCCGTTCGTCCCGTGCAACTCCAACTGGAAGCCTTGCCCACCGCCGACATCGGCGAAGGCGAAAACGCCGCTGCGGAAATGCACGACACCGTAACCACCAGGGTCGCTGGGATGGTCGTCCCGCAGCCAACCGCAAACCCAATCGGCGTCCCCCGCAAAGAACCTCAGGATGTCCCAAAGGTGCGTCCCGTTGTGCAATAGCCAAGTCCACATCGTCCCCTGCATCCGAACCAAATCGCCAATCGCCCCACTTTCCAGCAACTCCTTCGCCCGCCGATAAGCGGGGTGATAACGACGGGGATGATTGACCAGCAACTTCGTCCCCGCCTTCTCGCAGGCGGCGATCATCGCATCGGCTTCCTCCAACGAAGTCGCCATCGCCTTCTCGCAAAGGATGCCCTTGACACCCGCTTCGGCAGCGGCGATGACGATTTGCGCCTTCATGTCGGTGTGGGTGCAAACGCTCACGATGTCCAAGCCCTCGTTGGCGAACATCTCCCGAAAATCGGTGTAACCTCGCACTTCCCGCAAACCCGTCCGTCGGTAGAAACGCTCCAGACTTTCCTGCGTTCGGGCGCAAACGGCGACGATTTGAGTCTTCGGGTTGGCAAGGTAAGCCGACACATGGGTCGTCGGCGGGATTTCGTAGTTCGTCAACCAACGCAACTTCATCTCGTCGTCAATCGTCAGCGCCTTGCGCCCCAGCCCGACGATGCCGACGCGATACATCGCCCTCACCTCCAATCGCACTAACTTTGGGTTACCGACTTTCTCGCCACGAATGTTGAGGTTGCCAACTCAGCAATCGTTTCGCCTTGCTCAGGTCAAACAACCCTTCGTGCCCCCGCAACTCCTTCCGCAAGGGCACATCGGGATAAGCGGCGGCGACCAACTCGGCGGTGGGGACGGCGGAGTGGGTGTCGGCGGCGCAGATGAAGAAGGCTTCGTGCCCAACGAAGTCCGCCGTCAACGCCTTGAGCACGGCATCCACGACATCACGGATGTCCACATAGCCCCACAAGCCTTTGAAATCGCCGGGCACATCCCGACGGGGATTGGCGCGCCAGTGTTCGTAAGTTTCGGGTGTCGTCACGCCATGAAAGCGCAAACTGGCGACGGTCATCTCAGGCGTTAGCCGAACGGTGGCGTCGGCGATTTGCTCGCCCAGCCACTTGGAAAGGCTGTAGGCTTCCTCAGGGCGGGCGGGATGTTGCTCGTCAATCGGCAAGTAATCCAGTCGTGGGCGTTCGCGGTTGAAGTGCAAGCCGACGGCGTTGATGCTGGAAGCGATGACGACCCGTCGGATGCCCAAAAGTCGGCAGGCTTCCAAGACATGGAAAGTGCCCAGCACATTCACCCGAAACAGTTCTGTCGGCGGGACGATGCGCGGATTTGGGATAGCGGCAAGATGGACGACCGCCTCTGTGCCCGCTAAGCCTTGAACGACTTGCCCAAAATCGCTGACATCCATGTGGGAAAAAGGGGAGCGCCATTGCTCTGGCGGCTTGACATCCAACCCTCGCACTTGATCGCCCCGCTCCAACAACGCCTTGACAATCGCCTGCCCGATGCGACCGCTGCAACCTGTCACCGCAACCTTCATCCTTCCGCCTCCTTTGCCGTTCATCGTTCCCTGCCGTTTTTGCCTTGATCGCGCCTGACAGGCGCTCCGACATTCGCTACCGTTCGCTATTTGCCCGTCGCTGCCGTTACAATTGTGGCGAGTGGATTGGAGGGAAACAAGGGCATGACGGAGACGACCGTGCGACGGTTGCCGCGCACGCCTGACGAACGCGGGGGTGCGCCTATTTTCGTCGGCATCGCCCACATCGTCGCCAAAGAGCGCTACCGCGACTTTTGCCGACTGACTTTGCGTTGCCCATCCATCGCTCAGCGCGCTCAACCGGGGCAATTCGTCAACTTGTATCTGGATGCGTTGGGTAGCGGGAAACCTTTTGAGCGGATGACCTTGCCGATGGCGGCGATTTTGCCCCGACCCTTTAGCATCGCCCGCATCGTCCCGTTGCTGAAAGGGCGAACCGACCCAACGCCCACCGAAACGCCCCAAGCCTTCTCCGTCCTCTTTGACCTGCGCAACATCGGGACGCGCTGGCTGGCGGAGTTGACCGCCGATGTGCCCTTGCGCGTCGCAGGACCGTTGGGCAAAGGCTTTTGGGTGCCTGAAAACATCCGTTGCGCCGTCCTCGTCGGCGGTGGCATCGGCGCAACCCCTTTTCCCTTCTTCGCCGAAGAACTCAAACGCAACGGCATCACGGCAATTGCGCTGCTTGGCGCCCAAGCGCCCGACAAATTGCCCTTTGACCCCGTGCGGGCTGAACACCCGCTGAAAGATGCAAGCGGTCAACCCCTCTCTTATTGGGCAGCCGACGAGTTTGAGAGCCTCGGCGTCCCTTCTGCCCTCGCCTTAGACCAACCCGCCGAAGGTTATTTCGCTGGCACGGTCATTGCGTTGCTGGACGCTTGGCTTTCGGCTCAATCGGAGCGAACGGGGTTCGTCCTTTACGGCTGCGGTCCGCGCGGGATGATGCGGGCGCTCACGCAAGTGGCGGAGCGTTACGGGTTGCCTTGTCAAGTGGCGACGGAAGAGCGGATGGCGTGTGGCATCGGCATCTGCTTCGGTTGCCCCATCCCGATGAGGGACGGCTCTTATCGCCTTTGTTGCACGGACGGACCCGTTTTTGACGCCCACGAACTGGCGTGGTGACGACGATGGTTATCTACGGGCGCCATCCTTTGCGGGAAGCGTTGCGGGCGGGCATCATCCCCAAAGTCGTCTATGTCGCCGATGGCGTTCGCTTGGACAGCGACTTGCAATGGCTCTTAGCCGAAGAAGGCATCACCGTCCGCGCCGTCTCACGGGCGCAATTGGAGCAAATTGCTCGTTCGCCTGACCATCAAGGTGTTGCCGCTGACATCGGCGAATTTCCCCTCGCCCCGCTGCGGGAAGTGTTGCAGCGGGCGATGGAAAGCAGCGGCGTCGTCTTGGGTTTGGATCACTTGCAAGACCCGCGCAACGCAGGCAGCCTCATCCGCAGCGCCGAAGCCTTTGGGGCTTGCGGGGTCATTTTGCCTCCCGTCCGCAGCGTCGGCATCACGCCAGCAGTCGTTAAGGCGTCGGCAGGCGCCTGCTTCCACCTTCCCATTGCCATCGGCAACTTGCGCCAATTTGCCAAGCGGTTTGAAGAGGCGGGCGGTTTTGTCGCTGTGTTGGACATGGACGGCGACGACATCCGCAAAGCCCCCAAGTTGCGTCCCCTCTTCCTCGTCGTCGGGGCGGAAGGAGAAGGCGTGTCGGCAAGTTTGAAAGCGATGGCGCATGCCATCTGGCGCATCCCGATGACAGGGCGCGTCGGCGCTCTCAACGCCGCCGTCGCTGGCGCCATCGCCCTTTGGGAAACCCTGCACCGTCAAGGCTGACTTTACTGGCTACTCGCCACTCGCTGCCTCAAAGCGGATGGGGGCGATGGACGCCGATGCTGAAAGTCGTTTGCAGCCAAACTTCGTGGACGGTTCGCCCGCCCAATTTCAGCCAATTCCATTGCAGCCGATAGCGCCCAAACTCGCTGGGAAAGAGCGTCAGCGCCAGCGAAAAGCCTCGCCCGCTGAACCTGTTGTTGGGCGCTTGGGCGAAGTCGTAGCGCAATCCCAAAAAGAGCGTCCGTGACAGTTGATATTCCACGAGGGAGAACCAACCTTTGGGCGAAAGGCTGCCAGCGCCCGTGTCCCGCCGCCCAAAGTAGACTTCTGTCTGCCAAACCAGCGAGCGATACAAGCCCTGCCTTAAAGGACGCCAGCGGTAAGTCAAGTCCACGCTGAACAAACGGGTGTCATTGCCCGTGTCGTTGCGCCCGAAAGCGTAACTGGCGCCGAGGCTGAGGTTTTGTGTCTCTGACAACTCGCGCAAGTGACGCAACCGCGCCATCCAAACAGGGCGACCCGCATCGGCTTGGAAAGTCGGATTGTTCACATTCAACGGCGCTACCATCAACCAAGTGACACTGCGTCCCGTTGGCAAAAGCCAATTGAGCAATAAGCCCGTCCCCACAAAACTCCCTTCTGTGGGCACATCCTCAGGTGAGACCTCTTCGTCCTCGTGGTCGCCATCCTCGTGGTCGCCGTTTTCCTGATTGCCATTTTGCTTGCCCCTGCCATTTCCATGATTGTCGTGACCGTTGCCGTGTCGGTGTCCAAACCAAAGGCGATGAACCAGCGGCGTGTCCACGAAGGGTTGCTCAGGCGGATGGATGTTGTTCAGTTGTCCAAGGGGTGACCGCAGCAAGCCCAACTTGACTTGCAAGCCTTTCGGCAACCGAAGGAAACTGGGGTCTAAAATGCTCAGGGTCGCTTCCTCAATTTCCGCACCGTCAGGACCGACGGCAACGAAGGTATCCAAGCGGGAGAAAGGGTCAGTCGCCGCTTGGAAGGCTAATTCGGCTTCGCTGAACTCTGAGCCACCGAAAGCGCCAAAGGGGCGACGCCCGCGAAAAACGGTGCGGAAGTTGGCGATGACAGAAGTGTCAGGGTTGAGGGCTTGATAGGCGCCGCCGCCGAAAACGACCGCCCCATAAGTCGGGGGCGCAGGGGAAGGCGCTGGCGTTGGTGGCGCTTGTTGCAACGCTTTCTGCAACTCCTGCTCCAACTTGCGCCGCTCCTCATCGCTCGGCTGTTGGATGGCGGACGGTTGCAAGTTGGACGGCGCCGTCCCATTGCGTTTTAGGGACGCCAGTTCCGCTTGCAGCGTTTGCACCAACCGCTCCAGCACAGCGACCCGTTCCCGCAATTGGCGCAACTCCACTTCCTTCTCGCCATCGGACGATTGCGCGTTGGCGACGGCAAATAGCATCAATGCCAACACGCCCAGCATCCATCGCACCATCGCCCCGATCACCTCGCAGAAAAGGTTTATCGGGACAAGGATTAGGCGAAGTTGCTACGCAAGCAATAGTAGGTGGGACGCAGGACGAGGGGCGTGGGACGGGAAAACGGCTTCAGCGGACATCTTCCAAGACTTCCGTGCGGGGCAAGAGGGTGCGTCCTGCCCACACCTTGACGCCGGGGTAAAAGACGCAGCCGTCGCCGATACGAGCACCGTCGCCGACGATGCAACCCAACTGCTCCATCCCCGTGTCCACCAATTGCCCCTTCACGACCGATCGGACGGTGATGCCCGACGGCAATTTGGCAAAGGCACGCACCTGATTGCCGACGACGACGCCATCACCCAACACGCTCCACATCAGTTCGGCATCGTCGCCGACTTGCACCTTGTCCATCACGACGCAATCTTCCAAATGCGCCCCACTGCCGATGTGGCAGTTGTCGCCGATGACCGTCCGAACGATGTCGCTGTTGGCGCCGATGATGCTGCCTTCGCCGATCATCGCAGGACCGACGATTTTCGCCCCCACTTCCACCCGCGCTGTCTTGGCGATGAACACATCGCCGTGCACTTCGGCAGTCGGATGGACAACGCCCAACACTTGCGGGCTTGGCAACAACTCGGCGACCCGTTCCGTGCCCCAAAGCGACAGCAAATGCTTGGTGGCAATGAGCACATCCCAAGCGTAAGTGACGGGCACCCAGCCATCTTCGGTGACGACGGCGCGCAACCCTTGTTGCATCAGTTGGGGTGCGATGTCGGGAAGGCGGATTTCGCCGTCTTCGGCGGGCGGCACCGCTTTGAGCCACGCAAACGCTTCGCTCGGCAGTGCCCATGCCCCTGTGCTCACCAAAGCGCCCGCCGTCGCTTCCTTCGGTTTCTCCCGAACGGCTCGCACGAACCCATCGGTAACTTCCACGACCCCAAAACGCTGCGGTTGATGGTGAGGCGCGACGAGCAAGGCAGGCACTTGTTGAAGGCACGCCATGAGGGCATCGGGCAAAATCAAATCGTCCCCGTTGAGCACGGCAAAGGGTTCAGTGCCGATGAAGGGTTCCGCTTGCAAAACAGCATGCCCAGTGCCCAACGGTTGCTCTTGGACGGCGTAATGAACGGTCAAACTGGCAAACTTTTGCCCGATGGTTCGCTCCACCTGCTCTTTCTCAAAGCCGACGACCAAGACGACTTCCTGAACGCCCCCTTTCGCCAACCCGCGCAGAAGGTGCGCCAAGTTGGGGGCGTTCGCCAACTTCAAAAGCGGTTTGGGTTTGCGGACGGTCAACGGGTAAGTGCGGGTGGAAAGACCCGCCGTCAAAATGACCGCCTTGCGCACCATCGCTCCCTACCTCCGTGCTGCGTCAGCGACCGTCGCAAAACTCAACGCCTTATCCGCCTTGTGCCTCGCCGCTTTCCGACTCTTGCCCTAACCTTTGCAGCCTCTCCCGCACTCGCGTTAGAAGTTCAGCGCGCCTTTCCATCAACTCTTGCACCTGCGCCAGAAGGCGGGCGCGCTTTTCCATTAAGCGTGCCTTCAAGGCATCCGTCAACCGCCCCTCTTCGGCGGCATCAGCGAGTTCCTCTTCCACATCTTCCAGTTCGTCGGCGATTTCCTCCAACAACTCGGCGACTTCTTCCAACCGCTCCGAAAGGCGCTCCGAAGTCGGATGACCTGCCCCTATCCGCACCGTTTCGCCTCCCGCTTGCTTCGCCGTCGCTTTGGCGGCGGCTTGCTCGGCAGCCTTCATCGCCTCGGCGACGGCTTGGTCGGCAACTTTCATCGCCTCGGCGGTGGCGCGTTCAGCGGCTTGGGTCGCTTTGGCGACGACAGTTTTGATCCAGTCGGGCAAATTCGTCCGCAGCAATTCTGCCAACTGCTCCGCCGAAGTGACGACCAGTTCGGTGAACTCTACGGGCGATTTTTGCTCTCGGATGCGCAGGATGGGTTCGCATTCCCGCTTTTGCCGCTCGGCAGTTGGCTCTTCGGGCACGACTTCCCCTGCGATGCCCCGCAATGCTGCGACTAATTGCGCCGCCGCCAGAGTGAGGGAGCGGGGGTCAACATCCTCAGGCAAGGGAGGGAAAGGCAAGCGGATGCCCAATTCCTGCTGAAGCCATCGGACAAGTTCGTTGAATTGCTTGCCCGCTCCAGCGAGGTCGCCAAATTCAAGGTGGTAAACCCACTGGCTGGCTTGTCGGTAAAGCGCCTCCGCCATTTGAATGGCGGCTTGCAACAACCTTTGCTGCGCTTGTTGCTCCATCGTTTCATCCCTCCTTTGCGTTTTGTTGCGCCACGACTTTCCATCGTGGCGACTTTCTCGTTGCGTTCGTGGCTGATAGCCACTCCAACAGTTACGCCATGCGTTTTCGCAGCATCCGTTTTGCCTCGTGCAGCCGCCACTTGACCGTCGTTAGCGGGACGCCCAGAAACGAGGCGATGCGTTTGAGGGGCATGTCCTCAAAGTAGCGGAGCCAAAGGACAAGCCGATACATTTCGGGCAACTCGTTCAGGGCACGGTGAAGTTGCTCGTAGCGTTCCTTCCGCTCCAACCGTTCAAAGGCTTCCTCTTCCCACAGGGCTTCCCACCGCTTGAGCAGCAATTCGTCCAGTTCCCAACGCTGGCGGTGATTGGTTTGCCGAAGGGCTTGATGGCGGGCGATGGCGTGAAGCCAAGCGCCGAACTTTTGCGGCTCCCGCAAAGTCGGCAAGGCTTTCAGGGCAATCAGGAAAGTTTCCTGTGTCGCATCTTCTGCCTCGTCCCACGAACCTGTCACCTGATAAGCGACGGCATGCACGGCGGGACGATAACGCCGCACCAGTTCGTCAAAGGCGTCCAAATCGCCCGCCATCGCCGCCAGCACCAACAAGGTGTCGTCCTTCACCTGTCGCCATTCGGAAGCCATCGCTGGCTCGCCCCATCGCAACGGCATCAACGCTTTCGGACATCCCGCAGCCACTGACGCCAACTCAGGTTGAGCGGTTGGCGGTAACGCCCTACCAACTCCCGCACCAACCTCTCAGGGATACCCGCCCGCTGAAGTTCGCGCACAAAGCGACGGGCACTTCGCCATCGGCGCCACCGCCCGATGGTCAAGGCGACTGCCAACTTTGCAAGCCCACTCACCATTGCCAGACCGAACGCACTAATTGCCCGCAATCCCAAAGCGAGCGCCCTCGCCATGTTGCCTTCACTCCTCTGGCAGGGCTTTAGGACGAGCAGGAAAGGCTTCGCCTTCCGTCAAGGCTTTGGGGCGAGCGGGGAATGCCTCGCCCCGCAAGGCGGATCGCAACAGGTTGACCAAAGCGCTGGCGTTGGCGTTTTCGGCATAGCGGAGCGTTAACTCTTGGCACATCGTTTCAGGTAGCCCCGCTTCTTGAAGGGAGCGGAAGTAAGCGCCGATGCTTCGCCCCAATTGTTGCGCCGTCCCTTCGGAGTAGAAGACGGCGTAAACCTGACGCACCAGTTCAGAGAGAAGCCCCATTAGTTCCCGAAGCAGGGGCATCGCCGTCTCCTGCAACGCCGTGAACACTTCCCGCAACTCCTGCACATCGTCCCGTTGCGCCATCGCCCTTTCACCTCCTTCGGGCTTTTGCGCCCGCCACAAAATAGAGCGTTCAAGGCGGACAAAGGATAGGGAGCGGCTGGCAAAATTTCCCGTGCCAAATTCAAGGGGGCAAACCGCCATGACGGAGACGACGACCCAAACCGTCCTCGTCGGCAAGACGACGCAAGAGTTGGAAACCTTCGCCGAAAGTTTGGGCGAGCCGCGCTATCGCGGTCGGCAGTTGGCGCATTGGATTTACCGCAAAGGTGTGTTGACCTTTGATGCCATGACCGACTTGCCCAAAACTTTGCGCCAACGCCTCAGCGAACTCGCCCTCATCAACCCGTTGCAAGTCGTGGATGTCAAAGTCGCCTCGGACGGGACGACGAAGTATTTAGCGCAACTACCTGACGGCGAAACCGTTGAGTTCGTCTTCATCCCGCATGGCGATTGGGAAACGATTTGCGTCAGCACGCAAGCGGGTTGCCCAATTGGGTGTCGGTTTTGCGCTTCGGGGGAAAGTTTCGCCCGCAACCTGACGGCGGGCGAAATCGTCGGACAAGTTTTGCTCGCCCGTCGGCGAGAAACGCCCAACATCGTCTTCATGGGGATGGGCGAGCCGCTGCTGAACTTTGACAACCTTGTCAAGGCGCTGCGGTTGCTCAACAAGGAAGGGGGCATCGGGGCGCGTCGGATGACGGTCTCCACTGTCGGCGTCGTTCAAGGCATCCGCAAACTGGCGCAGTTAGGCATGCAAGTGAACCTTGCCGTCTCGCTCCATGCGCCCGACGACGAACTGCGCCGTCGCCTCATCCCTGCCAAACTCCCGCCCATCAAAGAGTTGCTACAAGCGTGCTGGGAATACTTTCAGGCGACGAAGCGGCGCATCTCGTTTGAGTATGTGCTGCTGAAAGGCGTCAATGACCGCCCCGAACACGCCGTTGAGTTGGCGCGGCTGCTTCGCGACTTTCCTTGCCATGTCAACCTCATCCCTTACAACCCGACAGTGGCGGAGTTTGAACGACCGTCGGAAGCGGAAGTGGAACGGTTTCGCCGCATCTTGACACAACAAGGGATTGCAGTGACCGTCCGCCACGAACGGGGCACAGAAGTGCAGGGCGCTTGCGGGCAACTGCGCCGTCACCATCGGCTGCAAATTTCCGACTTGGATGCGGCGCCGACCGCCGCAGAGGGACGATGAGACAAGGGCGCTTCCCTCGCTATTTCACGCTGGACGAAGCGCGGGCGTTACTGCCGACTTTGCGCCCGTTGATGCGGCGCATCCAAGCGTTGGCGCATGAGTTGGGCGCCGATTTGGGGCAGCGAGACTTGATGGTTGTCTGGCGTCATTTGCATGAGAACGGCGGCAACCCCATCGCTTCGCGCCTTTGGGTTCGTTGGCAAGAGTTGACCGAATGCGTTCAGCAAGTCCACGCGACAGGGGCATTGGTCAAAGACTTGTGGCTGGGTTTGGTGGATTTCCCACACTGGCGGGAAGGGCGGGAAGTGTTTTTGTGCTGGCGCTGCGATGAAGAGGACATCTTCTTCTGGCACGAACTGGATGCTGGCTATCGGGGACGCCAACCCCTCTAAGTCACGCATAAAGCAAGCACGCCGACCGCTGCCGCAAAAACGCCTCGTCAGGTTCCGTTGACCACTCCAACGCCACCGCCATCGGGTCGTCGGCATCGTCCATCGCCTGCCGAAAAGTTTGCGTGCCCATCAGCCGATCAATGCTAATTTCTCGCCATGCGAGAGCGGGGCGATAAAGGCGCTTGAAGGCAGCGATCACGCACAAACCCGTCCGAACGGGTTGAAATGCGTTGCGGTCGGTGATGTGCACCTGAACGCCCTTGCAAACTTCGCCCGCATGTTTGGACGCCGACGGGATGAAGCGATGGGGACGGAAGCGGACGCCGGGCAGGTTCAGTTTGTTCAGCAGCGCGGCGACCTCATCTTCGTCGGCGAAGGGAGCGCCAATCCACTCAAAGGGGCGAGCCGTCCCGCGCCCTTCCGAAAGGTTCGTCCCTTCCACAAGGCAAGTGCCAGGGTAAACCGTCGCCGTTTCCAAAGTCGCCATCGCAGGGGAAGGCGGCACCCAAGGCAACCTCGTTTCGTCCCACCACATCGCCCGCCGCCATCCCTCGCAGGGGATGACTTCCACGCGGGCGTCGGGAAATTGCGTTTGTGTCAGCCAACGCGCCAGTTCGCCCATCGTCAAACCGTGTCGGATGGCGATGGGGAAGCGACCGACCAGCGAACCGACGACTTCCCGTTGGCTTTGCCCTTCCACTTGCACGCCGTTGATGGGATTGGGGCGATCTAACACGATGACAGGCAAACCCCTTTGCGCCGCCGCTTCCATCAGGTAACTCATCGTCCAAGCGTAGGTGTAAAAGCGACAACCGACATCGGGCAAATCCACGAGCAACGCATCCAAACCGTTGAGCCACTCAGGCAAGGGTTTCAGTGTCTCGCCGTAAAGGCTGAAGACAGGGATGCCTCGCTTGTGGTCATAACCGCTGGCGATTTTCTCGCCCGCCAACGCCGCCCCGTAAAAGCCGTGTTCGGGGACGAAAAGGGCGACGATGTGAAAGCCTGCTTGCCGTAACGCATCCACGCTCGGCACTAACTCGCTCGTCGTCGCCAACGCGTTCGTCAGCATCCCAAACCGCCACCGTTTTCTGTCCGTCTGGCTCATCAGCACCTCAACACCCAACCGCACCATTTCACTCGCTCACCTCTCATTTTTGCAGCCTCGCCTTTTCCAAAACTTGCTTGACCCACGCTTTTTCTTCGTCGCTCAAGGGCGGCTCTACTTCCCGACGGTAGTCCAGCATGTAGTCATATCCCGCCCGCTCATAAACCGCCGTGAAAACGCCCTGCAAATCCAACATCACCTCAGGGTCATCACCCTTCAACGGGATCGGGATCGTCGGCAAAGGCTCTTTCAGCGTCCAGGCAAAACCCAACGCATAAGGACGCCGCTCAGCAGGGGCGATGAGGGCATAGTAATCGGCGGGGGGTAAAGGCTTTTGCGTCGGCATCCTTTCCCCGCCCCGAAGCAAATCCAACTCCACCAAATGCGTCCCGCTCAGCAAAATCGCCTCCCGCTTCTGCAAATACTCCCGTCGCCCATCGCTGTTTGCCCGCTTGTTGGCAGGCGACAAAACCTCTATGACCGTCACGACTTCTCGGCTTTCTCGGTCTCGGATGGTGATGAAGGGTTCTTCCACCCGCTCAGGGATGGGCAAGGGGACGGTGAAAGTTTTCGCCATCACTTCCACGCCGACTTTCTCGGCGACGGCGATGGCAGTGCTGATGCCTTCCCGTTCTTTGGTGATGGTGACATCGGGACGGATGGGGGTTGCCGAGGGTGGTTGATGGTCGGTGACGGTTCGTTCCAAATAGACCCGTCGCTCCACCATCACCAAATACTTCGGGCGCACCTTCGGCATCAACGCCGCTGCCAATTCAGGCACAAAGCGGCTGTGAAAGTCGTCCCAAAGTTGCCCTTCAATGAAGGGGTCTATGCCAGGGAACGGGGACGGCATCGCCGACACCTCCTTGACGCCTCAAAGGATGGCGCATCACTTGTCAACCCCGCAAATCCATCATCACGACGATCAGGATGGCGACGAGGGTGAAAAGCAGCAGAAGGGCGCGACCGAGGAAGTTGAGGGCGAAAAACAACATCAGCCAAAGCGTCACGATGGGGAAGGCGACGAGGAAAGCGAGGAAAGTTCGTCGCAGCGCCTCCCGATCCCGCGCCGCTGCCAGCAAGTAAACCCAAACGGGTGCGCTGACTTCCTCGCCGCACTGCGGACAAGTGACGGCAAGCAGGGGAAGGGGTGAGTGACACTGAGGGCAGTGGCGTTGGGTTCGTTGGGCTTCTTCCTTGAGTTGCTGTGCCCGCCGCAATTTGCGCTTCTCTTCGGTAGCGGTGGGCATGATTTGGACGGCGCGCTCGTAGCAAGCGATGGCGTCGTCGTAGCGTTTCGCTTCCAAGTAAAGGTCACCGAGGGCACTCCACGCCGCTGCATTGTTGGGGTCGCGCTCAAGGGCGGCTTTGTAGCGGGCTTCCTCTTCGGCATGGATTTGATGGACGAGTTGGCGTTCGGCGGTCACTTGCGCCAGCCACCACAAGGCTACCAACCCTGCCGCCACCAAAAACAAGGCGAACACAAATGGGCTGTTCCAAAGCAGCACGACACCGACGAGCAAAGCGGCGACGAAGAGCAAAGCGATGGTGGCGTGGCTGCCCGTCAATTCGCCCTCCATGATGCGCCCGATGACGGCGGCGCCAACGAGGGCGACGACCAACACCAATGCCGCCAAGCGGATGCCCATCTCAAACGCCGTCGCAAACGCCCCGATCATCTCCATCACCCTCCCGATGGCGGATCAACGGGCAGGCAGCAAATCAAAGCGGGCATCCACCTGCAATCGGAAAGTGAAGGGCGGGGCAGAAGAAGACGGTGACGACGAAGGCGATGAAGGGGCGTTGCCTTCCGACGGTGGGTTGGGCGATTGGTCAGATTGAGGCGATTGGTCAGACTGGGGTGGTTGGTCAAGTTGGTCGGAAGGTTGTTGGGATGGTGGCGGGGAATTGGGGAGTTGCCAAGACGCCTCCAATCGGATAGACCCTGATGCCGAAAGGGTTCGCCCCTCGGCGACGCTGAAAAGGGCGTCGCTTTCCGCTGCGTAACGCGCCGTCAAGCGCCACAAGGTTCGCACCTGCGGGTCAATGAAGGTGTCCAAGGGTAAGGTGTAGCGCAGCCGCAACTTGACCGCCGATTGGGCGGGGAGGGCTTCTACGCATTGCACCGTCGTTAACGCCACCACTTCGCCCAACCGATGGGTTGCCTGCCACGCTTCGCCAATCCGAACGCCCGATGGCGGGAAGGGGATGAGCAAACTCGCCAATGCCGTCGCCAACAAATCCCACTCCGCTGTCAACTCGTCCAGCGATTGGGCGCGGCTACCCCGCACCTCCACCAATTCGCCGAAAGGCGTCGTGACGAACAGCGAAGTGAAACGACCCAACTTTTGCGTCTGCTCGCCAGCGGACGAGAAAATCCGAAGCGTCCCGCCCTTGACCGTCAAGGCACAACCCAGCCGTTCGCCGAAACTTTGCCAGCGTTGTTCTATGTCCACCGTCGCCGCAAAATGGGCAAACCCTGCGACACCACCTAACTCCACCTGCATCGTCCCGTTGAGCAACAGGCGGTAAGAAAAAGTGCGCCCCGATGCGGGACGGTAGGACGGAAGGATGGCGGGCGTCTGGGCGATCGCACTGACGGCGAAAAGCAAAAGCAAAAAGACGCCGCACCGCTTCAACATCATCACCCTCTTCGGTTACTTGCGCGGGGCTGTCTTCACTTCCACCAACCGCATCGTCGTCTTGACGGTCGTGCGCGATTGCAGGCTCATCACGCCGCCGCCTGCGTTTTCTGGCATGCGGATGAGGGTGGACATTTGCGTCTCCGTCACCGCTTCGCTGCGCGTCAGCAATCCTTGCGACAAGTCCAGCCAATGTTTGCCGACGATTTTCGTCCCACCTTTCGCCTGCATGTCAATGCCCATCTCCTTCAACGGCATCGCCTTGACAATCGCATCGCCCAACTCGGGCACTTCCAATCGCATCTCGGTGACGGCGACGGGACACCCCTCTTCCTGCTGGATGGCGAGCAATTTGCCCATCCCTTTCAGGGCGACCGGGATGCGCCCACCGCCCATCGGCAGCGGGGCATTGGCGGTCAAGTCCCAAGTGTCGCCGACTTTGACAGGTCTGTCAGGCAGGATGGCTGGCAGCAAACTCATCGCGCCCGTGCCCAAAGTCAGGGCTTGGAAAGGGTCTTGCAGGAAGGGCGCAACGGCTTCCTTCTCCTTGCCATCGCTGGTTTTCTCACCGAGCACAGGCTTCATCTCCACGATACGCCCGTTGGGCGCAATTTTCAGGCGCAACCGCGTTGGGGGGATGGTCATCTCGTTGCTTTGTTGGGATGGGGGCGTGCCGGGGGCAGGCGTCCCGCCCATGGTCACCTGCATCGTCCCGTTGACAGTGACCAGCAAAGTCGCCGTCCCATCGTCGGCAATCTCTTCCACTTGCTGCTCCTGCTTCAACTTGCCTTGAAACTGTAGGTCTGTGGCGACGCCAATTTCGCTGATGACCGCAATCTTGCCGTCCAGACCGATCTCGTAAAGGAGGGTTTGACCTGGCGCATAACGCAGGCGCAGGGTGATTTCGTTCGCCTGTTGGGCAAGGGCAAGACTCATCAAGCACAAGGACGCGACGAGCCAAATTTGTCGGCGCATCTCCTCTCACTCCTCAGGGAAATTTTTTCGGGTCGGGAAAAGTTTTGCCTGTCGCCTCCTTAGACGCAAGGGCGGACGGCTTCGCCCTTCTGCCTCAAACTTTCCGAAGGTGATGGCAATGTTGCTCCAACGATTGCGTCAAGTGTTGGAACGGGTTCAATCGGGCGAGTTGGGCGTAGATGACGCCTTGCGCCAGTTGCGGTCGCTGCCCTTTGAGGAGTTGGGGTTCGCCAAAGTAGACCATCATCGGTTGCTGCGGCGGGGTTTCCCAGAAGCCGTCTATTGCCTGCACAAAACACCCGAGCAAGTGCAAAAAATCGTCGCAGCGATGGCGCAAACGGGCGTGACGGTGCTGGCGACCAAAGCATCCCCAGCCCATTTTGAAGCCGTCCGAGAAGTCATCCCGCAGGCACGCTACCACGATTTGGCTCGGCTCATCGTCGTGGAAGGCGAAGAACCGACCCGCTTGCCTCCCGAACAGCAACCGCACATCGCCGTCTTGTGCGCAGGCACCGCCGATTTGCCCATCGCCGAAGAGGCGGCGCTGACGGCGGAGTATGCGGGCTGTCAAGTCAGCCGACTCGCCGATGTCGGCGTCGCCGGCATCCATCGGCTTTTAGAGCACCGAGACACTTTGGAGCGAGCCGATGTCCTCGTCGTCGTGGCGGGGATGGAAGGGGCATTGCCCAGCGTCGTGGCAGGGCTGATGTGGCAGCCTGTCATCGCCGTCCCCACCAGCGTCGGCTACGGCGCCAGTTTTCACGGGCTTTCGGCGTTGCTGACGATGCTCAACGCTTGTGCGCCGGGCATCGCCGTCGTCAACATTGACAACGGCTTTGGGGCGGGTTACTTGGCAGCCCTCATCGGGCGGATGGCGAAAGGAGCGATAGCGCCCTGCTAAGTTGCGTCCCTTCCTTCAGCGCGCCGTTGCCAAGCCGTCCCTGCGATGCCACAATGTTGGCAACCGCGACGGCGGTGACGCTTCGCCCCGTTTCGGTCATGATTGCGCCGCGTTGGCGGCGGAAGGAGCGAGAAGGATGTCTGTGCCTAAGGAAGCCGTTGACACCGTTTGGGCATTTTTTGACGCCCTGATGGAAGACAACGAAGACGCCCTCCTTGCCACTTTAGACCCCGACAGCGATGCCGCCTTGCTTTACGAACTGTTCGGCGAAGCCGCCTTGTATGCTGCCTCGGCAGCGCTGCGCGGTCCGTGCGTCGTCCGATTGACGCGGGCGCTGGTGTTGGGCGACGATGTGTGGTTGGAAGGCGAACAAGTGACGCAGGACACCCGCGAACCCATCGGGCATGTCGTCTTTCGGATGCGCCCTTTCAACGGCGGTTGGAAGATCGCTGAAATTGCCCCTTGGCATTTGGAAGCCGTTCACTACCTCAGTGACCGCCCCGACCCACAAAGCGATGTCGCCGTCGGCATCTACTTGACCTCTTATGGCTTGCAGGTCTCCCCGACGGCGCAACTGGACGGTGTGGAGCAAATTTTGATCGGGACGATGCAGCAGGAATACTACCCGCTCCCGTCCATCGCCAAAGCCGTTCGGATGTGGCGGGATTTTCGCAAGAGCGGCGAATTAGCCGCCCACACCGAAGCCGCTTGGGCGGCGGCTGTCCACCGTGCCATAGACCGCATGGCGTTGGTGGAAGAACCGCTGGAGCAAATTGCCCTGCTTTACCGCGTCCCGTTGGAAGGTGTCGCCGACGCTTACAACCGTTTGGTGCGCCACTTGGGCTTGACTTTCTTTGACGCCCGCTATTCGCCCATCCCCGACCCCGGCGAATTGCTGCGGCAAGCGAAAGCGGCAGGGATGGAAGTCAGCGACGAAGCCATCCCGCCCAGCAACCAACCGTTGCCCGAAGAGTTGGGGCGGTGACGACGGACAGCGATGGCGGTTCGTCAGTTTTCTGCGTGGCTTTGGTTAATGGGGATGGCGACGATGGCGGCAGCGCAACCGCTGACGCTGAAGCGCATCGCTCCCGATGCCATCCAAGTGCGTCGCTACGAAACTTTGCAGGTGCGGGTGGAAGTCGTCGCCGATTACGACAACCCCTTTGACCCGACGCAAATTCGCATAGACGGCGAGTTTTTGACGCCTTCAGGGAAACGCTTGCTCGTCCCCGGCTTTTTCACGCAGGACTTTGAACGCGTTTCGCCCGACGGGACTTCTTTGCGCCCTGTCGGCGCACCTTACTTTGCTGTCCGCTTCACCCCGACAGAGTTGGGCACTTATCGCTACCGCATCGTCGTAACAGGGCAAGGGAAGCGGCAAGTGACATCCCAGTGGTTGACGCTGAAAGTTTCGCCCAACCCGTCAGCGAAAGGGTTCGTGCGGCGGAGCAATTTTGGGCATTTGCGATTTGACGACGGCACGCCCTTTGTCCTTGTCGGCTTGAATGTTTGCTGGTCAAGCAACAACTTGAACGCCTACGAACGCTGGTTTTCGGCGATGAAGCGAAACGGCGCTAACTTCGCCCGCATCTGGCTTGTCCGTTGGAACATGGGCTTGGAGTGGACAAAGGGCGACGGCAACGGCATGTATCAAGGCATCGGGCGTTACGCCTTAGATAACGCTTGGCGCATTGACGAACTTTTGCGCCTCGCCGAGCGCAATGGCATCTACCTGATGCTTTGCCTCGGCTATCACGGCGAACTTGCCGACCGCCAACTTTACTTCGGCGAACAGGCGTGGGAGCGCAATCCTTACAACCGCAAAAACGGCGGACCGTGCGATAAGCCCGCCGATTTCTGGACGAACCCCGAAGCCGAACGCCTTTACAAGCAACGCTTGCGCTACCTCATCGCCCGTTACGCCCACAGCCCGAATGTGTTGGCGTTTGAGTTTTGGAACGAAATCCATGCGCCCGCCGATTGGGTGAAAGAGATGGCGCAATTTGTCCGAAGCACCGACATTTACGGTCACTTGCTGACGACGACTTATGGCGACGACGCCGTTTGGCGGTTGCCTGAGATGGACTTCACCCAAACGCACTGGTATGGCGACGGCAGTCAACGGGATTGCACGATGACCGTCGTGAACTTGCATCGTCAGCACATGGAGCGTTACCGCAAGCCATTTCTGCTGGGCGAGTTTGGGATTGACTGGCGGACGCCTGACACCACTTATGACCCGAAGGGCAACGCCTTGCATTGGCACAACGGCATGTGGGCGTCGCTGATGAGCGGCGGGATGGGAACGGCTTGCGTTTGGTGGTGGGACACCTACATTGACCGCCTGAACCTTTGGCATCACTTCCGCCCCGTTGCCGATTTTGTCAAGTTGGTGGGGAAAGCGTGGGCGCAAAATTGGCGTCCCGTTCAAATTTCCGAACCGACCCTGAGCGAACAGCCTGACCCACCCTTTGGCGACTTGCTTTTCACTCCCACTTTGGGTTGGCAGCGCCCGACAGGCGACACCTTTACGCTCCATCGCAGTGGCAAAGTGGACGGCAACGGGGAAACAAGCGTTTTCCTCTTTTCGCCCAGCAAGCCCGACTTTTATCGCCCGCCCAAATTCGTCGTGGACTTCCCGCACGATGGCGTGTTAGCGTTGCGGGTTGGCACGGTCTCGTCGGGCGCTTTGCTCATCGTGCGGGTGGATGGCAAGGAAGTTTGGCGACAAGCGTTGCCCGAAGGGACGGAGCGCCGAGACGAACAGGGACGAACCTACCGAGAAGGCAGTTACCGCGAGCGGCGCTGGGATGCGACATGGCACAAGTGGGACTACCTTTATGACCGCGAGTTTGCCGTGCCCATCCCGAAAGGCAAGCACATCGTGGAAGTGGACAATCAAGGCGCTGATTGGTGCACGGTCACGCACTTTCGTTTTTCGCCCTACCGTGACCGCCGTTTCGCCGAAGTGGACATCGTGGGCATCCAGACGGACACGATGGCGTTGATTTGGGTGCATCATCAAGGCAGCAACTTTCAAATGGCGCGGGAAGGCAAGACGCCCGAACCTATCCGCAACCTGCGTTTTGCCCTCAAAGGGTTTCGGGACGGGCGCTATCGCTTCCTCCTTTGGGACACTTGGCAGGGCAAGGTCATTGGGGAAGGGAAAGGCGTCGCCCGCAACGGTGAGTTGCCGTTGCGATTGGAGACGCTGACCAACGATGTGGCGGTATGGGTTCGCCCACAACTTTAAGGGTTGCCCGCTAACGGTTTGCCCTTGACAATCACTTCCACCAACCGCTCGTCACGGTCATCGTCGTCCCAGACACTGATGATGAGGGCGTAGCGCTTGTCTTCGGGGTCGTTGTTGGGCGGCAAATCCACCGTGCCCTTCCAACGCTTCTTTTCCAAATCAAAGGCGCCAACTTCAGACAATCTCACGGTGAATAGGACGAAGACTTGTTCGTCCAACTTTCGGATGACCTTCACTTCCGCCCCGTCGCCACGCGTCGCTTCCACTTCCACTTGAACCTGCCCACCTTCGGGCGGCAACTCTGTCGGCGTGGCGCGAAAGTCAAGGAGGCGAAATTGTCGCAGCGGGTTGCCCGAACAACCCAGCATCAGCGTTAGCATTAGACCGCTCACCAAAACTGTCCATCGCCGTCGGGTCATGAGCGGTCACCTCGTCGGTCAGAAAACTTCCTGCCTGCCCGCCATTTTGGCTCATGGCACTGCCATTTGCACCTTTTGCCCCGCCTCGCCCAACCAACGCTGCAATTCCCTTCGTCGGATTTCCGCTAACAGTTCGTCCAAGTCACCATCAAGGATGTCCTTCAGGGTGTAAAGGGTGACGCCGTAGCGATGGTCGGTGACGCGGTTTTGGATGAAGTTGTAGGTGCGGTCTTTGTCGCTTCGGTCGCCCGACTTGATTTGCTCGCGCCGCTGCCGTTGCAAGGCAGCCTCTTGTTCCCGTCGCTGCATCTCCAACAGGCGCGTCCGAAGGATGCGCAACGCCTTCATGCGGTTTTGGTGCTGGCTGCGTTCGTCTTGACACTCCACGACGATGCCCGTCGGCTTGTGGCGGATGCGGACGGCGGTCTCGTTCTTTTGCATGTGCTGTCCGCCAGGTCCTGACGAGCGGAAGGTCTCAATCTCCAAATCGTCCTCCCGCAACGCCACTTCGGCTTCTTCCGCTTCGGGCAAGACGGCGACGGTCGCAGCGCTCGTGTGGATGCGCCCTGACGATTCGGTAACGGGCACGCGCTGGACGCGATGGACGCCACTTTCGTGACGCAGCAACTTCCATGCGTCCTTGCCGCTGATGTGCAGGATGACTTCCTTGTAACCGCCCAATGCAGACGGGTTTTCGTAAACGATTTCCACCTTCCAGCCCTTCCGCTCGGCGTAGCGCAGATACATGCGACAAAGGTCGCGGGCAAAAAGCGCCGCTTCCTCGCCCCCTGTGCCCGCCCGAATTTCCATGACGACATCCTTGCCCTCGTTGGGGTCTTTGGGCATCAACGCTTCCGCCATTTCCATTTCCAACGCTTCCCGCTGTGGGACGATGGTGTCCAGTTCTTCTTGCGCCAGTTTCAGCAAATCCTCATCGTTTTCCGTCTCCAAAATCTCCCGCGCTTGCCGTTCCCGTTCCAAAAGTTGCTTGTATTGGCGGTAGCGCTCCACGATGGGGGAAAGTTCGCCATAGCGGCGCATCAAGGCTTGCAGTCGCCCCGAATCTTTGGCGGTTTCGGGGTCTGTTAGTTGCGCCTCTATGGCGTGCAGTTCCGCTTCCAATGCCGCCAATTGCTGTCGCATAGCCTCTCACCGTCAAGCCTTATCGCCCAAAGCATTTTGGCGGGCGGTCAGCGATAGGCAGAAACGCCTTCCAACCGCAAAAGTTCCTGCAAAGCCGTCAACGCTACTTCCAGTTGCTTTTCGTCGGGCTCTTGGGTCGTCAATTTTTGCAACCATAAGCCAGGCAAAGACAGCCAACGCCACCACGCATGCAAAGCGCCCAAACGCAACAACTCAAAACTCATCCCTGCCACGACAGGCAGCATGGCGATGCGAAACGCCACGCCTTGCCAACCGCCAATGGGCAAAAAGGCAAACAGGATGACTTTGACCAGCAAAACGAACAAGACGAACGCCGTCCCGCATCGGGGATGTTCAGGCGGAAAAGGCTTGAGCCCGTCTATCGTCAAATCGGCAGCGTGCTCAAAGGCATGGACAGCCTTGTGCTCAGCGCCGTGATAGGCGAACAATCGCCTCGCTTCCTCCGAACGCCCAATGAGCCAAAGGAAGGCGAGGAAGATGCCCAAACGCAGCAACCCTTCTAAGGCGCTGACCTGCCAATTGCCAGGCAACGAGGTCTTCGCCGCTAACAAGTGAGGCAGGGCAACGAACAAGCCCAGCGCTAACGCTAATCCGAGAAGGGCTTGTCCAGCGAAAGCGGTGGGTTCAGCGACTTTCCGCTCCTCTTCGGGCAACGCCATTTGCAACGCAAGGCGCATCGCCCGCAAGCCCAAAGCGAGCGAATCGTAAAGGGCGATGACACCCCGAAGGAAAGGCAATCGCCAAAAGGAACGGCGTTCGGGAAGTGGTTCGCTATGGACGGCGATGTCGCCGTTGGGCGTGCGGACCGCCAATGCCATGAAGCGATGGCTGCGCAACATCACGCCCTCATACACCGCCTGCCCACCGATGGTCAAGGGCATTTAAGTCACCTGCCTGTCGCAGGGCTATGAGCGCCGGCGGCGGGGGCGAGTTTCCGTCGGTGTGGCTTGTTGAGTTTGGCGAGCGGCAGCGCGGCGGCGCTCAAACTTTTCAATCCGCCCCATCGTGTCCACGAAGCGGCGCTCCGACAACTGCCCTTGATACCACGGATGACACGCCGAACAGACTTCCACATGCAGCATCGGTTTTGTAGAGCGGGTCTTCCAAGTGTTGCCGCAGGCGCAAACGACAGTGCACTCCCCATAATCGGGATGGATGCCTGCTTTCACGGCTCATTCCCTCCTTCGCCTGCTTGCTCACTTTCCAACCTTTGCCAATTTGCCAACCAGACCGTTCCAAAACCACCAAGCAAAGCCGGGACGGCGCTACTCAGCGAAACCCATCGCCCCGTCCCTGGGCGAAAGGCGAAGGCGGCACCGACTAAAGCCCATCCGATTGCCAACAACAGCCAACCCCATCGGTGCAAAGGCGTCGCTTCGCCCCGCCACGCCGCTGCGACATACCAACTTGCCACCAACCAACAGGGGATCGCCGACGCCCATTCGCACCCACGCAGCGAAATCCAGCCCACCAAGTAAGCGATGACGACGACAGTGCCGTAAACGAGCGTGGCGATCGCCAACCCTTTTGCCGTTGCCCTTTCCCTTGCGGGCGTCGGTAAAAGCATCCCTCAAAACCGTCCCAACCTTGACAGGTCAAAGCCCTTGCCTTTTTGTGCCTCGGGAACGAAGCGACGGAGATGGTGGAGCCGCCGGGATTTGAACCCGGGACCTCCTGAATGCCATTCAGGCGCGCTCCCACTGCGCTACGGCCCCACGCGAGAAGGCGCTGAACATTCTAACGCACCATCAGCAAACTTGCTGCCGTTCCGCAAGGCAGTCGCGCAACGCCTCCTTCCAATGGCGCAAAGGGGGCAAACCTGCCGATAGCAAACGAACGCTTACCAACGCCGAAAAGGGCGGGCGCTTCGCTTTCAATGGCAACTGGTCGCTAATGATGGGTTCAACCGTCGCTGTCAAGCCCGCCAGTTCCACGATGGCGCAGGCAAATTCGTGCCACGAGCAATAGCCACTGTTGGCAAGGTGATAAAGCCCAAACTTTTCCGTCGCTGCCAACCGCACGAGATGGGCGGCTAAATCAGGGGCGTAAGTGGGGCTGGTGATTTGGTCGGTGACGACGCGCAAGGGTTCCCCTGCCTGCGCCTTCGCCAAGATGCGGTCAACGAAACTACCGCCTTTGGCACGGCTACCTTTGCGCCCGTAAAGGGCAGCGGTTCGGACGATGAAGTGGCGGGGGCAATAGGCGCAGGCAAAGTATTCGCCCAACAACTTCGTCGCTCCATAAACGCTCAACGGGTTGGGCACATCCAATTCGGTGTAAGGCGCTTTTTTGCGACCATCAAACACATAGTCGGTGCTGATTTGCACCAGTGTCGCATCCAGTTCGGCGCACAAGCGCGCCAAGTTCCACACCGCCAAAGCGTTCACCCGCCACGCTTCGTCGGGCATCTCTTCGGCATCGTCCACCCGCACGAAAGCGGCGCAGTTGAAGACGCAACGAGGACGCAAAGAGCGCAAAGTTTCGGCGACACGCAAAAAGTCCGTGATGTCCAGTTGCTCGCGAGGGAAAGCAGCGGTCGCTTCGGCGGGCAGCAACCGAACGACTTCGCTGCCCAATTGCCCCCTCGCTCCCAAAACGACGAACTCCGCCATCGCACTTTTTCACCGCCTTTCGTGGTCGTGGCGGATAGCCATTCAATTGCGGCTGATAGCCACCATCTCAGTTGCGGTTGATAGCCGCTCGGTCGCGGCGGATAGCCACTCCAACAAGATGGCGGATGGGCGTTTTTCACCCCAACCGTTCCCAGAGTTGGCGGGTGAGGCTGTCCAGCAAATCATCGGGCACTTTGCCTGCGCCCTTGCGGACGACATAGAAGGCGTCTTCCGCCGTCTCCCGCCAAGTGACGATTTTCGCCGTCTGAATGTCCAATCCCAGCGCGGCGATTTCTCGCGTGAGCCGATACAGCAAACCCTTTCGGTCACGGGCGACGATGTGGATGACGGTGTGGGTTTCAGAAAGGTCATTGCGCAAAGTGATGGAACGAACTTGGACGGGAACGATGAGGGGTTTGCCGTTGCGATGCAGTAACGCTTCCAACGGCTCAGCGCCTGTAAGCACCACCAAAATCGCTTCCTGCACCCGACGGGCGCGCCCGTCGCTGAGGGGTCGTCCATCAGCGGTCACCCAAAGGGTGTCCAGCACCAAAGTTGGCTCACCAGGCAAAGTGAAGACGCGTGCCGTGCGGATGTCGGCGTCGCAAGCGAACAAAGCGCCAGCGATTTTGCTGAGCATGCCCGGTTGCGGGTCGTCTAAGGCGCAGACGACGACTTCCGTGAAGCCACTATCAGGTTCGGTCAAAACTTCCACAGCGGGCGTCCGTCTTTGCCTCACTTGCTGGACGAGGCGGCAATGGATGGCGATGGTGCGCAAGGGCGTGCTCAGCAAATAGCCGGGGGGCATGGCTTCGCAGAAGGCTTGGATTTCGGTGTCGCTGACTTCCCGCAAGGTGCGGCGCAACTCACGAGCACGAGTTCTCGTCAAGGTCGTCAGTTGCCCTTCCTTGCCTTGCCGCTCCTGCAAGGTGCGCAGGACACCGAAGTAAAGGTCCAGCACCATCCGCTCTTCCACTCCCTTGAAAGTTTGCTCGCTGACGCTGCGGGCATCGGCGAAGGAATGCAGAAGGAGCATCTTCAGCAAGCCTTCCTCGCCCACTTCGTCGGCGACGAAGCGCAAAGTTTCAGGGGCAAAGACATCGCGCAAGCGGGCAGTGGACAACAAGGTGAGATGCAGTCGCACCAATTTCTCCAGCAAAGCGAGGCGGTCCTCGGGCAAGCCCAATCGCCCGCCGATTTTTCGCGCCAGATGGATGCCGACTTCTTCGTGGTCGGGTTCGGAAAGGACTTTGCCCAAGTCGTGGATGAAGGCGGCGAGGAAAAGGAGCGTCTCGTCGCTGACGCCTGCCCAAACATCCACCCAGGGGAATTCACCCCGTTGGGCTGCCTCCCGCAACCGATGCAATTCAGTGACAGTGGACAGCGAATGCTCCCCGACAGTGAAGCGATGGGCGGCGTTGGAGGGCACATAGACGGACGCTTCGCCCCACTCAGGCAGGTAAGCCGCCAAAACACCCGTTTGCTCCATCAACCTGAGGGCTTTGCCGAAGGGCGCATCGCCGTCGCCCGTGAGCACCGAAAGGAACGATTGGGCGGCTTCAGGGGAAGTTTGTGCCCGCTTCGCTTCATCGGCGTTCTCGGAAAGCCAACGCAAAAGCACGGCGCTGGGCTTCAGGTCGTAGCGTTGGAGCAACTCAAAGGCTTTCAGCAGCCGTTCTGGTGGCTCTGGCGACATTTTGCCAACCGTCAAGCGTCCTTTTTCGCAGAGGAAACCGTCGGGCAAGGGGATGGTGGCATCGGCGACAAAGTGGCGGACGAAGTGAAGGGTGTGATGCAAGGTGGACATCGCCTCAAAAAGTCGCCGATGAAATGCCCGCACCATCCCTTCTTCATCGTCTCCCATCACCTGCCCTCCGTCACGGAAGTCAAAGGCGATGCGATGGTGATACTCCCGCAGCAACACTTCCTGTCGCCGCCCCGCTGTCAAATGAAGCCAGTTGCGGACGCACAAGAGAAAGTCGTAAGCATCACGAAAAGCGCTGAAACGGTCGGGCGGCAGTAACTTTTTGAGACGACGCCATGCGTCCTTCGTCGGGACGCGATGAAGGGCAGCCAGCAGCCAGAGGGCGGTTTGCCCATCCCGCAACCCGCCAGCACCTTCCTTCAGATGCGGCTCGGCGACGAAAGGCGAAGCGTGGAAGCGCTGATAAGCGGCAAAGCGCTCCCACTCTCGGTCACGCAAAAACCGCAAGACATCCAGTTGCTCCGTCAGCACCCTTTGGACTTTTTGGGCGAGGGGTTCATAGCCAGCGAGAAAGCGGGCATCCAGCAACGCCGCTTGCGTTTGCGAGTCTAAGGAAGGCAAATCGGCTAAGGGGCGATAGCCGTAGCCGACTTTCAAGTCGGTGTTGTCCATGAAGACGGTGACAAGCAACCGAAAGCATTCCCGCAGAAGGGCATCCACGAAGGGGTCGTCTTCTTCCAGCGGGACGAAGGCGATGTCAATGTCGGAGAAGGGCGACAATTCCTTTCGTCCGTAACCGCCTGTCGCCAGCAACGCAACTTCGCTGTGCCCTTGAAGGTAACGGTTGCCGAATTTCGCCATCGCCCGCTCCCACGCCAAGGCATAAATTGCCCGCACAAAACCGTCCAGTTCATCGCTGATTGCCTGCGAGAACGCCCAACCTGTCACCCGTTCAGGCGGCGTTTGCAGGATTTTTTGTCGCCACGCTTTGACCTGCGCGATGAGGGTGTTCACCTTCTCTTGCCAATCCGCCATGACGCTTTTCAGTTGCCTCCCGTGCTGAGTTCAAGCGATGGCGTCTTCGCCCCGTTCGCCCGTTCGGACGCGGAGGGCGTCGTCAACGGGGGTGATGAAAATCTTGCCGTCGCCGATTTCGCCCGTTCGGGCAGCGCGCAAAATGGCGTCCACGACTTCTTCCACTTGGTCATCACGGACGACGATTTCCAACTTCACCTTCGCCAAAAGGTCAACGGTGTATTCGGCGCCCCGATAGCGTTCCACATGCCCTTTCTGTCGCCCGTAACCCCGCACATCAATGACCGTCATGCCTGAAATGCCTAACTCTGCGAGGGCTTCCTTGACTTCGTGCAACTTATGGGGTCGGATGATGGCGTGAATCATTTTCACCGTCGGTCACCTCCTGACGGGTTAGGCATTGGGGGTAGCGCCCAACGCATTTGTTGCCAGACCCAACCGAGCAAACTCCACGCCGCCAGCACGCCCAACCAGCCGCCTTTGAGCCAACCGAAGAAACCGCTGAAAAGGAAAAGGACAGGGAAAAAGAGGCAACTCCGACAGCCACCGAAAAGTGCCCAAAGGATGAGCAGCCAAAAGGATAACTCCAAAAAACTCGCCATGCACCCGCCGATTTGCACTTCCCATCGGTAACTGCGGGGCATGGGAGTAGGGGTCGGGCGACGCATAGGGGAAGGCGGTGGCGTCGTGGGACGGGGCACGGGGCGAGATGGCACGGAACGCTGCGGCACCATCAAGGCTTGCTTGAACTCCAAAACCGAGGCAAAGCGATCCATCGGTCGGATGCTCATCGCCTTCAGAATTGCCCGCTCAATGTGGGGTGAGATACTTGGGTTCAAGCGTGTGGGCGGGACGAGGGTGTCCCCTCGCGTCACCCGCTCAATGGCTTCGGGGGGAACTTTTCCTGTCAAGGCGAAGTAAAGCGTCGCTCCCAACGCATAAATGTCCGAGCGGGGGTCGGTGATGCCTTGCCCGTATTGTTCGGGGGGTGAATAACCAGGCGTGACGGCAGCGGCGGCGCCGACCGTTTCCTTGCCAGGCAGGTAGCGTTTGGCAATCCCAAAGTCCACCAACACCGCTGTCCCATCGGGCTGGACTTTGATGTTGCTGGGTTTGATGTCCCGATGGATGACGGGTGGCTTTTGCTGGTGCAGGTAAGCGACGGCATCCAGCACTTGAAGGAAAATCCGCAAGGCTTCCCGCTCGTTGAGGGGTCCGCGCTTTTCCACGAGGTCTTCCAAGTCATCGCCCGCGATGAAGTCCATGACGAGGTATTGCTTGCCCGTGCGGGGTTCCACGAAGTAGTCAAAGACTTGGGGCAAGTTGGGGTGGCGCAAAGTCGCCAAGAGTTCAGCCTCAATGCGGAATTGCTGGGCGGCTTCGGGGGAGGTGTCAAAGTTTTCCTTGACGGCGACGGGGCGGTTATTGAGCCGCAAATCTTCGGCGAGATAGACCGCCCCCATCCCTCCGCAGCCGAGCACCCGCAAAAGTCGGTAGCGCCCCTGCAAGATTTCGCCCTGCCCTAAAAGCCCCCGCAAAGGTTCGCCGCAGTTGCTGCAAAAACGGGCGGTGTCAAAGTTGTTCCAACTGCACTTTGGGCACATTTGCATCGGGCTTGTCACCTGTCCCAGCCATCTTGCCCGTCGCAAATTTTGGCAGGGCATCGTCCTTGACGATGGGGCGTCCTTGCCAGATAATTCACTGGCGTCACGAAACGCTCATTGACAAGGGGGGCAGGGGCAGTGAAGTTGGGCTTTGTGGCGTTTCCCAAGCCGCCTGAAGATTACATCCCGTTTGCCGTTGAGAACGGGTTCGCCCACATGGAGATTGACCTGTTCAGCCCGCCCCAGTGGCTGGAACGGTTCCATCGCCGACGGGTGCAAGCCCTTCGTCAACAATTGACCTCAGCGGGGTTGACCGTCAGTTTCCACGCCGCTTATGTCCTCAACCTCGCCGATTACCTTCCCGAAATTCGGGCAGCCGCCGTGCGCTACATAGAGCGATTGTTTTGGGTCGCCAGCGAAATAGGGGCGACTTGGGTGACGGTGCACCCTGGCTATGGCATCGGCATCCCGACCCTCGCTTGGGTGCGTTCATTAGCCTTAGATTGCCTGCGATGGTCGCTGGAACGGTTGCTCCCTATCGCCGAACGCTTGCAAATGCCGTTGGCATTGGAAAACATCAACCCCGCCCCGCCCGGCAGCGAAATCGTTTTTCTGCTGGACACCCCAGGGGAATTAGCGCAAATCCTTTCCGAGTTTCCGTCCCCCATGTTGGCGGTCTGTTTGGATGTCGGTCATGCCGCCGTCTCCGAAGGGTTCGCCCCTTACTGGTCGGTCGCCCAAAACCGTTGTGTCGGCTTGCATGTCCACGATAACGATGGGCACGATGACTTGCATTTAGTGCCGGGCAAAGGCGTCATTAACTGGCAAGAAATCGTCACTGCCCTTAGGCAATCGGGCTTTTCAGGCGCTATCAACATTGAACTTTACGATGACGCCGACAAAGTGGCGGGCAAGGAGTTTCTGGGTCGGCTGATAGGGCTTCGTTGACAGGAAGGCGCAGGTCGGCTATGCTAATGAGGGCTTTGCTCCCTGCTTTGGAAGGGAGGACGATTTGAAGGCAGGCGATTGGGATGCGTTACCTTGTCGCTGTCGGTCTCATCGTCTTGGTCGGTCTCTTATCGGCTCAATCGTCTCGCCCGCATGTTTGCTATGCCGTCGTTCAAGATGCTATCGTCAACCCCGCCTTGAGGGATTTTTTGAAGCGGGCGATAGAGACGGCGCAACGGGATGGGGCGGAGTGTCTCGTCGTCCAAATCACGACGCCCGGCGGCATGGTGGACGCCATGCAGGAAATCGTTCGGATGTTTTTGCAATCGCCCATCCCTGTCGTCACCTTCGTCGCCCCCATTGCGGGCAACGCTGACTCAGCGGGCGCTTTCATCGTCATGGCAGGGCACATCGCTGCCATGGCGCCAGGCTCACGCATCGGCGCTGCCCACCCCATCTTGTTGCCTGTCGGTGGCGGCGAACAAGGTTCGTCAGAAATGGAACGCATCATGACGGAGAAGGCGACGCAAGCCGTCGCCGCCACCATCAAAGCCATCGCCGAATTGAGGGGGCGCAACCAACAGGTGGCGGAGCAGATGGTGCGAAAAAGCCTCTCCCTGACAGCCCGAGAAGCCGCCGAGCAAAAAATCGTGGATTTGGTCGCCGACGATTTGAATGATTTGTTGCGCAAGATTGAGGGACGAACTGTCCGCACCAGCGCGGGCGTCAAGACCCTGCACACCCGCAGCGCCGAAGTCCACGAAATCCGCATGAGCGCCAAAGAGACTTTCCTTCACTTTCTGTCCAACCCCAACATCGCCTACCTGTTGCTGCTCATCGCCATGTTCGGCTTCATCTTGGAGATTTACAACCCCGGCGCCATCTTGCCCATCACCGTCGCCGTCATCGCCTTTTTGCTGTTTCTGTATTCGTCCACGCTTTTGCCCGTCAATGTCGTCGGGGTATTGCTCATTGCGGCAGCGGCGGCATTTTTCATCGCCGAGTTGTTCGTGACTAGTCACGGTCTCTTAGCGGGCGCAGGTGTCCTCGCCCTGCTTTTGGGTGGCTACATGCTGTTTCCTGAACCTGGCTCTGTGCCCGACTTTTACGCCCGTCACTTGCGGGTCGCACCCGGCACTTTGATCGGCACGAGCATCCTCGTCGGGGGATTGTTAGTGGCAACCCTTGTCGCAGTCGTTCGGGGGCAACGGCGCAAGCCCATCGTCGGTCAAGAGTGGCTTATCGGTCAAGTCGGCGAAGCCCGAACCGATTTGAACCCGCAAGGGACGGTCTTTGTCGCCGGCAGTTGGTGGACGGCAGAAGCCGTAGATGGAGAGATCAAAGCGGGCGAGCCCATAGAGGTCGTCGGCGTTCAGGGGCTGCGCTTGAAGGTGCGGCGCAAAACAGCCGAAATCGGAAAGGGGTGAGTTGAGCATGCCAGCGGAACTCTTGCAGTTAGCCATCGTCGTCATCGTCTTAGCCGTCGTGTTGATTTCCCAAGCCATCCGCATCGTTTACGAATGGGAGCGAGGGGTCGTCTTTCGGTTGGGGCGCTTCAACCGCATCCTCCCTCCTGGCATCCAATTCATCATCCCCGTCATTGAACGCGCCGTCAAGGTGGACTTGCGGGTCTTCACCGTAGATGTCCCCAAGCAGGAAATCATCACCAAAGACAATGTGACGGTCAAGGTCAACGCCGTCGTCTATTTCCGCGTCATGGACCCTGCCGCTGTCTTGACCCGCGTGGAGAATTACCTTTTCGCCACCCAACAAGTCGCCCAGACAACCCTTCGGGATGTCGTCGGGCAAAGCGAATTAGACGAACTGTTAGCCCATCGGGAAGAACTCAATCAACGCCTCCAGCGCATCATTGATGCGGCGACGGACCCGTGGGGCGTCAAGGTGGACATGGTCGCTATCAAGGATGTGGAGTTGCCCGATGCGATGAAGCGGGCGATGGCGAGGCAAGCGGAGGCGGAACGGGAACGGCGCGCCAAAGTTATCCACGCCCAAGGGGAATACCAAGCCGCTGAGACTTTGGCGCAGGCGGCAGAAATCATGGGGCGTCACCCAGGGTCGCTGCAACTGCGCTTCCTACAAACCTTGACGGAAGTGGCGACAGAGCGCAGCACTATCGTCGTCATGCCCGTGCCCATTGACATCCTTTCCGCTTTCCTGACCGATCGGCGGCGGACGGAAACCCTGTCGCCACCGTCATAATCTTCGCCCAAGCAACGCCGCAAAATACTTGGTAGCATTCAAAGGACTGCAACGAGGTGAACGGACGATGTGGCAGGCGCAAACGAAAGAAGCCATCTTGCGGGAAGTGCGCATCCGCCAGTGGCGGGCGCAAGTGAGCCAAAAAGTCAAGGTCGCCCTCATCGCTTTCGGGACATGGTTGGTGGCGCGCTTGAAGGGCGCCGTTGGCTGGCTGCGCCTTTGGTCGGCAACGACGGCGAAGGAAATAGAAGTGAGCCGACGGTTGAGCCAGCGCCACGACAAATTGCTGCAAATCGGTGAGCGGGCTTACACCCTTTATCGTTCAGGCAACTTGTCGTGGGAAGCCCTCCTTCCCCTTTGCAAGGAATTAGAGGGCATGGACAAGGAATTAGACGCCTTTCGGCAACAACCCTTCGTGCTTGTCGCCGAGGAGCGACAAGAAGCCCAATCGGCGACGGGTTCGTAGCCTAAGGAGGGCAAAGGTATGGGGCGCTTAGCGGAAGAAGTCCAGAAACGCTTGGTCGTCACCTTAGCGCCCTATATGGGCAAAGTCCACTACGGCAACTTGCGCTTCCAAACTTCGGACTGGACGGAAGGCGATCGCCATTTCACCAACATCGCCATCGTTTACGAAACGCCCGGCAGTTCCACCAACCAGTTGAACATCCTCGTGGACGAGAGTGAGGGCGTGATCACTTTCGTGGATGGCGAGGCGGAGCGGCGGACTTCCGAAATTGACGAGGTGTTGGATTTCGTGGAAAGCGCCGTCCGAACCATTCCCGAACGACGCTTGGAACGGCTGTATGAGACGGTGCGCCGATGGGCGCAACAGGGCAAAAGTAAGGCGGAAGTCTTGGCGGAACTGAACCGCTTGCTGCGCGCCGATTTGGTGGGCGGCAGCATCACCTACACCGAACTGAAAGCCAGCATCCAGTATTCCCTGCAACTCTTCAACATCCCCCTGCCGTCTGCTGCCCGAACGGGTGAAGGGTCGGAAAGGACGGAGGGATAGGCGACCATTGAGGCGAAGGAAATGGGCAAATGGCTGTTACCTCCCCGCAACGATGGCAACCGCCCCGAAGAAGTGGAACGCCGCCTTGCCCACCTTCGGGCGGAGATGGTGGAGCATCAGTTACGGCGTCGGGGCATCAGGGACGAACGGGTTTTGGCGGCGTTTTTGAAAGTCCCCCGCCACAAGTTCGTCCGTCCCCAAGACCTTTGGGTTGCCTACGAAGACTACCCCTTGCCCATCGGTTATGGGCAGACAATTTCCCAACCTTACATCGTCGCTTTGATGACGGAACTTTTGGCGTTGAAAGGCGACGAGTGCGTCTTGGAAGTCGGGACGGGTTCAGGCTATCAAGCCGCTATCCTCGCTGAGTTGGCAAGAGAAGTCATCACGATAGAGCGCATCCCCGAGTTAGCCCGTCGTGCCCAACGGGTGTTGACGGACTTGGGTTATCGCAATGTGACTGTCTTGGTCGGTGACGGTTCGTTGGGGGCGCCCGATTTCGCCCCTTTTGATGCCATCATCGTCACCGCTGCCGCCCCCCATCCCCCCAAAGCCCTCTTGGAGCAATTGAAAGACGGCGGGCGATTGGTCATCCCCATCGGCGACCGCACCCTTCAGGAACTTATCCGCTTCGTCCGAAAAGGTGATGAATGGCAGGAAGAAAAACACGGTCCCTGCCTCTTCGTCCCTTTGATCGGCAAAAACGGTTGGGGTGGCTTTGCCCCATCCGACCCGTTGACCTGATGCGTGCCCTTATCACTTCCGTTGACGATGGCTCATGAGGGAATGGCAGACGGTCTTGTTGATTGTCAATCCCAAAGCGGGTGGTGGCAAAGGGAAAGGTTGGAGCGCCCGATTGACGCAGGCGCTTCAGCGTCGCTTCCCGTCCGTCCACACCGTCTTGACGGAGCGAACGGGCAGCGCCGCCCACGCTGTCGCCGAACACGATGCCGATTTGATTTTTGTCGCCGGTGGCGATGGCGTCTTCCACGATGCTATCAACGGCTTATGGCAAACGGGCAAAAAAACCCCCATCGCCCTGATCCCCGTCGGGACGGGCAATGTCTTTGCGTCCAACTTCGCCATCCCCTTCCATCCCTTGAAAGCCCTTGAAGTTTTGCTGGACGGTCAAGTGCGATGGTTGGATTTGGGGCACGCTTACGGGCAAGGCACGGAACGCAGGGCAAAGGGCGCGGGGCGTGTTTTCCACTGTAGCCTCGGCATCGGCTTTGACGCCTATGTCGCCGCCCGCATGGAAGCTGAACGACCGACGCTTTTAAAACGCCTTTTGGGCAGGTTGGCTTATCTGGTCTCCGCCTTGCGCCACAGCGTCCGCTACGAATGGTCGCACATTCGCGTCGTCGCCCAATTGCCCGATGGTTCGCAAGGTGAATGGGAACGGGATGCGTGGCTCGTCTTGGTGACGAACTTGCCCGACTACGGTGGCGTCCCTATCGCCCCTGACGCCCGTCCCGATGATGGGGCGTTGGATTTGGTAATTCTGCCGTCGCAAAGCAAAGTGGATTACTTCCGCTTCGCCGTGATGGGTTGGTTGGGTTGGCACCGTCGGCATCCTGAAGTCGTCGTCCAACGCATTCGCTGCGCTTACATCGTTTCCGACCCGCCCGTCCCGACCCAAATGGACGGCGAGCCGATGCCCGAAACGCCCGTCACTGTCCAAGTCATCCCCCGTGCCGTCCCCGTCCTTTTGCCCCGCCCGCAACTTCGCCGCTCCCAAAGGCTCTAAGACAATGACGGACAAAAAGGCAGAGAGACGGAGAGGGTCACTATGCCCGAAACGATCACGCTCATCCAAGTCGCCAAAGCGCCCCTTGACAAGGTTTACAGCATTGCCAAACAGGTGGAGCGGTTTCCCCAATGGCTGGAGTATGTGACCGCCATCCGCATCCTTGAACGCAGCGACGATGGGCGAACGGTCGTCAGCGAATGGGAAGCCTCCGTGCCCCTGCTCGGATTGAAAGCCCGATGGGTGGAACGGGATGAGTGGGACGACGAAGGACATCTCTGCCGCTTCGCTTTGCAGGAGGGCGATTTGGATCGCTATGAGGGCGTTTGGCAATTTGAGCCCCATCCCGACGGCACTTTGATGCGGCTGGAAATCACCTACGAATACCGCGTTCCCATCGGTGGTTCGCTTGTCCAGCAACTCGTCCGAAAAGTCGTGGAGCAAATGGGGCAGAAGTTGCTGGAGGGCATCGCTCAAGTTGCCGAGAAGGGCACTTCATCGTGAGCGTGCTATAATTGCCGTGCCAAAAGGAGTCAGCCAGTCCGCTGACAGGAGGGACGAAGATGAGCGAGTCGGAGCAAAAGGTTGCGGAAGGCACACCCACCGAAGAATCGGCGGAAGGGACGACAGCGGCGGTGGCGACGGAAGTTTCGGCGCTGATTGCCGAAGCCCCTGCCGAAGCGCCCGCCGAGCGCCCCAAGACGCCGCCGAAGGGCAGCCGCAGTTACGAACTCATCTTCCTCGTGGATGTGGGCTTGCCCAAAGAGGAACTAAACGCCCTCATTGAAAAGGTGCAAGGCGCTATTGAGCAGCGGGACGGCATCGTGGAGAATGTCCGCATCTCCGATGTCCGCCGCCTCGCCTACGAAATCAAAAAACGGACGCATGGCGTCTATGTCGTCATCAACTTCTGGCTCTTTCCGTCCCAAATCGCCGAACTGGAACGCCTTTTGCGCTTGGACGAACGGGTCTTGCGCCACATGGTCATCCACACCCGCTCTTCCTGAGGGGAGGGACGGGCTGCGAGGTGAGCGGGTTTGTTCAATCGGGTCATCTTGGTCGGTCGGTTGGTCGCCGACCCAGAAATCCGCTACACGCCCGATGGCATCCCCATCGCTTCCTTTCGCTTGGCAGTAGACCGACCGACTCGTCGGGGCATGGAAAAGCAGACCGATTTCATCCGCGTCGTTACCTTCCGCCGCTTGGCGGAGTTCGTCCAAAGTTACCTGACCAAAGGGCGGCTGGTGCTCGTGGAAGGGCGGCTGCAAGTCAACAGTTACACCGACCGAATGGGGCAACGGCGCACCGCCGTAGATGTCATCGCCTTCACTGTCCAGTTCATGGACCGCAAACCCGAAGGCGTCGCCCCCGCCGCCCCACCCATCGCAACCAGCCCAAGTTTTCCGTCGCCTTTGGAGCCAGCGGACATCCTTCCCGAACAAGATGTGCCCATTGACGACATCGTGTTGGACGAACTGCCACCGCCCGAAGACGAAGAGGGCAGCGAATTTCCTTTCTGACGCCCAAAAAACTTTTGAAGGAGGTCACGGGGTGAGACGAACGATGGCAGCACGACGCAAAAAGAAGAAGCGGTGTCAATGGTGCATGGAAGGCATTCGCTTCATTGACTACAAAAGCGTCAACCGACTGCAACGCTTCATAGACAGCAAGGGCAAAATTTTGCCCCGCCGCCAAACGGGCAACTGCGCCCGCCACCAACGCCAATTAGCCGTCGCCGTCAAACGGGCGCGCATCATGGGGCTTCTCCCCTTCGTCGTCTATTGAACGGCAGGCAAACAGCGGCGGGCAACTGTTGGGCTCTCCGACCCGCTTTGAGGGGATGGAAATTTGAGGGGATGGAAAAATTACTCGCCGACAATCTTGCCTTCCGTCTTTTTCCGCTTAAGCCCTTGCTCCGTCCAAACAGGGACGAAGGGGCAAGGCTCGCGGACGATGAGCGCCCGCAGTTCGTCACCATAGTCCAGCACCCAGCGAACGCTTTCCGTGAGCGCATCGGCGTCAAAGGACGAGACGACTTTCGTCGGGATGCCCGCTGCCGTCAGCAGCGCTTCCATGCGCAAGGGCGGGACGAATTCGCCCGCCGCATCAAACCCGCTGCCGAGATGGGGCTGACCGCCCGTGAACGCCGCTCCGCCGTTGTCGGCGACGATGACCGCCATCGGCGCTCGCCAATAGGCAGCGTTCAAAATCCCTAAAAGCGCTCCGTGAAAAAAATCGCTATCGCCGACGATGGCGATGTAGCGCCGACAAGGATTGCGCTCCAATTTCGCCAACGCCGCGACGAAATTCACCGCCCCGCCCATGCTGTGCTTGATGCGCACCAACTCGTAAGGCTTGCCGATGGCGACGATGGAGCAACCTGGGTCGGAAGCGACGACAAGTTCCCAACCTTTTTCACGGCAGGCAGCCATCAACGCCTCCAGAAAGGGCGGATAGGGACAACCGTCGCAAAACCGCAAGGTGAACCCTTGCGGTCGCTGTGGGTCGGGCAAACCTTCCACGCGCTCCAACGGTAATTCCGTCAACGCCCTCAACGCCAAGCCGATGCGCCGCAAAGTCAATTCGCCTTCACGGGGCAACTCACCCGTCAACTTCCCCCGAACGGCGCAAGGCGAACGCGCTTCGTGCATCAACGCCTTCAATTGCGTCTCCACAATCGGCTCGCCTTCCTCCACAACCAACACCGCCGCTACGCCTGCCAACGCATCCAAAAGCCAACGGCGAGGTAGCGGGAAAGTCGTCACCAACGGCACGAACCGCAACGGTTGCGACAAATCGCCGACTGCCTCCAAAACCGCTCTCACCTTCGTCGCACAGAAACCGACGGCAAGGACAGCAATGTCGCCGTCCCATCTTTCCGTTGCACCTTGCCCCATCGCCGTTGACAACCGCTCCAACAAAGTTTCGTAAGCCCGTTCTACTTGTCGCAACTTCTCGTGCAACCGAGCGTGCAACCGCAGGGCGTTCCCGCCTGAAGCGATGGACGGAAGGGCATCGGGCGAAGGCGCAAAGCCAATTTCCGACGGGGCGAGGGACGAGGGATTGGGGACGGGAAGCGGGAGCGGCTCATCCACTTCGTCCGTCGCCGTCGCAAAGGCTTTGGGGAAGCGGACGATGACGGGCAACGAAAAGTCGGCGGAAAGACGAAATGCTTCCTCCATCAACTTGGCGGCGCTTTTGACATCCGTCGGCTCCAATAACGGCAACTCGCTCATCAGCGCCAGCCAACGGGTGTCTTGCTCGTTTTGCGAGTGCCATGCCGACGGGTCATCGCCCAACGCAATGACGAGGGGCGACGGCACACCCGTCAAGTTCACCGTCATCAACGCATCCAACAACACATTCCCGCCGACACTCTTGACACAAACCAATGACGGATAACCCGCCAAAGTCGCCCCGATGGCAAGTTCCAATGCCACCTTTTCGTTCGCCGCCCAATGGAAAACGGGCGAGGCGTCAGGGTGTCGGGACGAGGGGCAGGGGACGGGGGACGGGGAGTGGGAGGCGAGGGCTTGCAAGGCAGCGAAAACACCTTTGCTCGGCGTGCCAGGATAGCCCGTCACGAACCGAACACCCGCTCGCCAAGCGCCCCATGCCAACGCTTCTTCGCCCGTGACTTTGCGCCCCATCGTGCATCGCCTCCATCGGCAAGTTGTAGCGTCAAAAAGCGAAAGTCGCCACATTGTTGGTGAGGTGAACGGGCATGGAACTTCAAGGCAAAGTGGCGTTGGTGACAGGTGCTGCCAAACGCTTGGGGCGTGCCATCGCTTTGGCGTTGGGAGAAAGGGGCGCTCAAGTTGCCGTCCACTTTCGCTCGTCCGAACGGGAAGCGATGGAAACGGTTGCCACTTTGCAAACGATGGGCGCTCATGCCTTGCCCTTTCGCGCCGACTTGACCGACGAAACGCAGGTGCGAAAGTTGATAGACGACATCGCCCGCACTTTTGGTAAGTTGGACATCCTCGTCGCCAGCGCCGCCATCTTTGAGCGAACTCCCTTTGACCAACTCACCGCCGAGCGATGGCGGACGATGTTGGAGACCAACTTGACGGGCGTTTTCCTTTGCTGCCGCTACGCCACCGATTTGTTGCGGGCGGGCGATGGGGGCGTCATCGTGACCATCAGCGACACGGCAGCCTTTCGCCCTTGGGCAGAATTTTTGCCCTACTGCGTCGCCAAAGCAGGTGTCATCGCCCTGACGCAAGGGTTGGCGAAAGCGTTGGCGCCGAAGGTGCGGGTCAACTGCGTCGCTTTGGGCACTGTCCTTCCCCCCGAACACATGGACGAAAAGGCGTGGCGCACCGAGATGAGCGCCAAAACTTTGCTGGGTCGCTTGGGCACGCCCGAAGAAGTCGTCCAAGCCGTCTTGTTTTGCATCACTTGCGACTATTTGACGGGCGCCGTCATCCCGTTGGACGGCGGACGATTTTTGCGATGAGGTCAGAAGCGGTAACGCTGCCGCGCTTGGTTTGCCCATTGCGTCTCCAACTTTGCCGCCATCGCCCGGTCTGTTGCCCACTGGGTTGACAATTGCATCACTTGCTCTTCGCTGACAGGCGGGCGACAAATTCGCTCGTGGAAGCGCTCCGATGCCCGCCCGCTGACAACCCATCGCCGCCACGCCGCCTGCAATTCCCGATGGGGCTCAATCAAAAACGCCCCCAGCAAACTGTTGAGGACATCAATGCGGGCATTGCCCTTGCGGGAGTCGTAACGGAAGCCGACGGGAAAACGAAACGGGTTGACCTTGACAATCGCCTGATCGCCCAGTTGCTCGTAAAGGTGGGGCAAAACACTCATGCGGGCTAAGGTGAAGTGGTGCGGTCCGCCCTTCGCCCCGACGGGCAACAGCCACAACTTTTGCCCCTCGTCGGAAAGGACGAACTCCAAAAAGGCTTTCGCCACCCGCAAGTTAGGTGCACCCTTGAGAATGGCGATAGCGTCAGGGTTGATGACCGTCAGGCGAGGCGGGTAAACGAACTGCAACTTATCGCCCCCGACTTGAGCGATTTTTGCCCAACCGTAAAAGTCAATGCAGGGCGCCGCCGCAATTTCGCCGATGCTGACATCGGTGACGGGCTCTTCCGAACCTGGCGTGACCCGTTTGGCGTTGGCGAACAGGTGCGTCAGCACCTCCCAACCTTTCCGCCAACCGTAAGCCTGCAGGATGATTTCACACATCATGTGGGCGCTGCCGCTGCGGCGCGGGTCGGGAATTTCCATCCAGCCGAACCATTCGGGCTTGCCCAAATCTTCCCAAGTGGTCGGTGGCGTCATCCCCCGCATCCCCACGATCACTCGGTTGACCAAAATGCCGAACCCTGAAACCGCTGCGCCATACCAGTGTCCTTGCGGGTCGTAAAGCGGGAAACCCGCAATCGTTTTGGGCAACCGACCCATCACTTGCGGCGACAACCGAACGGGCTGCAACAAGCCATCCCGTTGCAATTGCACATACGGGTCAACGCCCCCGCCCCAAAAGACATCCACGCCGATGCTATTAGGCGTCGCTTGAAAACCCGTGCGGATGAACCGCAAGATCGCCATCGTCCCACCCACATCCAGCCAACGCACTTGGACTGTCCGACGGAAAGTGCGTTGATAGTGGGCTTTAAACGCCGCCTCAAACTCGGAGCGGATACCCTCCCAGTGAGGCGAGAGGAGCACCAATTGGTCTTGGGCGGCGCTCACCGTCACCGTCAAAAGCACCAGCCAGCAAATCAGGTCAGAAACTTTGCGCATCGTCAATGCCCTCCTTGTTCGTGGCGCATCATCATTGTGGCAAGCAAAGCGCCACCATCGTCACTTGGAGGGATGCCGAAATGCCGTTGAGCCGAGAAGCGGAGCATGTGTTGGAACTGTTTTGGCTGCGAGACCACGAAGGCGGTCACCCGCCTTACCTGCCCCAGTTGGAAGCGTCGCTGACGGATGGCGCTTTGGCGGAACTGGAAGGGCAAGGGCTCATTGAGCGGCGCAACGGCGGATGGCGCTTGACAGCGACGGGGCAGGAAATCGCCCGCAGCATCTTGCGCCGACGGCGCTTGGCGGAACGATTGCTCGCCGACTTGCTCCAAACTTCAGGGCACTTGCTGGACGAAGCCGCTTGCAGCATGGAGCACATCTTGCACGAGGGTTTGGAAGAGGCTATCTGCACCCTTTTGGGTCATCCCCGCTATTGCCCCCATGGGGGCGAAATCCCGCCGGGCAAATGCTGCGAGGAAGCCCGCCGAACAGGCATCCGCCTCATCATCCCCCTGTCGGAGATGAAGCCGGGCGAGATGGGTCGCATCGCTTACCTGCAGATGCGGGATGCCCCCCAGATGCAGAAACTGATGGCGATGGGCATTTTGCCTGGCGAACCCGTCCGTCTGCTCCGCCGCTTCCCCTCCTTCGTCTTTGAAGTCCGCAACACCCAATACGCCGTTGACACCGCCATCGCCGACAGCATCTATGTGCGCTTGACGCAGTGAGTGGGTCGGCATGGAAGTGGGCAGTCGTTTTAGAGGGACGATTACGCCCGATAGGCGCTTCAACTTCAAGCCCTTGCAGCCCTTCAACCCTCGCCTTAAAATAACGGTCACCCGCACACCAACGGGAAGTGAAGGCGATGCGTCGTTGGCTGCTTGTCGGGATGGCGTTGATGGCTTCTTTGACGACCGCCCAAGAAGCGGTGGATTGGTCACCCCTTGTGGAGAAGGTGATGCCCGCTGTCGTGACCATTGTCTCCGCCGATGAAAAAGACATCGTTCAGGGCAGTGACTTCCTCATCAGCAGCGACGGCAAAATCGTCACCAACTTCCATGTCGTCGCAGGCAAGCCTGCCATCTTGGCTCGCCGTTCGGATGGCTCTTTCCTTGCCATCAAAAGCATCTTGGCATTGGACAAAGCGAACGATTTGGCAGTTTTGCAAGCGGAAGGGCGCAATTTGCCTTTCGTTCAGTTAGGCGACAGTGACAAGGTGAAAGTTGGAGAGGCGATTTGCGTCATTGGGTCGCCTATGCTTCTGGAAAGGACGGTCAGTGCTGGCATCATCAGCGCTGTGAGGGATTTGGGAGATGGTCGGAAGTTGCTGCAAATCACCGCACCCATCTCCAAAGGCAGCAGCGGTTCTCCCGTCTTCAACCGCAAAGGCGAGGTTATTGGTGTTGCCAGTTTCAACCTTTCCGAGGTTCAAAATCTCAACTTTGCCGTCCCTTCCAATGCCGTGAAAGTCCTTTTGAGCCTTCTTGTCATCGCTCTCAGTCCTTTTCTGCTCTCGCCAATCTTTTCCCTTGAAAAGCGCCTTGAACGAACCTATCAAGAAGCCCTTCAAGCCGCTCAGAAAATTGAAGACGCACAGGCTCGTTCTTTGGCGCTTATGGACATTGCCAACGCGATGACAGAAGCGGGGCAATTTGACCTTGCCATACAAGTCGCCGAGAAGATTGAAGACGCAGAGGATCGTTATCGGGCGCTCAGATTAATCGCCAAAGTGATGGCAGAAGTGGGGCAGACGGAATGGGCTAATCAAGTCTTCCAACTTGCCATCCAAGTCGCCCAGAAAATTGAAAACGCAGAGTTTCGTTCTTCAGCACTCAGTGCAATCGCCTTTACAATGGCGAAAGCGGGTCAATTTGACCTTGCCCTTCAGGTCGCCCATAAGATTGAAGACGCAAAGGATCGTTCTCGGGCGCTCGGGGATATCGCCGAAGCAATGGCGGAAGCAGGACAATTTGACCGTGCCATCCAAATCGCCCAAAAAATTGAAGACGCAGAGGAGCGTTCTTGGGCGCTCGGGGTAATCGCCGTTACGATGGCGGAAGCGGGTCAATTTGACCTTGCCCTTCAGGTCGCCCATAAGATTGAAGACGCAAAGGATCGTTCTTGGGCGCTTGAGTTCATCGCCAGAGCGTTGGTGGAAGCGGGGCAATTGGAGCGCGCTGTTGAAGTGGCAGAAACGATTAATGACCCTGTTGCGCGCCTTCAAGCCCTTGCAGCCATCATAGCGGCGAAGCGGGGTGAGGGAGGTCAAGAGGCGGCGGCTAAGTGACCGCCGGTGGCGTAAAGGAGGATGTGCTCTTCGGGGGCGGTGGGGGGAAACTCGGCGACGATGTGCCCTTGATGCATGACAAGGATGCGGTCGGCAAGCGCCAACACTTCGGGCAACTCCGACGAGGCAAACAGGACGCTGACCCCTTCTTCGTGGGCGAGGCGACGGATGAAGCGATACAACTCCGCCCGCGCCCCGACATCCACGCCCCGCGTCGGCTCGTCCAACAGCAGCAATTTCGGCTTGACCAACAGCCATCGGCTCAACAACACTTTTTGCTGGTTGCCCCCCGACAGGTTGACGACGGGCATGAAAGGCATCGGCGGTTGGATGTTTAACCGCTCGTAAGCGCTCCAGACGGCTTGCTCTTCCTGCCGTCGCCGCACCCATTGGAAGCGGGAGAAGAAGGGTAAGGCAGCGAGGGAGATGTTGTGCCCTGCCGTCATCGTCAAAATCAGTCCTGTCGTCTTTCGGTCTTCCGTGACCAACCCGACGCCCGCTTTGATGGCGTCCATAGGCGAACGGAAGCGGACGGGTTGACCGTCCAATCGCACTTCGCCGCTGACGACGATGCCCGGCGGCGCCCCGAAAAGGGTCAGCAAAAGTTCCGATCTCCCTGCTCCCAGCAACCCGAAGATGCCGACGATTTCGCCCCGACGCAATGTCAGCGTCACGCCATTTAGCAACCGCTTTTGCGGGTTGGTAGCGTCCACCAAAGTCAAGTTTCGCACTTCCAAGATGACGGGCGTGGCGGAGGCGCTGACTTGTTCGGCGACTTCTTCTTCCATCTCCCGCCCCACCATCATCGCCACGACAGTTTTCGGGTCGGTCTCGGCGACGCGCACCGTCCCGACTTTCCGCCCGTCTCGCAGGACGGTGATGCGGTCGCAAATGGCGAACACTTCCCGCAGCCGATGCGACACATACAACACTGTCGTCCCGCCTTCTTTGAGGCGGCGGATGATGTCGTAAAGTTTCTGCGTCTCCGCTTCCGTCAAGGCGGAGGTCGGTTCGTCCATGATGAGGATGCGGGCGTTTTGGGAGAGGGCTTTGGCGATTTCCACCAGTTGCTGCTTGCCGACGGGCAACTCCCGCACTTTTGCGTCGGGGTCAATGGTTTTGTCTAACGCCGCCAACGCTTTCGCCGCTTCCTCGCGCATCCGCCGAAAATCTACCAAGCCCCACTTGGTCGGTTCGCGCCCCAAAAAGATGTTTTCGGCGACGGTCATGTCAGGGACGAGGGCAAGTTCCTGATAGATGACGGCGATGCCCGCTTTCAACGCCTCTTTGGGCGAGCGGATGGAGACAGGTTTGCTGTCCAACAAAATCTCGCCTTCATAGTCGCTGTAGGCGCCGCCGAGGATTTTCATCAGCGTGGATTTGCCCGCCCCGTTTTGACCGACGATGGCGTGCACTTCGCCCCGCTCGGCGCTGAAATCTACTCTGTCCAGCGCCAAGACGCCGGGAAAGCGCTTGGTGATTTGGCGCATCTTAAGAAACGCCATCGCCCTCACTCCTTCCCGCCATCGCTCTCTTTGATGAGGCGCTGGATGGAAAGGGCTTTGCCCGTTTCCGCATCGGCTTCAATAAGCACGGCGCAAAGCCATGCCCGTCCCGACGCTACTTCAAAACGAGACGGCAGTTTCGTCGTGAAGTGATAGAGCACTTCGTTGACCCGCATCCCGATGACGCTATGGATAGCGCCCGTCATCCCGACATCGGTGATGAAGGCGGTGCCGCTTGGCAAAAGGCGTTCGTCGGCGGTTTGGACATGGGTGTGGGTTCCGATGACGGCGGTCACTCGCCCGTCGGCGTAGAAAGCGAAGGCTTGTTTTTCGCTGGTCGCTTCGGCGTGGAAGTCCACGATGACCAGCGGCGTTTTGGGGTGCAATTGCTCCAACACGGCATCTAAGGTGCGGAAGGGGCAATCCAAAATCGGCTTCATGAAGACTTGCCCCATCAGGTTGATGACGGCGATGTGTCCTTTCCCGCCTTTCAGCGGGGCGACGAACCAGCCACAGCCGGGCGCGTCGGGCGGAAAATTGGCGGGACGCAGGATGCGGTTTTCGCGGGTCAACAATTGCAAGGCTTCCTTTTGCTGCCAGACATGGTTGCCCGTCGTGAGGCAATCAACGCCCGCCTCAAACAACTCGTTCGCCGTCGCTTCGGTAATGCCCATCCCGCCGGCGGCGTTCTCCCCGTTGGCGATGATGAAGTCCAGCGCCAGTTCCTTGCGCAAAACGGGAAGCCACTCTTTGATGGCTCGCCGTCCCGTCCGCCCGACGACATCGCCGACGAACAAAATCCGCACCGTTTCCGCCACGCAGGAAAACTCCTTTCGGTCGCTAAGATCGGTTCGGTCAAAATTTTGCGCCATGCGTTAACCCTTCGGCGGTTGAAGCGGCTGTCAACTACCGTTTGGGGACGCAGGCGGCGAAAGGCGGAAGTTGTCTATCGGGCAAGCATATCAAGTCGGATGGGAGACCCTTTCTTTGCGTCGCTCCCTTCGCCACTCGCGCAAAATGGGCAAGATGGAGAGGAAGACGACGATGGCGATGACGAGATGCAAATAGCGGTCAATGTGGGGGATGGCGCGCCCCAGAAAGTAGCCTGTCAAGGTCGTGCTCAAAACCCAAACGAAGGCGCCGACAATGTTGTAGGTGACGAAGGTGCGATAGTTCATGCGGGCGGCGCCAGCGACGGCAGGGGCGAAGGTGCGGACGATGGGGACAAAGCGCGCCAGCACAATCGTTTTGGCGCCGTGCTTTTCATAGAAGGCGTGGGCGCGCTCAAGGTGGGGGCGGAAGCGCTCGTAACGGCTCATCAGCGCCATGCCCGCCCGATAGCCGATGGCATAGTTCACTTGGTCGCCGATGATGGCGGCGAGGATGGTCAGCGGGATGAGCCAACGCAAATCCAAGTAGCCTGCCGCCGCCATGATGCCTGCCGTCACCAAAAGGGAGTCGCCGGGCAGAAAAAAGCCGATGAACAAGCCCGTCTCAATGAAGACAATAGTGACGATGCCCGCCAACCCGCCCCAGCGAATTATCGCCTCCACATCCGTCAGCCAACGCAACCATTCGCCCAACGAGAGACCCTCCTTCCGTGAAACGGCGGCGAGTAGCGAATGGCGAATAGCGAGTGGTCAAATGGCGGCGAGTAGCGAATAGTGCGATGGCGAGGAGCAAATGGTCAACCATCGGCTCTTTGTCGCCCTTTGCCACTCCCTACTCGCTACGCCTTGATTTTGGCGCAAGTTGACGCTTTGCACCCTTTTCCCCAACTCGTCAAGGGGCATGCTAAACTTGAGGGCGCATCGGCAAACGACCCTTTCCCACGACGAGGTGGTGCACGATGCGACTGCTTGCCTACCCTTTGGCGGCACTTTTGCTGACACTGACAGGATGTCGGAAGCCAGAAGCCGATGTCATCAAAATCGGGCACTTTGCCTCCATGACGGGACCGACAGCAACTTTCGGTCAATCCACTGACAAAGGCATCAGGTTGGCGATGGACGAAATCAACCGTCAAGGTGGCGTGTTGGGCAAAAAGATTGTCGTCATCACCGAAGACGATGCGGGCAAGACGGAGGAAGCCGCCGCTGCCGTCCAGAAACTCATCACCAGAGACCGCGTCGTCGCCATCTTGGGCGAAGTCGCCAGTTCCCGCAGCATCGTCGGGGGCAACATTTGCGAGGCGCGAGGCATCCCGATGATCAGCCCCGCCTCCACCAACCCGAAGGTGACGCAGGGGAAAAAATGGGTCTTTCGCATCTGCTTCACCGACGACTTTCAAGGTTTGGCGATGGCGCGCTTTTGCTACGAGAACTTGAGAGCAAAAAGGGCTGCCATCCTGAAAGACCGCAAAAACGAATACAGCGTCGGGTTGGCAGAATTCTTCGCCAAGACTTTTGAGCAACTGGGCGGGCAAATTGTCGCCCACGAAAACTATCAGGAAGGCGATGTGGACTTCAAGCCTCAACTGGCGAAGATCAAGGCTGCCAATCCCGATGTGCTGTTCGTGCCCGGCTACTACACCGAATGCGGGTTGATTTTGAAGCAGGTGCGCCGCGACTTGGGCATGGACTTGCCCGTGACAGGGGGCGATGGTTGGGACTCCGCCAGCCTCATTCAGGAAATTCGGGGCGACTTGGAGGGGAAGGGCGTCTATTTCGGTAACCACTTCTCGCCTTACGAGCAACGCCCCGAAGTGCAGGAGTTCGTCAAGAAGTTCAGGGAGCGTTACGGCGAGTTGCCCGATGCGATGGCGGCGTTGGGTTATGACGCCGCGCGCATCCTCGCCGATGCCATCCAGCGGGCGGGGAGCGTTGAACCCGCCAAAATCCGCGACGCCATTGAGCAGACGAAAGACTTTCCTGGCGTGACGGGGCGCATCACCATTGACGAGAACCACAACGCCCGCAAACCCTTGCTGGTCTTGCAAATCAAGGATGGCAAGACAAAAGTCGTCGCCACCATCCCACCGATGGAAACGACGCAACCTGCCTCGTTCAGGGGCACAAGCCCGTTACGGTGATGGCGACATGGATGTCACGCAAGCGTTGCAACTGTTGATGTTGGGCATCGCGTTGGGCGGCATCTACGCCCTCATCGCACTGGGTTACTCTATGGTCTACGGCGTCCTAAGGCTCATCAACTTTGCCCATGGCGACTTGATCATGGTCGGGGCGTTCCTCGGTTACTTCGTCGCCAAGGCGCCGATAGCGGAAGGGTTGCCGTTGCCGTTGCGGTTTGCGTTGGTGTTCGCCAGCGCCATGTTGGGGTGTGCGATGTTGGGCGTGTTGATTGAGCGGTGCGCTTATCGCCCCATCCGCCACCAGCCCCGTTTGACGGCGCTGATCACCGCCATCGGTGTCTCCCTCTTTCTGGAATACGGCGGTCAGATTGTTTTCGGCGCCACGCCTCGGCAAGACTTGCCTTTGTGGCTGACAGAGCAAAACCCACTGATGCAGATTTTCGCCGTGCAAATCACCGACAAACATTTGCTCGTGTTGGGCGGCACTTTCACTTTGCTGGCGCTGATGCGCTTCCTCGTCCTGAACACCCTTTTCGGCAAAGCGATGCGGGCGATCGCCCAAGACATGACCGCCGCTTACCTCGTCGGCATCAATGTCAACCGCGTCATCGCCTTGACTTTCGCCCTCGGCTCGTCCTTGGCGGCGGCATCGGGGGTGATGCTGGCGATGAGTTACCCCAAGATTGACCCGCTGATGGGTTTGATGCCTGGTATCAAGGCGTTCGTGGCGGCGGTGTTGGGGGGCATCGGCGATTTGCCGGGGGCAGTTTTGGGCGGGTTCGTTTTGGGCTTGGCGGAAACGGTGGTCGGCTACTTCGCTTCGGGTTTACGCGATGCCGTCGCTTTCACCATCCTCATCCTCATCCTGCTTCTCAAGCCGACGGGCTTGCTGGGCAAAGGGATGGTGGAGAAGGTGTGACGACAGGCAGGTCGGCTTTTGCGACAGTCCTTCTACTCGCCCTTCGCTACTCGCTCCTCGCCGCCGTTTTTGCCTTCCTTTGGCTTTTAGACCGCGCCTTTGCGGCGCAGTTAGACCCCTACGCCTTTTACTTGCTGCGCCTGATCGGCATCAACCTGATTTTGGCGGTCAGCCTCAACCTCATCATGGGTTTTACGGGGCAATTTTCCTTGGGGCATGCGGGCTTCATGGCGGTCGGAGCATACGCCGCAGCGGCGACGAGCAAATGGCTGGTCGCCCATTCGCCCGCCTTAGCGCATTCCCCCGTTTTGCAATCCCTTGTCTTTTTGGGCGTGACAGTTTTGGGCGGATTGGCGGCGGCGTTGGCGGGGCTGGTCGTCGGCTTGCCGACTTTGCGGTTGCGGGGTGATTACCTCGCCATCGCCACTTTGGGTTTCGGCGAAATCATCCGCGTCACCTTCGTCAATCTGGAAGCCGTCGGTGGGGCGCGGGGGTTGACCGACATCCCGCCTTTGGGCGTCACGCCCCTCACCAGCCATTTTCTGTGGATTGCTTTGTGGGCTGCCGTCACCCTTTGGGTCATCTATCGCATCGTCCGTTGCACGCGCGGGATCGCCTTCCAAGCCATCCGAGAAGACGAATTGGCGGCAGGTTGCGTCGGCATCAACACGACCTACTACAAAGTTTTGGCGTTCGTCTTGGGGGCGTTTTTTGCGGGTGTGGCGGGCGCCCTCTTCGCCCATGACCCCGACCAACGCTACATCAACCCCGACACCTTCAAGTTCATGAAGTCCATTGAAGCCGTCGTTATGGTCATTGTCGGTGGGATGGGGAGTTTGACGGGTTCGGTGATGGCGGCAAGTGTGCTGACCGTGTTGCCCGAAACTTTGCGGTCTATCGGCGAATATCGCATGGTGCTTTACGCCCTCTTGCTCATCGCCCTGATGCTGACGCGCCCCCAAGGGCTTTTGGGCGGTTGGGAACTGAGTTGGCGGCGCCGTGAAGAAATCTCGCCCGACGACCTTGAGCAACCTTTGCAACCTCACCGCCCGACAGGCGAGCCGCTACTGTGCTTGCGCGATTGCACGATGCAGTTTGGCGGGTTGGTGGCGGTGCGGGACTTTCGGTTGGCGTTGCGGGATGGGGAATTGGTCGGGCTCATTGGTCCCAACGGGGCGGGCAAGACGACGGTCTTTAACCTCGTCACGGGCATCTACACCCCGACGGCGGGTGAAATCCTTTTGGACAGCCGTCGCTTGGACGGTCAACCGCCCCACTTGATTGCCCGATGGGGGGTCGCCCGCACCTTCCAAAACATCCGCCTCTTCAAAGAGTTGAGCGTGCTGGACAATGTGCGAGCAGCGTTTGTCCATCGGGCAGGTTACTCCTTTTGGGCAGCCGTCTTGGCGCTGCCCCACCAGCAAAAGCGGGAGCGGGAGATTGAGCGAAAGTGCCTTGCTTTGCTGAAACTTTTTGGCTTGCACGAACGACGCCACGAAAAGGCGAAAAACTTGCCCTACGGCGACCAACGGCGATTGGAAATCGTGCGGGCGTTGGCATTGGCGCCCAAAGTGTTGCTTTTGGACGAACCGACGGCAGGGATGAACCCTGCCGAGACGCAAGCCATCATGCTCCTCATCAAACGCCTCAACGACGAATGGGGCTTGACAATTTTGCTCATTGAGCACGACATGCGGGTTGTCATGGGGATTTGCCGACGGGTTGTCGTCATGGACTTTGGGGAAATCATCGCCGAAGGCTCTCCCGAACAAATCCGCACCGACCCGAAGGTCATCGCCGCCTACTTGGGCGAGCTGACGGGAGTGGAAACAACCGCCGACGAATGAGGGCAAGTTGCTACTTTGGACGGTGACCACGATGCTGTTGCGTGTGGAAAGCGTGGATGTCTTTTACGGCGTCATTCAGGCGTTGCACGGCGTCACGCTGGAAGTGGACAAGGGCGAAATCGTCACCCTCATCGGCGCCAACGGGGCGGGCAAGACGACGACCCTTTGGACGATTTCAGGGTTGCTCCGCCCGACGCGGGGGCGCATCCTCTTTGACGGTCGGGACATCACCCACTTGCCACCCCACGAGCGCGTCGCTTTAGGCATCGCCCAAGTTCCCGAAGGTCGGCGCGTCTTCCTCAACCTGACGGTGATGGAGAACCTGCAGTTGGGCGCTTACTTGCGCAAAGACCGTGACGGCATTCAACGGGACTTGGATTGGGTTTTCCGCATCTTTCCCCGCTTGGCGGAGCGGAAAGACCAACTGGCAGGCACCCTCAGCGGCGGCGAGCAGCAGATGCTGGCGATCGGGCGGGCGCTGTTGGCGGCGCCCAAACTCTTGCTCATGGACGAACCTTCTTTGGGGCTTTCGCCCGTTTTGGTGCAGGAAATTTTTCGGGTCATCCGCACTATCCGAGAGCGGGGCGTGACGATTTTGCTCGTGGAGCAAAACGCCCATATGGCATTGCGGGTCGCCGATCGGGGCTATGTGTTGGAGACGGGGCGCATCGTCTTGAGTGGACAAGCCTCCGAATTGCTCGCCAACGAGGCTGTCCGCAAGGCTTACCTGGGCGAATGACCGACGCAACCCTTTCCTACCCTCCCTGTCAAAAGGCATCGGTCACGAAAGAGCAAGGAAGGTGACGGCAAAGGGTGCATACACCTGAGAAGGTGCGGTTGCGACGCGAAATTTCCGTGTGGGGTTCGTTTTGTTGGGGCTACGCCGATGTCGGCGCCGATGTCTATGTGGCGTTGGGCTTGGTCATGGCGGCAGCGCAGGGGGCAACGCCGCTGGCGTTCGCCATCGCGGGCGTCGTACATCTTCGTCGGCTTGGCTTACACCGAAATGGCATCTGCCTACCCAATCGCAGGTGGCGGTCAATACTTCACCCTGAGGGGCTTGGGCGATTTTTGGGGGTTGGTGGCGGGGGCAGCGTTGATGCTGGACTACACTTTGGTGGAAGCGCGCCGAAGTTTGCGCAATGTCTATGGCAAGGAAAAAGGGAGACGCTTCATTCGGCGCTTGCGACAAATGGTTCGTCAACATTTTCAAGTCGTCCCTACGCCCTCACCTGATCAGGTTCAAGCCGCCCTCTCGGAAGTCTCCGACCCTGCCGATGCGTTGATCTTGGCTGCCTGCAAGGGGGCAAACTGTCTCGTCTTGCTGACCTACAACACCCGCCATTTCCTTCGGGCAAAGCGGGTTCAGGTGTTGACGCCCCGAAACTTTTTGGAACGGCTGCGAAGAGCCCTTAGGAGGGTTTTCGGTAAACTGGGCGAGGAAGGTGATAAACGATGCGCCATTGGCGACAAGGGATGGCGCTGTTGCTGGTCATCGTCGGCATCAGCGTGATGGTGCGCGGTGTCCATCACGCCCTCGCCCATTCTTTGGGTTGGCATGCCATCATTACGCCATTGGTCATTGGCTCATTGGTCATTGCTTTGGGCATCGCCCGTTGGCGCTACTGGCAAACGAGGTGACGGGGCATGGAAGTGACAGCAGGACCGCACCCGTTGGGCGTGCTGATTGCGTTGGCGTTCCTGACGACTTTGGGAACGACCCTCTTTTGGATGCTGCGGTTGCCCCGACCGCTGCCGCAGGAAGTTGCCCGTGCTGTCTACTCGGTGGAAGCGGCGCGGGTGATCGTCGTGCCCATCCTTGACCTGTTTTACAGCGAGCGGGCGGTGGAGTTAGCGTGTCGGTTGGGGCGGCAACAAAACGCCACCTTGGTGCTGGCTTACCTCGTGGAAGTGCCCCGCCTGCTGACCTTGGATGCGCCCCTACCACCCGAAGTCAACGAGCGAGCCCAAAAAGCGTTAGAACACGCCCAACGCATCGTGGAGCGGCATGGCTTGAAGGCAGTCACGGAAATCGTTCGGGCAAGGGAAGCCGATGAGGGCATCCGCCGCACTGCCCGAAACTATCAGGCGGATTTGATCGTGTTGGGCGTCCAATTCGCCGAAAACCGTGTGCCCGGTCTTTTCACCCGCACCGCCGACGCCCTTCTGCGCCGTCCCCCTTGCGAAGTCCTCATTGACACCGTGCCCGCCTGATTTGTCGGGGCACCTATTAGGCGTGTATGCCATCCTTTTTTGCCGTGAGATGTGCCGCATCTGTGCCGCTGATTTGCCCACCCCGATCAAGCCGCTGCCCGCCGCACCAGCACGCTTGGTGAACGCCCTCGCTACATCATCGTTGCTGGCGGCGGCAAAGTTGGCTACCAACTGACACGGGCGCTGTTGCAGGAGGGCTATGAAGTCTTGCTGGTGGAAAAACGCCCCCAACGCTATCACCTGCTTCGGTGGGAGTTGGGCGACGCCGTGTTTTACGGTGACGCCTGCGAAATTCGGACGATGGTTCGGATGGGGATGGAACGGGCGGATTTGGTCGTCGCCGTCACGGGCGACGACGAAGACAACCTGATCATCTGTCAAGTCGCCAAGCGTTGGTTTGGCGTCCCCTCCCACGACCATTTCCGACGCGCTTTCGCTCGCTAAGGCACGGCGGAGGGAGCATCCGTTTCCGTCCACGCCAGCGCTTCTTTGAGGGAGAGGGACAAGACTTTGGAGATGCCCTCTTCTTCCATCGTCACGCCGTAAAGGTGGTCGGCAGCCTGAACGGTGACAGGGTTGTGGGTGATGACGATGAATTGGGTGCGGTCGGCAAACTCCCGCAGCAATCCTACGAACCGCTCCGTGTTGGTGTCATCTAAGGGCGCATCCACTTCGTCCAGCAAGGCGAAAGGTGTCGGGTTGATTTTCAGGAAGGCGAACAATAAGCACAAGCCGACGATGGCTTTCTCGCCCCCTGAGAGCGCCAGCAAATCCTGCTCCGCTTTGCCTGGCAACTTCACCTTCACTTCCACGCCGCTTTCCGCCAGCGTCGCCCCTTCGGTCAGCACCAGCCGCCCCTCGCCACCTTGCCAAAACCGCTGTATCATCTCGTTGAAGGCTTGGCTGACTTCCTCCAACACTTCCCGAAAGCGCACCTTGAATTGCTCTTCCAACGCCGTCATTTGTTGGAGCAGGGCAACTCGCGCCGTTTCCAAATCGGCGATTTGCTCTGACAAAAAGTTGACCCGTTCGTTGAGCCGTTCAAATTCGTCCAACACGCCCAACCGCACCTCGCCCATCGCCGCCATCTCTTGCCGAACTCGCTCCAACTCGTCCAGTGCCGACTGCTTTTGCTCCAACTGATGGGCGGCGGCGTGGGCGACTTCGGGCGTAACACCAAACTCCTCCAGCAACCGCCGTTCCATTGCTGTCCGCTCCGCTTCGGCTTCCGCCAGCCGAACCTCGCACCGATGCAACTCTTCAGCAGATTCCTGATGCTGCGCCATCACCGCTGAAAGTTGTCGCTCCAACTCGTCCCGCTGTTGCGACAAGGCTTGACGGCGTTCATGCCATTGGGCGAGGGCATTTTCGGCTTCGGCGTGGCGCTGATGGCAAATTTTCAACTCCCCCTCCAACTGCGGGAGGCGCTTCTCCAATGCCCCCTCTTCTTCGGCAAGTTCAACAAGTTCCTTTTGCAGCGCTTCCCTTTGCCGCTCCGTTTCAGCGATGGCGTCGGTCAAAGCATCGGAGCGTTGTTGCAGGTTGTCCCATTGCGCTTGCCATTGGGTAGCGGTCATCTGCGTTTGCTGCCACGCCTGCGCCAAAGCGTCCCGATGTTGCTGCGCTTCGGTGAGGGCAGTTTGCAACTGCCGAAGCCGTTCCTGCACGGCATCGCGGGCAATTAGCGATTGTTCCAACCGTTGGCGCAGTTGCTCAGCATCTTGCTGCAATTGCTCCTGCTCGCGGATGAGCCTGATTTCTTCAGCGCGCAACCGTTCCACTTCCCGCTGCCATCGCATCCGCTCCGCTTCCACCCGTTCCCGCTCAGCGGTCAACTGTTCGGCGCGCCGCTGTCTTTCCTGCCTTCGTTGTTGGTGATGGGCGAGTTCCTGCTGCAACGCCCCTATCTCTTGCTCATTAGCGCGCAGTTGCGACAGGATGGTGTGACTTTGCGCTTCCAGTTGGCGGATGCGATGGCTCAATTCCTCCCGTTCCCGTTGGCGCTGGAAGATGTTGCCCGCCCCCTGCAAAGTCGCACCGCCCGAAATCGTGCCTGATGGGGCAATGACTTCACCCGACCGAGTGACGAAGCGGACGCCGCGATACTGCGGGGCTAAGCGGCGCGCCACATTCAAATCGTCCACGATCAAGGTGTGGCGCAAGACATGACGCACCGCTTGCACAAAGCGTTCGTCGGTGACCTGCACCAACTCGCTCGCCCACCCAATCACGCCATCGCCCTTCGCTATTCGCCCTTCGCCCATCGCTTCCTTCCCCAACTCCGCCAAGAAATCCAACGCAAGGAAGGTGGCGCGCCCAGCGTTTTGGCGTTTGAGGAACTCAATGGCTTCCTGCACTTCAGCGAAAGTCGGGGCGACGAGATAGTTGGCGGCGGCGCCCAACGCCGCTTCGTAAGCGATTTCCAACCCTTCAGGCACCCGCAACAGATGGGCGAGCAGATGGAATTCGCCCGTCAGTTGCCCCTCCCGCACCGCCATCAAAAGGGCGCGAGCACCTTGTGGGATACCCGCCAGCGACATCTCCATCTCTTCCAACGCTGCCAACCTCGCCTTCGCCGCCACCAATTGCTCCCGCAAGGTGTTTTGTCGGGAAGCCAGTCGTTCCCGATGGGTGAGCAATTCATCCAAGCGATGGCGCAACTGATGGGTCGTCGCTTCTAATTCATCGGAGCGCAGGGCGTTGAGTTGCTCCGCCAGTTCGTCGCTTCGGCGTTGCAATTCGGTTAGGCGCTCCGTCGCTGCCTTCAACTCGCTTTGCACTTCCGCTTGACGCGCCCGAAGGGCTTGCAGGAGCGGTTCTAAGGCTGCCAACTGCGAGCGGGTTTCAGTGACGGTTCGCTCGGCGTCAAAGAGTTCGTCGTGGGCGTCTTGCAATTGCCCTTCTAATTCGGCGACCCTTTGCTGAACTCGTTCTAATTGGGCTTGCAATTGCGTTTCCTGCTGGGCGAATTGCTCTCGCCGCTGCCAAAGGGCGTCCCGCTGCCGCTGGAGTTCCTCCCACTCCGCTCGCAACTTTTGCCATCTCTCGGTGATGGCGGCGAGTTGCTGTTCGGCATGGCGACGGCGCTGGGCAAGGTGATGTCGGCGCTCTTGACAAAGTGCCAATTCGTTTTCCAACGCTTTCGCCCTTTCTAAGGTTTGGGTGGCTTGCTGCTGCAAGGTTCGCAAATCGGCATCCATCCGTTGGAGAGTTTCCTCCGCCGCTTGCCGTTGCGCCATAAGGGCATTGCGTTGCTGGCTCAGTTCCGCGACCCGCTGCTTTAGGGTGGCGAGTTCTTCCCGCAATCGTTCCGCCCGCCGAAGGCGGACTTGATGCTCCCAACCCAAAAGGGCGATTTGCAATTCCCGTTGGCGTTGCAAAAGGTGCTGGTAGCGGCGGGCTTTCTCCACCTCGGCTGTCAAGGCTTCCCGCTGATGCTGCAACTCCGCCATCAAGTCACGCAGCCGCACCAAGTTTCGGTCGGTCCGCTCCAACTTGTCCAAAGCCTCTTCCCTGCGGAGTTGGAAGCGATGGACGCCTGCGACTTGCTCCACGAATTCCCGCCGTTCCTGCGGCGAAAGGAGGACGAGGCGGTCAATTTCCGCCTGCGTGATGAAGGCGTAACTATCGGGCGAGATGCCCAACTCCAACAGCAAATCCTGCACATCCTTCAGCCGACAAGGGATGCGGTTGATGGCGAACTGGCTTTCGCCTGTCCGTTTCAATCGGCGGCTGATGACCAACTCGGAGAGGGCATGCAGCCACTCATGATTGCCGCGCCCGTCAAGGTTTTCGTCGTCCAGTTCCAGCATCAAGGCGACTTCCGCCAAACTGGCGGGCTTGACTTTCCCATTGCCTGCAAAAAGCAAGTCGGCGGCTTTGGGTGACCGCAAACTCTTCGTGCTCCGCTCCCCCAGCACCCAAAGGATGGCGTCCAGCAAGTTGGATTTGCCCGAACCGTTAGGACCGACGATGGCGGTGATGCCGGGCGCAAAGACCAACTCGGTGCGTTGGGCGAAACTTTTGAAGCCAAACAAACTCAGTCGCTTCAACCGCATAACCATCCCTCACCGCCGTTGGGTTTCGGTGCGGATGAGTCGCTCCAAAGCGTCCCGCACTTTCGCCAGTTCCTCGCGGGCTTTGGCGGGGTCTTGCTCGGCGGTGACGGTCAACTGGCTCAGGGTTTGGCGCAAAGTGGCGGCTTGACGCTGCCCTTCGGGGCTGAGCAAGGGTTCGGCGTCTTGAAGCCAACGCAATGCCTCGCCGATGCGGAAACTGGCTTGGTAGCGGTTGGGCAAGTTGCCCTCCAAATCCACGCTGGCATAACCCAGTTCATCGCTGGCGCGTTTGAGGAAGACTTGGCGGGCGGAAGCGATGGCTTGTTGGAGGGCGCTCATTTCGTCCTGCCAAGATCGGCGTTGCTGTTGCGCCCAGAGGAAAATGCCGATGGCTAACACGATGCCGATGATGCCCACCAACCAACCCAGCCAGGGAACGATGCCCGAAGGCTTTGGCGGGGTCGGGGTGGGTGACGATGAGGCGGACATTGCTGACCGCCCTTGCTCTTCGCCTGTCGTCATCCCGTCGCTGGGTTGGCTCATCCCACTTCATTCCCCCTTCGCCTTTTAGCGACGCCTCAAAGGGCATCAACCCATCCCTTTTGTCGGTGGCAGGCGGTTGACATAGATGAGTTGCTGATGGATGCGCACGGAACGGATTTCGGGGTGAAAAGGCAAAGCATCGCGCTTGACGACAGGGTTAACCCGCTCTTCCAACTGGTGGCGCAAAAAAGCGGGCGCTGGCACACCGTTGACCCGCAACTCATCAATGCGCACATAAAGCCCATCCTTGCCAGGCTCTGCTCGGCAGATTGCCTCAAAGGGATTGTTGATGCGCAACAGCGTCAAGATGCCTCGCAATTGAATCCGCCCGTCGTCGGTAATCCGAACCTTGATTTTCATCGGACGGGTGCTTGTGCCTTGGGCGAAAATCTGTTCCAATCCTTCAGCGTCCATCACGCCTTCCATGACCGACTCTTTGACGGCGACGGTTTTGAGTTGACCTTCCCGCAAAAGGGCATGGACATCCACGACAGGCTCTATCGCCCGACCGTAAAACTCCCGCAAAAACACGCCTTTGATCTTGGCAGGTTTGGCGCTGATTTCCACCGATTGGAATTTGCCCTTTGCCGTCTCCTCAGGCGAAGCGGGCACGATGCGCAAGGTCATTCCATTGGCGTCCTTTGGGTTGACAATCGTCTGGCGCAAAACCCGTTCCAAAGATTGGATGACCGCCTGAGGCGATGGGTCTGCCCAGGCAACCCAAAGGCAAAACAAACTGCTAACTGCCAGCATCAGGCGCAAACGCATCCATCGTCACTCCCTTCCGACGGGATGGCGGGTGGTTAACGCCCAGAAGGTTAGACCGAAAAAGTTGCCCATCGCCCCCTGAAGCCGTAAGGATTATGGCAACTGCTTTGCCACTTCGTCGGCAGCGGAGCGGATTTCTTCGGGCGCTTCGGGTTGGCGCAACCGTTCCAGCCAAAATTGCGCCAACTCCCGTCGCCCTGTCTGCCCCGCCAATCGTGCCAAATTCACCCGCAGCAAAAATTTCTGCAACCGCGATGCCATCGCATCCATCGTCGCCAACCGCTCCGCCAACCGCACCAGATGGAAGGCGTCTGTCGGGTCATGGACGATGCCCGCAAAAATTGTCAACAGTTGCCACCGCCACCCGAAATGGGCGATAAACCTTTGCAGGATGGCGACATCGGGAAGTTGCTCCCTCTGCGCCCTTACTTGCAGCCAAAGCATCACCCGCTCCCAATCAGGTGCTCGCCCCATCGCCCGTTTCAGGGCTTGCTCCGCCAACTCGGCGTTCCCCCATCGCAGTGCCGCCTCGCCGTAAAGTTGCCAAAGCCAATCGGCATCAGTTCTCTGAAGGGCTTGCTCGTAGGCTTGCTTTGCCTTGTCCGTCCCGCCCATCCCTTCCGAAGTTTCCGCCCGCAGCACCCATCCAAAGGCGTCGTCGGGCATCAACCCCATCATTTGCGACAACATCTCCCGTCCCTTTTCGTCCGCCGCCAAAGGTGTCAAGGCATTCCGCCAGCCCAAAAGCAAACTGCGCCGATAAAGGTCGCTGCCAGGAAGTTGCAACCACTGGTGCAAGCGGGTGATGGCTTCCTGCCATTGTTGGCGGGCGATCAACGCTTGCAAGGCGCTTTGAGCGATGGCGATGCGCTCAGTTTCATTCCAACAGTTCTCCATCGCCCGATCAAGGAAGGGCAAAAACAGCCTCAAGTCGGGCTGGACGCCGTTGAAGGTGGCAAAGAGTTGGCGCGCCAGCACCCGCAAGCCATGCCACTCCCCTCCGTCCACCCGCTCCAAACGCAACAAAGCGTTGCGGATTTCGCTCGGTTGATCCAACCAATTGGCGGGATAGTTGAGCAAACGGAAAGTTTCCAGCAACCGTCGCTCCACTTCCGAAGGCGGCGTCATCTCTTTGGCGCGCCGCAAAAATTCCCCCACCCATTTTCGGATGCCAGCGGGATTTTCCTCGTAGGCTGCCAGCAAGTTGGGCGAGAAAACAAACAGCCACGAAAAGAAGGGTTGGTCGGCAAACTGTCGCCGCCAAGCCCGTAGCCGTTCGTCCATCCACGCCACCCGCTTCCGTCCCAATTGCCGCCGTTGGGTGACCGTTTTTTCATCGCCGCCCCCACTTCGTGCCCCCTCATGCAACCGCAAGACGACTTGACACCATCGCCCCGCAAAAATCGGCATCCTCGGATAAGCCAGCGTCGCTTGATGCAGCAATTCCAAAGCGTCGTCCAAGTTGCCCTCGCTCTCGCTGAAGCGCGCCATCAAGTCATAAAGCCACGCACTGTCAGGGTGAGCAACCTTTTGTTGCCGCCACGCCTCCGCCAGATTGGCGATGCGGTTGTGCCGCAATGCCGTCGTCGCTATCTCCCGAAAAGTTTCCGCCCATCCCGATTTCGCCCAGTCGTCCCGAAAAACCCGCAAACTGTCCAGAAAGAACCGCACCGCCTCTTCGGCTCGGTCGGTCTCCACGAGCCGACGCAACCAATGCTCACGAGCCCGCAAGCCTTCGGGCGTCATGGGCACTTCCGAAAGCAAGCGGCGATATTCGCCTTCCGCCTCATCGGTTAAGCCATAACTTTCCGCCAACTCCGCCATCGCAAGGCGCAACGCCGTCCAATCGGCGAAGCGTTCCCGCAATTGGCGTAGGTGCTCGCGTGCCGTTTCGCCATCTTCTCGCTCCATCGCCGCCCAAGCCAATAACGCCCGTCCGATGGGTTCGGCGGGCGTCCCCAACAATTCCCGCCCCAACGCCGTCACCCTCTCCGTTCGCCCCATCCCCCACGCCCAAGAGAAAAGGCGTTGGGCAGCCGTCCACGCCGTCGCCCGCTCCTCAGGCGTTGTCAAGACGGTTCGCTCTTTGCCATTTGCCGATGGCGGCGTGGCGATGTGGCGAAGGATGCGAGCATACCAACCCATTGGCTCGTCGCTCAACTTCTCCCGCTGCCACGCTTCCACTTCCGCCAAATACGCCAGCGCCATCCAAACCGCAAGGGAAGGACGCTCCGATTGCTCTTGCAGCCACGCCCGAAGTTCTGCCCATCGCCCCAACGCATCGGCAAGTTGCACGGCTAAAGTTGTTGCCTCGGCGAATTGCCAAAGATGCCCCCTCATTTTCTGCAGGCATTGCCACGCTTCTTCGGGACGATTTAGGCGTGCCAAAAGGGACGCTGCTGACGCCAACGCAGCGGGATGCTCCGTTTGCGCCACCGTTTGCCGCACCAATCGCAACGCCGTTTCGCCATCGTCCCGACTAAGCCAAACCTGCTCGGCTTGAGCCAATTGACGGGCGACGGGCGCATCGGAACGCAACACATCGGCAGGCAAATTAGGTGGCGAAAAATCATCAGCCCCCAGCCCCCGATCCCCAGTCCCTTTCCCTTCCGTCCCTCGCCCCTCGTCCCGTTCCGTTCCCATCCCGTCAGGTCGCCATTCCCCCCGCACCAAAATTGTCAAGCCCCCATCCAGCACTTCAAAGCGATGGGCGATTTGCGGGAGCGGTTTGTCGGTCAACGGTTCTGCCGAGACGACTTGCAGCGGACGCCCCAGCGGGTCGTAAACTTCCCGTCGCACCACGCTTTGCGTCTCGCAATCCACAAAACAGCGCACTTGCCAAGCCACGGGCGCAGGTTCAAGGTAAGGCGCATACATCGTGTTGGCGAGGGTCACCCGAAGGAAGGTGAAGGTGGGTCGGCGGGGCACTTGCCCTTTGCGCGTCAGCGTCAGCACCCAAACAGGTCGCCCTCTCAAGTTGGCGGCACTCACTTCCGTCAGCCTCCACTGACTTGTCCCTTGCCCCTTGTCCCCTGCCCCGTCACTTACCTTCGCCCAGCCATGCCCAAAGGCGGGCACGGCAGCGACGCCCAAAACGCTGTCCGTCCAATCCAGCAACGGGTTCATCCCTTCGGCGACGATGCGACGATTTTTGTCCCATCGCCACGCTCGCTCCTCGTCCGTCCAGAGCGCTTCAGCAGGCGCCTCAACGAGCAAACGGTCGGGCGCTTGAAAGCGCACGGTGACCGTCATCCTTTGCCATCCCCACGAAGTTCGTTGCGAAAGGGTCAAGATGCCCGCGAGTTGGTCGGGGTGGGACGCTTTCGCCAATCGTTGCCGCATCTCTTCGGGCGAAAAGAGCGGGACGACGAAATAGCCACCCGAAAACCGAACGAAGGCGCAACGGGCAAGGGCACGCAACTGGCGCAGCGCCTCAGGGAGCGGCGTCCGTTCCAACCGCACCGTCACCGTCCGCTCCCCCGCTTCGCCGACAGGCACAAACCGAACACCCGTTTGCTGACTCAATGACGCCAGCACTTCTTTGAGCGGTCGGTTCACTTCGGAAAGGCTGACCGTCGGCGGCTGTGCCCCCGCTATCGTCACCGTGAGCCAAAGGCAAAAGGTGCGCCAAACTAATCGCATCCCTTTTCGCCTCGTTGCCGTGTAGGGTGAGACCCCTTGTGTCTGCCCTGATGGCTTTGTCCAATTGTGCCACCCATCCCTTGCTTTCAGCCCCCTCAGAGCGATAGCGGAAGGGACTCAGGCGCACCTCTGATGGCATAATCCTTTGCCGACGAATCCTGTGAAGGAGCGTGGCGGACGATGCGTTGGTGGATGGCGTTGGCGTTCGCAAGCCTTTGCTTGGGGGTGAGCGGTGTGAGGGGGCAAAAGGCGGAAGCAGGCATCGTCTTTTATGTCGCCCCCAATGGCAACGATGCGTGGAGCGGGAAGTTGCCGTCGCCCAACCGCAGCAAGACGGACGGTCCCTTCGCAACCCTTCAACGGGCTTTGGACGCTTTAAAAACCCTCAAGGAGCAACAAGGAGGCGCCCTCCGACAACCCGTCACCATTTCCCTGCGGGGCGGGACTTACTTTTTGAGCGAACCCGTCATCGTCACGCCTGAACATTCGGGCACGACGCAATGCCCCGTGACGATTGCTGCCTACCGCAACGAAAAACCCATCCTCAGCGGCGGTCGGCGAATCACCGACTGGCGTTGGGTAACGGCGAATGGTCGCAAAGTTTGGGCAGCCGAACTCCCTGAAGTGCGGGACGGCAAATGGTTTTTCCGCCAACTTTGGGTGAACGGCAACCGAGCCATTCGCGCCCGCCATCCCAACACGGGCTATTTGCAAGTTGCCGAAGTGCCTGATGTGACCCAAGAGACGGCGTGGAATCAAGGGCAGCGACGCTTCCGTTTCCGCGACGGCGACTTGCAGTCATGGGGCACTATCACCGACGCCGAAATCGTCGTCATGAACCGCTGGGTGGAGTCGCGGTTGCCGATTGTCCGACTGGACGAAAGGGAGCAGATGGTGGAGTTCGGCAAACGCAGCGTCTTTCGGTTGGACGCTGGTGACCCTTACTACTTGGAGCATTGCTTGGAAGCGTTGGACGCACCGAGCGAATGGTTTTTGGACAAACGCACGGGCACGCTCTACTACTTGCCCCGTTCGGGCGAAGATTTTCGGACGGCGGAAGTCATCGCCCCCGTTTTGACGCAACTCGTTCGGATGGTCGGTGACCCGAAGGCAGGGCGCTTCGTGGAGCACCTCATCTGGCGCAACATCACTTTTGCCCACGCCGAGTGGTATTTCCCTGAAGCCAGTTTGCGGGGTCAGGAAGTCGGCGGCTTTGCGCAGGCGGCCGTGGAAGTGCCAGGCGCCATCTACGGCGAAGGCGTCCGCCATTGCGTTTTTGAAGGTTGCACGATTGCCCACCTCGGCACCTACGGCGTGGAACTTGCGCGGGGTTGTCACGAAAATCGCCTCATCGGTTGCCAATTTTTTGACTTGGGAGCAGGGGGCATCAAAATCGGCGAACGACAAATCCGCGACGACAAAGGGGAGCAAACTTTCAGCAACGAAGTGACCGATTGCGTCATCCGTGACGGGGGTCGGATGTTCCACAGCGCCGTCGGGATTTGGATCGGGCAAAGTTACGGCAACCGCATCGCCCACAACGAAATCGCCGACTTTTTCTACACGGGCATCAGCATCGGTTGGACTTGGGGCTATGGACGCTCGCTGGCAGGGGGCAACATCGTTGAGTTCAACCATGTCCATCACATCGGCAAACGCAGCGACGGCGACGGACCGATTTTGAGCGACATGGGCGCTATTTACACCCTCGGCATCCAAAACGGCACGGTCATCCGAAACAACTGGTTCCACGACATTGCGGGGCTGAGGTATGGCGGTTGGGGCATCTACTTTGACGAAGGCTCAACGGGCATCGTCGCCGAAAACAACCTCGTCCACGACACGACCCATGGCGGCTTCCACCAACACTACGGGCGAGAAAACATCGTCCGCAGCAACATCTTCGCCTACGGGCGCGATTGGCAAATTCAAGTGACGCGTCCCGAACCCCATTTGCGTTTCCGCTTTGAAGGCAACATCGTCATCGGGGCGACGGAGCGATGGGTGCAAGGCAACATCGGCGACTTCAACTTCGTCTTTGACCACAACCTTTACTGGCGGGAAGGGGGAGGTCAAATCAAGTTTGGCAACTTGACTTGGGACGAATGGCGGGCGAAGGGGATGGACAAAAACTCGCTCATCGCCGACCCGCAATTTGTGGACGCACCTCGCCGCAACTTCCGCCTCAAACCCAACTCCCCCGCTTTCTCGCTGGGCTTCAAGCCCTTTGACCTGACGGGCGTTGGACCGAGAAAGAAACTGGTTCGGTAAGTTGGGGTAGGGTCTATCAAGCCCGAAAGGGAAAGGACAGAGAAGGGCAAGTAGCCAATGGTGGGGGAGTAGCCACCTTGACAGTTCGTTACAGGATGCCTTCCAGCACCTTTTTTTGCAGGGCGATGAGTTGGCGGATGCCCTTTTGCGCTAAGGTCAACAGTTGATCCAGTTGCTCCTTGTGGAAGGCTTCGCCTTCGGCACTCGCCTGAATTTCCACGAAGCGCCCGTCCTCCAACATCGCCACATTCATGTCCACGCTGGCGCGGGAGTCTTCGTCGTAATTCAAGTCCAAAAGCATCTGTCGGTTGACGATGCCGACGCTGACGGCAGCGAGGCAACCGTAGATGGGCAATTTTTTGAGGACGCCCTCTTGTTGCAACCGCCAAAGGGCTTCAGCCAAGGCGACGAAGCCGCCCGTGATGGCAGCGACACGCGTTCCGCCATCGCCTTGAAGGACATCGCAGTCTATGACGATCGTTCGCTCGCCCAACGCCGATAAATCCACCGCCGCCCGAAGGCAACGCCCGATGAGCCGTTGGATTTCCACTGAGCGGCTGTCTTGCCGTCCTAATCGTGCTTCTCGCTCATTGCGGGTGTGGGTGGCGCGAGGAAGCATCCCATATTCGGCGGTGACCCAACCTGAATTAGTGCCCTTCAGGAAAGGAGGCACACGGTCTAACACCGATGCCGTGCACAAGACACGGGTGTTGCCGACTTCAATGAGGCAAGAACCTTCAGCGAACCGATGCCAACCGCGCACGAGGCGGATGGGACGCATTTGGTCGGGGGCGCGCCCATCGGGGCGCTGCCATTGCATATCCGTCGCCTCCTTCCGTCCCTGCAACCATTCTTGACGGTTGAAAGGGCAAAAGGCTTTGCGCCCTATCGGATGGGAAAAGGCATTAACGCCGTCGCTTGCGCCGCCGACGAGGTGGGGCAGTTGGGGTCGGACGAAGGATGGTGCCAGTGGGGGCTTTCGCCTCTTCACTGCCTTCGCTTTCCTGTGCCGAAGGGGTTGCCCTTTCCGTCGGCAACTGCAAGATGGGGCGTCGTTCGCCAGCGACGGTCGGTCGGACTGCCTTGACAGGTTGGGGACGACCCGCTTGCCGCTTCTCCCACCATTTCTGCAACATTAACACCAGCGGGGCAGCGATGAAGATGGACGAGTAAGTTCCTGACAGGATGCCAAAGAGCAGGGAAAGGGCTAAAGGCTTGACCGCCACGCCACCCACCAGCAAGATGGCGATGAGGCAAAGAGCGGTCGTTAGGGAAGTGTTGATGGAGCGGGGCATCGTTTCCAAAAGGCTAAAGTTGACGATGCGTTCCAATGCCCAACCCCGCCGAAGGCGCAAGTTCTCTCGGATGCGGTCGTAGATGATCACCGTGTCTTGCACCGAGTAGCCAGCGACGGTCAGCAGGGCAGCGATGAAGGCGCTGTTGACTTCAATGTGAGCCCAAGCGACGAAGCCGATGAGGACGAGGACATCGTGGGCGAGGGCGAAAAGGGCGCCGAGGGCGAAGAGCCAACCTGCCCCCAAAATTTGGTAGCGCAGCCAAATCCATGCCGAGATGCCCAGCAAGCCCAAAATCGTTCCCCACACCGCTGCCGCTGTCAGTTCCCCGCCGACGGTGGAGCCGATGAATTCCGTCGTCGCCTCTTCAATGTTGGGGTAGCGCTTTTTGAGGGCTTGGGTGATAACTTTCCGCCATCGCTCGCTCTCCCGCTCGTTTTGCAATTTCAGGCGGATCAAAAGGGTGTCGCCTTCAGCGACTTGGATGACGGGCTCGGAGGGCAGCCGCAATCGGCGCAGAATGGATCGGACTTCGCCCGCCAAGCGCACTTCTTGGCGGGTCGTCGTGGCGACTTTTTGCGGGAAGCGGAACTGATAAAGGGCGCCGCCCATGAAATCTATGCCCAAATTCAGCCCCCGCACAGTTAAACCCAAGAAGCCAACGACCATGATGGCAAGGGCAATGCCCAACCAAAGGCGCGTCTTGCCTACTAAGTCAAGGCGTTCTGTCGGCGTTATCGGCGTCCCTTGCATAAAACGGTCATCCCTCCGTTGTTAGCGCTCCTGCGTCGTCAACCCGCCAGCGAGAAGGTGGCGGATGGCAGGAAGGTCGGCAAGGGTTTGGAAGAGGGCTTTTCGTTCACCCAGTTTCGTCCGCACCAGCCACTCCATCATCCCACGCACCGAAAAGAAAGCGCTGAACAAGTTTGCCAGCGTCCCAACCGTCAGCGTCGTCGCAAAGCCCCGAACGGGTCCTGTGCCGAAGTAGTAAAGGATGGCAGCGGCAATCAGGATGGTCACATGGGCATCCAAAATGGCTGTCCAAGAGCGGTCAAAGGCAAGTTCCACGGCGGTGCGGATGGGCTTGCCCGCCCGCAACTCTTCCTTTAGCCGTTCAAAGGAGATGACATTGACATCCACCGCCATGCCCAACGAAATGATGAGCCCGACGATGCCTGGCAGCGTCAGCACGGGGCGCCATTGTCCGACTTGCAAACTCATGAACGCCAGCACCACGACGACATACATCGCCAACGCCACACAGGCTAACAAGCCTGGCAAGCGATAGTAGCCAATCATGAAGACGGCGATCAGCAAGGCGGCGAGGAAAGCGGCGTTGAGGCTCTTGTAAATCGTGTCAATGCCCAAAGTCGGCGAAATGCTTTGACGCCACAGGACGGAGACGGGGACGGGCAACGCCCCCGCTTCCAAGACAACTTTGAGTAGGTTGGCTTCCTCTACGGATTGGATGCCCGTGATGGTGGCTCGCCCGCCGTAATAGGACGACTCCAAGACAGGGGCGCTAATGCATTCTCGGTCATACCAAATGGCGACATGCTTGCCGACATGGCGGCGGGCATACTCGTCAAATTTGCGGGCGCCTTCTCGGTCAAATTCCAGATGCACTTGCACCCGCTCGCGGGGATTGATGGCTAAGGGGTTGGTAAAAACATTGACAGGCGGTTTGAGGTTTGTGCCCTTGACGATGAGGGGCGATTCGGCATAGACCTGATAGGGAGGCACTTCCTTGCCCTGAGGGTCACGAAAAATCACCTTTTGCCGCTCCCCTTCATGCACCTCTTCCACACGATACTTGTCGGGCACACCGCGAAACTCCAATTCCCCCATTTCGCCGATGAGCCGCAGTGCCTCTTCGGGGTTGCGCACGCCGGGCATCTCCACGACGATGCGGTCATCGCCTTCGCGGTAAATTTGGGGTTCGGCGACACCGTATTTGTTGATGCGTCGGTCAATGATTTGCCGCACCGTCTCCACCCGTTCGGGCGTCACTTGGAAAAACTGACGACGCTCGGAAAGTTCTTTGGCAGAACCGTAAAGGCGGCGCAAGGTCGTCTCTATCAAGCGGGCATCCCGTTCAACGGTTCGGGGGGTGGATTGGCTGCGGACGAAAACGATGCGTCCCGATTCATCCAGTCGCACCTCAAAATTTTCCAAGCCTCGCCGTTGCAGTTCGGCGGTGATGGTTTCCTGAGCGGCGAGGCGCTGGCGGGGGTCTAAGGCTTTGCCCAACTCAAAGACCATTTCTGCCCGACGGCATTGCAAAACGATGCGGCTTCCGCCCCGCAAGTCCAAGCCCAACCGCAAATTCAAGGACGGCTTGAAAATGCCCAACCGCCCCAGTTGCCGAAGGGGTTTTTCGCCCCTCTCTTGTCGCTCAAATTCCACGAGGGTCGCTTGAGGGAAGCGGCGGCGCATCAGTTGCTGGATGCGCTCTTGATGTTTCAAGGCTTCGCTGACCGTCGGGGCTTCATCGCGGATGACTAAAAGATGCTCGCCGACCGTTTCCACTTCCGCCAACTCTATCTTGGCTTGGCGGAGCAAATCCTCCATCAGTTGCTCCATCGGCTGGTCTTTAGCGATAGCAGAAAAGGGTTGGGAGAAGCGGTAGCGCATCGTCAGTTCCACCCGATACTCTTCAAAAGGACCAAGCCGAACAGGACGGAACGCCACCAAAAAAGCGGCAACGACCACGATCAAGGTGATGAGCAACCGTTGCTGAACGATGGTGGGCATGTTGACCTCTCCTCCTGTCAATCCTTTCGTTCCAAGACGATAAGGGTGTCACCGTGACGGACCAATTGCCCATCTTTGGCGACGATTTCTCGGACGACACCACCGACTTCGCTGCGCACTTCGTTGAAAAACTTCATCGCTTCCACTAAGGCGACGACTTGCCCCGGCTCTATTGGCGAACCGACAGAGATAAAGGGTGGGGCATCGGGGCGGGGGCGGGAATAAAACACACCTGTCAAGGGGGCAATGATGCGGAAAAGGCGGTCATCGGTGACGGCAACCTCCTTTGGAGGGGTTTTTGTCCGCTGGCGTTGAGGCGTTGGGGAAGGGGAGGCAGGCAGGGAAGGCATCAAAGAAGGGGCGGCAAGGGAAGGCGTCAGCCTTTGCCGGCGCACCGTGATGGACACCTCACCCCAACTGACCGTCAGTTCCGCTAAATCCTCTCGCTCCACCAAAGCGATGAGGTCGCGCAAAAAGTCCAAGTCAAGGGAAGGCGATGTCAATGCCTCTTCAGGTAATCGCTCCATGCCCCTCGCTCCTCAAAGATGGTGGCGGCGCAGGGATTTGAACCCTGGACCCCGCGGTTATGAGCCGCGTGCTCTGCCGCTGAGCTACGCCGCCTTTTTAACCCGCTGCAATTGGAGAGATTTCTTCCGAGATCGTTTCGGTGGCGACAGCGCCTCGGCGACGGCGCCGCTTGGGCTCTTTCTTCTTCTCCGTAGTCGCCATCCGACGCGCCTCATATTCCTGCCGAACGGCTTCTTCCAGTTCCTGCTCCAAAGTCAGCAAGGGGGTCGGGTCAAAAGAGCGCAGCAAGTCCCAATCAATCTTAACCTTCCGCAAACCTGCCACAGGCGAAACACCTCCGATAGGCTGGGAAGCCGACGCTATTTTAACACACCTTTCCCCGTTGTCATGTCGTTGCCAATGTGTTTTAAAAGTCAAAGACTCCCTTCCCATGCTACGGGCTTTAGCCCGTAGTTG